>OEQR01000230.1_pt1 | contig 9240 bp, 8 predicted proteins | sample 1539761 | NCBI WGS metagenome assembly OEQR01 (sample SAMEA3891879, study PRJEB23780) | metagenome | biome: terrestrial biome; feature: animal house; material: Caecal content | place: Italy | collected 2015-05-05 | reverse complement strand
CGAGGGCAAGGCTACCCGGTACTATGTGGACGAGTTCCACCTTCTGCTCCGCGGCAGAAGGTGGAACTCGTCCATGTAGTAGCGCGTCGCTTTGTGCTGGGCGCGGTTGATGGTTACACGGTTCCAGACTTGATCCTGCACAATGAGCATCCCCAGCTTTTTGAGCTGCTTTCCGAGCTGCTTGATGTCATAGCAGACGAAGCGGTTGTTCACATCCACGTTGGTTCTATGGTTGAACAGGTTCAAAGAACACTTGACATAGATTTCCAGAGCCGTCGCCACATGCCGTGCCTCTTTTTCTTCCTGCTTCAGCAATGCATTGTAGAGGTCTTCCAGAATCGGCATCCGCTCGGGAATCGGATTTTCAAAATATGCCTGGTAAATCTGATGGACGCAGCGGTCGATGACGGTTTTTTCCACAGGCTGGAGGCCTTCTTTGCCGCCCACAACCAACTCGCACAGAGAAAGGATGAAATCGGATTTCAGGGCAATGGGGTTGTCTTCTTCGGAATAGTTGCTGTTGATGTCCATGGGGTTGATATACTGTGTAGAGGATGGGCTGATCTTGATAACCTGACCTTTCAAGCGTGTGACCAGTGACGCATATTCGGCCTCGGGGTCACAGACAATGATGTCGTCGCTGGTGGAGAGAAAAGCATTTGTAATCTCACGCTTTGCAGAGAATGACTTGCCGGAGCCAGGAGTGCCGAGAATCAGGCCATTGGGGTTCTTGAGCAGCTTCCGATCAACCATAATCAAATTGTTGGATAGCGCATTCAGTCCGTAGTACAGGGCTTCCTTCCCATCCTGGAACAGCTCCTGGGTAGTGAAAGGAACGAAAATAGCGGTGCTGGAAGTCGTCATACCCCGCTGAATCTCAATCTGGTTATAGGCCAGAGGAAGGGAGGACATCAGCCCCTGCTCCTGCTGGTAGTCCAGCCGCCGCAGGTTGCAGTTGTGCTTCTGTGCAATGGAACTTGCCTGGAATACATTGGTTTCAAGCTCCTGCTTGGTACTGCCCGTATTGAGGACGAGAAAGGTGAGCAGGAACATACGCTCATTCTGGGATTGAAGCTCTTTCAGCAGGGATTTGGCATCGCTGCCGTAGGTGGCCAGGTCAGAGGGGAATAGCGATAGGTAAGCCTTTGAAGTTATCTCCAGCTTTTCCCCCGCTTCACACCGGACATGCGACTTTCACCGCATCCGGCGTTCCATCAATCAAACAGTTTTCTTAGTCTCCTTAGTCATACCATTATGAGAATTTATAGATTTCGGGTTCTCCAAATCAATAGGTTTCCGATTTGCCAGTATTCGCAGTTTATTTAACTTCGCAAGCTGCGAAGCATCCAATTTAAGAGCGGAGAGGTAAGAACAAATGGTATCCTCGTTTACTGCATGTATCAGTTCGTGTACTGGTGCGAGTACCAAAACAAGGTTTTCATACTTGTCACTGCCGCCATTACCCTTTGGTGTTTTATGGTGACAGTGGATTTCTGAAACACACTGAAATTCCTTTCCCGTTATTGCACATTTTCCCCATTGAGCGGAAAATAGTGAAATACGGTTGTCCGCATATTCCGCACTGCGGCGGTATGTAGGCGCTCTCATAAGCTGTAACAGTAAGGAAGTGTTTATTCGCAAATCGTCATGGATTACACTTCTGCCTGCCGCTGTGTAGGCGCATACTTTTCGCCGCAAATTCATTGGATTTTTGCATTGAACATAGCTTATCGGATAAATCGGTTCTTTGGATTGTGCAATATATCTTAGCTGTTCCGATTTCCCATATCTTTGGAGTTCCATTTTTGTAAGGTCTCGACCTTCTTCTTTTAGTCGGTGCGTTTTTCCAGATTTCAGCCTGTTTTTAAGGACTGTATTGACAGCTCTGCCAATATCACCGCAATCAATGCTGATGTCTGTGGCTAACTGATAGTAATTCTGGATTCCCATAACCATTGAGTTAAACAGCCGTACTTCTCCGGCTTCTCCACGGTCTTTTCTTGGAAATTTGATGTTCCCGACCTGCTTTGTCAGATTGGCCTTGACCTTTTTATAGGCTTTATCGCACATGTGCGATTGAACGACATACTTTTTCCCCTTTTTGCGCAGTCTGATTTTGAATCCGAGAAATTCAGAATAGCTTCGTCTGGTGTCAACAACCCTCGTTTTCTCCGGCGAGACATCAAGGCGCAGGCGCTCTTTCAGCCATTGCGTGACCGCAATCAGCGTCCGGTCTGCCTGTTCTCGTGTCCTACAGAGAACCCGAAAATCATCTGCATATCTGACGATATACATTTCTTTCAGCCGTGTATTCCGCATTGCCCGATACGCATGACTTTGTATCGGACAGCCCGCCGCATTTTCTCTACGGGAATAGTTATCCGTTACCGGGTTGCACTGCCACTGGCTTTCAATCCAATGGTCAAGTTCATTCAGAACCACATTTGCCAGCAGTGGGGAAATAATGCCGCCCTGCGGCGTTCCCTTTACTGGGTGTTCTGTATGACCGTCCGGCATAAGGATTGGTGCTTTGAGAATCCTGCGGATTATATAGAGCAGTTCTTTATCTCGGATATTCAGAGACCATAGTTGCTTTATCAGCTTTGAATGGTCTACATTGTCAAAGAAACCTTTAATGTCAAACTCTACGACATAGTAAAGCCCTGACCTCTGCATAAGCCTGTAGATTGCGGCTATCGCATTTTCAACCGACCGATTTGGACGGAATCCATAGCTGTTATTACTGAATCTGGCTTCGCAAATAGGCTCCATGACCTGCTTGATACACTGCTGTACCAGTCTGTCCCAGATACAAGGGATTCCCAGAGGTCTGGTACTCCCATTGGGTTTTGGGATTTCTTTACGCCTTACGCTTCTTGGGGTGTAGCCGTTTTTACCTCCCTTTACGATTTTGCATACCCTTGCTGTCACTTCATCAGCAGTAAGTTTGCCAATATCTGAAATTTTCAGCTTATCCGTTCCCGGTGTAAAACTCCCGGTATTGGATTTGATGTTCCGATAAGCCAATAGGATATTTTCTCTCGAAAGTATCACATCCATCAGACCGTCAAAGATTTCTCCGGCTTGACTTCTGGCATACAGCTCATCAAAGGTACTCTGCATATCGTAGTATTCAGCATGGCGGAGATACTCCACGCATTTTGTTTTTGGTTTCTTCTCATTTGGCATCAGGCATCACTCTCCTTTACGGCGAGTGACTTCTTTTTGTCATACTCGCAACCCTAATTGCGACTAAGTGCTAAGTTGCCTGTTTGACTGACTTGAGGCCATTCCTCCGTTTTCCTCTTTTTCGCAGAAAACATCATCGGTTCGACCTCTGCTTTTCAGCAGCAGTACAGCAGCTTATATGATTCGTCTGCTTACTTCCTCATGGTGGAAGTCTACTGCCTTTCCTCGTTCCAACAATCCTATCTTTACATATACCTTTAGGTCTCCGCTTTAAGCCTGTCAGCTTGAACACGCCTGTAACGTGCTATGGTGTTTCATAACATCCATTTTTACTCCACCACACTGATTAGCGATTAACGCTACCGGCACATTTCTATGCCGTCATGGTATAGACCCTTACATTCGCGGTTTTCGTCAGTCATATTTCAAACATTCTGACCTTGGGTATTTTATAGACCTCCGGCCTATAGGTAGCACCGTCCACCTCTGGACAGCTTTCGTGGGGCTGGTAATTATCCAGCAATCCATACGGCTACTCTCAGCCGACTTTACCGAGCTTCTGACAGGTCAGCTTTCGCTTACACCCGCCAGTCGGAGTATTAAGGGGGCGTTTCAGGGCGTTACCCCATCATTCCACCTCTCGGATTGTTAGTTCTCCTAACATCTGAAATTTTCGTTCTTTTGTTAGTGCCTGATTTTGTCCTTCAACTACGAAAGCTTTGTTCAGGAACGAGTCGCACGTATGTCCATATCGTATCCGCTCCGTACCGCCCGCTTCTGCTCCGCGATCTTCATGGCGTCCAAATCCGTGATCTTGCGCTTGACCATCTTGATGGCCTCGTTCTGGTTGATGCCCCGGATGTGCATAGTTACCAGGATGTTGCCCTCGGTCTCCATAAACTCCGCCAAAATGCGGTCGTGGATCTCCGGGGCGGTGATCTGCAAAAAGCTCACCGCCCCGTACATCTCGCCAATGCGGAAGGTGCGGGTCTCCCCGAAGTGGAAGGAGGACGGGGCGATGAAGTCCTTGACCGAAAGGCCGCTGGGCGCCAGCCAGTCCCAATCGAAGGCGAACTTCCCGCCCTCCGGACGGCGGCCGTCTGCCGGGTGGAGGATGCCGTGAAGCAGCTCCAGCCGCTCCTTCCCGTCCAGCACATGGGCGGCGGCCCCCATGACCTTGAAGCGGTTGAGGGTGTCGGTCTCGATACGGGCGAACCGCGCCCGCGCCGCCGGAAGGTTCTCCGCCTCGATGGTCAGGGTCACATACTTGGTTTTCACATAGCCGTTGCTGCCCCGCTCATACTGGAAGCGGAGTATCCCGGCCGCGTCCTCCCGGACAGGGTCCAGGTCGTCACCCTGGGGACGGATGCCGAACAGGTCCTCCTCCGGCCCATGCTCCACATACCGGCTGCTGAGCGACATCTGCACCCCGATGGTGGGGTCGTAGCCGTTGTAGAAATCGCAGAGGTGTTCAAATATATCCCGCTGGCCCTCCGGCGAAGCCAGGCGGTAGTTGACATCCTCGAAGGCGATGGTCTTGGAGAAGGTCCCGCCCTCCAGCCGGCACAGGCCGTCCGGGAACATATTGCGGAAGGGGATGCTCTCCTGCACTGTATGGGCTTTCCCGTCCCCCTTGGCCTGGCGGACCACCGCCTCGATCTGCTTACGCTCGGCGCGGGTCAGCTTGCGCCTTGCCCCTGCCGGTTTTGCGGGTCTTGCCGTTTTTGCCTGCAATCGCTCTCACCTCCTGTTCCAATTCGTACTGCCGCACCAGGGCGGAGTACAGGTTGTTGGTCTGGTAGATCCGCGTCTTTGGGCGGATAAATTTATTCTCAATGAGGTGTCCCAGGAACACCTCCAGGGGCTGCCCGTTCTTCTCGTACATGGCGAACAGGAAGAAGGGCAGCATCACCAGGATCATGCAGAGTGCCGCCGTGGTGGTGCCCAGCGCCCCCTTGGTCAAAAAGAAAAGCGGCACGCCGATAATTGCCGCCGCTCCGAAACAGATCACCTGCCGTTTGGTCAGCCCGAACAGGACCTTGCTCTGTACCTTGCTCAGGTCCTTCGGGATCGTTACATAGGCCAATAAAATCAGCTCCTTTCCGCAAGCTGAATGTCGCTTGCTACTTCATTTCCCCATACATCCCAACCGGGAGTCGCCTGCCGGGCGAACAGCTCAATCCGGGGGACGTCTCCCATCAGGGCCTCGATCCGGCGCCGCGCCTCATCCGGCTTTTTGCTGTGCTCCTCAACATGGGAGAGGATGACCTGCTTGACGTTCCTGGCTGCCCGTTTCGGGTGCCCGCGGGTCGCCAGCAGGCAGATCTCCGCGTTGGCGCGGGTCCAGTATCCCATCCCGGTGAAGATGTTGTCCGATTTGCGGCACTGCTTCACCCACACGAAGGCCACCGTCTTGAAGGTGAAGCCCCAGGCGTCCATAACACCCCAGCCCTCACGGAGCATGGGGAAGGTGATCCAGAGGAACAGGGCGCAGTCCCCGGCCGCAAGCCGGGATACTGGCAGCGCCTTGATGGCCTCTATGCTCATGGTGGGATAATGGCTTTCCGCGCTCCGGCCCGCGCCCTTTTTGCTCCATACCTTGTAGGACCAGGGCGGGTCCGCGTAGATGACATTGTATTTCTTCTCCATGCCGGCCTCCCTCTAATGCGCTCCAAATAGAGACTTTGCGAGGCTACCGGTCTTAAAGAGGGTGAAGCACAGGAGCACCGTGTACCCCATGCACCCCCAGATAGCGCCGGAAATGTTGTCGCCGCTCAGGGAGATGCCCTCCACCAGCACTGCGTAGATGCCCACGCAGATCATAATGAGGAACGCCTGGAAGCCCAGGGCCAGCAGGGAGCGGAGATAGTTCTGCCCCGTGTTGCCCCATTCCCGGTTCACCATCGTGGCAAAAGGGATGGGACCTATCGAGGTCACCAAATACACCTCAATCATCCTTCCGTAGATCACCAGGAAGATGCAGATGGAGAGGATCTGCGTACACAGGCCCACAAAGATGCTCTGGAACCACAGCCCCAGCAGGGCGCCGATACTCCAGTCCGCGAGCTGGGTCTCCAGGTCGGCGGTCACGCCGGATATGTCGATGCCCGCGTCCGAAATAATGACGCCGGCGCTCTGGCTCACCACATTCTGCGCCACATCGAACACCGCCATGACGATGTTCCAGGTGTTGGTGACGATGAGCACCGCGCAGAAGGTCTTGAAGATCCACTTGAAAAAGATCCAGGTGTCGAAGTCGTGAAGGTTGTTCTTTTCTACGATGAGCTGGATGAGCTCATAGCACATGACAAAGGTGAGGACAATGCCGGCGATGGGGACGATCACGGTCTCCGAGAGGTTGCGGACCATGTTGAAAATGCCGCTGTTCCACGCAGAGGGCGTCATGCCCACCTCCCCGGCGATCTCTCCCACCTTGGTATTCAGGGTATCAAACATCCCGGTCAGGTTTGAAATGATACCGTCAATGAGCAGTTCCTGGAACCACTCCTGTATCGCGTCAAAGATCAACGGGGATCACCTCCTTTGCGGGAGGCCCCGTGTACCGGGACCTCCCGCGGGTGTTATGGGGAGCCATCAGCCCAGCAGGCCGGACAGCAGCGGGATCAGGGTCACGCCGATGAGGGCGACACCCCCGCCGGCCATGAGCTGCTTGATGCCCTGGCTTTTGGAGGCAGGGTTGTCCTGGCCATAACCTTCCAGGAGGTTGATGCCGCCCCACACGCACAGGCCGCCGCCCAGGGCAATCACCAGAGTCTGCAACACGTCAATAGCGTTAGTGAAAAAATCCATAAATCATATTTCCTTTCTTCGGTGTAGAATTGTTATTGAAGGTCCATTGCTGTCAATTCGTACATCTCGAAAGGCTCATCCGGCTTTACGATGGCCGGTTTGCGTTTCATGTACCGTTCCATATCAAAGAGGTATTTCTTGTCGGCGTCGGCGGTGTACTTGTAGTTGGGGTGCTTCGTCAGGTCGTACTTGTCCGAGAGGAATGGACGCACGCCCCGCAGCATGAAGATACACTTGCCTCCGTCCATTACCGCCAATTCGTCCTGGGTCATCAACTCCTTTCCCAATTTCTGATAAGTGAGGCCGTGAGAAACCTGGCTGCCCCGGTTCTCGGATTGATTGAAGCTGTCGATGGTCTCCTTGCCCAGCAGCTCCGAAATTTCTTTCAGGGTGGATTTCTCCTTGCCTCCCAAAAACAAGGTGCTGTCGCAGTTACCCACGATGGTATCCGCCGCGTCCTTGTAGATGGTCTTTAACTGGCTTTGGCTCTGCAAAATAATAGAAGCCGATATTTCACGGCTTCGGATGGTGGCAATCAGCTTGTCGAAGTTCGGGATTTGACCGATGTTCGCAAACTCGTCCAGCAAGCACCGCACATGGACCGGCAGGCGTCCCCCGTAGAAGTCGTCCGCCTTGTCGCACAGCAGGTTGAAAAGCTGGGAGTACATGAGCGCCGCCACAAAATTGAAGGTGCTGTCCGTATCCGAGAGGATGACGAACAGCGCCGATTTGCGGTCGCCCAGGGTGTCCAGCTCCAGCTCGTCCTCCGCCATGAGGTCCCGCAGCTCCTGGATGTCAAAGGGAGAAAGGCGGGCGCCGCAGCTAATCAGTATGGATTTTAGAGTTTTGCCCGCCGCCATCTTGAATTTGCGGTACTGCTTCACAGCAAAGTGGTCCGGGTGCTCCTTTTCCAGCTTGGCGAACAGGATGTCCACCGGGCTTTGGAACTCCTCGTCGTCCTCCCGCGCCTCCGATGCGTTGATGAGGTCCAGCAGGGTGATGAAGTTGCGCTCCTCCGGCTCCGCCTCATACCAGATGTAGCCGATGAGGGCAGAATAGTATAACCGCTCGGCCTTGACCCAAAAATCTTCGGAACTCTTTTCGCCCTCTCCCTTGGTGTTGAGAATGAGGGCGTTCACCAGTTTCAAAATGTCCTTTTCGCTGCGGATATACGCCAGGGGATTGTATTTCATGGATTTTTTGAAATTGATGAGGTTCAGGCTTTTGATGCGGTATTGCCTGCGCTCCAGCAGGGCGCCGACCTCTTGTAAGATGGTGCCCTTCGGGTCCGTGACCACATACCAAGAATGGCATTGGAGCAGGTTGGGCTTGACGAAGAACCGCGTCTTGCCGCTGCCGGAACCGCCGATGACCAGGATATTTTTGTTCCGGGCGTACTTGGGCTCCTTTGGGCGGCTTGACATGGTGATCCGCTCCGTTTGGGTAAGGAGAACATTTTGGGAGAAATCCTTATCCATGTAGGGAGCGATGTCGGCCGGTGTGCCCCAACGGGCACTCCCGTACTCGATGCCGCGGCGGTATTTCTTGGCGTTTTTGCCCTTGGAGTAGACCGCCAGCCGGATCAGCACCGCGCCGGCGGCGCCCATGCACAGGTCCAGCAGATGGAAGCTGGGCGCCAGGCTGGCAAAGGCCGCCGAAAAGCCCTGCCCGATGTGGAGCAGCTTCTCCGAGGCGTCCGCCCCAGGCGCCAGCCGCACACCCTGGCAGAGCTTGTCAAAGAGATACACGAAGATGAGATACGGGAGGTTGAGCAGCACCAGCTTTTTCACCTTGTCGGTCATCGCGCCACCTCCCGGTCCTTGGTCTTGACCTTCTCCCGTTCCCGGTGTTTGGTCTTGGACTGTTCCTGAGCCTGGGCCAGCCGCTCCCGGATGGTGGGGTGCTTCTCCCGATCCAGGGTCATGGCGGTGAACTCCTTGAAGGCCGGCTGGAGCTGGTCCTTATCCTTCGCCTTGAAGAACACATAGTAATGCGGTGGGTCCGTGGTGGGGTCCTTTTTCAGGGCATAGTCGATGTCATACTTTTTCGCCACCACGGAAAACGCCTTGATGTTCTGTTCGGTGATCTCGATGTTGGTCAGGGAGGCCCCATGCTGTTTGAGCTGGTGCAGGGTCTGTTTCCCCTGGTGGAGGGTGCGCTGGGAGGGCTTCTTCTGCATCTCCTCCAGCACCTTTTTCACGGCCTTTTGGAGCAGGTCCGCCGTCATCTTGCCGGCCTCCA
>OEQR01000229.1_pt1 | contig 9255 bp, 8 predicted proteins | sample 1539761 | NCBI WGS metagenome assembly OEQR01 (sample SAMEA3891879, study PRJEB23780) | metagenome | biome: terrestrial biome; feature: animal house; material: Caecal content | place: Italy | collected 2015-05-05 | reverse complement strand
GCGTTCAGCAGCCTGTTTTCTTCGTTCTCTCTCTGCTTTTTCCCACTCTTCTTTTCTTTTTTGCTCAGCTTCTTTATCATCTAACAGATAATATTCTTCCGCCCAGCGAAATACCTTTTCTTCCTCATAAACCCTAACCGTTCCTTGAAGCTCCTGATCGTGCCTCGACTTATTTGCAGCTTGCATCTCTTTTTTAATGGAGTCTTTCTCTTCCTCATATGCCTGTTTTAAGATATAGTTTAAGCACTTCTCTAAAGATTTATGGCTTTGGAGTATTTTTTCCTCCAGCCCTTTTTCTTCCAGATGCTTCATCAAATAGCGACCAATTATAATAAGGGCCGTGTTCCCTGCCAGCTGATACTGCTCCTCTGTAAGCTTTTCGGTTGCCGAAGAAAAATCTTTTTCTTCCAACGGGATCTCCGCCAAACGAACCCTTGTCCCATTTATAAAGTCTTTCAAATCTTCTTCCGGAATCAGCCATTGGTCAGCCAATCCTTTGAGACGTTCAATTTCTCCATGATCCCGGAGATTTTGAGCAAGCAGATTTAATTCCGCAGTATTGTTTACAAATTGTTCTATCATCCTTCTTCTCCTGTCTGCTCAGCATGAAGTTCTATTTTTGCATCCTTCATGCAGCTTTCTTTTTTTCATCACCTTTTTCACGGGTTTCCTTATCTGCCAATTCTATAATGCTCATCAGTTCGATCAAAAACTGCCGGCACCAATCGCTATTTTCATATTTTTTCCCGATCTTCCCGGCATCTTCAATCACTCTTTCCCATCCTTTATCATCCTTTGGGACATTCTCATAATATTTCTTAAAAAAAGCATAGATTTCATGCATCGCTTTATCCATGTCTACATGAATCGTGGTGTTCAGATTAGAGATCAGCGTGATTATTCCGGGCAATTAGCCCATGCGCTGAAGCGCGTTCAGCGCATGGGATCCGCTGTATAGCAAAGTCTGGCCACAGTTCAGCCCAGGCCGTCAAGCATGGGATAAGTACTGCCGCATATTCACATCGCCGGTTTCAACCCAGATGGTATTATGCGCGAAGCGCTCTACGATTGATTCGGCATAAGTCCCGTTGCGAAGTCGCTTTACCCAGTCCTCACGCTTATAAAGCGTACAGAAGATCGTGGAGGTACTGTCAAAGCGGCGTTCTGTCAATTCGAGGAGGAATTCGACATCCGCTTTGGACAACTCCGGCATAAGCCATTCATCCAGAACCAGTACCTTGAAAGCTGCATACTTGTTCAGTACCTTGTTCTTTCCACCGGAAACTACCGATTTCTCAGCGTATTCCTCCAGAAGATCCGGGAGTCGGATATATCTGGTTTTGTGCTGCCTGCGACAAGCTTCTTTTGCCATTGCACAGCCAAGGAAGGTCTTGCCAGAACTGGGATATCCCTGGAACACGATGCTGCGGCATTCGTCAACGAACCGGCAACTGGCCAGGTCAGCGATAATGCCTCGGTTGAGTGAACGCTTGTCGATGTACAGGATGTCATGGATATCGGCATTCGGAAGACGAAGCTTCGCGTTCTTGATCAGCCTCTGCACCTTGTCATTATACTTCCGCTGATAGACACTGTCCGTAAGCATCTGAAAGCGATCATCAAAGGGAAGGGCCAGCGTCTGTGGGTCCTGTTGCTGTATTTCAAGTTCTTCCACGAATTCGCCGATATTCAAAAGACGAAGCTTTCTTCTGGTTTCATCATTCACCATCTGGATCGCCTCCCTCCCGGTAGTAATCGCTGCCGCGCAGATATCCCATGGATGAATCATCGAAAGAGGATTCCGAGTCCAACTGTTCCTTATAAGTGATGTCTTGATTCGCCGTCAGGATTGCTTTAAGGTGATGATAACGGGGCACCTTAATTCCTCTGCTGATGGCAAGTTCACAGGCCGTTTCCAGACGGGCATCTGTATACGTCCTGCTGAGGCGGAGAACGGCAAGACAGGGATTATAGCCCTGTTCTTTTATGCTGACGCTGCGGAAGATCCGGTCGATGACCTCCCGGGCTGATTTCCCAATGGAACCTGCCCAGTTCCGGATCCGCTCGTCATCCCACTGAACGATGTTGCGGAAGGCCGGAGGCATATCTTCCGGATGTGTGGAGTATTTATTCTTCATATAGTCGGGAAAACGGTTGTGCGTTGTCAGACGCTCGCCTTTGTAATAGATCTCCACGAATCGGTCAGTGACCTTGAGATCAACCTTCTTCTTTGCGTACTGATATGGGCAGGAATACCGGTTTTTCTTGTATACGACATGGAAGTCGAGGTTGACAGCCCGGCCATAGACCCACTCGGCGATCTCATAAGGGACGTCCGGAAGAGGCCGGAGATAATCCCGCTCTTCCTGCAGTACTTCATAGCGGCTGCCTTCGCGCTTCTGAAAGGCCTCATGATTGAACGTATAGAGCTTATCCGCAACGCCCTTCTTGAGTTCCACGAAGGAGTAATACGTTTCATTCCTGCATCGGGCGATGATGGCGGTAGCGATCTTACCGACCGTGCCTTCTACGGATGGTTTCTCCTTGTTATCGGTAATTACCGATAAGAAACATTATCGGCGAAAAAATGTTATCGGCAATTCTATGAAAGATTCTCAAAATACGCCGATAATTCGATATCTATAGAGATATTCTTGCTGATAATGTTTTTCTTTACGCCCTCAATTGCTATCCTGATATTGACCACAGGATTTACCTGTGGCAGAAAGGAGCATTGAGATGAATCAGTTAAAAGAAGTAGTAAATGCTGTCCTTGAGCAGCAAAAGTTGCAGCTTGCCCCCTCAACATACGATGCGCGGAAAAATTATCTGAAACATCTGGTCGAGTATGGTGATTATCTGGGTATCCAAGTACCTTGTCAGGAACTATATGATGCCTATGTTGCCCGTGCAGTGACACCAGATCTCCGCTTTCAGCTTTTGCATGCGGTCCGTCTGGTAGACAAAGAAGCCGGAACAAAAGCTCTTACACCGGAAGGAAAGCTCTATAATGAGCCGAAGCTTCCTTCCTCCAGTGAATCAGAGGAAGTTTTCCGAAATATATCCTTTCCAATCAGTGATGGCAGGATTGATATGGGGCATCTGATTCGCCGGGCTGAAAGTGAAATGGCCTATCTCCATCTTTCCGCATCTACCAGATGGCAGTACATGCAAGCATGGCGGGAGTTATATACATTTCTCTATCTTTCCCGGAGCACCGTATTCACGAGGGAATCCTGTAATGCTTTTGTCGAAGATACCACCCAAAAGCATCTGGACGGCTCTTTGAATGAATGGAAAAGAAAAATCCGACGCCGTTCTGTCTGTGTACTGCTTGAAGTAGCAGATACCGGCTGTTTTCAATGGAAGCTGTTTCTTTCCAAGAAAACATGCTGCTCTGATGACACCCTGGAAGCTCTTCGCCAGCAGTATCTTACGTTTCTGCGGACCAGGAACTTTGAAAAGAAAACCATTGCTCTTTATGACTATGCATTCAGATCTTTCATCGAAGGGACAGGAGTAACTGACGTTAGCGGCCTACGTAAACTACAGACTTCGCAGATTCAATCCCTGCTGGTCTTTCTGTCAGAACGACTTTGTCTGAACAGCCGAGGAACTGTTTTCCCGATTATACGGCAGATCCTGTCTTATCTGTATGCAGCCGGCTTTATCCCTATGGATTTTTCGGGAATGATACTGACTCCCGCATATAAAAAAACACATTTAAGGCCATATATAACTGCTCTGGACGAAAAAAAGCTTTTTCGTGCAATGGAGGAGGCACCGCTTCGTACCAAAGCAATGATGCGGCTGGGGCTCCGGCTCGGATTGCGTGATATTGATATCTGTTGTCTCCGCTTCAGCCAGATTGACTGGAAAAACGATCAGATCATACTGGAACAGGAAAAAACCGGTGTGACCATGTGCCTTCCGCTGCTTGAGGATGTTGGGAATGCCATTATGGATTATATCTTGAACGAACGACCTGCAGAAGCAGAAAAGAATCCATATGTTTTCGTGCGAAGGCAGGCGCCTTATAAAAAGCTTGAGTCCATGTACATGGTATGCTCCAAACTGTTTAAAAAAGCAGAAATTCAGACCGTCAACAGGAACAGCCGCGGAGTACATGTCTGCCGGTATACGCTAACGCACAAACTTCTTTTAAACAAGATACCGCATCAGGTAATCACAGATGCCCTTGGTCATGTTTCCAAAGAATCAGACAAGCCATATCTGTCAATGGAAGAACAGATGTTAAAGGAATGTCCGCTTGATTTCTCCCTGGTCGGGCAGAAATACTGGGAAGAAGGTGATGACTTTGTCTGATCCTGTTTTTCGTAGTAAACTTCGGGATGATCTTGAAGCCTTCATTTCCCAGAAAAGAGCATCTGGATACCCTTATCATACTTCATCAAAAGTATTGGGCTATCTTGACACCATGATTGCAGAGGATTATCCGGACTGCAGTACCCTGTCCAAAGAAATCTGTGATGCGTGGATCAGGAAATGTTCCGTACTGCATCAGAACACCTTGCTCAGACGGGTGACTCCTGTCCGCCAGTTCGCCAAATACCTTGTAGGAACTGGAAAGTCCGCATATATCATTCCCAGCGGGATACCAAGAAAACAGATACGGTATGATGCTCATATTTTTACAGAAGCAGAGTTAAAGGCCTTCTTTACTTCCATTGATGCCTGTAAAAAATCACATTTTTCACCTTTACGCTGCTATGTGATACCGGTCATCTTCCGGCTTATTTATACCTGCGGCCTTAGAGCCTCGGAAGCCAGGCTTTTACGCACCGATGATATCGATCTTTCTACCGGAAAGATTTTTATCCGGGAATCCAAAGGATGGGAAGCCCGTATTGTTTTCGTCAGCGATGACATGCTGGATCTGCTATGTCGATATGACCGTATCATCAGAGATACATACCCTGACAGGACAGCATTCTTTCCGAATCAATCTGGAGACTATTACAGTAAATCTACTCTGGATGAATGGTTCCATGAATTCTGGGATAAGCTTCCAGAAGCAGCCGTAACCAAAGGCAATCCTCCAAGGGTCCATGATTTTCGCCATTCTTACTGTGTTTATAGGCTGAACCAATGGGTTAGAGAACATGCGGATCTGAATGCTTTATATCCTTATCTGAGTGAATTTATGGGACACTCAAGCTTTGCAGACACGGATTATTATCTTACACTGGCTGAGCCATTCTACTCTGAGTTTGAATCGCGTATGTACTCCGTAAATGCTTCTATACTACCGGAGGTGCCGCATGAAGATTAAAAAATCAGAACTTTACTTTTATGAACTTCTCCGGGACTTCTTGCATAAATATCTGATCATACAGCGGAAGTTCACGGAGGCAACGGTTAAAAACTATACAGACTCGCTGGATCAATACCGTCAATACCTGCGCTCACAGAAAGAAATCCCGTTTGATAAAGTTGGGTTTTACTGCTTTACAAAAGAAATGGTTTATGACTTCTGCATCTGGTTAAGAGACAGCGAGTCAAAATCGATCAATACAATAAATCTCCGGCTTTCAGCAATCAAGTCATTTCTACGTTACTGCAGTGAAGAAGATGCTACGTTATCAGAACTCTATCTGAAAGTGAAATTAATCCGCCGCTTCAAGGGAAAAACAGATCCGAAGCTTGAATACCTGAGACCTGAACAACTGGAATCTATCTTCTCATGGCCGGATACAGCAACACGGAATGGACGCCGTAATCAGTACTTCATGATCCATGCTTATGAAACCGGGGGCAGGATTGAAGAACTGGTCAATATGAGGCTGGAAGATATCATCCGCAACGGAGCAAGTGTGCAGATTCGGCTCCATGGAAAAGGGAATAAGACCCGGTATAATCCTCTTCCAACAGAAGTCCTGCCACATCTGGATGCTTACCTTAATGAATTTCATCCAGGCAGAAATAATCAGGATTATCTTTTTTATACGATCCATAATGGTCAGCATACGAAAATGGCTCCCAGAACAGTGAATTCTTTTCTTGCGTCCTATGCAAAAGAACTGCACAAGGTCGATCCATCTTTTCCGGAGGGACTCCACTGTCATGTTTTCCGGCATAGCATAGGAATGGCAATGTTCAAAGCTGGGATACCGCTACCTTATATCAAGGACTTTCTGGGGCATTCATCAATTGATTCAACATCGATCTACGCCCATGCAGACAATGAGACAATGGCCGCCGCTCTTCGCTCTGTAGATCAGGAAGCACTGCCTGTAAAGGGCTCTGACGGCAATGTTGTATCTTATCCGGAGAAGAAATGGAAAGGAAAAGAAGAATATCTGCTCCATTTCTGCGGACTGGATTAAATAATTATCGGCAATCAAAAACAGCAGCTCAGCCTGAAAATACGATTATAGCGCTTATTCAGGCTGAGATTGCCGATAACATTTTTTCGCCGATAATGTTTCGGTTTCCTGACGCCGGCGGGGATGATCGCAGTCATGTAATGCGATCCCAGAGCCGCATAATCATCGGTCAGGACGATCTCGCCTTCCTTCGGATGAGACACAACACCGGTCTTAAGATTGTCGCATACGGTTCGCACCGGAACGCCGCCAAAGTATTCATACATATGGATATGGCATCGGATAAAGGTATCCATCTTCATGTTTAGGCAAGGCTCAACGTAGGAGTATTGGCTATAAGGGAGCGTTCCGACGAACAGATAGACCGTGATCAATTCACCTGTGCTTATATCCACATAGCGCATGGTCGGGCCGGACCAATCGACTTCTGCACGTTCTCCTGGCTTGTGCTCGAGATGGTTCGTGAGACGGTTGGCGATGGTGAATTCAGCGTATCCTTCGTTGAACTTGGTTTTTCCCATAGGGATTTCGCCGTTCCGCTCGCAGCGTTCGACATACTCCTCATGTAAAAGCTTGAGGGTCACGCCCACTTTCTTCAGTTCCTGATGTACGTGTTCGTAGTCAGGATCGCCGTACATGGTCTCGTTCGCAAATTTCTCCGGATAGAAGAGGCGGTAGACCTCCTGTTCCTCAAGATTGCGGATATCGCTATAGCGGATACCCTTTTCGTCAGCGATGTTGAAGACGTCACTGACGGAATGTCTTGAGATGTGTCTTGTGGATGCGATCGTACTGCGTGATAAACCGGCATCCCGAAGCTCCATGATAAGCTTCACGTTGATTTTTCTGGCCATTTTTCTGGCCTCCCTTCGTTAGATTCGGAGCGATGCTCCTTATGTAATTCTAACGAAAGAAAAGCCAATAAGAACAGTAGTTAACAGGTGTGCTGATCAGCGACCGGCATGAGCTGAACTGCGGATCGTATCAAATGAGCTGAAGCGCGATCTGGCTGGGCTGAACTGCGACCAGGGTGGGCCGGAGACCCGGAATAATCAGTCTTTTGGATTATCAGATTTGTAATAACCCCTAAAGCTTCATTTTCAATATCGCGGACTTCTTCATCATTCTGTAACTCCTGAAGAGTGATTTTGGGTACTTTCTTTCCCTGCTTATGTGCACTAATGACCGCTTTAATGCGATCTTCCTGTTTGATGCGACAAATCGTCATAAAGGCGCCAAAGGAATATAGGATATCCTGATCAAAAGCCGTGCGAGGAATGTCACAGGCAAACCACTCTACTTGATGTGCATGATAGTAGGGATTGTTATTGTTGGGCAAGAATTCATAATCACCTGTGATCTTGCCAAAATGAATTACCGGCTTGATCTTGCTTGGTAAAACCACAATTTCTCCCTTCTTCATCTCATGAGCGAATGGCCATACCTGACTTGCCCAGTTCATTGCTGTTTTGACCTTTACATCTACGTTGTTGTCCACGAAATACTGTTGCAAATCTTGTTTAGTGTGGAACTGCATGATTGATTCAGCTAAATTGTCCCAAGTACAGTATACTCTACTGTCCTCAAGAAATTTGTTCTCAAACTCGCCGTATCGTCCGGCACGACATAACCACATCGACATTATTTTCCCTCCCTATAGCTCACAGCCAAAATGTTGCACTGCGATCCAAAATAGTTTTACGTTCTTTCCAATCAGGCATTAACATAACCAAGAAACCATAAAAATGCTTTGAGTGATTTGGATGAATAAAATGACAGAACTCGTGCATCACCACATATTCGATACAGTTTCGTGGTGCTTCCAATAAACGTTTATTCAATGTAATAACTCCTTTTTTTGCCAAGCAAGATCCCCACCGCGTTTCCATATCCCGAATTCTCAAAGTTGGCATGGACACTCCATATTTTTGAAATATCGGGTAGATTTCTAAAATAATCTCGCCGAAAATAGCTCGACACTGCTCATCCAAGTAACGTGTCACCATCCTTTTCTTTTTTTCATAATCATCCGGGTTTTTCACGCAGAGGTACAGATAAATCCCATTTGATGAAATTGTTTCTTGTACATTTCTCTCCACTTTCAGTCGAACTCCTCTTCCCAACAGATAAAACGTCTCTCCACTGACATATTGCTTGGGCTGAGGAGCATACTGCGCCATCTCGCGAAACTTTCTTTGTGCCGACCAAATATAATTTCCTTTGCTCTCCACAAAATCATCAACCTTTTCGGCTGGGATATCTGAATTTGCTGAAACATAAACCGTGCAATCTTTATGAATCCGCAGATTAAGATTTTTCACCATCTTCCGCTCCAGCATGTAGTGAATTTCGTTATTTTCATATAAAACAGTTCTTTCTTGGACCATTGATGTCAAAACCTCCTAAGCGCCACTGTTTTGACATTTTCAATGATCTTATCAATGGTGTCAAAAGACAGTTTTAATCCTCGTTCTTTTTCGTAATTATAAAAAAGGTCATCAATATCCTGCGAGATTCGGTCATGGATTGTTTTATTGTTACTCCAGTCCACCTGACTATGGTTAACCACAATTTTGGTAATCTCTTCCGCAATCTCCGCCGCAAAATCGGGAGAGACCTCTGCTTCTTTCGCCTCATCAAATACTGCTGACAGAACACCGTAAAATGCCTGTGCATGGATGTTATTTTTAATAGATTCCGGGTAAGTCACGGTGCTCTTTCCGACGTGATAATCTTCCATAATGGTACGCATCTTCGCCAGATATTCTGCCTCGGAGATCACTTTTTCCTTGTACTGATCCAACGCTTCTTTGATCCGTTTGGAGAAGCTGTCATAATAGGCGGGGTTTTCATCATGCTTTTCGCTGATGCTGCGGTTGAGCTTGCTGGTAATGGCGTCCGCTTTTGC
>OEQR01000224.1_pt1 | contig 9303 bp, 9 predicted proteins | sample 1539761 | NCBI WGS metagenome assembly OEQR01 (sample SAMEA3891879, study PRJEB23780) | metagenome | biome: terrestrial biome; feature: animal house; material: Caecal content | place: Italy | collected 2015-05-05 | reverse complement strand
CACCATAGCCGCCGTCCAGGCAGACCCCGGCTACACCCCCATCGACCAGCTGCCCCCGCTGTACCTGGACGCGGTGGTGGCGGTGGAGGACCACCGCTTTGCGCAGCACAGCGGCATCGACCCCATCGCCATCCTGCGGGCGGCGGTCCACGACCTGCGCACCCGCAGCCTGGACCAGGGCGGCAGCACCATCACCCAGCAGGTGGCAAAAAATCTGTTTTTCACCCAGGAAAAACGCTTCACCCGCAAGATCGCGGAGGTATTCATGGCTTTCCGCCTGGAGGACGCCTGCACCAAGGACGAGATCCTGGAACTGTACGTCAACACCATCTATTTTGGGGACGGCTACTACGGCATCCGTGACGCCTGCGCCGGCTATTTTGGCAAGGAGCCCGCCCAGCTGACCCCCTACGAGGCCACCCTGCTGGCCGGCATCCCCAACGCCCCTTCGGTCTATTCCCTGACCGCCAACCCTGACCTTGCGGCCCAGCGCCAGCAGTACGTGGTGGGCCAGATGGTCAAGTTCGGCTACCTCACCGCCGAAGACGCCGCCGCCATCACCCCGCCGGCAGCCTAAAACAAAACCGCCCCCGTACCTTTTGTGCAAAGGTACGGGAGCGGCTGGGCCGATGGTCGACCGAGAGATGATAAATCCGAACGTTCAATCTGGTCAAAGGTGATTCGTTCCACCCCTTCTTTGTAGTTGAAGGTCACCAGAATGGAGTCATCATACACCACCACGCTGTTGACAAAGCTGTCAATCAGCCGCCTCCGGCCTTCCAGGGTATTGATGTCCACTTTGCGGAACTGGAGAATATAGAACTGAATCTGTTCTCGGGTAAACTGAGGCCTTTTCATTTCTTCTTTGACAATGCTCAGTTCCAGCTTTTCCTTGGTTTCCTCCATTTCATCCAGCCGACGCTTCACAGAGGCGTTGAAAGCGCCGGCCTGGATAGCGTTCAGCAGATTATTGATTGCCTTCTCGGTATCTGCCAGCTGGCGGCGCAGGGCAGGCAGCTCGCTGCTTTCCTGCCCCTGCAAAGCCAGAGCCTGATCGGTAAAATACTCCACAAAGGCATCGTCCATGATATTCCGCATAACGGAATCCACCACAGCCCGCTCCAGAGGCTCCTTCCTGACGCTCCTGTGCTTGGCTGTACAGATTTTCTTCTTTTTGCTGTTGACGCAACGGTAATAGTGATATACCCTTCCTTTGCTGGAGCTTCTGCCGGACTCGCCCACCATCATCGCCTTGCAGGAGCCGCAGAACAGTTTGGTGGTCAACAGGTAATCGTCCTCGGCCTTGTGACGGGCCGGGGCCTTTTTGTTTTTCTGCATCTGACTCTGCACCCGCTCAAACAAATCCATCGGGACCAGAGCCGGAATGCCATCTGGCACCACGATATTGCGGTACTTGTATTCACCGATATACTTCCGGTTGTGGAGAATGCCCGAGATGAAATTCAGGTCTGCCACTTTGCCCCGCACCGTTGTAACCCCCAGACCATTCAGATGATCCACGATCTCTTTCATGGTGGAGCCTGTGTCGTACATCTTGAAAATATCCAGCACAATGGGGGCTGTAATCGGGTCAGGCTGGTATTGCTTGTCCGCATCAATTCGGAAGCCAAAAGTGGGCGTACCGCCGTTGTACTTGCACTTGAGGGCATTTTCGGTGTGACCGCGAATGACCTTTACGGAAAGTTCCGCAGAATAATATTCTGCCATACCCTCCAGCATGGATTCCAGAATAATGCCCTCTGGGCCATCGGCAATGTTTTCTTTTGCCGACACCACCCGCACGCTATTCTTTTTCAGGACAGCCTTATAATGGGCACTGTCATAGCGATTGCGGGCAAAACGGTCCAGCTTCCAAACCACAACCACATCAAACAGCCCCTTAGCGCTGTCTTTAATCATTCGCTGGAAATCGGGGCGTTGATCCGTCTTGGCAGAAAGGGCACGGTCAATATATTCCTTTATGACAGTCATCCCATTCCGGCTGCAATATTCCATGCATTCCCGGATTTGTCCGTCGATGCTTTCCTCGCGCTGATTGTCAGAGGAGTAGCGGGCGTAGATGACAGCATTCATCAGATACACCTTCTTTCATTTCATGTTCCGCAGTCGATAGACAATATCCGCACCACTGTACAGCACACGTGCCACCGACACAGTGTCTGCACCTACCACATAAAACACCGAATAATGATCCACCAGCAAACGCCGCAGTCCCTGACTGCGCTCCGGCTCACAGTCCAGCAGCGGACAACGCTCCGGCAGTATATCCAGCGATTGGATGGCTTCTGCAATACGGTCATATTGCCTCATTGCGGTTTCCGGTTCCTGCAAATGGATAGCAATGTAGTTGTATATCTCCTCCATATCACCCAGGGCGGTACGGGAGATTTTGACAGGATACTGCTTCATCTGTGGGCTTCCCTAAACTGCGCAAAAGCCGCCCCGGCGTCCACCGTGTCGCCCTTCTGGATGTCCTCCAGACCGGCCTGGAACACGGCATGGAGCTGCTCGTCGGTCATGATATCCATATTCAACGCCGGCGGTGCTTTGGGCAGGGAGAGAGAAAACGGGATGCCTCCCGTCAGGATGATTTGGCGCAGGTACATATCCACTGCTGTGGCCATCGGGATGCCAAGCTGCTTGAGGACATCCTCCGCCTGCTTCTTGATGGTGGGATTGACACGAAGGTTCAATGTCATGGTCTTTTCCATAGAAATCACCTCAAGGAAATTGTAACGCATTTTGCGTTATATTGCAAGCATCCACAGAATTTCTCTATTCTGCACAATGAGAGCTGTTACATTTTGGTTAGACCCACAAAGCGACATATAGCTCACTTCAAGGAATCATAATACTGATGTATTTTTTAGCCATCAAATGACGGCGCTGCTCTAGAAATTCCTCAAATTGCGTATAGTCCATATCAAAAATCTCCAGAGGGAGACAGTTGTCTTGTAGAAGGGCGCGACTTATGTGCAAATCAAGGCGCATGTGCCGGAACTTACTAACCTCTATATCGCACAGGTTAAGCGGAAGTATGGGCTGGATGTGGGATATAATTATAATCTGACAAAGAAAGAAAACGCCAAAGTGTCAAAACCACCGGAAAAAGGAAGCGGCGATTATGGAGGGACTAAAGTATTTTCAGATAATTTGACAACTATCCCATAACGCATAACGAAAGAACCGCACGCTCTCCGGGATCGCCCCGAGGGTGGGCGACTCTTTATTCTAATAGTCTTACTATTTTAGTGGCATTGTATATTCACAAGCAGGGTACCGGCTGCATCCCCAAAATGGACCAAATCTTCCAAAGCGTTTGTACATAATTGCTCCGCAAATCGAACAATACGGAGGTCTTTTTGATTTCAGATAATTTTGCATACGCAGATCTTCTCTTTGAGCAAGTCGGAGTTCACCTGGAATACCGAAATCTTTTACACATGCAACTTGCTGTCTCCCTGTACATAAAATATACCCATCAGCTTCAAAAATACAGTATGTGCACTCCAAGCAATCCTCCAGCACATTGGCATAAGTGCGTCCGCGCCAAGTACGTATTTGAATAGGGCAGTCTGATACATACTGCGTAAAATCATGCCCCATGATTTCCTTTTTGTCCGCAACCTTCCTAAATCGATTTAGCCATTTGATTTCAACGGCATTATATACCCATTGCTTTAGGCTGTTGCTTTGCAAAAGGATATCTCTCAGTTCTTCGGGTGAAATTGTTCTATCTATTTTACTTAGGTCAATTTCAATCGTCGATATATTTGCTTTTTTCAACTTGGAAATTTTGTCATCATTCACACGATGTGTCACAAAAACTTCGACAAAGAAGAATTTGTCTTTTACATAAACGACAACGTCTGGAATTACATCTCCAAAACTTTGTTCCAGCTCTACATGATCAATAGAAATCTCTATTTCTTCACTGATGGTCTCTTTTTTGTAGGAATCTGGAAAGTCAATTACCACAGCAGGAATAACCATCTTCTTTGCTTTAGATAAAATATCTTTCGCTGCCAAATGCAAAGAGGTCTGGTAGCCATACTCGCAGTTCGTCCCAGCATGATGGGCAAAATGATGCGTGACCTTACTGCCCTTTTTGGCAACAAGCGTCTCTCCACAGGCCGGGCATACACACCCACACTTCAGGCCACTTTCAACGTCAGCAATGCTAGTTATTTGTCCATCTTTCAATGCATAAATTAGATTCTGATGTGCGGGCATATACACCCACCTTTCTGTCCTCTTTGGTTTTCAGTGCTACAGCCCCTTCACAATCTCCATAAACCGCTCCAGGGAATATGCCCCCGGATAATCCGGCTGCTTGGTCTCAAAGACCATGTAGTACTTATACTGTTTTCCAGCGAGGTTGGCCCACTGGTCGCCGATTTTGGCCTTTGCCTTGGATTCGGCATTGTCCAGGTGGTCACCTTTGGTCTCCACCATCAGGATCTTTCCGCTGTGGAGCATGACAATGAGGTCGGGGTAGGCATGAACGGGGCCATTGATCTGGAAGCCCCGTCTGGAAATATTCCGGTGCCACCACTTGACGTTATCCAGAGAGGCAAGCTGCCAGACCACCTTGAACTCATATTCGTTCATATCCTCCTCGGCGGTGTAGAGGGACTTGGGCACCATGGAGGTGAAGGCAGTGGGAGAAATCACTGCGGGCAAGGCGTAGTTGGGCCGGCAGACGATCTTGTCCTGCTCCAGCCAGCGGTCGAACACATGGCAGCGGTGCTGGGACAGCAGCTCCTTGACCTTGTCCTGGATTTTGATGACATAGGGATAAGGGGACTGTTCCAGCTCGGAGAGCTGGTCCTCGGTCAAGGTGCCGATGACGCGGTCGATGTACTCATCCAGCTCTTTGTCGTTGACGCAGTTCATCTGGGACAGCTTCTTTTTGATGATCCCTTTACAAATGGAGAGCCGCCTTTCCGAAGGCTGGGTACTGAACCACTCCCGGAAAAAAGCGCTGTCGCTGCCGGAAAGCAGCCAGGCTTTTGCGGTGCTGTCCTTGCCGTCGTCCACATCGACCCGGGCCATTTCGGCGCTGACAGTGGCAAAATCAATGTGGGCGTCCTTGTCCCGGAGGGAAAAGTTCCCTTCCAGATGCTCCAGCGCCAGCGTTTCGTAGGAGTCGGAAAAGAGGCTAGGCAGAGTCTCGAGGGTGAACTGCGGGAACCGCAGGGCAGAGGCTTCTTCGGCAAAGGCGTCGTTCATTCGGAATTGGTTCATCTTGTCCCGCACCTCCAGGGGAGCCCGGCTGTAAGCTGTGTCGTCTGCCTGGTCGATCTCGCGCTCGTATGCCCTGTTTTGCTCCAAAGCCTGGGCCAGCATGGGGTCGGACTGGGCTGCATCTTCGCTTGCTGAGCGGTTCGCCTCCTGTTTTGCCGCATCAAACCGCGCTTTCAACGCTGTACCGTCCACATCCGGCATATCCGGTTCGCTTTGACCGTCCAGGGATGTCTGTTCAGGGACAGCGGCGGGCGCGGGCAGGGCCGGCTCGTCCGCATCTTGGGCGCGGCAATCGCGGCTGCTGAAGCCGGCGCTGTTCAAGCCGGCCACCACCTTTTTCACCGTCTGGTGGAAGTCCGTGGAAGAGGTGATGACATAGGACAGGTTCAGCACCTCGCTTTTGTTTTTGCGGGTGTAGGGCAGGCGAAGCACCCGGCCCAGAATTTGCTCCACGTCCACGGCAGAAGAGCGATTGGCCACGGTGGCCAGCACATAGGCGAAGGGACAGTCCCAGCCTTCTTTCAGGGCGTTGACGGTAATGATGTACCGGACAGGGCACTCCGGGGAGAGCAAGTCCACGTTTTTCAGCTCGTCCTTGTCCCCTGTCTTGATGGCGATTTCCTGCTCAGGGATGCCGCCGTCCATCAGGGTTTTCTTGATTTTTTCGTAGGTGGTGCTGTCCGAACTGGTGCGTGGCTGCGCCTGGAACAGCACGATGGGCCGGATATACCGCCCGCTGGTCTCCTGCTCTTTCTGGGCCTGTGCCTCCAGTTTGGCGCGAATGGCAATCGCATCCGCGTAAACGTCGGCCTGGGACTTGCGGTTGTAGACGATGACCGGCAATTTGACCATATTGGCCCTCTTGAGTTGGGAAGCGTCCACGAAGGAAATGATGTTGCTCTTTTCTTTGGGGGTGGCGGTCAGGTCCAGTACAAAGCTGGGGTTGAAATTGCGCAGCATTTCCATGCTCAGCTGGGAAGAAGCGTGGTGGCTTTCGTCCACGATCACCACCGGGTTCAGAAAACGGATGACCTGGATCAGCGCCGTCTCGTCGGTATCGGCCAGCAGCACCGACGGATCATTCATCCACTTTGCAAAGCCAGCCAGGCTGCCGTTTTCCTGATAGGCCTTGCGGCCCTCCTTTTTACTGGTGCGGAAGGAATCGTAGCTGAGCACAAACACCGAAAGCTGTTCAGCGACAGTGGCAGGGGTGAAATTCTGGCCCATCAGGGCCTGCTCTTTGGAATAAACCTGCACCGCGCCCCCAAAATCCACATCCAGCCGCTGGCGGTAGGGGTGGCCCGGGTTTTGCAGGGCATTGCGGGTCTGGGCAAGGATGGCGTCCGAGGGGACCAGCCAGACCACCGCCCTGGCCCGGCGCTGGGGCATGGCGTCAAAAATCGTCCGCACCGCGCTGGCTGCAATGTAGGTCTTGCCGCCGCCGGTGGGCACCTTGGCGCAGACATGGGGCACGCCGGACAGCGTATCGACATACGCCGGCATACCGTCCGGCCCCACCATCACGTTTTTCTCATTCCAGAAGGCCCGGTACGCTTTGGCCGGGCTCTGCCGTTCCACCACCAGTTCCAGGTAGCGCGCAAGATCGGCCAGAACCTCTTTCTGGTAAGATTTCAGTTCCATTTCCTCACCCTCCGTTACAGCCGGGCAATGTCCCGCGGAATTTTCTTGAAAGTGATGTTATACCTGCGAAGCGTCTCCTGCGGGACAGCACACAGGTCGGCATAGATGATGTAGCCCTCGGCCCCGGTTTTGACGGTGGACAGAAAATCATAGTCCAACGTTGTCACCCGGCTGCGCTCGTAGTAGAAGTAATAGGCGGTGTCTCGGCATACACCCAGCAGGTAAGGCTCGGCCGGGTCCTGCCGGGCGGGCAGAGACTGCCTGGTCTCCATATAGTAGACGTAGGCACGGATTTTGTCAGCACCCACCTCCTCGTTCAGGTTGCCGTCGGCCTGCAGCAGCACCGGGCCCAGCTCATAATAACTGAAACTGCCGCCGGTGCCCTCCACCGCCTTTTTGCCCTCGCCATAACCGTCGATGACACGCTTGACCCGCTCAGCTGTGATGCTGTCGGCATAGTCCATCATCTCCACCAGGATGAATTTACGGTTACCGCCGTCGGCCTTGTTCATATTCAGCACCGCATGGGCAGTAGTGCCAGAACCGGCGAAAGAGTCAAGGACAAGGTCATTCGGGTCGGTTGCAATTTGAAGAATCCTTTTGATTAAACGAGTGGGTTTTGGCGTATCGAAAGAGTCGGCATTACCTAGAACTGTAATTATTTCTTTCTTTGCTTCATCGGTATGGCCTACTTCATCATGAGGCCACCATGTCCAAGGAACCATCCCCTCTACCTCTGATAGATAACGAATGATGCTTGGTTGGGAATCGCCATTTTTTCCAAAATATATGCGGCCAGCTGCAAGCAGCTTTTTGTACTCTGATTCTACGGTACTCCAGCAACGCCCTTGCGGAGGATAGCACACCTTTCCACTAGGTGTTGTAATTGGATACATTTGATTAGGCCGATAGCCTTGTGCTGTCATTGGAACGGCACGCCAACGCCCTTTTGGGTCATTATTGGGGTTTTTATATACCTTTGCAGAATTTTCATCAAATTCAACTCTATGACGAATGGTTTTAAAAACTTCTCCATCAGAAGCATAAACCAAGATATACTCATGTGCATCACCAATGGCTCCTCTATTTTCTCTTGAATATCGTTTTTGCCAAGCAATAGTCGCAACATGATGATTGTCACCAAATATCTCGTTGCAAATAAGTTTTAAATTTGAAAATTCATTTTCGTCAATAGAAATAAAAATAGATCCGTCAGTCGGGTGCAATAGTCGCTGCAACAGCTTCAAACGAGGATACATCATGCACAGCCACTTGTCATGGCGGGAGAGGGCCTCCCCTTCCTTGCCTACTACTTCGCCCCGCCACTTTTTGATTTTGGGGTCGTTGACGTTGTCGTTGTAAACCCAGCCCTCGTTGCCGGTATTGTAGGGCGGATCAATGTAGATGCACTTGATTTTTCCTTCGTATGGGGGCAGCAGCGCTTTGAGAGCCTCCAGGTTGTCCCCGTGGATAATCATGTTTTCGCTGCCGTTGTCCTCGGTATGGCAGCCGGCCTCATCGTAGCTGTACTGGCGCTCTAATACCCGGTATGGCACCTCTTGGTGGTGGTTGACCACTTTGTCTTTTCCGATCCATTCAAGTGTTGGCATGGGGATTATCCTCCTGTCGGTTTGGCGCTTGATTGGCTGCGTTAGTATTGATCATTTGAGCAAACGCACCAGCTACCTTTGCAAGCTCTGTCTGTCCTTTTTGGATGATCTGTTGCTGATCCATTGCCTCCATCATCCCTTTCGGAACATAAGGATTCTGAATGGTTTCCCATGTGATTTTATCCTTATATCCAAGAGAAATAGCCATTTTCTCAAGTAATTTATCTTGTGCTTGCTGCATTTGCTTTAACTGTATTTCATCTGGGTCCTTGACACAAAGTGCATGATAGTATTCACTCCAAGCCTGTCGAACATTTTTATCATCCGAAAAAACAATATCAATAATGTTCATGGCTCGTGTACTTTCTACAGACCATCCTACTCGATTTATCATCAACGTCTTAAATATATCCATTTTATCTTTCCGTCTTTGGGCCCGCTCTTGAAGATATTGGCCAACAAATACAGCAACCACAGGAATAAGCAATACCGCGATTAAGTTTAGAATTGTCATGATTATTTCAAATATAGTCATCGCGTTTATCTCCCTTTCTTTTCCTCTTGACGTTTCGGGAAAATATCCACAACATCTCCAATATTGACTCCGAGTACGCCGCAAATTTTCCCCAGCGTTTCCAATGTCACTTCTTCATCTCGGTTCAGTTTTGTCATGGTGTTGGGGGCGATCCCCGCTGCTCGCCGCAGATCAGCCTTGCTCATTTTTCGGTCAATGAGCAGTTTCCAGAGTTTGTTATACGAGATGACCATGGGGAGTACCTCCATC
>OEQR01000222.1_pt1 | contig 9323 bp, 8 predicted proteins | sample 1539761 | NCBI WGS metagenome assembly OEQR01 (sample SAMEA3891879, study PRJEB23780) | metagenome | biome: terrestrial biome; feature: animal house; material: Caecal content | place: Italy | collected 2015-05-05 | reverse complement strand
GGGCTGGACACCCGGTTCGGCCAGGCCGCCGACTGGAAGGAGAAACTGGAGGAGATCACCGGCCAGCCGGTGCGGGCGAGCCTGACGGCGGTGGAGCCCCTGGGCCCCAAAGGGCTGGCCCAGGCGCTGGTGATCGCCCCCTGCACCGGCACCACACTGGCCAGGCTGGCGGCGGGGCTCAGTGACACGCCGGTGACCCTGGCGGCCAAGAGCCTTTTGCGGGTGGGGTGCCCGGTGGTGATCGCCGTCTCCACCAACGACGGCCTGGGGGCCTCGGCGGAGAACATCGCGAAGCTCCTCTCCCGCAAACACTATTATTTCGTGCCCTTTTTGCAGGACGACTGGGTGAACAAACCCCAGAGCCTGAAAGCGGACCTCACCCTCCTGCCCGACACGCTGGAGGCGGCCTTTGCGGGCCGGCAGGTTCAGCCGGTGCTCCGCAGTTTGAGGTAAGAAGTAAGGGTGAATAGTGAATAAGTTATTTTAAACCCACCTACATCTTGCACCTGGGGCGCGATGAAACCTGCGACTGCCGCGACTGAAACGTGTTGGCACCCACCCAGCGTAGAGCGCGAATAAAACACCGCCGCAGGCGGATGGCGCTGCGGCGGTGTTAAGTAGAGTATTGTTGTTCTGTGCGAGAATGTAAGGAATTACTTGTTGGAGCCAGTCACGACCAGGAAGGCGATCCAGGCTTTCTGGTATTCGTTGGTGGGGCTGGTCGCCAGATAGACGTGCAGGGCGGCGTCGCTGGGGGTATAGTTTTGATCGCTGCCAATGTGGTTCTGATCCGTGAGCCAGTCGGTGAGGACGGCGTTCAGCTGGTCTTTCGAGACATCATTAGCCCCAATCACCTGGATATTAACATCCATGCGAGAATCATCATTGAGGATACCGTCTTCTATCAGAATGTTTTCGCAACGGTACTCAAACGGGCGCTTGAGATAGATTGGTCCAAAGCTATCTTCATCTTCCCACGCATCCGGATTGCAGAGCCTATCAAGAACGAGCGAGGCATCGCCGGCCCACTTCTCGGTGAGGGAGCGCAGGGCTTCATTCCCAATGATTTCGATGTTGCCGTTAGCGGCCCAGTCCTTGCGGCTGTCAATAAAACTATTCAGGATAGCAGAGCTCTCGTCCATGTACTGGACGGAAGAGCCGGTAGAGCTGCCGCCGCATCCGACCAACAGGGTTAAGGCCATGGCACCGATCAGAAGGGCGGAAAAAATGCGCTTCAATTTTTTCATGGTGAAACCTCCAGTCTTTGTGCAAAGTGCATAAAATGTGAGCTAATTATAACATATTTTCGGGGGGGTAGATGCATATTATACAAAAAAGTTTTTTTAAAGATGTGAAATAAATGTGTTTTATACAAAATTTGGAGAAATTGGCTTTTTAAAAGACAAAAACCAGACCGGTGCAAAAAATGCGAATTAACAATATAAATTGTAGAAAGGCTGGCTTTTGGTGCAGATGCCAACCGGTTTTCAAGGTATACAACACAGACAAAAAGTTTAGGTCTGCGTATCACTTGCGCCCAAGGCGCGCTGAAACCTACAGCTGCCGCGAGTCGGGCGTAGCGGCCCCCACCCAACGTACAGCGCGAATAAAAACCTTTGCGGAGGGGGGAAAGTGTGCTATACTGTAAAAGATAGCGCGCGGAACCCATACCGCGCAGACGTTTGGCCGCCCCCGGCGGCGGAAAGAGGGAAAGATGACGAAACTCACCGCGGCGCTCTGCGTTTTGCTGCTGGCGGCCCTAGCGGCCCTGGCGGCCCTGCCCGCCGGGGCGGCGGGGCCGGCGCTGGAAAATACCCTGGCCTACTGCATCATCGACGCCGACACCGGCCTTGTGCTGGCGGGGCAGAATATGGATATGGAACTCCACCCCGCCTCCATCACCAAGGTGATGACCATGGGCCTGGCCTGTGAAAAAGCCCAGGGCAGCTGGGATACCCTGTGCACCGTCAGCCACGACGACGTCTACTCCCTGGCGGGCACCGACTCCAGCCATATCGCCCTCCAGGAAGGGGAACAGGCCCCGCTCCAGGATCTGCTCTACGCCACCGCCATGGCCAGCGCCAACGACGCCGCCAACGTCCTGGCCGAATACTTCGGCGGCGGGACCATCGAGGGGGGCGTCGAGGCCATGAACGCCCAGGTGGAAGAACTGGGCCTCCAGCACACCCACTTCGTCAACCCCCACGGCATCAGCAACGACGAGCATTATACCAGCTGTTATGATGTCGCCCAGATATTACGCTGGGCATTGGGCCAGCCGGGTTTTCAGGACCTGATCACCCGGAACGAGGTCTATGTGATGGAACCCACCAACCTCCAGCCCGTCACCCGGTACTTCGCCCTGGACGACTCGCTGCGGATCGGCAGCAGCCGGTACTATATCCCCTCGATTCTGGGCTCCAAGACCGGCTACACCAACATCGCCCGGTACAGCTACGTCTGCCTGGCGGAACAGAACGGGGTGCGGCTGATCTGCGCCACCATCCACAGCGAATTGAAAACCGATAAATACGCCGACGTGGCCACCCTGTTGGACTACGCCTTCAGCCAGTGGACCGGCCGGACCGAGATTGCCGGCGGCACCGAGACCCGCCAGCTGGAAGTCGCCGGCGGCGGCGGGGCCGTGGGCGCGGTGGCGGTCACCGACCCGGGGGTGAGCCTGCTGCTGGCCCCGGGCCTGACCGCAGAGGACGTCTCGGTCATCCTGGAACTGCCCGACCAGTACCTGATGGGCAGCGAGCTGGAAGCCTTTGCCGTCTACACCGTCAACGGCGGCGCCGCCCAGGAGACCGCCAGCGTCCGGGTGCCGCTGCATCTCGATGGGCTTGCAGCCCTCTTTGATTCCAGCCGGGGCGGCATCCTGCCCGCCGCCGAGGATGTTTCCCCCGCCGTGGTGCGGTGGGAACTGGCGGCGGCCGCTGTGGCGGCCCTGGCCCTGGCCGCGGCGGCCTTCCGGCTGACCCGGCGCCGGGCCGCCCCCCGCAAAACCTGACCCCGACAGGGGAACAACCCCCTGTTCAGGATAGATTGCAAAACCGTATGGATGAATTTTTACACAAGAAGAACAAGAGGTAGAAACCATGGGCAAGTTTACGTTTATTGAGACCGAGATTCCCGGCGTGGTGGTGATTGAACCCCAGGTGTTTGGCGACGACCGGGGCTATTTTATGGAGACCTACAAGAAAGAGGACTTCGCCGCGGCGGGCATCCCCGCCGAGTTCGTCCAGGACAACCAGAGCCGCTCCACCCGGGGCGTGCTGCGGGGCCTCCACTTCCAGAAAGAGCACACCCAGGGCAAGCTGGTCCGGGTGACCCTGGGCGAGGTGTACGACGTGGCGGTGGACTGCCGCCCCAATAGCAAAACCTTCGGCAAGTGGGTGGGGGTGACCCTCTCGGCCGAGAACAAGAAGATGTTCTATATTCCCGAGGGCTTCGCCCACGGCTTTTTGGTCCTGAGCGATGTGGCCGAGTTCTGCTACAAGTGCACCGACGTCTACGACCCCACCTCGGAGGGCGGCATCCCCTACGACGACCCCACCGTCAATGTCCAGTGGCCCGACTGCGGCTGCGAGCACAAGACCAGCGCCAAGGATAAGCTCCACGAGCCCTTCGCCGCCCAGAAGTTCGAGTTCTTTGAGAAGTGGTGAGCGCCGTGGCAAAACTCAAAGGAATGGTAAACGCCTTTTGGCGGTACCGGTATCTGCTGTATAACCTGGTGAGCCGGGATTTCAAGCTGAAATACCGCCGGAGCGTGCTGGGCGTGGTGTGGAGCGTTCTGAACCCTCTGCTCATGTGCCTTGTGTACTGGGCGGTGTTCAGCAGCCTGATGGATATGCGGGGCAGCGGGATCGACAACTTCCCCGTCTTTCTGATGTGCGGCCAGCTGCTCTTTAACTTCTTCAACGAGGCCACCTCCAGCGGCATGAGCAGCGTCCTCTCCGCCGCGCCCCTTCTGAAAAAAGTCTATATCCCGAAGTATATCTTCCCGTTGGAAAAATGCTGCTTCGCCATGGTGAACTGCCTGTTCAGCTTTGTGGCGCTGCTGCTTGTGATGCTCTTCACCGGCAGCCCCTTCCACTGGACGGTGTTCGAGGCCCTCTACCCCCTGGTGACCCTCTTCTTCTTTAGTCTCGGGGTCAGTCTCTTTTTGGCGGCCTGCACCGTCTTCTTCCGGGATATCATGCACATCTGGAGCGTCTTTATCACGGCGCTGCTCTATTTCTCGGCCATCTTCTACGACCCCGCCCAGATGACCTTCAACATCGGCGGGTTCAACATGCAGCAGGTCATCGCCCTCAACCCCATCTACTGGTATATCACCGGTTTCCGCCGGACGGTCATGTGGGGCCAGGCGCTGGATCTGCGGATGATCGAGGTCTGCGGGGTCTGCGCGGTGATCTCCATGGTGGTGGGTGTGTCGGTCTTCCGCAAGACACAGGACCGCTTTGTGCTGCATATTTAAGGAGGGCGCTGGAACAATGGAACCGATGATCCGCATCGAGAACGTCTCGATGTGCTTTAACCTCTCGAGCGAAAAGCACGAGAGCCTGAAAGAATATTTCCTGGCCATGGTCCAGGGCCGGCTGCACTACGACGAGTTTTACGCCCTGAAAAACGTCAGCTTCGACATCATGCCCGGGGACTTCTACGGCCTGGTGGGGCTGAACGGCTCGGGCAAATCCACCCTGCTCAAAACCATCGCCGGGGTGTACAAGCCCACCCGGGGCAAGGTGACGGTGAACGGCACCATCGCCCCCCTGATCGAGCTGGGGGCGGGCTTCGACATGGACCTGACCGCCCGGGAGAACATTTATCTGAACGGCACGGTCCTGGGCTTCTCCCCCAAGTACCTGGACGAGAAGTTCGACGAGATCGTAGAGTTCAGCGAGTTGCAGAACTTTTTGGACGTGCCCCTGAAAAACTACTCCTCCGGCATGGTGGCCCGGATCGGCTTTGCCATCGCCACCATCACGAAACCCCAGATCCTCATTGCCGACGAGGTTCTGTCGGTGGGCGACTTCCTCTTCCAGCAGAAATGCGAAAAGCGGATGCAGGAGCTGATGGCCGGGGGCACCACCGTGATCCTGGTCTCCCACTCCATCGAGCAGATCGAGCGGATGTGCTCGAAAGTCGCCTGGCTGAGCCACGGCCAGCTCAAGATGAACGGCGATACAAAAACCGTCTGCGACGCCTACAAGGCCGTCCAGCGGGGCCAGGCCTAAACCAAAAACGAAAGGGGAGAGAGGATGAACCAGCAGCTGAAACGGGCCCGGGAGCTGGGCCGCTACGCGGTGCAGCTGGCCCGGGAAGAGGGGCTTTCCACCATGGCCCGGCGGGGCGCCGGATTTTTCAAGCGGCGGTTTCTGGGCAAAAAAGCCCGCTACCTGCCCACCAAAAACTATCTGGCGGCCCAGCGGGCGGAATATGCGGGCAAGACGGCGGACAGCTGCGGCCTGCCCAAAATCAGCATCCTGACCCCCCTCTACAACACCCCGCCCGCCTACCTGCGGGCTTTCCTGGATTCCTTTGTGAACCAGACGGCCCCCAACGGCCAGCTCTGCCTGGCGGACGCCTCCGACCCCGCTCACCCTGAGGTGGGGCGGATCGTAGAGGAATATCGGGCGAAGAATCAACAGATCGTATACAAAAAGATCGAAAACAAGGGGATCGCCGCCAACACCAACGCCGCCGCGGCCCTGGCCGAGGGGGAATATCTGGCCCTGGCGGACCACGACGACGTGCTGGCCCCTCATGCTATGGCGGAGATGGGCCGGGCCATCCTCGACCTGCGGGCCAAGGGCCAGCCCGACGGCTTTTTGTACAGCGACGAAGCCTTGTTTGAAAAGGACATCCGGCGGCCCCGGGCGGCCCACTTCAAGCCCGACTACGCCCCGGACTATTTCCTCTGCTGCAACTACATCTGCCACCTGGCGGTTTTCCGGCGGGATTTGTTCGAGGCGGTGGGGGGCGAGCGGCCCGAGTGCGACGGCAGCCAGGATCACGACCTGTTCCTCCGGCTGATCGAACAAAACGGCGGCGCGGCCCACCTGCCCCAGGTGCTCTATTATTGGCGGGTTCACGCCGGGTCCACCTCGGGGGGCACCGAGGCCAAACCCTATGTGGCCGTCGCGGCGAAAAAGGCCCTGGCCGACCATCTGGCCCGCACCGGCCGGAAAGGCACGGTGGAGGACGGCCTGTTCCCCAGCACCTACCGGGTGAAGTGGGAGATCGAGGGCGAGCCCAAAGTCAGTGTCCTGATCCCCAGCAAGGACCATGTGGACGACCTGGAAAAGTGCCTGCACAGCCTGTACGCCCGCACCCTGTGGGAGCGGTACGAGGTCGTCGTCATCGAGAACAACTCCGAGCAGCCCGAGACCTTCGCCTACTACAAGCAGGCGCTGCAGCGGTACGACGGGCTGCGGGTGGTCCGGTATCCGGGCAAGGGGTTCAATTTTTCGGCCATCAACAACTTTGGGCGGAAATACGCCTCGGGCCAATACCTGCTGCTGCTGAACAACGATGTGGAGGTCACCGACGGGGACTGGATGACCGAGCTGCTGCGCCAGTGCGCCCGGCCGGGGGGCGGCGCGGTGGCGGGGGCCATGCTCTATTACCCCGACGACACCATCCAGCACGCGGGAGTGATCACCGGGCTGGGGGGCTACGCCGGCCACAGCCACAAGTACAAAAAGCGGGCCGGCAGCGGCTATATGTTCCGGGCCGCCACTGTGCAGGACCTCTCGGCCGTGACCGGGGCCTGCATGCTGGTCCGGACCAGCGTCTGGGACGCCGTGGGCGGCCTGGACGAGGGCTTTGCGGTGGCCTTCAACGACGTGGACTTCTGCCTCCGGGTGCGGGACGCCGGGTACCATATCCTGTGGACCCCCTACGCCTGGCTCCGCCACCACGAGAGCAAGAGCCGCGGCGGCGACGACAAGGACCCGGTCAAGGTCCGGCGCTTTGCCGCCGAGCAGCAGCGCCTGTACGACCGCCATGGCCGGGAGGACATCCTGGACGATCCCTACTACAACCCCAGCCTCACCCGGGACCGGGAGGACTTTTCCGAGAGCGCGGACCTGAAGGCCCTGCAGGAGGGAGAGCTGCGGGTGCGCTACCGGACGTAAAAACAGGGCGCGGCGTTCCAGCCCGGAATGGGAAATCTGGAATTTCAAGGCGAAAAAATACAAAAAGGAGTGAAGGGTATGAACATCCGGGGGCATTTTGACACCATCACCCACCACAAGCTGCTGGTCATGAAGTACTGCTTTGCCTGCGGGCTGTACCGGCAAGGGCTGGCCCACGACCTGAGCAAGTACAGCCCCACCGAGTTCATCCCGGGGTGCATCTACTACCAGGGCGACCACAGCCCCAACGAGGCCGAGCGCCAGGCCAAAGGCTACACGGCGGCCTGGCTGCACCACAAGGGCCGCAACAAGCACCATCTGGAATACTGGATCGACTACGGCGGGGGCAAGACCGGCCTGGTGGGGATGAAGATCCCCCTGCGGTACATCTGCGAGATGGTCTGCGACCGGGTGGCCGCCAGCCAGATCTATCTGGGGGACCGGTACACCGACGCCTCGGCCTGGGAGTATTACCAGCGCAGCCGGGACCACTACCTGATGCACCCCGAGTCCCGTGCCATGCTGGAAAAGCTGCTGCAAATGGTCCGCGACAAGGGCCAGGAGCGCACCTTTGCCTATATGAAAGCCCTGCTGGGCCTGCACGAGGAATACTGAGCTTTTGCCTTACAGACAGCCTGTCAAACCGGCCTGCCCGGGCGGACTTGGGGCGCGCCGGAAAGCCCTGTGCAAACCCATCTCTAAAAAAGCGCACACCTGCGTGTGTTCAGGGGGAGGGGCTGGCGCATTTTGACGTCCGGACGCACCTTAGTGATAATGAGTCGCATTATTATAATATAAAAACGCAGCGTTGACAATCCGGCGGGCGGGAGAGGCGCGAAATTTTACAATTTTTTAGAAAGAGGCCTTTCCCTCATCCGGCATCCTGTGCTACAATAAACCCACAGTGCGAAAGGGGGGTCTGTATGCCGGTACCAGTCAGCCGGGTCCTGGCGCTGGACCTGCCGGAGGGGATCGACCTGGGGCAGGCGGCGCGGTATATGGGGGCGAAGGACGGCGGAGACGAAACGCTCCGCGCCCTGCTGGAGCGGTGGGCCCCGCCGCTGCGGGCGGCGGCCGCGCCCCGGGCGGTGTGGCTGCGGGCCCCCGTCGGGGCGCTGGGGGACCTGTGGCAGGGGAGCGACATCCAGCGCCACCTGGCCGGCTGCACCGAAGCGGTGCTGCTGGCGGTGACCCTGGGCCCCGGGGCGGACGCCCAGATCCGGCGGGCCGGCGTGGGGGACGTGGCGGCGGGAGCCGCCTCCGACGCTCTGGCCAGCGTCCTGGCCGAGCAGGCGGCCGATGCAGCCGAGGCGCGGCTGCGGGCCCTGGCGGCGGCCGAAGGGATGTACCTGACCGGGCGGTACTCGCCGGGGTACGGGGACTGGCCCATCGGGGTGCAGCCCCGGATCGCCGCGCTGCTGGACACGCCGCGGCGGATCGGCCTGTGCGTCACCGGCACCTGCCTGATGCTGCCCCGCAAGAGCATCACGGCGGCGCTGGGGCTGAGCCGGACCCCTGTCACCGGGCGCCGGGCCGGCTGCGCCCACTGCGCTTTGCGGGACAAGTGCGAATACCGAAAGAGAGGCGAGACCTGTGAGAGCTGAAGAACTTTTCCGCACCCGGGAGACCGTCCTGCTGGACGGGGCCATGGGCACCATGCTGCAGGCCGCGGGGCTGCCCCTGGGGGCCAGGCCCGAGGCCCTGAACCTGGAAGACCCCGCCCTGATCGAATCCATCCATGCCCGGTACGCCGCGGCGGGCAGCCGCATCCTCTGCGCCAACACCTTCGGGGCTTCGGCCCACAAGCTGGCAGGCAGCGGCTATACCGTGGAGCAGGTGGTGGACGCCGCCATCCGCTGCGCCCGCCGGGCGGCGCAGCCCTACGGCAGCCTGGTGGCCCTGGACATCGGGCCTCTGGGCGAGCTGCTGGAGCCCGCCGGCACCCTGCCCTTTGAAGAGGCGGTGGAGGCTTTTGCCGAGATCGTCCGGGCGGGGGCGGCGGCCGGGGCCGACCTGATCTTGTGCGAGACCTTTACCGACCTGTACGAGCTGAAGGCCGCCCTGCTGGCCTGCAGGGAAAACTGCGGCCTGCCGGTGCTGGCCAGCATGAGCTTCGAGGCCGGGGGCCGCACCTTTACCGGCTGCGGGGTCGAGAGCTTTGCCGCCGCGGCCCGGGGG
>OEQR01000221.1_pt1 | contig 9328 bp, 9 predicted proteins | sample 1539761 | NCBI WGS metagenome assembly OEQR01 (sample SAMEA3891879, study PRJEB23780) | metagenome | biome: terrestrial biome; feature: animal house; material: Caecal content | place: Italy | collected 2015-05-05 | reverse complement strand
ATTTTACATTAGTGAATAAAGGATTAAAACATATGATGGAGTTTATAGACGAGCAAGTAGTCTTGACTACCATACACGCTGCAAAAGGACTTGAATGGGAGTATGTTATAATACCCAAATTGAATGGTTTTGCTTTCCCAACGTCTTATATGTGTAACCCCTGTCAGGAAGCAGATAGTTGTAATAAGGGATTCGATTACTGCAATTTTACATATGACGAAAAAATGAAAAAAGCGTTTACTGAAGAAATTAGTATTTTTTATGTTGCTATTATGCTAACTTTGCATGCGAGTTACACTAAAGTTCTGTTTTGAACGTAAAAAGTCGCTTAAAGCCTTATTTTACGCGATTTTTGCTTGCCAAACCTCCGATTTAGTGATATAATTTTAGTGTAACGGTTACACTAAAAAGGAGGAACTGCATGTACTACAATTTCGTTGTCCAGATCCCCTCGGAAAAAGGGAAAATCCTGACCAAGGCTAAGGGCGGATCTTCCTATGTGCTCTTCCAGTACGGGGCAGAATATAAGCCTGATAAGAAGTATGCCATACCCAAAAGGACGATCATCGGGAAGGTTGATCCTTCCGATCCAACAAAGATGTTTCCTAACGAGAAGTTTCAGCAGTACTTTCCTGAAGCGATGCTTCCCGAAGAACTGCCTGAGACGTATAGAAGCTGTTGTCTCAGAATAGGTCCTTATGTGGTGATCCGTTATGTCCTGAACGAGTATAAGCTTCCAAAACTTCTGGAAAAATGGTTTCCTGAGGACTGTGGTCTTTTTATGGATCTTTTATCCTATCTTATAGTGGAAGAGGATAACGCCGGACAGCACTATCCTGACTATGCTTTTTGCCACCCTTTGTTCTCGGATGGTATGAGGATATACAGCGATTCAAAGGTATGCCGGTTCTTCTCTTCCGTCACTAAGGAACAGATGATAGGGTTTCTTGACGACTGGAATAAAAGAAGGGATCATAAGCAAAGGATATATATTTCATATGACTCCTCAAATAAAAACTGTAATGCCGGTGACATAGATCTCATAGAGTATGGCAAAGCAAAGGATAATAAGGGTATTCCTATCTTTAACCTTGCCATAGCCTTTGATAAGACCAACCGGGTGCCTCTGTTTTATGAGGAATATCCCGGCTCCATAACGGATGTCTCCCAGTTTGTGCATATGGTGGATAAGGTGACGGAGTATGGCTATAAAAAGGTAGGCTTCATACTTGACCGCGGTTACTTTGGCAAAGACAACATACGCTACATGGAGGAAGGCGGATATGCCTTCGTTATAATGGTAAAAGGCCGTAAAGCCCTGGTGTCGTCCCTTGTAGAAGAAAACCGCGGCACATTTGAAACTGAGCGCGACCATTCCATCAGAGCCTATCACGTCTACGGTAAGACTGTGAAAGCCAGGTTATATGAGGATGATACGCAGGACAGATACTTCCATATCTACTTCAATCCTTCCAAACATGCGGCTGAAAGGGAACGCCTGGAGCTTACGCTGGACAGATTTAAGATATATATGGACAAGCACATCGGAGATGTGGTTACCTCATCAAAGGCATGTCAGGAGTATTTTACCCTTAAGTATGACAAAGCAGGTCATCTTGTCGGCTACAGCGAGCGAAAAGACGTCATAAAGCGTGAACTGGATCTCTGCGGTTACTTTTGCATCGTCACCTCCGAGGAGATGACGGCCTCCCAGGCGCTTATCCACTACAAAGGCAGAGATGTTTCTGAAAAGCTCTTCAGCACGGACAAATCCTTTATCGGGTCCAAAAGCATGAGGGTCCAGACCACACAGGCCCTGTCAGCGAAGATATTTGTTGAGTTTATCGCCCTTATCGTTCGCAACAGGATGTATAACCTGCTCAAGGAGACCATGCTCAGGCTTGAAACAAAGCCAAACTACATGACCGTTCCCGCTGCTCTCAGAGAACTTGAGAAGATCGAGATGGTAAGGCGGGGCAATGGCCATTACCGCCTGGATCATGCCGTTACGAAAAAACAAAAAACGATACTTAGCGCATTCGGCCTGTCTGATACAGATGTCAAAAGCATAGCGATAGAAATAGGCAGTCAGTTATCAGGCAATCAAACACCTACAGACAAAGCGCCCGAGGAGGATGACGATTATGGCGAGGACACGTTCACTATCATCGATTGAGACTGAGATCTCAAAGGTAACAGCTGAACTTCAAAAGGCTCAGGAGAAGGTTGACGAGCTTACCCAAAGGCTGCTTGAACTCCAGGAACAGAAGCAGTCCATAGAGGCAAAACAGATCATGAATGCCTTCCGCAGGAGCGGTAAAAGTATGCAGGAGCTTATGACGTTTCTCGAAGTGTGAGGAGCGTCAGAAGACCTTTAGTGTAACTTTTTTGCAAAGTTAGCATTTATATCCTCTATGCCTTGACTTTCTGCTGAAGAAAGCAGAGACGCAAAATACTTGCACCCCTGCTTGATTGAGCTTTCTGTATCAAGGGAATTAGGCGGTAAGCCCATGCTCTCGGAACTCTGCATAACGTCCTCGGCTGTCCCGCCACTTTCCACCTGTATGATTGCCAGCAGATAGGGGACGTACTCGGATATGCCGTATTCTCTGGCGTATTTTTCCACCATAGGCTGATGTTTCAAGACCTCTGCGGACAGGTTCATGCCCGTTACCCATGAGGAAGAACCACCGCCCCCGTCGTCGTCCTCGGCACTGATAAGCACACCAAAGAAAAGCACTATCGCAAGAAGAAAGGGAAACAGACTGCCGATAAGGGCGATATGTCTTAGCTTCATTTCTTACGTCCTTTCTTTCCTGTCATGTTTAGGGTCGCTTTCTTGATGGTTCGCTCTTTTCTGGTGGTCTGCTGGTTCAGCTCCACACCATTGAGCCTTGTTCCGTGTTTCTGCAATACAGGTTCAGCAGATTTTGAAGCAAGCGGACGCTCCTTGACAGGCTGTGCTTTCGTCGGCTCGGTATGTACCTTGTCAGTAGTGACAGGACGCTTGATTTCCTGCATTTTTCCTGTGTCTGTCTTTGAAGCAGGAGAAGCGGTCACAGGTCTGTCATGGGGACGGGTAGCTCCTGTTGTCGCTGATCCGTCCGTCGTTCTGCCAGCTTGTTTTGCTTCCTGTGCTTTTTGAAGCTCCATACGCTTGTCAGCGATATTCTGTCTATGTTGTTGGAGCTTGTCGGCACGTTCGCTCTGTCTGGTTTCCTGCCCCTGCACAATGCCACGCTTGAAGTCGGACACATTTGCTTTTGCCTTTTCCTTTGCGGAGTGTACGGCATAGGCAGTCTGGGTCGGCATATCCTTGATATTCTCCTTGACAGTCGTTGCCTTGTCCTTGACCTTGTTTTTCGTATCAAGCACCGCACCCACAGCAGAACCAGCTCGGCTTCCAAAAGACGCATTTTCTCGACGCTCTTTTCTACCCGTCCCAGCTCTGGCAGATTTCCCAGAACCGTCATTCATGGCTGTTCCGGCTACTGTACCAGCCACCGCACCAGCGACACTTCCAGCACCGACAGCCCTTGCGATACGGTGTTCCATACGCCTAGCCCTGTGTCGCATGAACAGATACGGGCGACGGAATATCCTGCGTCCCATGCTCTGGCTGTCCCCAGCATTTAAGCTGAACATACTCATAAGGTCGCCCAGCTTCATGTAGATACCCGCAAAGCAGACTATCTGTAAGAACGCAATCATAAAGAACGGGTAATCGGTGGATATGTTGTAGAACATACTGGAAATACTGAAAGCCACCGTGACAATGAGCGTTATTCCCGCCCTTGTCATAATCGTATTGAACACTCGCACGATTGCCTGTTTCGCCATGTTCTCATAGCTGGGTATCATGCTCAAAAGAAAACTGATAGGCAGGAACATAGCGAAGATGATAAAAAGTATCTGGGAGAATATCATCATGCCCGTAAGCAGGAAAACAAATATCGTTATCCCCAGATTGAAGATAAGCAGGAAGAACACCATTCCCAGACGGTTGATGACCTGCGGTATCGTCAGATTGTCGTTGTCGTTATCCTCGATTTCCGTTTTCACCACGTCCTCACGGGTCGCCCCGTCGTCGGCAGAGGGACTAGCCGATACCAGAGCTTCCACACGGTCAGCCCCGATTTCCTCTATATCGCTGTTTCCAAATTGCAGGAGTAGCCACGGCTGTTGTACCTGTATGGAGAACAGGCTGTCCCTTATCAAGTCCACGCTGTCTTTTCCTTGACTGTCGCTGTCGGGGAGCATGATTTTTGTTCCCAAATCCAGCGAAGCGGTACTTATATCACTGGAAAAATCGTTAATCTTCTTGATATAGTCGGGAGCATAAGCGATAAAGGAAGCGGACACGATAAACACCACAACGAAGTTGATAACGGCGTGGAGTGCCTTGCTGGTTTCTCGCTTGATAAGCCCTGTGTAGGCTACATACATACCCACGATAAGGATAATGAGGAGCAGGAAGCCTACATAAAAGCCCGTACTTCCAAAGCCGTTTTCCGTCACACCCGCTAGGGTCTGTATGCTCTTTCCGATACTGTCTGCCATGTCGTTGATAAAGTCCAGCTTATACGCCTGCTGGACGACGTACCCCGTGGCGTTACTTAGATACAGGCTGATAGTCCAGATAAAGTTGGTGATACAGTACAAGCCGTACTGTACGGACTTCCCGATACCGTCCAGCCAGTTCCACGGAAGCCAGCCCCAGCTATTGTCCACATAGAAGTCAAGCTGGTAATTCTCCAACGGGTACTGTGAATACAGGTTGTCCGCATTGACGGTATCATCTACCAGCCCAGAAGCGTGTGCCACCGTCCCGAACAGGGAGAGGAACACAATAGAGGTAAAAATGACTATCAGAGCAATCTTGAAAAAACGAAAGAGCTTCTTTCTTGTCAGAAGCCCCTTTATCCTATCTTTCATCACTCCACCTCGCTTTTCACGGGCGGTCTGGTATCAAAGGCGTGCAGTAATTCTTCAAAGACAGGGTGTATCTGCACCACGCCCACACGCCCGTACAAATCTTGAAGCAGGCATTGTCCGTTCTCCAAGTCACGAAGCCTTTTCTGGTTGTTCTCGTCGTCCTTGTCGATACCGAAAAATTCAAGGGTCTGCTTTATCTCGTTGATGTCCGTAGAACGGAAAGCGAATTTCAGACCGATATTGTTCTTTAGGCTCTCTTTGGACACGTCGCCAGAGGATTGCGTGACGAAGTACACGCCAGCCTGCATAGCACGTCCCGCACGCACCAGCTTGTTTGAGAGGGTTTCTCCCTGTGCCACGTTGAGGAACGCCCACGCTTCATCTAAATCCACGATTTTAAAGATACTGCGGTCTGAATGAATGAAGTCTAAGGCAAAGGTGGAAATGACAATCAGCATAGCCACGGACAGCAGTTCTATGGTCGTGTATTCCTCAAAGGTCGTGTCCTTGTCGGGAAGTACCAAATCTGCCACCTGTATGATATTGAGCTGGTTGTCCAAGCTGATAGCATTAGACACTGAACCGTCAGAGAACAGCAGATGTGCAAAGTCATAGTCCGTAAAGCTGTCGATATGGTCGGCAATGTTGCGGGCTATCGCCGTGTCCTCTCTGCGTAGCTCGTCTATCACATGAAGCAAGCCTCGCTGATCGCTCTGGGTCACGGCTCGCACCGCTTTTCTAAGGACAGGGAATTTCTCACCGTCCCTAGAGGAAATCCCCGTAAGGAATGTGAGAATGTCTATCGCCAGACTTTCAGCGTCTTTGACGTTCTTCATAATCACGAACGGGTCAAGAAGCCCTGCATTTTCCTTATCGCTGGTAAGATTGACGATATTGATTTCATGGGCTATCTCTGGGAGCGTTTCTTTCCAGTTCCCACGCTCGCTCTTAGGGTCGAGAATGACCGCCTGCCCGCCAAAGAGGACGGAATAGTAGACGATAAGATTATTACAGAATGACTTCCCACCGCCCAGCGAACCGACAAAGGCAGACGCCAAAGCATTGGTGACTGTCCCCTTGATACCCTGTGAAGCAAGGGACGGCTGTAAATAGACGTTTCTTCCTGTGTCCACGGAATAGCCGATATAGATACCTGTATTTTCTCCTAACTGCTGGGTCGCTCCGAAGCCAAGACCTGCCAAGAAGTCGGATTTCACATACTGCACATAGTCATTGATGTAACGCTTGCTGGCGGGGAGAAATTCAGAGTGAAGCCCCAGCATATCCCCAGCAGGACGGACTAACTTTACATTGAGGTCGTCGTAGAAGTCCTTGACCTCATCACAGCGTCGTTTCAGCTCGTCAAGGTCGGGAGCTGATACACGGATAACGTAAGAAAGTTTATACATACTTTCCTTGCTCTGGTCTAAGTCGGTTTCCAGCTCGTCCACGCTGTCTAATGCGTCCACCACGTTTGAGCTGGTTTCGCTTCCAGACTGATAGGCGTGGTTGTCCAAGTCTTTCAGCTCTTTTTTCTTGTTGCGGACAGTCGATAACGCTTTTCTGTTCCCGACGATTTCCACATTCATAGAGGTGTCCACGGGAAAGGTGAACTGCTGTTGCTGGAAGTAAAATATCTCACTGGACGGAAAATCCAGTTCGCCCACAATGGCGTTGACGGTAAAGTAGGACACGAAGCTCTCGCTGTCCTCATGTTCCAGCCTTATGTATCGCTGGCTTTCCTCTATCAGACAGCGGGTCGGACGGATAAGGTCGTACTGCTTGATAAGCGTTGCCTTTTTCAGCTTCTTCTTTGGAAGCGAATATTCGTAGTCCTCATACGCCACGCCGTCCCTGCCGTAGATATGCTCGATAAGATACCCGAAGTCGTTCTTGTCCAAACGACGGAACTTGAAACGGCGGGAGATTTTATTTTCCAGCAGTTTTTCCATTTTCATGTAGCGGTTGATTTCATCATCTGGCATGGAAATAAAGTCATTCATCAGCGTATGGTTGACCTCGTTCAAGAACTCTTTGAATGTCATAAACGCCGATTTCTTCATGCTGTCAAGGCTGACCTTTTCCTCGGTCACAATGAGCTTGAAGCCGATAAAAAAGCGGTAGTCCACTTGATTGTCGCCAATCATGGAAACAAGGGCTTCCGTCTGTTCATCTATCTTCTGTATCGCCACATCACGAAGTCGCCCCGTCACCAGCTTCTTTGACTGCTCCTGTATGCTTCTGACGGAGCTTTCCGTTGCTATCTGCAAGGCGTGTATCTTCCCCTCACGGCTCTGTGCGATAAGCTGACGGAAGCTGTCATGGACGATAAATTTCTGTTCAGCCGATAGAAAGCTGTAATTGTATGGTATCAGCTCATAGTAGGCGAATACCTCATTGTCCTTGTTCCAGACAAGGTTGTTGTCGATATACTTAATCGGGAACATACATCACACTCCTAACCGCCGTGACGGGTTCGCTGAACACTTCCTTTTCCAGCTTCACGGCTTTTCCTGCATAGGTCACTTTTGGTCGCAGAGCAAACGTAATCTGCGATTTCAAGAAGCTGTAAGGCTTCTTGCCGTCAAAGGTCTTTTGGCTCATGAACCATGTGAGGGCAACGGGAATACCGAAGTATTTTAAAAATGCCCCCTCGATAAGCGATAACGGCGGTAAGTCCCCTAAGAGAATGACGGCAAACTCCGTGATGACAAACCACGTTATCTGGGTAAAGGTAACGGGAAACGGGAGAGTAAAGTCATTGATTGCGTATAAGACTTTTTCCACGTTCCAGATACCCGTGTAGCTCTTAATCTTCTTCAATTCGTTTCAGCTCCTTTCGTTGTAATGGAAAAGGACAGCCATTTTCAGACTGTCCTTGATAGAAAAAGCTGTCAGTAGCGACCTTGCCTGTCGCTGATCTGCCAGCTCTAATATGGTATCTCGCATATCCCTCGGCTTGTTTCAATAAATGTCCCCTCTATGGACAAGTCCCTGCCGTATGCTTCATAGTCGATATAGTTCTGCAACGGTAGCGGTATCTCACCCAATACCTGTAACTCGTCAATGAAGTAATAGGCAATATCGGTCATGTCCTCACAGTCTGGATAGAAATAAATGTCGTCCTTGTGTTCGTAGACTTCTTCCAGACTTCCATAGTGGGAAACAAACTCGTCCAGAGCGTCGGTGATATAATCGGGAAGCTCACAAATCATCTCGTACATCTCATTGAGTTCTTGAATGGAGATATATTCCCCGATTTCAATCGGAAAGTTGTCGGTATCATGGACAGCGTATTCTTCATAGTAGCTGTTCAGCCCGATACGCTCCGCAACATCTTCCTCGTCGATAGGGAAAGAGAACCAATCCCCGACAAGTTCGCCCTCATTGTACTTGCCAAGATTAGCTATATACACCCTCATGTCGTCAACCACAGGCACACACCTCTTTTCTACGGAAGTTCATAGATACCGTGGTCGGTTTCCACAAAGCGTCCGTTGTCGTCAAGGTACTGCCCGTAGGCTTCAAAATCGAAATAGCGGGTGAAGCTCTCACTAAGGGAAGTAAAGTCTGGGTCATTGTTCAGAATGTGGCGGGCAACGTCCGTCATGTTCTTACACCATGAGTAATGAATGATGTCGTTTCTATATCTGTGCAATTCATCAAGGTCAGTGAAATAGCACATCAGCTCCGTATAGTCCTCTTTCAAATCAGAGGGTAAATTTTCGTAGGTATGGTACAGGTCATTGAGCTTTTCCACGGTGGTATCTTCCTGTACTTCATCAGCAAAGGGAAGCTCCTTGCCTGTGATATAGTAATAGTCTGTATCTACATCAATCCCCAGCATTTCTTCCACCTGTTCTGTGTCGATAGGCAGGGTGAACCAAAAGGCTCGGATTTCTCCGTCTGTTGGTTCTCTGGCTTCAATCTGCACACGCATTTCTTCCATGTTTCATCACTCCTCTCTTGTCAACGCTTCCTGTATGACGGCGTAAGGCACACCGAATACATAGCGTGAAAAATCTTCTAACTGTTTCTTAGGGTAGTCAGACAGGCAAAGGCGTTTCATCTCAAACCAGACCGTACGCTTGTAATAGGGCAGGTCGGAAAGATACGGACACCCAATTTTTGCCTGCATATCGGTAAAAATATCTTTCAATCAATCACTCCAATCTGAAATTTGAGTATAGAAAAAGCGGTTGATCTCCAAAGGAGTAACCGCTTTGTGTGTGGGATATGAAATTGTAAAATTATGATTTCGTATACGCCAACGTGATAATTATTACTTTTTATTTGGCTTTCTCTTAATTCCTAGTAATTTAATAAAATCTTGAAACATTGATGTATCGGTGGGTTCAAACATTACCCATTTACCATCTCGATAGGTTTTAGC
>OEQR01000218.1_pt1 | contig 9495 bp, 8 predicted proteins | sample 1539761 | NCBI WGS metagenome assembly OEQR01 (sample SAMEA3891879, study PRJEB23780) | metagenome | biome: terrestrial biome; feature: animal house; material: Caecal content | place: Italy | collected 2015-05-05 | reverse complement strand
TCCCAGCGGCTGGCTGCTGGAGGCGTGGGCCGGGATGGGCGGCAAGGTCATCATCACCGCCGACGCCCACTCGGTGGACAGCCTGACCTTCGGGTACGAGAAGGCGGCCCAGCAGGTCAGGGCCGCGGGCTTTGCCAGCGTCCAGGTGCTGACCGGCGCGGGCTTCGAGACCCAGGAACTGTAAAACATCCAACGACAGATCACGGCTTCCGCTCCGGCGGGGGCCGTGTTTAGTGTGCCATGCGGCGCGCAGAAGCCGGGGCATCCCCCGGGAACCCTCCCTGCCCGGCCGGGCGGGGCAGACCGAACGAGCAACACCTTTTACGGAGGCGCAATGGAGACCATACGGACCCCGCGGCGGCAGGTGGATCTGATCCACGGCCCCATCTTTAAAAACCTGTTTATTTTTGCCATCCCCATTTTTATTTCCAACCTGTTCCAGCAGCTGTACAACGCGGCGGACGCCATGATCGTGGGCAACGTCCTGGGCGACACCTCGCTGGCGGCGGTGGGGGCCTGCGGCTCGATCTACGAGCTGCTGGTGGGCTTTGGGCTGGGCATCGGCAACGGCCTGGCCATCGTCACCGCCCGGGCCTACGGCGCGGAAGATGCGGCTAAAGTCAAAAAGACGGTGGCCGGCTCGGTCGTCATCGGGTTGGCGGCGTCGGCCATCATCACGGTGGTGGGGCTGCTGTTCCTCTACCCCCTGCTGGAGGCCCTGGACACCCCGCCCGAGATCATCGACGAAGCCTACAGCTACATCCGGCCCATCGCCCAGTATGTGGTGGTCATGTTTGCCTACAACCTCTGCGCGGCGCTGCTGCGGGCGGTGGGCAACAGCGTGATGCCCCTGCTGTTCCTGATCTTTTCCTCCTGCCTCAACGTGGGGCTGGACTACTGGTTCGTGGCCGGGCTGGGGCTGGGAGTGCGGGGCGCTTCCCTGGCCACCGTCCTGTCCCAGGCGGTGTCGGTGGTGCTCTGCATCTTTTACATCGTCCGCCGGGTGAAGCACCTGGTCCCCGGCAAAGAGCACTTTTCCATCGAGGCGGGCCTGTACCGGGAGCTGGTCACCCAGGGCCTGTCCATGGGCCTGATGAGCAGCATCGTCTCGGCGGGCTCGGTCATCCTGCAGTACGGGATCAACGGCCTGGGCACCCTGGTCATCGCCGGGCACACCGCCGCCCGCAAGCTGTTCACCTTCACCGATATGCCGGTGATCGCCATGGCGACGGCGGGCTCCACCTTCGTCTCCCAGAATCGGGGTGCGGACAAGCCCGAGCGCATCCGCCGGGGGATGCGCCAGATCTGGCTGTTTGGCTTGGGCACCGCCGTGGTGATGACGGCCCTGATGTGGCTGGGGGCGGATGTGCTGGTGCGGCTGGTGTCCGGCTCCAGCGAGCCGGTGGTGCTGGAAAACGGCGCCCGCTACCTGTGCTGGACCGCGCCTTTCTATTCGGTGCTGGGGGTGCTGCTGGCCACCCGCTACGCCCTGCAGAGCCTGGGGCAGAAGATCCTGCCCCTGATCTCCAGCGGCATCGAGCTGGTGGGCAAGATCATCTTTATGCTGGTGTTCATCCCGCGCTTTGGCTACGACGCGGTGATCCTCTGCGAGCCGGTGATCTGGTGCTTTATGTGCGCCCAGCTGCTCTGGAGCTACTGGCACGACCCCTACATCAAGGGCAGCCAGGCCAAGGCCAAAAAGAACTGAACAAGCCTTTCGGCCCCGCAGATTGACAAAAAAGTCTCGCTCGGATGACATGTGCATACGAGCGAGACACATACAGGGAAATTTGGCGCTGAGAGTGTGCGAGGCCGCAAGGCTGAGTGCGCGATTTAGCGCCAAATTTTGTCTAAAAGGGGGATATTAGGGGGAAAGAATTTCTGACCTGCGCAGCAGGCAGAAATGGGTTCCCCCTAAAGTGTGGCGCTTTTGCGACACGCTGGATCCGCTCCGGCGGGGCTTTTTGCTGCGGGGGACGCCTTTTGCAGCCGCGCCGGAAAATTGTGAAAGGAATGTTGACAACCTGTGAAAACTATGATATGCTTTTTACACAATTCAGGCGAGCCCGGCTGACCGCTTTCCATTGTGGCAGTCTGGCCCGGCTGTAGCTATGCTTATCTGCGGACCCTTGCATATATACCCCCGGCGGAGACACCACATCCGCCGGGGGCTTTGTTTTGGGCGGGCGCGTCTGAGGCTGCCGTGCCCGCGGGAACGGGGAGCAAATTGCCGGCAGTGAGGCACGCTCCGCGCCCGACCCTACAAAATATTACAACAAATATGCAAGTTGTGACAAATTCGTGGCGAAACGGTGAAAATCGTGATACAATACTCACAACATAAGGCGGGGTCATGGACCCGGCCCCGCCTGGTCTCATGTCCGTTGATCCACGCAACAAAGTGAGGTGTACATCATGAAAGTGAAAAAGCTCTTGGCCCTTGTCCTGTCCGCCCTCATGGCGGTGACCATGCTGGCCGCCTGCGGCGGCGGTGGAGGCGGCGGAAACAGCGGCGGAGGCGGTAGTGTCTCGGTTATATCGCTGGACTACGGAGAGATTAACAAAATTCTCAAAGCAGAAGGATACAATAAAACAGTAAGTGCTTCAAGCAATTTGCTGACCGGTGTAAAAGAAGCAGCGGCTATGCTGTCAAAGCATAATTTTAATGAAGTTACTAGTTCGGATTTGTCATCCTCTGTAGCTACCATGGCTAAAAGTCATATGACTACTAGTGGTCCAGTAGGCTTTGCAAAAAATAGAGTCGAGGTTTTAGGAGGACGATATAACGAGGCAGTTGCGTCCATAGCTAGCAGTTATATGTCTCAAGGTCTGGATGCAACTTATACTGCGGCGGCAGTGGAATTCACTTCGGCAGATGGCGTAAAATGCTATTTGTATGTAGTGCATGCGGCGTATAATTAAAACGATTGGGCTTTCAAATGGGAAGCTTTATGAGGTGTGAGTTTATGAAAATGAAAAACTATTGGCTCTGGCCTTGTCTGCTGTGATGGCTGTAAGTATGCTGACCGCCTGCGCAGGTGCCACGACTGTAACCACAGCCAATGGTACGCTATACTGGATTATCGGTTTTGAATTTGAAACGAAAGCCACTGCATAACGACTTCATTACCCCCGGCGGCATCCAGCCCTCCAGCCGCCGGGGGCTTTTTGCGGGCGGACTTTCCGCAAAGAAGGCCGGCGGCAGTTGACAAGCCCCGGCGGGTGTGCTATGTTTATTGCAGTAAAGGGTGGAGCAGAGGTCCTGTCTGGACGTGGTGCAAGGTTCAACTTTTCCAAAAGAAAGGATGAATCGCATGAAACTGAAAAAATGGTTGGCTGTGGCTTTGGCTGCCGTGATGACGGCGGGGATGCTGGCAGGCTGTGGTGGTGGCGGCACTGGCGGCTCTCTGAGTATCAATCAGGTCAATCGACTGCTTGTGGATGCGGGCAGCGACGTGACGGCCCAGTCCAGCGAGTTGCTGGACAACGCGGTCAAGACCGCCGTGGATGCAATGGAAACGGACGGCACCTTCTCGACGCAGAAGGCGACGGAAAGCGTCAACAGCACACTGAATCTGCCGTCCTTCAGCCTGACCGGCGTGAAGGCTGGCGGCGCATATGTCATCACGGAGGACGAGCTGGAGAGCGGCATCAACGCCGCCGCGCTGGCAAGGTTCTTTGAGGTGAACATCGACACCAGCAAGCTGGGCGACCTCGCGGTGGTGGATTCTGCCGACGAGTTCGCGGCGGCGGCCGTCCTGGCGGCGGACACGCTGGTGCACCAGTACCTGACCGAGAGCAGCATCTGCCAGTACGTGCAGAACGAGGAGCTGGCCAGCCAGCTGGTGGCGTTGCTCGAGAACGGCATAACGTTCACATACTATGTGAGCGCTCAGCGCACGACCTATAACGGTGTGACCTACTGGGTGTTCGGCGCGCAGGCGGCTGCGGCCCCCAGCCTGCCGGAGCTGCCGGAACAGAACTGAATCATCGCTTTCCCGGCTTCGACCCCCGGCAGTTAAGCTGCCGGGGGCTTTTTGCGCGAAAATCCACAAAATTTACACAAACCGAAGTATCGTTGTTGACAATATCTAACAGCCGTGGTATGGTTAATCCAACAAAGGACGGCAAGCCTGTCCGGGCGCAATGGTGCGGCGCACAGTTCAAATCTGCCAAAGAAAGGATGGAAGCGTATGAAAGGTAAAAAGATCCTGACGCTGATCCTGGCCGTGGTGCTGGCGGCCGGGATGCTGACTGCCTGCGTAAACGTGCCGGGCAGTTCCGCAGGCGTCAGGCTCGACACATCGACGATCGAACAGATGCTGGAAAACCAGGGGGTGACCGCCACGGTCACGGCAGACGCCGGTCTGACCGAGGCGGTGGACACGGTGGCCGCATCCCTGGCCCTGTACAACCTGAAAGAACTTGACAGCCTGGATGTCGGGGCGATGGTCGCCCGGCAGGCCGGCGTCACCCCGCTGTCCTGCGAGGTGTACGGCGATTCCTATTGGGTCAGCACGCCGCTGGGCTATGCTTCCCGGCGGGAGCGGACCGCCTCTTCCCTGATCGGAAAACTGGGCGACGGCAGCTATCATGTGGCCGCGGCGGTTTTTGTGGAGCAGGGAGGCCAGAGACAGATCCTGTTCGCTGTAACTGCAGCGTAAAATTTTGAAAAGAGGTGTGCATCTTATGAAATGCAAAAAACTTTTGGCTTTGGTCATGGCAGCGGTGCTGTCGGTCAGTATGCTGACCGCCTGTGGCGGCGGCAGCGGCGTAAAAGATACGCTGAGCTCTAACGGAGTGGAAAAGCAGCTGGAAGAGGTCGATATTGACATTGATTTGACCAGCGATTCCCATATGAACAATGTGGTCCGTGCTGCGGCTCAAAAATTGGCAGCAGGAAGTTCTCGCAACGCTGTGACGAACCAAATCATGAATGAGATGAATTGGGACGCTCTCAGCCAGCTGAAAAATGTGTGGAACCAGATCCTGGGCAGCATGGGCATCCTGACCCCCAGCATTTCGGTGGGCTTGGTGCAGATCGTAAGCTCGGATCAGCTGACTGCAAACCAGAGCTCCGGCGGCTTGCTGAGCCTCGTTGGAACACACCGGCAGAAAGTTATAGAGATGTCCCCGATCAACACGCCTGAAAAATTTGCGGCGGCTCTGCTGCTGGGTGTAGATGGAACGGTTGGTATGATCTCGGATGCGACCAACGACATTGTTAATGTCGGCTATAATGTGTGTGGCTATGAAGTCGAGGACCCGAACGGCAACGATTACTGGGTCTTTGCGGCGCAGATCACCATCGCATAAATTGTTTTTACAGCGTACATGGCCCCCGGGTGACCGGGGGCCTTTTTCTGTCCGCAGGCGCAAAAAGACCGCGGCTGCTGAGAGGGGAAAGCAGACCGCGGTCCGGGAGATCGGATTGAAAAAATTTGGGATTATTACAGGGAGGAATAGCCGAAGCTGTTCACCAAAGCGTCGATGGGCTGGCCGGCTTTGCACATGGGGCAGTCCCGGGACTCGTAGCTCTGGTAGTCGGGCAGGTTGTTGGGGTCAAAGATGGAGTTGACCCGCATCCCCATGAACTCGTGGGTGGTGGCGAAGATGGCCGCCAGGCCCGCCACCTGCCCGCCGTAGTATTGCACCGCCTCCACGGCCGCCTTGATGGAGTAGCCGGTGGTGATGGAGGCCGACAGGATCAGCACGTGCCGGCCCCGCACCATGGGGGCGATGTTGTCCCGCAGGATGATCTGGCTGCCCGAGGTGTACTCGGGGGTGATGATGTAGATGGTCTGGTGGGCGTTCATGTTGCGGAAGCCGTCCTTGGTCAGCTCGTTGGCCATACAGGTGCCGATCACCTGGGTGCCGTCCAGGCACAGGATGGTGTCCACGATGGTGGTGCTCTTGTACATGTGCACCAGCTCTTTGGCGGTCTCCGCCGCTTCGGACAGGCGGGTCTTCTGCATGGTCACGTCAATGTAATAGTTGATGTGGCTGTGACTGGTGGCGAAGTGCCCCCGTGCGACGCGCAGGATCATCCGCTTGTTGTTGGTGGGCAGCTTTACCATGTTGATCATTTTGAAGACCCCTCCTGTTTTTTTGGATTCGGCCGCCGGGCGTCCCGTTGGCGCGTAAAAGTATACCTTTATTGTAGCGGGAAATCCTTTTGCGCACAATACACATATTTCACAAATTTTAGGAAAAAATTCAGTCTAATATACTGTCTGTCTCCCGGGCCTTGACAGGGCCCTGCAAACGTGTTATAGTCTACTTACAAACCGATGAAGCGGAAGATGCGGCCTATCGCACCCCCAGCCAGAGAGCCTGCGGCAGCTGAAAAGCAGGCGGGGGCCTGCGCGCCGCTGTGGGCCGCCGAGGGCGCGGGGGAAGGGCGATGGAGCCTGCGTATCCCGCGACGGCAGGGCGCACGTCAGCGCCGGGGATGTGTTGGCATCCCGTCAGAGGGTGCGGCCCCGGAGGGCTGCAAAGCAAGGTGGCACCGCGGATAATTTGCGTTATTCGTCCTTGACAAGACCGGCAGGGGCCGGCTTTGTCCGGGGCGTTTTTTTCTGCGGCGGGGCGGTTTGGGCCGCCCGTTCCCTGCCGGGAGATTCGATCCGCATCTATGCAAAGGGAGGCATTTTTATGAGTGAGCAGAGCGAGCGCAAGCGCGTCATTTTGTCCGGCATCCAGCCCACCGGCACCTTTACTCTGGGCAACTACATTGGGGCGGTCCGCAACTGGGCCAAGCTGCAGGATCAGTTCGACTGCCTGTATATGGTGGCCGACCTCCACGCCCTGACCGTCCGGCAGGAGCCCGCAGCCCTCCGCCGCCACACCCGCGAGGCCGCAGCCATGTTGCTGGCCGCCGGCATCGACCCGGCCCAGAGCATCCTCTTTATCCAGAGCCATGTCCCGGCCCACACCCAGCTGAACTGGATCCTGTGCTGCAACGCCCAGTTCGGCGAGCTGAGCCGCATGACCCAGTTCAAAGACAAAAGCGCCAAGCACCCCGACAACGTCAACGGCGGCCTGTTCACCTACCCGGCCCTGATGGCGGCGGACATCCTGATCTACAATGCGGACCTGGTCCCGGTGGGCCAGGACCAGACCCAGCACCTGGAGCTGGCCCGCAACGTGGCCCAGCGCTTCAACAACGCCTACAGCCCCACCTTCAAACTCCCCGAGGGCTATGTCACCAAGGAAGGGGCCAAGATCATGTCCCTGGCCGACCCCACCCGCAAGATGAGCAAGAGCGACACCAACGCCAACGCTTTCATCCTGCTGACCGACGACCGGGACGCCATCACCCGCAAGTTCAAGCGGGCGGTCACCGACTCGGACGGGGTGGTCCGGTACGACCCCGCGGCCAAGCCCGGCGTGTCCAACCTGATGGTCATTTACCAGGTCTTTACCGGCAAGAGCTTTGAGGAGATCGAGCGGGAGTTCGACGGCCAGGGCTACGGCGTCTTTAAAGAGGCGGTGGGCGCGGCGGTGGCCGACGGCCTGGCCCCCATCCAGGGCGAGTACGAGCGCATCCTGGCCGACAAGGCGTATGTGGACGGCGTCCTGAAGGAGGGAGCTGCGGCAGCCTCCCGCATCGCCGACCGGATGATCCAGAAGGTCTACCGCAAGGTGGGGCTGCTCCAGCTGTAAAGGCTCCGGGGATGTCCCCGGCCGGCCGCAGACCAAACCGGCTTTGGGCCCGCGTTTCCGCCTTCTTCCGGCGGGACGCGGGCCCTTTTGCGCTTTTGCGCCGCCGTGCCCCCGGAAAGGGCCGAAAAACGCTTCCGTTCGCACCTTTTCGGGCCGGCAGGGCGGCGGGACAGGGCGCTGGAAAGTATTTTGTGTCGAACAAACGCGGAATTCTTGACGAATGCTGTCCCTTCCTGTATACTGGAAAAAACAGGAAACAGGCCGCTGGTTCGGAGCGGCCGCCTGCAGGAATGCAAAAAGGAGAACGAAATGATGAAAGACAAAAGCACCGGGATCGTCCGCGGCATTGACAATCTGGGGCGTGTGGTCCTGCCCAAGGAGCTGCGCACCGCGCTGGGGATGTCCAGCGACAGCAAGGTGGAGATCTTTGCGGAAGACGGTGCTATCGTGATGCGCAAGTATATCCCGCCCAAGGCCTGCACCTTCTGCGGCGCAGTGGACGAGAAAGCCGTCCTCTTTGAGGGGCGGTGCATCTGCCCGGCCTGCCTGGCCCGGCTTGCCGCCATCAAGACCAACTGAGGAAAGGGGGCCTGCACACCCATGAGCACCCTGCGCTATACTTCGATCCCCTCCACCCGGCCGGGGGCCAGGCTGAACGTCCTGCTCTGCCTGCCCGAAGGCCGGCCCCGGGCCGTCCTCCAGATGACCCACGGGATGGTGGAATACATTGGCCGCTACGAAGAGCTGGCCCGCTATCTGGCCGGCCACGGCATCGCGGCGGTGGGCCACGACCATCTGGGCCACGGCGGCTCGGTGGCCAGCAAGGAGGACTACGGTTATTTTGGGCGGCCGGACGGCAACCGCCTGCTGCTGGAGGACATCCATGCCGTCACCCGGTGGGCCAAGGCCCTGCCCGAGCTGGCGGGCCTGCCCTGGTTTTTGCTGGGGCACAGCATGGGCTCTTTTTACGCACGGCAGTACATCTGCGAGTACGGCGATGAGCTGGCCGGCGCCATCCTGATGGGCACCGGCTGGCAGCCCCGGGCCGCCGTGCTGGGGGGCCGGGCGCTCTGCCATCTGCTGGCGGCTTTCAAGGGCTGGCATTACCGCAGCAGGCTGGTGAACAGCCTGGCCTTCGGCAGCTACAACCGCAGTTTCGAGCCGGCCCGCACCCCCAACGACTGGCTCAACCGGGACGCAAACGAGGTGGACCGCTACCGCGCCGAGGAGCGGTGCAGCTTTATCTTTACTCTGAACGGATACGACAGCCTGTTCACCGGGCTGGCGCGGCTGTGCGACAAAAAGCTGCTGGCCCGGGTGCCCCGGGACCTGCCCCTGCTCTTTCTGGCGGGGGAGGACGACCCGGTGGGGGACAAGGGCAGGGGCGTGCGCAAGGCGGCCCAGAGCCTGCGGGAAGCCGGGGTCCGGCAGATCGAGGTCAAGCTCTACCCCGGCGCCCGCCACGAGCTGCTGGTGGAGCTGAACCGCCGGGAGGTCTTTGAGGAGGCCGCCGGCATCTCCCGCTTCCGCCACCGGAAGGAGGAGGCCGAGCGCAAGCTGGAGCGCACCCAGGAGAACCTGGTGCGCATCACCGACAAGATCGACGAGCTGGAGCTGCAGGTGGAGCCCCTGCGCCAGCAGAGTGAGAAGGCCAGGCGCTTCCTGCTGCTGCGGGACGAGCTGCGGGGGCTGGAGATCTCCCTGTGGCTGGAGCAGCTGGAGAAGATCCGCGCCGGGGCCATCAAGACCGCGGCGGACTATGAGAACGCCGCCCGCCAGAAGGCGGAGGCCCAGCAGGCGGTGGAGGCACTCTACGCCGCCGCCGAGGGG
>OEQR01000216.1_pt1 | contig 9557 bp, 10 predicted proteins | sample 1539761 | NCBI WGS metagenome assembly OEQR01 (sample SAMEA3891879, study PRJEB23780) | metagenome | biome: terrestrial biome; feature: animal house; material: Caecal content | place: Italy | collected 2015-05-05 | reverse complement strand
TCTTTCGCTTAAACGCTGCCTTGCTTCGCTTTTACCTCCTTTTCGTTAACACCATGACTTTGTAACAATTGTATTGTAAACCTACAGTTTGTGCTATCATAAAAAGAAAAAGAGGTTTTATATGATTGATGCAAATACGCCGCTTGAAAAAATCGCCGAAATGTGCAACACAATGGAAGATCTCCGTAATTTGCTTAAACAATGTGACTTCAAGACCAACACAGAAGATGCTATCCAAATATCACCGGAATTGTTGCAGGAAACAATTTCAAAAACGAAACATTTGAAAACTGTTACGAGAAGCGATATTCAAAGGCTACTCAGAATTGAATACTCTAAAGCAGCAAAACTATATGGGCTAATTACAAATTCGAAAATTAACTAAAGCAATCGTCGCTTCAAATAATTTGTCTAAAGTGCGAATACGTAAAAACGCTATAATCAATAATTGAGTATCCATAAAAATATGTGACAGTCTTGTTATGATTAAATTTCAGCTACTGCCCCTATACAGTTATAGATAATCTCTACTTCCTGACTACACTGTTTGTCGCTCTTACGTGCATGTATAAGAATTTTATCTATAAACGTTCTCACCACTTCGGGAGTCAACTCAGTCAGCTCGGTGTACTTTTTCACGAGCCGCATAAAACGCGATATATCTTCTTCATCCTTCTTCACTGCTGCAATATCTGCCCGAAGCGCCTTTATTTTCTCAGTCAATTCCGCCTGCTCCTGCTCATAAGTTTGCGCCAACTTTTTAAACCTTTCTTCGGTAAGGCTGCCGCACACCTTATCTTCATACAAGTTCTGGATTATCCTGTCAAGCATAGCTATTCGTTTTTCGGTCTCCTCGTATTCCCTATGCTTTTCCGCCGAATCCTTTGTAGACTTACGCTTACTCTTCTCTTGGAGTATTGCCACAAATTCCTTTTCATGTGCCTTTGCCATTCCGAGAACACGTTGCAGATCTTCGAGAACAATTTTTTCAACCGCATGGAGCGTGATATAGTGCGAAGTGCATTGACTGCGCTTTTCCTTGCGGTACGAGGCGCAATTGAAACAATCCTTTTCCTTGCCGCGGTGCCTGTTGAGATACATTTTACTTCCGCAATCAGCACAATATAAAAGCCCAGAAAATACGCTCATCTCCCCATCGATAGACAACCTGCGCTTTATACCTTCTCTCAACTTCTGAACGGTATCGAACGTATCCTGATCTATTATCGCTTCGTGCGTATTCTCAAAGATTACCCAATCTTCTTTTGGCAAAAAAACCACCGAATGACTCTTATATGATTTCTTTTTGGTACGGAAATTAATCGTATGCCCTAAATATATAGGATTTGACAAAATACGACGTACTGCCGTTACCGTCCACAGTTCGGGTCGTTCCACTTTTTCCAGTTTATATTTCCACCCTACTTTATGTTTCCATACTACCGGCGAAATAGCACCCGTTTCATTGAGCTTTCTTGCTATCTGGGAAGGACCATACCCCTCCACACACATGGAATAGATACTCCGAATTATCCCCGCCGCTTCTTCTTCGATATGCCAGTTGCCGTCGCCGTCTTTCGTGTAACCATATGGAGGACAGTTTGTAAGGCTTTTGCCGGACTTACCCTTTGCTCTTAAAACCGCCTTTACCTTTTTGCTGGTATCCTTTGCATACCATTCATTCATGATATTGCGAAAGGGTGTAAAGTCGCTGTCGCTTTCCACCATATTGTCCACGCCGTCATTGACAGCTATGAAATGGACGCCCGCCTCACCGAAATACACCTCGCTGTAATATCCGACTTTGAGATAATCCCTGCCAAGCCTTGACATATCCTTGACGATTATCGTTCCGATACGCCCCGCATCGACATCGCGGATAAGTTCCTGAAAGCCCGGACGGTTAAAGTTTGTTCCCGAATACCCGTCGTCAGTATAAAACTTAGGATTAAGATAGCCGTGACTTTCAGCATAATCGCCAAGCATCTTTTTCTGATTGACAATGCTGTTGCTGTCCCCTTCTTCGCCGTCGTCTACGCTCAGCCTGCAATAAAGCGCAGTAGATAAATCCTCAGCCGCCCTGACTTTCATTTTGTTGCCTCCTATAATTCTTTCGATAAATCGTTCACAAGCAATCGCCTGATTTTGTTCTCCACTTTTTCGGTAGCGCTTTCGGCCTGCCTTACCACCACCGAGTATGTATTTCTGCCTATCTTCTTTATGTAACTGTATCGATTCTGCTCCATTCCTCTATCCTTTTTAAATTTAATGTGCAGAACCGCCTGACTCTCCCTTATGCACAAACACCCGCGTTTGGTGTTTATCGTATATATACTATACACGGCTTTTAAAGAATTGTCAAGCGGCGCGCACCTTTTATGTCAAAATTGAGATTATCATTATAATGCTTTGCACAAGCAAGAGCGCCGGCGTCGCCCAGAACAGAAACTTTCTGAAACCGCGCTCAAAAGAGACGTCCTCTTTAAGCCTTATAATTTCCTTTTCCGTCTCCTTCAGCTGTACCCCTACCTGTTTTGCCGACTCGTCAATCTTTTTCTGAAAATCGGTTATAGCCAGCTCAATCGCCCTTGCCGTAGCTGTTTGAACTTCCTGCGTTATCTTCTCCGTCATTTCCGTCTGATTGACCGCCAGTCTTTCCAGCCTTCTCGTCACGTTCTCGACGTTCTCTTTCAAGCTGTTCACGAACTTTCTGTTGTTCTCTGTTAAATCGTTCACTTTCAGCTTCAAGTCCAGAACTTGCACATTCAGCCGCGAAACTAAGTTGTTGCATTTCTCGTTCGACAGCGCTAAGGCCTTCTGTAATAATCCGCCCTGCGTGACGGCCAAAAGATTGTCCACCGCCGAGTTTAGCTCCATTACTTTCTGATTGTCCGTTATAATTTCGTCCTCGTCGTCCAAAATCGGTTGAGGACGTTTTCCCGTAATTCTGTTTTCCAATCCTCTTTAACACCTCGCTTTTTATATAATTTTGTCCAAGCCGTGCCCCACGGACAGGCTTTTTCTTTTCGGGATGCAAATAAGAATAATCTTTTCCGCTCCTCGTTATTTCTACCCCGTAACATTCTTTAAGGTAGGCTTTAAACTCCTGTTCGGTTTTAGATTTTAATGTCCCCTCCTGAATGACCTCTCTGAGTTCTTCCTTCCACGAAGTCCCGCCCTTCAGAATGATATGCTTTTCAGAAGAAGTGCGCTTGTGCCTTGCCACTTTCCGCCAGTCGGTATAACTGAAACCATATTTTTCGCCTATACGGTTTGCCTCGTCTTTCATCCTTCCGTATTCGTCGGAAGTTATATGCAGCTTTCTGCCGGTGACGGGATTTACCGCATTGACAACGATGTGACTATGTACTGTTTTTGTGTCCGTGTGCGTGGCAATCACGCATTCGTGTTCAGGGAACAGGAGTTCAGCCATTTCCTCTGCATAGCGCTGTGCTTGCTGTGGACTTACATTGTCCTGTCTGGCACACGATAATTTGATATGATAGTATTTTCTTTCATCAAATTTTTTTCCTTTGCCAAACAGGTTCTGCGTATCCGTAAACTGCCGCGCATAGTCCTCATCTTCAAAGAGATTGCGCACCGACACCAGCTCTGCCTTATTTTTGTCCGTGATATAAGCGATCACCTTTTTGGGAGTCGCCTTACCCGATGAGCATTTAAAAAGCGGCATTCTTCTCCCCCTATTGCGCTTAAAATGTAAGCGTATAATTTCTTAATCTCCGCAAGCGCTGAAAGCAGCTCTTCCTCGGTCGTCATGCCGAAATAATTCGCCTTTGCAAGTTGATTGAGGTTATTGCCCTGCCGCTTCAATTCAGTCAATATCTCACCGACATTAGGAATACTGACGACAGGCTTTCCCGTTATTGCGCGAATGATAAACTCCGTCATGGTAAGCCCGCTCGCTTTGAGTTTTTCATCTATCACTTTTTTCTCTGCCTCCGTTGTTCTGAACGTATAGGCAAAAGGTCTTGTTCTGTCTATAATTCTTCACCTCCCAAAAGAGTACATTGCTTTACGGGGTCTTAGGGGGTTCCCCTAACGAGGCGACTTTTAAGTCGGCGTTTGGCAAGCCAAATGCGTACCTCGCTATCCTCTCAAACAACATTTCCATCACGGTTTTTGCTTGCCGAAAAACAAGGTTTAAATCCCGTATTTTATCGCTTTATCGTTCTGACAACTAAGTTGTTTTGCACGAAAATCGTCGCCTTCCAGCCGTATAACTCTTGTTGACATTTCGTTTACGCGCTCGATAATAGCCTTATCAAGACTGAGCTTACTTGCAAGTTCGTCCATCGCATAATTGCTGCTGAACACCGTCGGCCGATTGGAATTGTACCGTGCATTTATCATCTCAAACAGTTTTTCCTCCGCCCATTTTGCTGCGCTCCGATTGTATTCCCTGCCGATAAACTCCTTGCCGAAATCATCCAGAAAGGCAAAGTCGCAAGTCATAAGTTTGCGCATTATATCGAGTTCTCCCATGCCATCTCTGCTGTATCCTGACCGTATTTCTGAAAGGATCCGTGCAAAGTTCGTGTAGACACAGCGGTACCCTTTACGCAATAACTCATTGCAGATACAAGCCGTTATATAGGTTTTACCTGACGAGTTATCCCCGTAGAAATACAGCCCGATGTTTTCTCTTCTCATGTCGGCAGCATACTCTACATAGCGTTTTGCCCTTGCGTAAGCCGCCCTGTTATGCTCTGTTATAACTGCCGTTGACAGTCGGCAATCCTTATATCTGTCACCCATAAGAGAAAGCCTTTGACGGTCATAAAACTCCTCAAGATTACGGCGTATAGATTCAAGCTCTTTTTCCTTTTCAATCTGTTCACTCTGACACTTACACAGGCAACGTGCGCAGAACGTCTTATCGTCTGAAACATAAACTCGCAAGGTGTGACAACTTTTACATCTCGGAAGTCCGTCCCCGTCCAGATACTCGTCATCTCGCAACGGCAATATAACTTTTTCAAAAAGACTGTTCGCTTTTACTTCATCCATCACTCATCCTCGCGCTTGTATTTGTCTGCATCGATTTCAGGCTTAGGCGGTAACAGAGGATACTTGTTCTGCTCATTTCTCACCCAATTTCTTATTGCCGCCCGCCAGTCCTTCATAGGTGTTTTGCCCACACGCCAACCGTTGCTTTCGTAATAGTCATAAAACCGATGTGCATCCAGCTTAAAGTCATTTTCAGAACAATACGCAACGATTTCATCAATTGTTGGCTTATGAAAACGGATAGCCCTTCTCTCACTAATTGCGGGAGTAACAACTTCTTCTATCTTATCTTCTCTTAATCTATCTTCCTCTATCTTATCTTCGGTTGACATCTGGTTGTCATTCGGTTGACAAGAGGTTAATCTTTGGTTGACATCTGGTTGACAAGCGGTTGACATCTGGTTGCCATAAGCGCAACCTGATGTTACCTTCTCTGCATACGCCCCGTTTTCCTGCAAAATCAGTTGCGACTTTTCCTCCGTGAACACAGTCGGGTGAGAGCGGTCGCGCCGCAAGGTATTATGTATTTTCCAATGCCTGATTACCGCTACGCTGTTCTTCAACATGAGGACGAACCTGTTTTCAATGAGCAAATCCAGATCGCTTTCAGCCGCACCGATATAATCTCTGATTCGCTTGGGGTTTCCGACAAATCCCTCGTCGTCCGCATTTATGACAAGGTGAAAATACAGTGCCTGCGCCGACAATGGCATATCTAGGAAAGCATCTGTATCAAGCACCTTTTTGCTCAGCATACGTTTTTCTGCCATCCGACTATTCCCCCTCTTTTGTTCGCCCTTTTGATAAGTTGTGTTGCCATTCCCGAACATGGATTATATATAGCTACTCGTTCATTGTTTCTATCTAAATTATGTCTCATAAAGTTCCACTCTCTTGTTGCTGTTTTTATACTATCCCTATGGAACAAACACTTTACAATTCGATTTGATAATGTCTGCGCTCTTATCGTCATACACTTTGGCAAGTTGCGCATAGCTTTGAACGACGAGATTAAGCCATATATTTCGGCTACGCCCGACCGTAATCATCTGTTCCAACTTTTGCACCTTCGGCAACTGCCCGAACTCATCGAGAATAAAATAGACAGGTCTCGGCAGGGAAAGGCTTTCGTATGTATTCGCCTTGTATACAAGTTCTTTATATGCTTGCAAAATTACCATTGCCGCGAGAGTATGCCGCGTTTCCTTTTCGTCCGGGATCTGCAAAAACAGCGCTATCGGCTTTTCCCCCATACTTCCGAACTCTATCTCATTTTCGCTTGTAAGAGCGCACAGCGACATATCCGCAAACATGGAAATTTTATCGAACGTACTCGACAAGTAACTGCCCCGCGTCTTTTCCGAACTGTCGAGGACTTGTTTGGACAATGTGACCGCTCTTGAAAGCGGACTGCGCCCACGGAAATAGTTGAGCATTTCCGCACAATCATTTTCCGTATTTGTCGCTACCTTCATAATGGAATAGAAGTTATACTTTTCCTTTGTAAGACCGTTTTCCTGCTTTTCGCTATCCTCCAACATCGCAAGGGCAATGGCAAGAATAAAGTTTTTCGCCCCGCTCTCCCACATAGGCTCGTTTTTGTTTGTAATCGGACACAGCACAGAAACAATGTCGTTCAGATCTTCGTACACAATATCGTTGAGCTGCTGTTTTTTCACTTGCAATGCCGCATCGCGTTTTTTCGGATCATAGTACAATTTCCCCAACTCTCCTTTCGGATCGGAGATGAGCATAGACGGTTTTGTTTTGCTCTCCGCCAAAATCTGTATCGTCGGATTGACAAAGGTAGTTGTTTTGCCCGATCCCGTCGTACCGATGACAAGCGTATGCGTGGGCGGCGAAAAAGTAACTTTTAATTTCTTTCCCTCCTCATACGCCCGTATCGGTATCCCCTTTATCTCTTTTTGCGGCAACTCGTCATATGATATAATCTGAAAATTCTGTTCAATCTCGTTTTCCGTCTGAAAGTGCGCCTGTTCTAAATTTGCAGAAATGTCCTTGTCCCGTTTGTTGCCCTTGATGATATTCTTGGAATTGAATATCCAATAGTGCGTGTAATAGTAATACAACACGATAAATAACGCCACCAGACAAAACGCACCCGTATACAGGAATGTCTTGCCGTCAAAAAGCAACCTTGCCGAAAAATTCAGTTCAAACCCGCCCTCAACAAAACAGTTCAATGTAAAGCCAAAAAAATAACAGCAGAAAAACACTACTCCGAAAATAGCCGCCCACTTAAACGCCCTCGCCCTCTGTTTCCATAAAAATGAAAAAAACTGCTTTGTTTTATCTTTCACCCACCTGATCGCTCTCTTGAACATTATTCGGCCTCTATCACTCCTTCTTCTACCAACCTTTCATATTCCGCTTTTGCAAGTTTACGCCTATACTCCTCAAAACATCGGATCGCTTCGTCGTCCACATCTGCCCCGATCCGCACCGCCCGTTCCAACAGATATGACCTGTATCGTTTCTCCACCCGCTTTTTTGATAATTCTCTCTTACATCGGTTCACCTCCCATTCACCCTTTTTCTTTATATCCAACGCAGCCTTAATTACCTTGTCGCCCAGTCTGCGATAGATGTCTTTTATATATTTGTCTCCAACAAGATACTTTTCCGTATCCTCTATTTTCTGATCCTCACAAATGCGCTTACGGTTCAGGTCAAACCGCGCCACATCTGCGCAAAATGTATCAAAGTCGTGTTTCAATCCCGGATTGTTTCGTATAATGAAATTCACGATTTCAACGATCCATGGACGAAGCGCATCCAAATTTTTGCTCCCGTAGCTGATGCGCCCGTCTGTAGGCAAGGCCCGATACAATACAAGGAGTTTCTTTTTCAACTCCCGCTCATAATCGTTCCACCCGTGCAAATGGAACAATGTCTCCTGCGCTGATTCCGTAAAATTACGCCTGCTACGCTTTAAGTCAAAGTTCGCATCAGTCAAGCGTTCCTCAATAGCTATGCGAAACGCATTGAGCGAATCCTGCGAAATCGTACCGAACCGATAGCGAAGTTCCGGACTGTTTTCTCTGCGAAAGCGCGGCTCCTTCTCAAAAAAACCGAGATGAATGTGTTGATTGTCCGTATTTTCGTGAAGTCCCGCATACCACACCACATTGTCCGACGCTATACCTATGTTCTTAAAGAACTTCGGGAGTTCCAAGCGCAAAAGTTCCAATGCGTCCTTGTACGAAGTCATGTATTTATTCCCGAAATTCTCCGTAAAACTGATGACTGCGTGCCAAATATTGCTGTCCGTGGAACGAAGTAATGTACGCAATTCCTTGATTTGCGACTTCTTCATCAAACCGCGGGCATCAAATATCCCGCTACTCTTTTCAGGATTACCGGCATAACCAAGATAGTCTCCCGCATCGATTCCCTTGTTGACGTATTTCAGGAAATCATCTTGCTGTCTGCAAGCATAGAATCTGCGTTCTGCAAGATATTTCGGCTTTACGGAGTGCAACCGGTTCAGCGTTTCGTCATTCGGCGCATATCCGATACTCACCAATACATTCGGCACACCCATTCATGTTTCAGCTCACGAGCCTATTCTCGTCCTCCTCCGCTTCTGTGCTTTCGTCATCCTCTTGCTTTTCTTCTTTTATAAGCTCATCGAGCAACATAGCAAGAAATTCCGCGAATCGTTTTGGCACATCGTCCAAATAACCGAGTTCTATCTGTACGGGTGTGACCGGTTCGTCTTTCAGAATGGCAAAAACCATATTGTAGATGGAGGAGGACAGGCGTTCCGACATCTTCAGATGCGCAAGCAGTCCTTCGACATTCTGCTTATTATAAAGGTGCATCCCTTCGATAAGTTCCTTGATTTGCTTGAGTGTCTCCGCGTTGCAGTTGCACTCATGCGAAATGGGAATTACATTCGCCGCCGCAGCCGGAGTCGTGGGCGGCGTAGGAAATTCTTTCAGTTTTTCCCGCACACCGAGTTCCAGAAGTTCCAAAAGCAGCTGATTCTTGCTCTGATACCTGTTCGGATTGAACTTCATAATCATGTTCATTTTTTCGATGAGCTTTGTATCGTAAATGCGCAGCGTAAGTTTAGTTTCAAATTGCCTCATTGTCTTTCTCCTTAAAAAATTTTTTGTTTCAACCGTTCAAAGAATAATCGTACTGTCCTTTGAATCATCTCCTCTTCGTAGCCTTGTACTGCGACGAGAAAACGTACCGTCTTATCTTCACGGAAAAGCGCATACAGCAGGTTTCTTTCATCTGTCGAAAACATATCGAACAGATGAAAGAAGCGGTTGCATATATTGACGGAAGGGCCGAGACGGAATGTTCTGGCAATGTGACAAAGGATCGACTGGCTGCGATCCGGGAGATTGGTGTTGACTATGTATCAAGCGGTGCTTTAACACATTCCTATCCGATCCTGGATATTTCATTAAAGAATCTGCATCCGACGGAATAAACTTATGAAGCTGCAGAAAACGACAAAAGGGATGTTTCTGGTTTTTCCGGAATATGAACAG
>OEQR01000215.1_pt1 | contig 9571 bp, 5 predicted proteins | sample 1539761 | NCBI WGS metagenome assembly OEQR01 (sample SAMEA3891879, study PRJEB23780) | metagenome | biome: terrestrial biome; feature: animal house; material: Caecal content | place: Italy | collected 2015-05-05 | reverse complement strand
CTCGAGGAAATAAAAATGCCGCAAATAAAATTATTACATTATTCCTATAACTTATTTTTACCTATCACAAAATTAGCCTTCCAGCCCAACTGGGAGGCTAACATTTCCTAAAAGCATATATATACTAAAAATGATATACAAATTGCTTATAAATCATTTCATAAAAATAGACTATTCCTTTGCATTGAAATCAGTAAATTCATTATCATAAAACAATAATAGATCCATTATTTGCTTTCTCCAGTTACGGTAGTCGTTAATGTTGCACTTCCTATGCTATGATAGGTTTCTGGTTCATAAGCCATGAGCTTCAATCCAATGGTATCGCCAATCTTAGGTTTCTCTATAAAGGTAATCGTCTGAACAAATTCTCCTGGTTTGATAAGTCCAGTTTCACCCAGAATGCTCCCTTTGCTATCCAGTACCCGAAGTTTCAGCCAAACGGAGTTGTTTTCTGGATTAGTAAACCATACATCCGCAGTGTTCTCGTCTAATATAATCACACCGCATACAGATGCTTTATAAACTTGTGTATCCACTTCTCCCCATCCTAAACCTTCTGGGACATCAGGTATTCCATAAACTGCATTTACCTCAAACGGCGGTGGAGTAAAAGATAACTGTTGTGTCGTTTTTGAAGATTTCACCAAAGCAAATATCATTATAGCCAAAGAAATTATACAAATCAATACCGCTGAAATTAATGGGATATTCTTTTGTTGTTTTACCATGGAAATTCCTCCTCGATTCTCTCATGTACAGCCACCACATAATGGATGGACACACATCAAAGGTCAAGGCAGGGCCCTTGCCCTGCCTTGGCAACGTTTTCTAAAAAAGCTTAGTTGATAGTAATGGTAATAGTACCAATTGTCGCTCCCTCTGTCCCCTCAGGCAGGGATCCAGTAGGAGTCACAGTAATGGAACCGACAACAGCAGTACCAGCTGCTCCGTCTACGCCATTATCAGCGCTGGCAACCTGCAGGGCAGGAGAACTAAAATTCATGCCAGCAGACTCATAACCAGTTTTAGCAATATAAGAAGGCGTTGCAGTAATAGCAGTATTGGAATGGTTAGTCACAGTAATAGTTCCATTACCAGAAGCCCATCCAGCAGCAGTAGCATCATCATATTCGTGAGTCTTAGGATTCCAGTTACCTTCAAAAGCGCCGTTGTAAGTGAACTCCAGATCAGACCAAGAGATATCTACGCTGTAAACAATAACAGTAGCTTCACTACTGTAGGTACCAGTGACATCAGCGGAGTCAGTGCCACCATTCGCAACACTTTCAGCTGCAAAAGTAGTAATGGACAAACTCATAATCATTACCATAGCCAATATCAGAGACAAAATCCTTTTCATAGCATTCTTTTCCTTTCTAATTTTTAGATCATTAAACTATCCTAACGGTGATGGTACCGATCTTAGTATAATCGGTCACAGTGTTGGCCAGAGAACCCGCCAGAGTCAAGGTAGTAGTAACCTTATCAGCATCTGCGTAAGCGCCCTCGACTCCAGCTTCCAAGATCTCAGAAGTAAGGTCAAAACTTCCAGTAACAGTACTGTAATCAGCTAGAGCTGAGAATGCAAAAGAAGTAGTAACAGCAGCATTGGAATGGTTGGTGACAGTCACCGTATTGCCGTTGGCAATCCAACCAGTAGAAGTATTGTCGGAATAAGTGTGATTTGCAGGATTCCAGTTCATTGCGCCGCTTTCAGTGTAAGTAAACTGCATGGCACCCCAGGTAATATCAACACTGTACACCGTAGGAACAGCTGTGTTGTCCTGATACTTTCCTTCGACGTCAATATTCTGATCACCGATACCGACAGTGGCTGCAAATGCACTAATGTTCAGAGACATGACAAGGCTCAGAGCCAAAATGAGGGCTAAAATTTTCTTCATGTTTACTTCCTCCTATAAATTATTTAAATTGTTATCTTTATGCCTTTCGGCAATTAGATCAATTGTTTACTGTTATAGTAATAGGAATTTCAGTATTGACGATTGCTTTCTCTCCAGTTTCAGGATGATAGTACAATACAATGAATTCACCTTCGTAAGTACCCGCAGACAGTTTCTCTGTCATACCATCAATCATTTCAAGATTCGTGACCTGTTTTCCAGGCTTCAATGTACCAGACTGAACGATGACCTCCCCCTGAATAACAATTTGCAGCACTATATCCTGATTGGATTTTCCAGGGTTTGCAAAAAGTAAACTTGCAGTTTCCTCACTCAAATCAATACTCACATCTCGAGAATAGGTGAGGCTAACACTCCCACCACCCTCTGGATTATCCATCTTTTCACCAGAATCACCAGGGATTGTCTCCGCATTAACTTCTTCCTCCTGCGGAGCATAATCTGGTGCCAGTGCTGGTCCAGTATCTCGGAAAAACACTGCCCAAATAGTAACACAGATTGCTGCAGCTGTAATCACCAGCAAAATAGGAATGAGCAAATTTTGTTTTGACTTCTTAATAGAATAATGTCCCATCTCATTCTCCTCCAATCCTTACGGTTACAGTTCCGATTTTTGTATTGTTTAATTCTTCTACTGGTTTACCAGAAAGCAGAAGATAAGCCGTTTGAGATTGATCTACTGCAATATCTACAGAGTCAGCAATAGTGTTTGTGCCGTCTGTGAAGCTACCGCTAATTTCTTCTCGATCCGAGGCAAAAGTGAAGGCTGCAGTTGCAGCTGCTGTGCCAGTGTTGCTGACTGTCACATAACCAGTTCCGTTGTCCGTCCATCCAAATCCCTCGTAGGTATAACTCTGAGCATTCCAGATGCCATCGGTATAAGTAAATTCCATGGCTCCCCAAGTCACATCCACACTAACGACATCTATATCTGGCTCAGACGGAATCTCACTTGCCAAAGCATAGTCAATCTCAATAGTATCTGTATAGGTCAGCTTGTCACCAGCTTCATTCTGAATCAAAATCTGTAGAGGCAAAGACAACGTTCCAGCCTTTGTATAGGTTTCTGGAATAGTAAATTTAACTTCTAGCAGGTCAGAATCTTCATAAGACATAGTATCAGACATTTTGACATAGGCATGACGGACAATGTCACGGCTAGTTTGATACTTTGCGGTATTAGATAACAGATTTTCTGTATCTGTTACCAGAGATGTGCAGACCGCCTCATGCAGCACATCGTCCACATCTGCAATATCAATCTGGAATCCACGAATACCAGATTTTGCATTTGTGTAATCTGTCAACTGGAAGGTCAATGTTACTTCGCTACCAATAGCCACGGGTGAGGGGTCAATGATCACCTCATACCCGTATGTTTCAGCTGCAGTTGTTGTTAAAGCCAACATTGTAACAAGCAGAATACTCACCAGGAAGATTGCTCCAATTTTATTTATTTTTCTCATATCATACCTCCTAATGTCATTCTACGTCATTAATCTGATTCACAATACTATTCACATCGGAGATTGTCGGTTCGGATTCGTAGATGTCACTGAGTGCTGCCTCCAAACCAGCACCTGTCAATTCAGCTTCCCCACCAATATAATCTACAACTTCCAACAGATCAAAAATAGTTACTTTCGCATCACCATCTGTATCGCCATTGATGACAATTTGGTATTGTTTACCTTCATAGTTTAATGTATATCCAGTTGCAACCCAATCTGTAGAATTGAAGTCATCCATGGTAACTGTCATACCCTTCTCATTGAAAAAGTCAATGATTTCCTCCACAGTCGTTCCACTCTCAAAACAGTAAATATAACCATTCAAAGCATATGCATCTTCGTAGACATATTCTGCACAACCGCAGTGGATACAAGTACGAACATTCACGCCAGTGGCATCCATGGTAGGTTCTTGAAGTTCAGTGTAGTCAGTAAACTTATGGTTGAAACAAGAAACCAATTCGCCCATGTCAATAATTTCTCCACAGATATCACAGAGTTTTACCCTGAAACCTTTCATTGTATCCGTAGGAGCAATCGCAATATACCAATCTTCACTGCTGCATTCATGCTCCTCAGCTACCACTATTGGATATCGAGCAACAGTTCCATCTTCCATCTCAATGCATAGCACACCAGGAACCTGGCTTCTAGGTGTAACAGACAGAATTCCAGAGCCAGTAAAGCTCAGAACACCATTTTCATCAATAGTACCAGTTCCATTATCAATCGACAATTCAAAATCCAGTGTTTCAGTATCCATGGAAATGCTATATACAGATGTTTCAGCTGGTTCAATCCATGTTTTGAAACTGGAGCTACCAGTTCCAGTCACATTGTATAGGCTAGCACGATTTTCTGTCATACGAACATAGTCCAACGCTTCATAATATCCTACACCCTCCATATATTTGTCACTGAGAATATTGATTGGGATTGCATCTGCTATCTCATCTAGCACATACAGCTTAAACAGAGAAGCAATATAATTGGATACACTGTCAACACCAAAGTAATGTGGACCCACAGGTGTTATATTTATGGTACTCGGAATTACTGTTGTAGATTCTTCCAGTGTCGCTGTCCATGCATTTATCAGCTGGAAACGAACTGGTATAAGGTCGATGATTTTCCTGACCGAATTGTAAATGTCGAATTCTTCACTTTGGATTGCATTTGCTGCACTTAATCTTGCTGACAATTTTGCAATTTCCTTTCCAGAATAATCATCCAGCACAGAAGGATTATTGATAATTGTCTGCACCTCATCCCATACACCCGCATCTTTCAGTTCTTGAACCTTTCTGATTTTTCCAGCAGTTGGATTGCCAGAGAGTTCACTTCGTAAGCCCTGGAGCTGTCGAATAATCGAGTTTGTCATTTGCTCTTTTTCCGAAGAAGTAATAATTGCATTGTCCAGATAGTTCTGCATAGCCTCCAATGCTGTACTTATCCATTCACCCACATCGAACATCATTCCCACTCCTGTCTCTAGTGCCTCAAATCCTTGCATCAATCCTTCTACAGAAGATAACATATTCTTTGCCTGCTCTTTTTTATAGTCCATCAGCTCGGATTCGAACATAATTGTCGTGCTTGTTTCAATGTCAATAACATCACCTGGACGAAATTCTGGTATAAAAATCGAACTAGTACCACCGCTGACAGGATATTCCTCAATCTCTTTCATACCATCAGAGTAGTTCGTTACACGATACTGATCCACACCAGTAATCGAATGCCTCACATTGTACAGAGTTTTATCCGATACATTTTTCAACTCGATCCGAACGGTATAGTCTTCTCCCGTAAATGCTGAATCTGGGACATAGAATGTAAGATGCATGGCGTTACCAGCATAGACCTTCAACGGTTCTTGTGTTTCATAGGTATACTCAAATGTATCACCAAAAGGAAGCATACTGCCCTTTAGAGTTGCAGAAAGAGTATAAGATCCTTCCTCGTCTCCTCTAACATACCAATGAACCGACTTACTTTCGCCCCCTGCCAGAGAACCCATATACTGCACCAAAGACTGTTCTCCATCAACCATTTTCGCCAATGACAATCCTTCTGGAAGAACCAGTTTTGCAACAAGATTCTCAACGGTATCAGTCTGAGATGTATTGATGGCGAGAAGTTCTACATCATACATGTCCTTCAGCCAATGTACTTCACCATAGATAATCAAGAAAAAGCGTTCACTGACAGGATATACGGAAACAACTCTACCAGTAGTAGTAGTATATTTCACACCTCTACCAATACCAGAGTCATCGTTAATTATCTCATAGTAAACAGTACCATCGCTGCTACCGCTACCATCACCATCACTATCATCATCGTCGGTTGACGCAGAAGCATCTGTCACAACAGGCAGTCCATTACCGCCCCAATAATACATAATACTGAGCCAGTCAATCTCTGGCACAAATTCCAATACCAGCGCATACTTATACAAATGCTGACTATTAGGATCATTCACATCAATGCCGGCATCAACCATTTCCTCGTAGGTCATTTCCGTAGCTGTCAACTCACCATGAACGAGATTCTTACTGCTGATGCCAATTGTAGGGATTTTATTTTCGCCTGACTGGATTGTTATAGAAATATTTCTCGTCTGATAACCTGACGCATAAACAGAAAGTTTAATATTTCCTACAGGAAGAACTTGGCTTAACTTACCATTTATATCAGCTGTCAAAACAGCTTCGCCATCATTTTCTGTAGAAATAAAAATATTTACATTGGGAATAGGCTCCAATGTAGTAGCATCTACAATCACAAAATGCGCTATACCATATTGATTGTTTTCCGTATAATCCACAGTAATTTTTTCTGTAACTACTTCTTCACGTTCTTGGCAAATGCTACAAGTTCGAGCTGTAATTCCAGCAGTCAAAACAGATGCTTCAGATTCTACAATCCACTTGCTCCACATATGCCCAGTAGCAGGAATGCTTTCTCGCTGTGTTTCTCCCTTGCACACAATGCAATACTTTACACGAATACCTCCTTCAATACAGCTGCCACTAATGGTCTCCCATTCCCCTTCTGTATGACCAAAAGCATCAATGTATACTCTATCAATTTCATCTTCGCACACAGCGCAGTGGAGCGTCCGAGTGCCATTAACAGTACAGGTAGGTGCTCTCAAAAGTGTCCATTCCCCTTCAGTATGACCCAAAGCTTCCAAAATATCGATATAATAGTAGCCACAAATTGAACAAGTCAGAATTTGAGAACCACCACGTGTGCAAGTCGGAGCTGTTTCCACAGTCGTGGTATATTCATGTTCATGTTCATCCAGAAGATAAATTCTATAACCTTCCGCTTCGCTGACCATATGTGCCTGTGTACCAGAATAGCAATAAATTGTGAGTTTGGTACAGCCATCAAATACATTTTCTCCAAAAGAGGTCACACTGGACGGGATTTCGACTGTCTTTAAATTATCGCAATTTAAGAATGAATTCCTTGAAATCGTCTCCAATCCTTCATTCAGAACCAAGCTGAGTACCCCATCGCATCCATAGAAAGCATAACTACCAATGGATTTCAATTGCTTATTCATCGTGATGGTACGCAAACCAATACAATTGTAATAGGCATAACTACCAACCGATACAACTGTAGTAGGAAGAACAACTTCGCCAAGGCTGGTACAATTCTGAAATGCATAATCAGGAATAGTAGTAATCCCTTTTACTAGATTAATAGTCTTCAAGCCAGAACACCCATCAAAGGCGTACTCCCCAATACTGGTAACACCTTCTGACAAAACTACTTCCTTCAAAGTACTCAGATATCGAAATGCATATTTCGGTATCGCCTCCATCCCCTCAGGTATGGTAACTTTTGTCAAGTTACTGCAGCCATCAAATGGACTGGTGTAATAGCTATCACCATCACGATAATATGTACTACTATTTCTGTAGCTATCCAATACCGTTGTCCATCCAGCTGATAACTTCACTTCGCTCAGTTTTTCACAGTTATAAAATGTTCGAGCCGCCATCGTTGTAATGCTATCTGGCAGATCAATCCTTTCCAAACTCGTACAGTTCTCAAATGCATAGGCATAAATTGTGATCAATCCTTCCGACAAGTTCACTTCACTCAAAACAGTGCATTCACTAAATGCATAGCTACCAATAGATTGAATACTACCAGGTAGATCAATACTTACTAGACTAGTACAATTCTCAAATGCATGAGCATAGATCATTGTCAATCCTTCTGGTAAATTTACTTCACTCAGAGCGGTACATTCGCTAAATGCATAATCACCAATGGATCGAATACTAGCAGGTAAGGTAATACTAGCTAGTGATGTACAGCCTTGAAAAGTGCTATTTCCAATGTTTGTCAACCCATGATTCAACCCAATATCAGTTAAATTTGTACAGCCATTAAATACATTACTTCCAATAGTTTCGATGCTTTCTGGAAATACTACCATCGTTAGAGTCGTATTGCCCTTGAATGCATTATCACCAATACTCTGTACAATGTAGCCGTCGATTTCAGAAGGAACACGGACAGCTGCATCTGATCCAGTATAGGCAGTGATTTTGCAGTATGTACCATTTAAAACTGAATATGTAAAATCTTCTACCTCTGTTTCTAATACAGCTTCTTTTTTCTTGGCAATCACTGTCTGGAAGTCGATGTTCTCTTCTCCAATAATCATGGTATATTCATTTTTATCAAAGGAATACTCTGTATGATAGAACCAAACTCGATATTCGTGGCCGATAATTGCCTCTGCACAGTTCCATTTACCAGTTTCATCCGTTTTTAAAGTTTCCTGCGTTTCTTTCCATGTTACATCATATAGTGTAACCGTCACGCCAGGAATACCATCACCATTTTCATCTTCAACCTGACCAGCAATGCTGACGGAAGGATACACAAGAAGTTCTGTAGAAAACGGAATATTGTTTGCTTCGGCATATTCCTGTGCATAAGATCCTTCTACACCATGAATCGTCAAATTAGTACAGTTTTGGAAAGCGTAATTACCAATATCGGTTACTGATTCATTGATCCAAATTTTCCCAAGTGCCGTACACCCATCGAATGCATAACCTCCAATACTAGTTACGCCTTCTGGTAAAACTACTTCCCTCAAAATACTCAGATATCGAAATGCATATTTTGGGATCGCCTCCATCCCCTCAGGTATGGTAACTTTTGTCAAGTTACTGCAGCCATCAAATGGACTGGTGTAATAGCTATCACCATCACGATAATATGTACTACTATTTCTGTAGCTATCCAATACCGTTGTCCATCCAGCTGATAACTTCACTTCGCTCAGTTTTTCACAGTTATAAAATGTTCGAGCCGCCATCGTTGTAATGCTATCTGGCAGATCAATCCTTTCCAAACTCGTACAGTTCTGGAATGCATAGGCATAAATTGTAGTCAGTCCTTCTGACAAGTTTACTTCGCTCAGAGCAGTGCATTCGCTGAATGCATAGCCTCCAATGGATTTAATACTACTAGGCAGATCAATCCTTGCCAGATTCGTACAGCCTTGGAAGGTGCTGTTTCCGATATTTGTCAGACCATGGTTTAATTCAACATCCATTAAATTTGTACAGCCATTGAACACATTGCTGCCAATGGTCTCGATACTTTCTGGGAATATTACTGTTGTGAGGGTCGTATTGTCCTTGAATGCATTATCACCAATGCTTTGGACAATATATCCGTCGATTTCAGAAGGAATACGGACAGTGGCATTTGTTCCAGTATAAGCAGTAATTTGGCAATAAGTACCATTTAATACTGTATGAGTAAAATCTACTGCATCTGTTTCAGATACAGTTTGAATACCAGCTTTCCCAGAATTTGTCGGCAATTCGTTCTGTTGAGGAGGTGTTGTTTCGACAATCTCCTCAGTTGTTTCTTTTGCCTCCTTTTTATCTGTGTTGCTTACAGTAGGTTCTGTTGTTTCTTTAGTGTCTGCGTTACTCAAAGTAGATTCCGTTGTTTTCTCTGTAACATTAGTATTAGTTTCCAGAGTATTCTCACTTGATTCTGTTGAATTTTTATCTGCTGTCGATTTTTCTATATTTGAATTTTCATTCGTACCAGTATCTGCTCTTGAATCAATTTCTA
>OEQR01000213.1_pt1 | contig 9652 bp, 10 predicted proteins | sample 1539761 | NCBI WGS metagenome assembly OEQR01 (sample SAMEA3891879, study PRJEB23780) | metagenome | biome: terrestrial biome; feature: animal house; material: Caecal content | place: Italy | collected 2015-05-05 | reverse complement strand
TCTTTTATACACCATAAGGAGGAAAATTCATTATGAAACTCAAGAAGATTGCTTCCCTGATGCTGGCCGGCGTTATGGCTGTCTCCATGCTGGCTGGCTGCTCCAATGGCAATGATGATGGTGGTAGCAATGGAGGTAACACGATTGTTACACCTAGCACTTCTTCGATTGTCACTGCTCTGAACAATGGCCAGGATGCAGATAATAAAGTCAAAGTTACCTTTAGTAACGATGCGACTTTAAATTCTGCCTTGAAAAAGGCTGTTGAGTATGCTGGCGATCATGTGGGTGATAATACTACAGGTTCAATCCTCAATTATACCATTGATTTGATGGGAATGGTTCCGGATCAGGCATTGGCTGCTAAGGACTGGCTTGATATTTTACTTAAAAATGGTCAGAAGCGGACCGTGATTGGGATTGTATCTGCTTCTAGCACTGCATATTGGACTGAGAATGACTTTGTGAACGCTGTGGCCCGTGACATGAACGAGGCAATTGCCGGTTTCGATGCGGATAATAAGAATGCAGGCAGTGATGACAATGTGGGCCATAAGTATTTCACTTTTAGCTATACTGGTACTGCAAGTATGGTTACTTCTAAGCAGGAAAGTGGTTCCACTAGATACTACATTGTTTGGACCATCACTCAGACCGCATCTGAGCAGACTGTAAAGGCGTGAAATAAGTATCGCTTTCACCCTAATTTTATTGTAGGAGGATAAAGCAAAATGAAACTCAAGAAGATTACTTCTCTGGCATTGGCTGGCATTATGGCAGTCAGTATGCTGGCTGGTTGCTCCAATGGCGGCAACAATGGTGGTAATAGTGGTGATAATGGTACGGTTATCACTCCGGCAACCTCTTCTGTGGTTGAGGCTGTTAATAAAGGGCAGAGTGCCGCTAATGATGTTAAGATTGACTTTACTGTCAATTCTGAACTTGATGCTACTTTGGCAAAAGCCGTTGCTGTATACGGCAATGACGCTGACGATACTGGATATGACGAAGTGAAGGCAGCGATTACTCGCATTACTGGCCTGGAGTCGAAGCGGGCGGATGAAGGCGAGAAAGCTTATACCACTGCAAATTGGGTTGCTGATCACAGTGGCTTCCTGACCAGTTACGTGCAGCGTGCACAGGCTGTTCAGTACGATAAGGACGCTAAAGGCAACGTTTATACTTGGTTTGAAGTTATACGGATTTCTGCCCTGAATGAAGATGCCGCGCTGAACTATATTGCATGGATCATGGATCAGGATATCGGACTCATGGCCGCACATTCTAATGTTGACGGCAATAAGGCTGGGGACAAATATTACGGGTACGGCTATGATGGTAACATCAGTATGGTTTCTGTTGAGAAACTGGACGGAACTACTGAGTATTACGTTGCTTTTGTTATCAATCAGACTGTTTCTGAGCAGACCCTTGCTTGATTAAGAGTTTAAAAGACAAATTTACTTATAACACCTCCAGTAGCCTGGGGATGATATAAGGAACTTGTAGGTAAGAAGTTATCTGCAAGTTTGGCATAATGCCCTTTCGCTGTGACGACAAAGGGGAATAAAACACCAATTATTCCTTCTGTTGTTGATCGCACCAAAACAAAAGAACTTTTGCGTCACGAAAGATAGGGTCCCTCTGCGGGGGCTGGCGAAAGCCGGCCCCCGCATTGTTTGTGCCTGAGAGGGGAGCGAGACTGAAAGGGCAGAAAACAAACTTCCTCTTTCCATACAGGCGAAAGTATGGTAAAATGTCGGTAGGGAACCCGCGGGCCGTGCCTGCGGGCAGAGCCTGCGGACCGGCAGTGAGGCCGGGCGCCGGCTGTGTGTATGGTTCGTCCCGGCGGCCGTTGGGCGCGCGGGACCCAAGGAGTAGGAGAAGCACTATGGTTCGTATCACTATGGAAGACGGCGGCGTCATCGACATCGAGCTCGATCAAAAGGCCGCCCCCATCACCTGCGAAAATTTTAAAAAACTGGTCAAGTCCGGCTTTTACGACGGCCTGACCTTCCACCGCGTCATCCCCGGGTTCATGATCCAGGGCGGCTGCCCGCTGGGCAACGGCACCGGCGGCCCCGGCTGGAAGATCAAGGGCGAGTTTGCCGCCAACGGCGTGGCTAACCCCATCAAGCACACCCGCGGTGTGGTCAGCATGGCCCGTGCCGCCGACCCCAACAGCGCCGGCAGCCAGTTCTTCATCATGCACAAGGATGCCCCCCATCTGGACGGCCAGTATGCCGCCTTTGGCAAGGTGGTGGCCGGCATGGACGTGGTGGACCGTATCGCCTCGGTCCGCACCGACTGGAACGATAAGCCCGCCAGTCCCGTCCGCATGAAGAGCGTGGTCCTCATCGACGAATAAGTTCAAATTATTAAAAAGTCCCGGCCGGGCGACATGTGCGTACGGCCGGGACACCTACAGGGAAATGGAGCGCAGGGAGTGTGCAAGCCGCTATGCGGCGAGTGCATGATTCTGCGCTCCATTTTGTCCCCAGGGGAATATTAGGGGGAAGGAATTTCTGCCGCGCGACTGCGCGCAGAAATGGGTTCCCCCTAAAGCGTGGCGCTTTGGCGGCACGCTGAAGAAGCGCCCCCGCCCGGACCGTTCCAACGGCTCCGGCGGGGGCGTTTTTTGCGGGGGAGGGGTTACAGGGCCTGCAGGGTCAGCCCTTCTTTTTCGGCCAGCTTGCGGCCCATCAGCACGCCCATCACGCTGGCCATCATCAGGCCACGGGTCCAGCCCGAGCTGTCGCCCAGGCAGTGCAGGCCGCGGATGTTGGTGTCCAGGTTCTGGTCCATTTTGACCTTGTTGGAATAGAACTTCAGCTCGGGGCTGTACAGCAGGGTCTCGTAAGCGGCAAAGCCGGGCACCACCATGTCCAGCATCTTGATGAACTCGATGATGTTGGTCATGGCCCGGTAGGGCATGGCGGCGGTGATGTCCCCGGCCACCGCGTCGGTCAGGGTGGGCCGGACGTTGCTGCGGGCCAGCTCCTCCGGCCAGGTGCGCTTGCCGTCCAGGATGTCGCCGTACCGCTGCACCATGATGCGCCCTGCGCCCAGCATGTTGGTCAGCTCGCCCACCTTCTGGGCGTAGGCGATGGGCTGGTTGAAGGGCTCGGTAAAGTTATGGGACACCAGGATGGCGAGGTTGGTGTTCTCGCTCTTTTTCTCCTTGTAGCTGTGGCCGTTGACCACGGCCAGGTCGTTGTCGTAGTTTTCCTGGGCAACAAAGCCGCCGGGGTTCTGGCAGAAGGTGCGCACCTTGTTTTTCCAGGGGCGGGGGTAGCCGATCAGTTTGGACTCATACAGCACCCGGTTGACCTTTTCCATCACTTCGTTGCGGCACTCCACCCGGACGCCGATATCCACCGTGCCGGGCTTGTGGGCGATGTGGTGCTCGGCGCAGAGCTTTTCCAGCCAGTCGGCGCCCCGGCGGCCGGTGCCGATCACCACGGTGTCCGCGTAGATGGTGCGGGTCTGGCCGCCCGCCTCCCGCACGATCACCCCGCGGCAGACGTCGCCCTCCAGCAGGATGTTCTCGCACTCGGTGGAAAAGAGCATCTCCACGCCGGCGGCCTGCAGGTGCTCTTCCACGGCCTGGTAGAGCTGGTGGGCCTTTTCGGTGCCCAGGTGGCGGATGGGGCAGTCCACCAGCTTGAGGCCCGCCTTGATGGCGTTCTTGCGGATCTCACGGATCTCCTCGCCGGTGTAGATGCCTTCCACATGGGGGTCGGCGCCAAATTCCAGGTAGATCTTGTCGGTGTAGTCGATCAGCTTCTGGGCAAAGTCGGCGCCGATCAGGGTGGGCAAGTCGCCGCCCACCTCATAGGACAGGCTCAGCTTGCCGTCCGAAAAAGCCCCCGCCCCCGAAAACCCGGTGGTGATGGCGCAGGTGGGCCGGCAGTTGACGCAGTAGCCCAGCTGGGCCTTGGGGCAGCGGCGCTGCTCCACCGGTTTGCCTTTTTCCACCAGCAGGATCTTGTCCCGGCTGCCGTGGCGCAGCAGCTCCACCGCGGTAAAAATGCCGGCGGGGCCGGCGCCCACAATGATAAGGTCGTATTTATCCATTTGTTTTCTCCTTGCAGTATAGTGTGCGGCGGCCGTGCCCGGTCACTCCTGATGGACCTCGGCGCTCTCGTCCACGGTGTCCAGCTCCCGGGCGGTGACCTCCACGTCGGCGGAGGCGCGGTGCGCGCCGATCACCCCGTCCCCGTTCAGGTCAAGGCCGGTGGCGGCCTCCAGGGCAGACTGGGTCTCGGGGTGCAGCTTGTGGAACCGGCGGACGGCCAGGGCGGTGTAGACGGCGCCGCCCAGGTTGAACGCCCCCTCGATCAGCAGGATGATGCCGATGCCCATCACCAGGGTCTCCATGGCGCCGAAGGGGTCGAAGATCATGATGGCCCCCAGCACCACGCTGAGCAAAGCCAGCAGGATGAACCATTTCCAGCTGGGATAGCCGCAGCGGCGCAGCTCCAGGGCGTTTTGCAGCCGCCCCAGGCTGTCGAACACCACGAACAGCCCGAACACGATGGGCAGGATGCGGACCACGATGTCGCTGCGCAGGATCAGAAAGCCCCCCAGCCCCAGGCAGACCAGCCCCGAGATCAGGGTGAAGGAGCTCTGGAACACCTTGCGCTCGAAGGTGAAATAGCGGATCAGCTGGACGGCGGCGCAGGCCAGCACCACCCCGCCCAGGGCGTAGCAGACGATGTTCAGGGCCACGCCGGGCACCGCCAGCAGAAAGATCCCCAGGGCCAGGTACAAAAGGCTCATCAGGATCAGGTTCCATTTCAGGTTTTTCATCATACGGATGCCTCCTTTGGGGCAGAGCCCTGGTTTAGTATTCCTCCCGGCGGACCAAAAAAATGGGCAGAATGCGCCCGCACCCTGCCCATTGGTCAACGGCTTGTTGTTTTTGCGTCGTGCCCCGGCGGCCCGGCGGCATCAGCCCAGCGATTTTTCCTTGGCCTCCACGGCGGCCAGGATCATCTTGACGCAGGCCTCCTTGCCAAGGGCGGCGTTGAGGCTCAGGTCGTAGTTGTGGACGTCGCCCCAGCGGTTCTGGGTGTAGTAGTTGTAGTAGGCGGCGCGCTGGCGGTCGGTCTTGTCGATCTCGTCCCGGATGCCCTTTTCGGTGGTGGCCTTGACGATGGGGTTGGTCTTGGCATACTCCCGCCGCCAGGCCAGCGGCGCATAGACAAAGACGTGCAGCACGTCGGTGCGCTCCCGCAGCACATAGTCGGCGCAGCGGCCCAGGATGACGCAGGGGCCCTCCTCGGCCAGCTTTTTGATGATCCGGCTCTGCAGGATGAACACCTGGTCGCTCAGGGGCAGGTCGGTGCCCATGGTATACAGGCTGTACAGCAGGCTGTGGGTATGGCGCTTTTCACTTGCGGCCACGGCTTCCTCAGACAGGCCGGAGTCGCGGGCCGCCATGGTGATCAGCTCCTTGTCGTAGAGCTTGACGCCCAGCGCGTCGGCCACGTCCTGGGCGATGAAGCGCCCGCCCGTGCAGTACTCCCGGCTTAAAGTGATGATCGTTTTTGCCATAATCGTTCCTCCCATCATAGTGCATGGACAGCCGGGCCTTCGCCTGACTGACTGCGTGCCAGAGTGTGTGTTGAAATCATTCCGCGCCGGCGGTCCCGGCGGGGTGAGGCAACAAGATCTCGGCCACCCGCATCCGGCCGGTCTGGTCTACGGCATAGACGCAGCACCGGCCCCCGGTCTGGACCATCCCGGCGGGGAAGCGTATCCCGCCCGCGGCGGTGCGCTCCATCCGGCGGAAGGTCTTGTGGGCGGTGGTGGCGTGGGCCACCCCGTCGTAAAGGGTGCAGGCGATCCAGCCGCCGAAATCCTCGGGCAGCGGGTCCCGCGCCCCCTTGCGGGTAAAGAACCATTCGCCCTCTCCGGCGTCCTCCAGCCCGCAGCGGATGCGCAGGGGGCGGGTGGTGGGGATGCCCCGGGGCTTGGGCCGCAGGATGATGGCCCGCCCGGTGAAAAAGCGCTGGAAATCGGCCACCGGCATGGTCCGGGCCACCGGCCCTTCGGCGGCGGTGGGGTCGTTGAGCAGTACGTAGTTGGCCAGGATGTCCTCATCGTGGCCAAAGCCCCGCAGGGCCATCCAGACCCGGACAGGCTCCTTCTGGCCCGCAAGGCGGGTCTCCATCTCCACCCCGACCGAGCAGCCGTCGTGGATCTGGGCCCGCAACTCTTTCAGGTCCAGCCAGCCCTGCCAGGCGGGGTACCCGCAGCAGGCGGCGGCAGCCACGGCGTAGGCCGCGTTGTGCACCCCGTTGGTGGCCCCGTCGAACATGGTGTAGGCCACTTCTTCGGGCAGGATATCCTCCCCCCAGCGGTTCATCAGGGAGGCCACCACCAGGGACAGGTCCATCTCCCGGCCGAAGCTGGGGTCGTGGCCGTCCAGTCTGTATTCAGGTAAGTAGAGCCTGCGGTTGATGACGGCCCCGTCCTGGCGCTCCCAGGCCAGGGGGCGCACCGCAGCCGCCAGCAGGCGGACCGCCGGGGTCACCTTGGCGTCGTTGGAGGAGAGGTTGACCTGCAGCTGGATGCCCACCCCGCCCCCCGGGGCGGCCACCGTGACGGTGTCCCCCAGCAGGAACACCAGGCCGTCTTCGGTCTGGGTGTGGACGCTGCGGCGGGGGTAGTCGGGGGCCCATTTGCCAAAACTCATCCAGTTGGTCCAGTCGCCGCCGGCGTACACCCGGCAGCGCACCTCCAGCATGGTGTTGTCGGGGGCCAGGGCGTTCCAGCTGACGTTCAGGTTGCAGAACGCCGGCATGGCCAGCTCCGGGGAGGTGTAGCTGCCGTAGGGCAGGTACCGCCCGGCCGAGCTGTCCAGCACCAGGCACCCGTTTTCCAGGGCGACGTTGTCCAGCGCCCCGCGGGAAAAAGTCTCGGTCCCCTGCAGGATCAGGTTATTTTTCTGTTCCATCCCCGGTCGTCCCCTTCTGCGGCGGCCATACGCCGCTTGCGGCCTCTGCGCCGGAGCCGTCGTCTGCGCCGTCCTCCAGCCGCTCGGCGGCCAGGGCGGCAGCCAGCTCGGCGTCCTTCCGGGCGCGGATCTGCTCCTCGACGTGGAACACCCGCTCCAGGTCGCCGCTGACGATCTGGCAGCACAGCTCACAGGTGAACCAGAATCCGAACACGATCATCAGCAGGATGCCCAGGGGCATGCACAGGATCACCAGGCCCCAGAACAGGATCTGGATGATGGAGGCGGCCAGGGCGTGGGGCAGGAAAGCCAGCATGCACCGTACGCTGTTGGCCAGCGTCTGGCGGAAAGGCTGGTCCAGCAGGACCACCTGGGGCCACATATAGGCAAAGAGCATGTGGAACACCAGCAGGTTGAGGACGGCGGCCACCCACATCCCGGTGCCCACGTTGACCCCCTGGGCCAGCATGTTGAAGCAGAAATAGACGACGAAGATCTGCAGCGTCACGATGACGCAGTAAAAGATGCCGGGCAGGATGCTGGCCTTGAAGTTCTGCCGGAAAGCCCGGCGGTAGGTGGTCCACCAGTAGCCGGGTTCGTCCCGCAGGGCCCGCAGCACCGTGTCGTACATGCCGGCCAGCACCGGGCCGGCCAGGATGCCGCCCACCGCCGCGCTGGCCACCATCACCAGCAGGCTGTTCATCAAAAAGCCGATGTACACCAGGCAGATCACCGGGGCAAAGCCCAGGCAGGCCAGCAGGTTGGCCAGGAACATCCCGTTCATATCCCGGCCCACCAGCTCGAAAAAGCGGCCTACGCCGGTCTTGCGGGGGGCGTCCTTGTCAACGCCGGGCCCCTCCTTGGTGTAATTCGTAAAAAGTCCCATGGTGCATTCCCTCTCTCGGGCGGCTGTCAAAACCGCCCAGCATAAAAAGCGATTCATCCAAGCTTTTGTTCATAATACATAATACCTGCATTTGGCGGATTTTGCAAGACCCCACGCCGGATGCTTTTGTAAAAAAACTGTTTCCATCTCCCATTTTCCGGCAAACTGTGCTACAATGGATACAACTTGGCAAACGGGGAGGAGTTTTGTTTGAAGATCCTGTACGTCCTGCGGACGGTCATTATGTACATCTATATGTTCGGGTATATGCTGCTGTATTACCCGGTGCTGCGCCGCGGCGAAAAAGCGCTGGCCGCCGGCGACCGGGAGGCGCTGCGCAGGATCGTGGACCGCCACATCCCGCGCTGGTGCCGCGGCCTGCTGCGGGTGGCCGGGGTCCAGCTGATCGTGGAAGGGCGGGAGAACATCCCCGCCGGGGGCCCGGTGGTGTTTGTGGGCAACCACCGCAGCTATTTCGACATCCCGCTGGTGCTGGTCAGCTTCGACCGCCCCCACGGCATCCTGGCCAAAGAGGAGCTGGCCCGCATCCCCCTGCTCAGCCGGTGGATGCACCTGCTGGGCTGCGTCTATGTCCAGCGGGACGACGTCCGCGGGTCGGTGCAGGCCCTGAAGGACGCCGCCGCGGTGGTCAGGGGCGGGGACAGCTTCACCATCTTCCCCGAGGGCACCCGCTATAAGGGCGAAGAGGGGGGTGTGGGCGAGTTCAAGGCTGGGGCGTTCCGCATCGCCATCAAGACCGGCGTGCCGGTGGTGCCGGTGGCCATCAGCGGGGCCCGGGGCCTGTACGAGAGCCACAATTACATCGTCCACCCGGGCACGGTGCGGGTGTCCATCCTGCCCGCCATCCACACCGCCGGCATGAGCAAGGACGAGCAGCGCCAGCTGCCCGAGGCCGTCCGCCAGAACATCCTGGCCGCCCTCAGCCGCCTGGACCACACCGTCATATAAGTCATTACTAAGAGGTACGACCGCCATGGCAAGCTACCGTTACGAACGCAACATCAAAGAAGAGGACCTGCGCCCCCTCAAGGAGCGCCATTACACCCGCAAAGAGCGCTGGAACAACTGGTGGGACTACAACCTGAAATGGGTGGTCCTGGCCGTCATCGTGGTGGGGTTTGTGGGTTACTGCTTCATCGGGCAGTATTTCTTCACCGTCCACCCGGACTACAACATCGGGGTGGTGGCCCCCTACTACCTGCCCGAGGACACAGTGGACGCCCTCCAGACCCAGCTGGCCGCCTTTGGCGAGGACCTGAACGGGGACGGGGAAACGGTGGTGACTCTCAACGTCTACACCCTGGACTACAGCGGGGACGCCCAGTCGGACACCGACGCCTATATGACCATGGCCGGCACCACCCGCCTGGCCGCCGACGTCCAGGGGGCCATGAGCGCTATCTATATCCTGTACGACCCCGCCGGCTTTGAGGAGAACACCGGCTCGCTGCGGTACCTGGACGGGTCCCTGCCCGCCGGGGACAGCGACGAGGACTGGTGGAACATGGTCTACCGCTGGACCGACTGCCCCGTGCTCACCGGGCTGGACCTGGGCAGTTACGGCCCCGACGCCACCCAAAGCGCCTCCGGCGACAGCCAGGAGTATATGAGCCAGTTCTACATCGGCTTCCGGGGCGCATGGAACGAGGGCTCGGCCAAGAGCATCGCCCCCGGCGAGCCCCTCTGGGACAAGCTGACCGCCGGGGCCGTCTCGACGGCGGCGGAGGATGCAGAGTGAAGCGGCTGCGCCTGGTGCGGCGGTGGAAAAAGCCCGCCCGCCC
>OEQR01000211.1_pt1 | contig 9656 bp, 12 predicted proteins | sample 1539761 | NCBI WGS metagenome assembly OEQR01 (sample SAMEA3891879, study PRJEB23780) | metagenome | biome: terrestrial biome; feature: animal house; material: Caecal content | place: Italy | collected 2015-05-05 | reverse complement strand
TGTTGACCGCGATAAAGCGCACATTGTTCCGTCTGAATATCTCCATAGCGTTGCCGACTTGGAGATAGTCGCGCCCCCAGCGGGTCATGTCTTTCATAATACACACGCCGATTTTACCGTTTTCTACGTCCTCTATCATGCGGGAGTAGGCGGAGCGGTCGAAAAATCTGCCGCTTTCATCGTCGTCAATGTAGTGCCGGATATTCGTCAATTTTAGCTGTCTGGCGTAGCTTTCCAAAAACTTCTTCTGGTTCTGTATGGAGTTGCTTTCGCCGCCGTCCCTGTCCTCGTCGCCTACGGAAAGGCGGGAGTAAAGGGCTGTGATTTTGTTGTAATCATTCATGTGCATATCCTCCTGTGCGTCCATGTAGAGTTCTTTACACTTAAGATTATGCACTCCACCGGGCGCTGCCGTACTCAATGCCCTTACGGTATTTGCGGGCGTTCTTGCCTTTGGCGTACACCGCCAGCCGGACGATGACCGCCCCGGCGATGCCCACCAGCAGGTCCAGCGGATGCAGGCTGGGCAGCCCAGAAGAAAACGCCTCCGTAAAGCCCTGGCTCAAATGCAGGAACTTTTCAGAGGCGTCAAGGCCGGGTGCAAGGCGCACCGCCTGGCAGAGCTTGTCAAAGAGATACACGAACAGCAGATACGGGAGGTTGGGGATGAGAACCTTTTTCCAGGTGTTGGTCATAATTCCACACCCCGGTCTTTGGTCTTGATCTTCTCCCGCTGGCGGTGTTGGGCTTTGGCCTGCTGCTTCGCCTGATCCAGTTCCTTGCGGATAGAAGGCTTTTTCTCTTTCTCCAGGTTCTTTGCGGAAAACTCCCGGAAAGCCGCCGTGATAACATCGGCATCCCGGCCCTTGAAGAACACCAGATAGCGGGGTATCCCGCCGCTGGTGTCCTTTTTCAGAGCAAAGTCGATGCCGTACTTCTTGGCGGTGGCGGAAAAGGCCCGGATGTTCTGGTCGGTGATCTCGATGTTGGAAATGCCGGTGTTGTGCTTCATAAGCTGCCGGAGGGTCTGCTTGCCATGGTGCAGCTTGGTCTTGTGGCCGGTCACTCCTTTCTGCATCTCGTCCAGCACTTTTTTCATAGCCTGTTGCAGCATCCCGGCGGAGAGCTTGGTGGCCTCCACACAGAGGGCAACGGTGCGCTGGGTGACTTCTTCCTGCATAAGTCATCATCTCCTTTCTCCGCCGCCGTACAGGTCATGGTTCACCAGGGACGCATAGTAGCTGTCGATGGTGGCCGGGGCGTTATACAGGGCAGCCAGCAGATATTTCTTGATGTTGCGGACATAGGTGGTGTTCTCCCGCATACGGTCCAGCACATACTCGATGTGGGAACTGTTCAGCTTCAGGAACCGGGATTTGACCACTTCCGCTGGATAGTCGTCCCCGGCAATGCGGATCGTCTCCCTGCGGGAACAGACGGTGTCCACCATAAGCTCCACCAGCTCGTTCAGCATATCCCGATCCAGCCGGTCATCCCGGCATAGATATTCATACTCGATATTCTCCAAAATCAGTTCCCGATAGCTCTCTCGCTCCCGCATCCAGTCCCGTCCAGTCCGTTTGGCCCCTGCGGGGGTTTGGGGGCTTGATTGGATAGGATTTGATCCTTCCGTACTTGATGAATCGGTATTTTGTCCTTCAGGATTTCTTTTCTCTTTATTTAATTGCGGCCGGTTTTCCAGACATGGGTTATCCATATCCGGGTTTTCCGTATCTGGACAAGCCGTATCCGGCTCGTCCTCACACGGCTGGCCCGTGTCCGGGGGATGGGGTGTTTCATAGATGACATACTCTACATCCACGATCTTGCCCTTGTTGTCCCGCAGCCGGTTGCGGACTATGTATCCGGCGCGCTCCAGCTCCTTCAGGGCGGAACCAATGCTGTCCGTGCCCTCCTTGCAGATTTTAGCCAAGCCCCTGGTGGTATAGTTCCAGTCCTCCGGCAAGGACAGCATCATGGAGAGCAGCCCTTTGGATTTGAGGGATAGCCCTGCGTTGCGCAGGTGGTGGTTGGACATCACTGTGTAGTCGCGGGTTTTCTCAATGCGAAATACCGCCATGGTATCACCTCCTTTTGGCGGTCTGGAAAAGTGTTGATTTTCGGGGAAAAGGCGGCCTCTATACCGCCCTGATATCTCGGAGGGGAAAACCTGTGGGCAGCGGCCTTCTGGCTGATTGGGGAAGAAAAAACATGGGATTTTGGACTTCTTTCGGTGCAGATTTTGGAATGTTAGAGATAGCATTTATATAAGCAACAAATGAAATGAACAGCATCCAGATGTAAATTCACAAAAGATTCTTGAGATTTTATACATTTCACGGCAACATAATTTGCGTTGCTGCTACATAAAATTTATGATAAACTATTTAGTACATATCACATATAGCGTTGTCAGTGATTTACCATTTGGAAAATTTGCAACGAAAGAAGGCAATCACGATGTCTGATGTACTTACATCAGAGCAAAGGCATAAATGTATGTCTCACATCAGAGGTAGAGACACAAAGCCTGAACTGATTATTCGTTCTTGGTTGCACAGACATGGCTACCGTTTCAGAATACAATGTGACCATTTGCCCGGAAAGCCAGATATCGTGCTGAAGAAGCATAAACTGATTATTTTTGTCAATGGTTGTTACTGGCACCGGCATCCTGGATGTAAATATACAACTACACCTGCTACTAATGCTGCTTTTTGGGAAGAAAAATTCGCTCAAAATGTAGAACGAGATAAAAGAAATATTGAAAAACTTGAATGTAGCGGTTGGAATGTATTGGTCATATGGGAATGCCAAGTAAAAGATGGCTCTTTTGAAGAAATTTTGGAGAATTACTTTGCAGAGCATCCTTGGAGCTAGCAGGAGCTAAAAAGCACCATGGGATTTCCATGGTGCTTTTAAAATTATATGATTTCGTCGTCCAGACCCTCTGCCTTCAGCCAGTCCTCAAATGACTTCCTGGAGATGCGGATCATGTTGCCGATGCGGATCGTCTTGAACGCTCCGGAGTTGGCGAGCTTATAGGCCGTAGCGCGGCCGATACCGAGAATGGCTGCGATGTCATTCACGGTGTATGTTCTGCTTTGGGGCGTCCCTTTTTCGTTGGTGCTCATAAAATGATCCTCCCTTGCTAATAGCATTTTGAAATGGCCCCTGGAAGCCCTCTTTCACAAGGGGTTCCTGCTAATACCTTGCTAATACGACATTTGAAAAGCCGTTGTAAGGCAGCATATTTCAGGGGAATTTGTGCAAATTGACCTGCCTCCAGGCAGCACAATTTGCGAAGAAACAACACGGGAAGATATGATATGAACAATTTACGAAATGGTACGCCGTACTCCTAAGCGGAAGGCCGCGCGTTCGAATCGCGCCGAGGACGCCAGCGAATCGGCAAGTCTCCTTAAGAGACTTGCCGATTTTTGTTGATGCGAACAAATGCTCTCCAGCGATCTGTTCTCACTGGGCCCAAAAACAGAGCCGATAACATCTGAGGTTTTCCCTCTGTGTTATCGGCTCTGCGTCTTGACGTCTGGCTCTTGGATAATGGATAGATTTAGCCGCTGTACTGCGATCAAAGTTTCCTGTTTGCACTTGGGGCAATACAGCGGAAAGTTTTTCAGGATTGTATCCTCACGAATCTTCAAGCGTGTTTTGCCGCCGCAAAGGGGGCACAAAACCCATTCTGTCTGCATGTTATCTTCCTCTATGCTTCGCTTTCTTCTTTTCCTGCCGAATGGCAAACTGGCGGTCTTTCTCCGCCTCTTTCTGCTCACGGCTCCTTGTTCTTCGCTCTAGCTTGCTTTGCTCATGCTGGAGTTTTAGCGCCTGCCGCGCCTTTGTACCAACGCCTTTGTCTTGCAGTTGACTTTGAATTTCCCGCTGCACCCGCTTGGGATTCGTTTTTCGTTCCATGGCTGCTTCGGCCTGGATCGGGGGGCTGAATTTCAGCTTGTGCCAATTCCTCAAAAGAAACTCATAGACCTCATAATCTTTGGGCTCAGCGCCAAATGTGATTTTGCATACTTCGTACCTGCCATGTTCGATTCTTTCGTATAGGCCAATCCAAAATGGAGCTTCAAACAGGATGGTCAAGCGGCTCTGCGGAACGGCACTCATTCCTCCGAGAACTTCCTTTCAAAGCTGTCCAGCCACTCCAAAAGAGCACGATAGAGAAGCTGCTGCTGCTCGAAAATCGTTCTCCCCACCAAAGGGATATCTGCAAATTCCCGCGCATACCCCTCGTTCAAAGCAGCCGAGGACTGGATGCTACGGCGCAGGGCCGAAACCAGCTCCAATGCTTCGGCCCTGTCTATCTTGTTCAGGTTGGCAATGACTACATTGAAATCAAAGAGCAGCGGCACCGGGCCGGCCGCACAGGAAGCCATCAACTCCCTAAAATACACCCGGCCCTGGTCGGTAATGGAATAGATTGTCTTATCGGCAAACTTTTCCCCTTTGACAAGATTGCTTTGGAGATAACCTTTTTCGCTCAGCTGGAGAACCTTTCGATAAACAGAGGGCACGCTTATTTTTGTCCAGCGGGAAAGATGGTGGTATTCCACATCCTTTTGAATATCGTAAGCGCTCCGGGGTTTCTCCAACACAATCCCCAATATAACCAAATCGATGGATGACATCCTGACACCTCCGATCTTTACTGTTATCAATAGTACTATTGTCAATAGTAAAAGTCAAGACCTTCTGCCGAAAGGTTGCGGTTTTCTCCGGGTATTGTTCTTTGCATTTTGAGCACCCTCCCCCTCAATTGGAATGTAGCGCATGCAGCGCAGCCTGGCGGGTTCCAATCTCCTGTTTGCATTTAAAGACGCGTTCCAAGCGGCGCCAGCTGTACAGAATTCGCGCCCGATCCCCAAAAACAAAGCTCCTATGGTTAAACCAAAGCGCGGGCCGCTGGAATCTTTTCCAGCGGCCCGCGCTTTGTTCTTTTGTCTGATTAAAAATTTTGTCAGCCTTCCACTTCTTCCAGCGAGGGCATGGCGGGGATGGCGCCGTGGCGGCTGGTGGTGATGCTGGCGGCCTTGTTGGCGAAGGCCAGAATCTTTTCCAGGCGTTCCACCGTCAGGGCGGCGAGATCCTCCCTGCACAGCTGGGACAGGGCCGCCCCAAAGAAGGTATCGCCGGCGCCGTTGGTATCTCCCACCTTGCAGGGGACGCCCGCCACATGGCCGGTGTTCTCTCCCATCCGGTAGAAAACGCCGTCCGGGCCCAGGGTGACGAAGATCAGCCCGATCCCCTGTTTGGCCAGCTGGGCGGTGCCCGCTTCGCAGTCGGTGGTGCCGGTCAGGAGGGGCAGCTCCTCATCGGAGACTTTCAGGATATCCACCAGTTCCAGAGGGGCCTTCATCTGGGCGGCGGCGGTGTCGGGGTCAGGCCAGAGATTGGCCCGGTAGTTGGGGTCGTAGGTAATGGTGGCTCCCAGAGCCTTGGCCCGGCGCACCGCATCCAGAGTCGCGCTGCGGGAGGGGTCTGCCGTCAGGCTCACCGAGCCGAAATGGACCATCTTTGCCCCTTGCAGCGCCGCGTCGGGGATTTCCTCCGCCGCCAGCATCACGTCGGCATTGGCCTTGCGGTAGAAGCTGAAATCCCGCTCCCCCGCCGCGTCCACAGAGACCACCGCCATGGTGGTGGGGTGGGAAGGGTCGGTCACCACGCTGGAAATGTCCACCTTGTTTTCTGCCAGAACCTCGGTCAGATAGCGGCCAAACGCGTCCGCTCCCACCTTGCCGATAAAGGCAGTTTTTGCCCCCAGCTTTGCCGCAGCCACCGCCAGGTTGGCCGGAGCCCCGCCGGGATTGGCTGCAAACTGGGGAATCCCCTGCCCGTCTTTGCCGGTCTGGGTCAGGTCGATCAAGATTTCACCGATTGCCAAAATGTCCATTGTGCTCTCCCTTTCTATTCTGTCTGTTCAGGACTGAATCAAATATTCTATGTATTCCTTCGCCCGTTCCGGGTGGGGTGCGTTGCCCAGCACCCCCAGGTATACGGCCTGTGAAAAGCCGGCCTCCTGGATCAGGCGTGCGTCCGAAAGTTCCACCCACTGCCCCGAATAAGCCGGGTCCAGCTGGGAAAGATCCATCAAATGCCCCTGGGCGGCAAAGGCGTCCCGCGCCTCGGCGTCCATCAGAACCACATCCAGCTGCTGGGCGGCAATGGCCGCCATGATCCGCATTTCAGAGGCATAGACGTATTCCTGATCCGCTCCTTCGCTCTCCGAGAGGAGCAGCCCGGAATAGAGATAAACCTGTTGTTTTTCGGTCAGGCCCTGCTGCTCTGCAAAGCCCTCAATGAGCTGATATGTCAAATCGCTGCCCGGTGCCAGATTGACCAGGGCCAGATAGAGCACATCCTCTTTTTTGGTGGCCTGACGATAAGCCACATACCCCACGATATAGGCCAGCACCAGTACCAGAACAATGGGCAGCTTATAGTAGGTCCAGATGTGTTCCAGCCGTTTTTTCCCGTGGAGCCGGCGCAGGGTCTCCCAGTTTTTCCTCGCCTGGTCATTCATGCTGGGTTTCCTCCTCCGGGGGCTGGCCGTCGGGGTCGCCGCCGCAGGCGTGGACCACATTCACCAGCAAAAACGAGCAGAGCATGGCGCAGCAGCCAAACCCCAAAAGGAAGGCCGGGGTAAACAGATAGACCACGATCCAGCCCATCAGGAAGTAGATGCCCGCCATCACCAGAGTACAGACCAGGTACCGCAGCCCCACCAGTAGGGAGGCTTTGAGGATGCCGAAGGTGGTATTCTCGAACCGGGCCAGCAGCGGGAAGGCGTACAGCAGCACGATGGCGTAGACAATCGCCGCCGCGATCAGCAAAGCCGCAATCAGAGTCCAGAAAACATTCTGGCTCCACAGGTGCAGAAGGATGTAGCCATCCACCCCCAGAAAAACCCCCACCCCCAGCAGGATCAGCCAGAGTTTGGTGGCGGGCTTGAAATTCTGGCGGAAGGCCCGGAAGAACATCCGGGTCAGGCCATCGTCCCGGTCCTCGGCCATCTTGAGGGGGACATAAAACAGGGCCGTGGTGGAGGCCCCCACTGTGACAATGGGCAGGCTGCACACCAGCCAGAGAATGTTCAGGTAGGCGCTGTAAGTCATCTTGGTGATAAAGGCCAGCAGCGGCCGGTCAGGGTTGAACCAGTTGTTCATACTTTCGCCTCGTGATCTCCCGTAGATTCCCTCAGAATCAGATTGGTCTCGGTGTACACCGTTCGGTAATTCAGGGAGGGCTCCTTGATCCGGGTCATCAGCAGATCGGCGGCGGTAAAGCCCATAATCTGCCCGTGGATGTGAATCGAGGTCAGCTTGGGGGTCATGAAAGAAGCCTCCTGGCTGTCGTCAAAACCGCAGAGCCAGACGTCCTCCGGCACCGAGTGTCCCATCGACCGCAGGGCCCGGGTTACATCCATAGCCGAAAAATCATTGGAACAGAGAATGACCTCGGGGAGCTGGTCGAAGGACTGGAGCTTTTGTTTCACCATCCGATCGTATTCGCCCTCTTTGGCGCTCTCCAGAATGGAGTATTTCAGGTTATCCCCCAGGCCCAGCCACTCCATTGCTTCCTTATAAGCGATATACCGCTCATAAAAAGACTGGCAGTGCCAGATATCCCCCACATAGGCGATCCGCTTTTTACCCCGCTGGACCATCATCTGGACAAAGTTCTGGATCTCCACCCGGTTATCCATGTACAGCCGGTCGGCTTTCAGCTGGGGCTTGAGGGTAGTCACCGGGGTGTCCACAAACAGCAGTGGGATCCCCTGGCCGCAGAGCATCTGGGCGTAGTCGTAGTCGAACACCTCGAAGCAGATGATCCCCGCCGTCCGCTCCTTATCAAAGGAAGCCGGAAGGCTGCGGGCCGTGAGCTCCGCCGGGGAAATTCGATGGATGGTCAGGCAGTAGTGCAGGTGATGGATCTCGGACTGGAACCGGTCCAGCATCATGGACGAGAAATGAGAGTTGCTGAGAAAGCAGGTGGTCAGCATTGCAATCTCCCGCTTGCCGTCCGGGTGGGACGGCTCTTTGGTTTCCTCCTGGAACAGGGGCAGATAGGCAAACTGCTTGTACCCCATCTCAGCCGCTTTGCGCAGAATTTTTTCCCGGGTGGCGTCTGCCAGAGTGCCGGTGTTGTTGATCGCTTTGGACACCGTATTGCGCGACAGCTGCAGCTCGTTGGCAATATCCTGTATGGTGACCTTGCCAGCCATGGGTTCCTCCTTTGCGTTCTATCTATTATAAGAAAGGTATTTCTGATTGTTAGTATAATGCAAACCCTCGGATTAGTCAAATATAAAATCGCAAAATACGCATTTGCACAAATGCACACTTTTTTATTTGTGCATCCAGACAGTTTCACAGAAAATTCCTTGGATGCATGAAAAATATCATTGACATTCACCAGGCAACATGGTATAAAGGTGCTGTCAGAGGTTTACATTTGCACACTACACTTGAGAGATTACACACTTGTTTGTGCAAACGCAAACCAAAAATGTAACAAATAAAACTGAAAGGGAGGAACCGAACACATGAAAGCGAAAGCGTCCGGGTCAGTTGCGGTATCTGCCAGCCGGCGAATGCACAACACATGCGTTTATATGGCGCGTCACTGGCAGCTGTATCTGATCTTTATCCTGCCGGCCGTGGTGTTGACCCTGATCTTCAAGTACATCCCCATGGGCGGCGTCCTGATCGCCTTCCAGAACTACAACCCCTTCCGGGGGGTTCTGGGCAGCGAGTGGGTCGGGTTTGAGCATTTCCAGCGCTTTATGTCCTCGCCGGACTTCCAGCGCTACCTGATGAACACCCTGAAGCTGAGCGTCTACGGCCTGCTGTGGGGCTTCCCCATCCCCATCATCCTGGCGTTCCTGCTCAACCGCATCGAGAGCAAGAAGATCAAGCAGAAGATCCAGCTGGTGCTCTACATGCCCAACTTCATCTCGGTGATCGTCCTCTGCGGCATGGTGCGGGTGCTGCTGTCGGTCACCGGCCCGGTGAACGGCCTGTTTGACACTAGCATCAACTTTATGACCATGCCGGAAGCCTTCCGTCCCATTTACATCATCAGCGGCATCTGGCAGGGCGCCGGCTGGGCTTCCATCATGTACACCGCCTCCCTCTCCAACGCCAGCAAAGACCTGAAAGAAGCCGCCATGATCGACGGCGCCAACCTCTTCCAGCAGATTATGACGGTGGAGTGGCCCGCCATCAAGGACATGGTGGTGATCCAGTTCATCCTCCAGGCCGGCAACATCATGAGCATCGGCTTCGAAAAGGCCTACGCCCTCCAGACCGACCTGAACCTGCAGACCTCTGAGATCATCGCCACCTATGTGTACAAGAAGGGCCTGCTGGACGGCGATTACAGTTTCTCCACCGCCGTCGGCCTGTTCAACACCGTCATCAACGTCATCCTATTGATCGCCGTCAACAAAATCGTCGCCAAGATGAACGACGGCAAGGGATTGTAAGGAGGCAGCGCCATGGCAGCGAAAACCAAAAAGAGCGGCAGGCTCGCAATCTATACCCGCCAGGACAAAGCCATCCTCTTCGTGGGATATGTCCTGCTGGCCCTGTTCGTGGTGGCCATCATCGTCCCGGTGGTGTACATCG
>OEQR01000207.1_pt1 | contig 9754 bp, 8 predicted proteins | sample 1539761 | NCBI WGS metagenome assembly OEQR01 (sample SAMEA3891879, study PRJEB23780) | metagenome | biome: terrestrial biome; feature: animal house; material: Caecal content | place: Italy | collected 2015-05-05 | reverse complement strand
AAGCCGTCCCGGGGGGCGTCGGGGGCAAAACCGGGGTTGCGGCCCAGGCCGTCCACGGCGATGGAATCCTTGCCGCGGCGGTCCAGGATGGAAGTGAAATCGTAGTGCATAGAGGGTTCTCCTTTGCTGTGTGTGAGTGGTTTGGTACCAGTGTAGCACAGGGCGGCGGGCCGGTCAATCGGGATATTCGCCCCCGGCCCTGCGCATACTGACAGCAGCAAAACCGAAGGGGGAAGAGGATGCCCAAAAACCGTTTGCTGCGATGCTGGGCCGCCGGGCTGCTGGCGGCGTTCTGCCTGGCCTTTGCCCGCACCGACACCACCGAAAAGAGCATGGTCCGGGCGGTGCTGCTGGAGCCGGGGGAAGGACACTGGACGGTGGGCCTGCTCTACCAGGCGCCCGAAGCGTCGGCGGATTCCTCCGAAGTGTCGGACGGCATCCGCTTTGCCGCGGCTCAGGGCCCGGATCTGGAGCGGGCTTTGGCCAGCGCCGAAGCGGCCCTGCCCCTGACGGCAAATTTCCGCCTGTGCGATTATCTGCTGCTGATGCCGGGCGGCGGCTGGACGGCGCTGGAAGAATACGAGGCTCTGGTGCTGGCCCGGCAGTGCGGGCGGACCAGCGCCCGGCTGGCGGCGTGCCGCTTTTCCTGCGGGGAGCTGTCCGAGGCCACGGAGGAGGGCGGCGAGCCCTTGACCCAGCTGCTCCAGGCCCTCAAACAGGCCCGGCGGATCCTGCCCCGGCTGTACGAGGCCCGGGTGGACGGCGGCGTCCTGCTGCCGGTGCTGGCCCTGGAAGAAAACGGCCCCGCCGCCCTGGAAGAAGGCGTATTTCTGTCCGAGACGGAACAGTCCCCCTGGGATGCCGAAAAGACGGCGGTGTACCGCCTGCTGACGGGCAAAGGAGAGGAGTTCGTCTTTTGGCTGGGGGAGCGGCCCCTGATCCTCCGCCGGCCGCTGCTCAGCGTAGAGGCAGGGGCGGAGGGGTTCGCCCTCCGGCTGGACTGCCAGACGGCCGCCGGCAGCATCGAGCCCGCGCCGGATCAGCTGGCCCGGCTGGGGCAGCTGTGCACCGGCCTGCTGGCCGAGCGGTGGGCCGCCGGGCAGGACCTGTTGGGCCTGGGGGCCTATCAGGCCCTGCAGACCGGTGCAGCGCTGGACCCGACAAAAAACGCCTGCCCGCCGCTGCGGACAGACGTTGCGATCTATTGAGAGGAAGCGGGGAATCAGGCGTCCAGCCCCTCGAAGGTGATGGTCACGGTGGTGCCCACCCCCACCTCGCTGTTCAGGCGGATGCGGGCGTTGTGGATGCGGGCGATCTGCTTGACGATGGCAAGCCCCAGCCCGGTGCCGCCGGTGGCCTTGCTGCGGCTTTTGTCCACCCGGTAGAAGCGCTCAAAGACGCTGCCCTGAGCCTCTTTGGGGATGCCGATGCCGTTGTCCTGCACCGAGAGATAGGGGTGGCCCTCCCGGGTGCGGCCGGTCTCCAGCAGGACCCGGCCCCCGGGCCGGTTGTAGCGGATGGCGTTGTCGCACAGGTTCTGACAGAGCTCTTCCAGCAGGCTGGGGGAGCCCTTGACTTGGGCGCTCTCGCCCCGGAAGTTCAGGGTGACGTAAGCCCGCCGGGCGTTCACCTTCAGGCGCTCGGCGCACTCCCGCGCGATGACCGACAGGTCCACCGGCTCCATCACGGGGGCGTCGTGGGTGCTGCCCGAGGCGTCCAGATGGGACAGCTGGATGATGTCGTTCACCAGCCGCAGCATCCGGCTGGCCTCGCTGTGGATCTTCTGCCCGAAGGAGGCCACGTCCTCGGGCCGGGCCAGCCCGGTCTCGATCATCTCGGCGTAGCCCGAAATGCTGGTCAGGGGCGTCTTGAGCTCGTGGCTCACGTTGGCGGTGAACTCCTGGCGCATTTTTTCGTTGCTCTCCCGCATGGCCCGGTCGGAGTAGATGGCGTCGGCAAAGGGGACCAGCTCCCGGTAGGGGACGTTCTCCTGGATGTGGTCCAGGTCGTCGGTCATCTTCAGCATGGGCCGGACCAGATGCCGGGTCAGCACCCCGGCCAGGAAAGCTGCGCTGCCCATGATGACAAAGCAGCTGATGAGGATGGCGGGCAGGGCCTGGTCGTAAAGGGCCCAGACCGTTTCGGCATCCTGACTGGTGCGCAGGACGTTGCCGTCCTCCAGCAATACGGCGTAATAATAGGTCTCGTAGCCGGTGGTGGCCGAGTCCCGGATGTCCTCGCCCTGGCCGGCTGCAAACGCCTCCTGGACCTCGGGGCGGGAGAGATGGTTTTCCATTTCGGCCTGCTCGTCGGCATCGGTGGACTCATAGAGGACCTCCCCGCTGGGGGAGATCAGGGTCACCCGGATGCGGTCCGAGTCCAGGGCCTGGAGGCTGTCCGGGTCGTAGCGGTACTGGGCGGTGATGAGGGAGGATTCGTTTTCCAGCGCACGCCAGGCCTGCTTGGTAAAAGCCTGGTGAAAGACGAAGATGCAGACCGCCACCGCCACCACCAGGCTGAGAAACCCCATCAGGTACAGCCGGCGGCCGATGGTCTCCTCCATGCTGCGGGTCCTCATTCTTCGGCGCCCTCCTCGCTGTCGGCCAGCTTGTAGCCCACCTTGCGGACGGTGAGGATGTAGCTGCCCGCGCTGCCCAGCTTTTTGCGCAGGGTGCGGATGTGCATATCCACCGTGCGGCTTTCCACCGAGATGTCGGTGCCCCACACCACCTGCAGGATGGTCTCCCGGGTCACCACCAGGTTGGTGTTTTCCAGCAGCAGCCGCAGCAGGCTGTATTCCTTATAGGTCAGGTCCACCGGCACGCCGTTCACCGTCACGCTGTGGCGCGCGTTGTCCAGCAGCAGCTCGTGAAAGGAGTAGACGTTGGGCTTGGCCGGCGGGGCCGAGCGCCGCAGGGCGGCCCGCACCCGGCTGAGGAACTCCATGATCCCAAAGGGCTTGGTGATATAATCGTCGGCGCCGCAGTCCAGACCACGGACGGTGTCCAGCTCGCTGGATTTGGCGGTGACCATGATGATGGGCAGCTGGCGCAGGGCGGGGGTGCCCCGCAGCTTTTTCAGGATCGAAAAACCGTCCTCGCCGGGCAGCATCACGTCCAGGATCACCAGCTCGGGCTCGGTGATCCGCATGGCCTGCCAGAAAGCCTCGGGCTCCTCAAACGACTTGACGTCGTACCCGCTGGACTGGAGCGCGTACTGCTCCAGCTCCCGGATGGATGCGTCGTCCTCTACGATATAGATCATCTCAGGGTTCCTCCTTCTTTACGGGCTTTGCGGTCCCGTTTTCGTTGGGAAAGGTGTAGCGCGCCCGGTAGCGGTCCACCCGGCGCTGGAACGCCTTGCTCTCCTCGGCGGCCCGGTTGTGCCGCAGGTCGGACAGATAAGCATGGGTATCAAAGCTGTCCTGGGCCACCTCGATCTGGGCTACCGCCACGTTGCTGCAGTGGGCGCAGATACGGGAGTAGCTGGTCAGCAGGTCGTCCAGCACAAAGCCATAGGTGATGGAGCAGCTGCCGGCCTGCAGCCGGGCGACGTGCCGCGCCTTGATGGCCCGGACCAGCTCGTTGACCACCGACTCCATGGGCTCCACCTTGCTGGCAAGGTGGAGGTCGTTCTGGCGGAAGGCCTCGGTGGCGCGGTTCAGAAGATCCTGGACCACATCTTCCAGCACCCCCAGCTCCTCCTGGGCGTCGGCCGAAAAGGCGATCTTCTTGTCGTGGATCTCCTGGGCCGAAAGCAGCAGGTTGACGGAATAATCGCTGATCCGCTCAAAGTCGCTGATGGTGTGCAGCAGGGTGTTGACTTGCTGGCCGTCCTCGTGGTTCAGGGCGTAGCCGGACAGCTTGACCAGGTAGGTGCCCAGGGCGTCCTCGGTGCGGTCCACCTGCTTTTCCTGCTCCCGCACTTTTTTGGCCAGCTCCTCGTCCCAGTGGTGGGTCAGGCTCATGGCCTGGATGACGCCGGTGCGGGCGGTCTCGGCCATATCGGAGGTGACGGCGCGGGCCTGCTCCACAGCCACCGAAGGGGTGTTCAGCAGGCGCTCGTCCAACAGGGTAAAGCTCTCTTTTTTCTCGTCGTCGGGGATGGTCATGCAGGCCAGACGCTCCAGCAGGCTGGTGAAGGGCAGCAGCAGGGCGGTGGTGCCCAGGTTGAACACCGAGTGGACCACCGCGATGCCCCAGGGGGCGATCACATTGTTGACAAAGGTGAAGTGGAACACCGCATTCAGGCCGTAGAAACAGACCAGGAACACCGCTACGCCGATGATGTTGAAGTAGAGGTGGACCATGGCGGCCCGCCGCGCGTTTTTGTTGGCCCCCACCGAGGAGATCAGGGCGGTGGCGCAGGTGCCGATGTTCTGGCCCATGATGATGGGGATGGCGCTGCCGTAGGTGATGGCGCCGGTGGAGCTCAGGGCCTGCAGGATGCCCACGCTGGCGCTGGAGCTCTGGATCACCGCCGTGACCAGGGCCCCCACCAGTACGCCCAGGATGGGGTTGGAGAAGCGGACAAACAGCTCGGTGAACCAGGGCTCGTCCTCCAGGGGGGAGACGGCGTCGGACATGGCGGTCATGCCGGTCATCAGGATGGCAAAGCCGATCAGGATGCCTCCGGCGCCCTTTTTCTTTTCGCCGCCGAACATGAACAGCAGAATGCCGACAAAGGCCAGCAGCGGGCTGAAGGTGGAGGGCTTGAGCAGCTGGATCAGGAGGCTGTCGCCCTCCAGGCCGGTCAGGCTCAGGATCCAGCTGGTGACGGTGGTGCCCACGTTGCTGCCCATGATGATGCCGATGGCCTGGTGCAGCTCCATGATGCCGCTGTTGACAAAGCCCACCACCATCACCGTGGTGGCGCTGGAGCTTTGGATCACGGCGGTGACGGCAAGCCCCAGCAGAAACCCTTTGAAGGGGTTTTCGGTCAGGCGGGCAAGGATCTTCTGCAGCCGGCTGCCGGCCTGCCGCTCCAGGGACTTGCCCATCAGGTCCATGCCATAAAGGAACAGCGCCAGGCCGCCAAGCAGGGAAAAAACGTGCGTGATGCTCATGGTCTATCCTCGTTTCTGCAGGTTGGGAGTGGATGGTTTACAGATACTTTACGCGCATTCGCTTTGAGTATAGTGCAGGGATGTAAAATGTGAAACCGGAGCAATGTAAAATCTGTGTAAAGGATGGTTTACATAAACCCCGCCTTTCCTTTTTATTATAGCGGACGGAAGGGCCGCGCGCAATGCGGAAAAATGCCCCGGGGGAATTGTAATCCCGTCCGGTTTTGATTATAATATAAAAAATGGGAATTTTGCGCACCGACCTGCAAGTCCCGGCCGAAACGGACAGCGCGTCCCGTCTGTCACAGGAGGATACAAGGATGGAAAACTTTACAATATCGCTCGCCAAACTGTCTGAGCGGGTCAACATGGAGGTGGTCTACACCCCATGCGAGCTGAGCAGGATCAACGTCGAGATCGCCGAGGTCAACCGCCCGGGCCTGTTCCTGGCCGGCTACTACGAGTATTTCGACAATCTGCGCCTGCAGATCATGGGCCTGGCCGAGATGAACTTCCTCTCGGTCCAGACGCCCGAGCGCCGCTACGAAGCGCTGGACCATTTGTTTGGGCAGATGCCCCCGGCGGTGATCGTCTCCCGCAGCGACGAGCTGACCCCGTTCCCCGAGATGGTGGAGCTGGCCCAGAAATATAAGGTGGCCCTGCTGCGCTCCAACGAGGCCACCTGCGTTTTGATGGGAAATCTGCTCAGCGTCCTGAACATGGAGTTGGCCCCTCGCATCACCCGTCACGGCGTTTTGGTGGAGGTGTACGGCGAGGGAATCCTGTTGTTGGGAGACAGCGGCATCGGCAAGAGCGAACTGGCCATCGAGCTGGTCAAGCGGGGCCACCGGCTGGTGGCCGACGACGCCGTCGAGCTGCGCAAGGTCTCCAACCGGCAGATCATGGGCACCGCCCCCGAGAACATCCGTCACTTCATCGAGCTGCGGGGCGTGGGCCTCATCAATGTGTCCCGGGTGTACGGCGCGGGCGCGGTCAAGGTGACCGAGACGGTGGACCTGGTGGTCCAGCTGGAGCCCTGGGATCCCAAGAAGAACTACCAGCGCACCGGCCTTGAGACCGAATACTACGATATTCTGGGCGTCAGGATCCCCAGCACCGAGATCCCGGTCTCTCCCGGCCGCAACCTGGCCGTGGTGCTGGAGACCGCCGCCATCAACAACCGCCAGAAGAAGATGGGCTACAACGCGGCCAAAGATTTGCTGACCCGTTTGGGTGCCACGATCGACATAGAGTGAGAGGAGCACAGTTTGGAAAACCACGAGACCTTAAAGGCCCGCCTGCGGGCGGCCGGCATCGCGTACAAAGAACAGGAGCCCCTGGCCGCCCATACCACCTTTAAGATCGGGGGGCCGGCAGCAGTCTTTGTCCAGCCCGCCGGCGAGGCGCAGCTGTGCCAGGCCGCCACCCTGTGCCGGGAGCTGGCCGTGCCCTGCTACCTGCTGGGCAACGGCAGCAACATCCTGTTCGGGGACAAAGGCTACGCCGGGGCGGTCATCAGCCTGACGGGGATGAATGGGGAGGTCCGCCGGGAAGGCGACACCCTGACGGCGCCGGCCGGGATGCCGCTGAACGCTCTGTGCATGGCGGCCCTGCACGCCGGGTTGACCGGGCTGGAGTTTGCCTATGGCATCCCCGGCACGGTGGGGGGCGCGGTCTATATGAACGCCGGCGCCTACGGCGGCGAGATGAAAGACGTCCTGCTCTCGGTGCGGTACCTGACCGCTGAAGGGCAGATCGAGGAGGCGCCCGCCGCCGCCCTGGACCTGGGCTACCGCCACAGCGTCTTTGAATCGAACGGCGGCTGCATCCTGTCGGCCGCCGTCGGGCTGGCCCCCGGGGACCCCGGCGCCATCGCCGCCCGGATGAACGACCTGATGGGCCGCCGCCGGGACAAACAGCCTCTGGACAAACCCAGCGCGGGCAGCACTTTCAAACGGCCTGTGGGCGCCTTTGCCGGCGCGCTGATCGAACAGTGCGGCCTGCGGGGCCACCGCCACGGGGGCGCGGCCATCAGCGAGAAGCACTGCGGCTTTGTGGTCAACCTGGGCGGCGCCACCTGCGCCGACGTGCTGGCCCTGTGCAGCGAGGTGCAGCAGATCGTCAAAGAACAGACCGGCTTTGTCCTGGAAAAGGAGATCCGCGTCGTAGAGCTGTAACATAGTATCAAGGAAGTGGAGAGCGGCTATGGAGCTGTTGATCGTAAGCGGGCTTTCGGGTTCGGGCAAATCGGTCTCGATGAACGCACTGGAAGATATTGGCTATTTCTGCATGGACAACATCCCGGCAAAACTTTTGTCCCAGATTGCGGCCTTTGCCCGGGCCGGCGACAACCAGCTGGACCGGGTGGCTATCTCGATGGACGTGCGGGGCTGCCACACCCGGCAGGAAGTGCAGGAGGCTCTGGACCTGCTGGACCTGCAGCAGGTGCCCTATAAGGTGCTGTTTCTGGATGCGTCGGACGAGGTGCTCTGCCGCCGCTACAAAGAGACCCGCCGCCGCCACCCCATCAGCCTGACGGAGAACATCCCCACCATCCAGGCCATCACCAAAGAGCGGGAGATCCTGCAGCCCCTGCTGGACCGGGCGGACTATGTGATGGACACCAGCCTGTTCTCGACGGCCCAGAACAAGGAGCGCATCTGCGACCTGTTCATCCCGGGGGGCGGGGCCAAGGCCGCCATGCGGCTGAACGTCGTCTCCTTCGGGTTCAAGTTCGGGCTGCCGGGGGAGGCGGACCTGGTGCTGGACGTCCGGTGCCTGCCCAACCCCTTCTATGTGCCCCAGCTCAAGCACAAGACCGGCATGGACCAGGAAGTGGTGGACTATGTGATGAGCTTCGACGCTTCCCGGGAGCTGCTGAAACGGATCGAATACCTGCTGGAGTACGCCCTGCCCCTGTACGTCAAGGAGGGCAAGAGCGAGCTGACCATTGGGGTGGGGTGCACCGGCGGCAAACACCGGTCCATCACCTTTGCCCGCAAGATCGCGGCTTACTGCGAGCAGCAGGGCTACGCCGTCAGCCTCCAGCACCGGGATGCGTCCCGGTGAACACGATACTATAAATAAGGAAGGGACGAAGCATGAGCTTTGCCTCCGAGGCCAGGAGCGAGATCGCCGGGCGGGCGCTGGCGTCCGAGGCCGCCGTCCGGGCGGCCTGCTATGGGCTGGCCTGTTTTGCAAAACATTTTGACGCCAGAGGTCTGGTGATCCAGACCGAACAGGCCGAGACCGCCGGCTATGCCATGCAGTGCTTTGCCCGCTGCGGCGTCGAGGGCGGGGTCTGCCGCAGGGAACACGCCAGCGGGCCTGTCTACGAGTTCAAGATCGAGGACGCCGCCTGCGTGGCCCGGATGCACGCGCTGTTCGGCACCACCGGCCGGGAGACCAGCCTGCAGATCGACCCCGGCCTGATCCGCAGCCGGGACAGCGTCAGCGCCTATGTGGGGGCGGCGTTCCTCTGCTGCGGGACGGTCACCGACCCGCAGAAGGGCTATCACCTGGAATTTACCACTCCCCGGACCAACCTGGCCCGGGATTTTGAGGCCCTGCTGGCCGAACATGAGTTTGCCCCCCGGCGCAGCCGCCGCAAGGGGGTCAACGTCATCTATCTGAAAGCCTGCGCCAACATCCAGGCCCTGCTGGTCTTTATGGGGGCCGGGCAGGCCGCCGGCCAGATGAACAGCGAGCGGGCCGTCAAATCGGTCCGCAACCGGGTCAACCGGTACACCAACTGCGAGACCGCCAACCTGGGCAAGACGGTGCGGGCCAATGCGTCGGCCATCCGGGCCCTGCGCTACCTGCAGGAACAGGACGCGCTGGACGCCCTGCCCGAGCCGCTGCGCGAGACGGCGGTCAAACGGCTGGAGTATCCCGAGCTGTCCCTGGCCGCTTTGTGTGAAAAAATCGAGCCCCGGCCCAGCAAGTCGGGGCTGGCCCACCGCCTCAAGCGGCTGGAGGCCATGTCCGCCGACCTGCGGACCCAGAAGGAGGGGGGAAGATCGTGAGCGAAGCTACCGCGGCACAGCGGGATTTTGTCCATCTGCACGTCCACACCGAGTACAGCCTGCTGGACGGCGCCTGCCGCATCGACCAGCTGATGGAACGGGTCAAAGAGTGCGGCCAGACCGCCGTCGCCTGCACCGACCACGGGGTGATGTACGGCTGCGTGCAGTTTTACAAGGCGGCCAAAAAGGCCGGCGTCAAGCCCATCATCGGGTGCGAGGTCTATGTGGCCACCCGCACCCGGTTCGACAAGGTGAACAAGATCGACGGCAACCACCACCTGATCCTGCTGTGCAAGAACGAGACAGGCTATAAAAACCTCATCAAGATGGTGTCGGCCGCCTTCACCGAGGGCTTCTATTCCAAGCCCCGGATCGACAAGCAGCTGCTGGAACAATACCACGAGGGGCTGATCTGCCTGTCGGCCTGCCTGGCGGGGGAGATCCCCCAGGCGCTGCTGGCAGGGGATTACGAGCGGGCCAAAGCCGCCGCCCTGTGGTACAACGACCTGTTCGGGCCGGGCAACTACTACATCGAGCTGCAGGACCACGGCCTGGCCGAGGACGAGACCGTCCTGCCCCGGCTGATCCAGCTGGCGCGGGACACCGGCATCCCCATGGCGGCCACCAACGATGCCCACTACCTGCGCCGGAAGGACGCCCGGGT
>OEQR01000203.1_pt1 | contig 9862 bp, 10 predicted proteins | sample 1539761 | NCBI WGS metagenome assembly OEQR01 (sample SAMEA3891879, study PRJEB23780) | metagenome | biome: terrestrial biome; feature: animal house; material: Caecal content | place: Italy | collected 2015-05-05 | reverse complement strand
GATTAAGAATGATTAACAGCTACTACTTTGCCAGAGGCGGTTGTAATGAAAATGTTTCTGCCATGGGCCTTCCCATGTTAATCGTGAACATCGAGGCTACCGTTTCCTCTGTGCCCCATAACCAGAAGGAGAACACCCGTTTGACCAACAAAGAAAGAAACCGCGCATCTGTATACTGCCTGTGCCCCCGATGCCGGGCAATGTTTTTCAACACAAGGAAGTTTTTTATTTCCCGCGTTGATCCGTATCAGTTTGAAAAAGACGACTGTACATTTTGCCAGACCGGCGCAGGATATGACTACCGCGTTGTACCCAGAGAGTCTCGGAATAAGCATAATGGAGGACCCAGAGGCTCTTATAAATAATCTGCTGAGTTACGCCGCCTAAAAAATGCAGCCGCTCTGACGGCAGTCAATCCCATCGTCAGAAGAGATGAAGTCAGCATCGGCGCTCTCCATTAAAGCGCCAGAAAGGATTTACGATGGACACCACCTCTATGAATTATCACCGCGGTGATATTTACTATGCAAATCTTGAACCACATCTCGGCAGTGAGCAGGGGGGCATCCGACCTGTTCTGGTGATTCAGAATGATGTCGGCAATAGGCATTCCAAAACACTCGTCGTATCGGCTCTCACAAGCAGGACGGCCTCCAAAGCAAAGTTGCCTACGCATGTGTTTCTGGATCATATTCCCGGTATGCACGCCAGGATTCCCTCTCTCATTCTGCTGGAGCAGATTTTAACGCTTGACAAGTCTCGATTGCTGGGTTATATCGGTTCCCTCTCAGATGCCCAGATGAAGCAAGTTAACTCTGCATTGAAATGCAGCCTTGAATTATGACGACCCAGCTGGGCAGCAGCTATCCTGCCCAGCCTAATACATACATGTCCAGAGGAGGTTTTATCATTGAAAGAAATCACAACTACATATGCTCAGCTTTTCCAGAACTACCCTGATGTAGTTTCTACCATGCAGCTATGTGAAATGCTCGGTGTGAGTGAGCGTACAGTATATCGTCTCTTGGTGTCCAATCAGATTAAGCACTTCAAAGTTGGCCGTGCGTATCGCATTCCAAAGGTAAATGTATTTGCTTTCATGGAAAGTGAGAGCAACGGTTGACAAACTTGCCAGAGTTTACCGCCGATGATACCATATAGGCACGCAAAGGGCCACAATGCTAATGAACAGGAGGAACGCATATGGTTACAGGTCACTTAAGAGAGCAAAACGGCTATTTTCAGATGGTATTAACATGGAAAGATGTTTCTGGAAAGCGGCGGAGCAAGTCAATCAGCACTGGTCTTACCATTAAGGGAAACAAAAAGCGGGCAGAGAAAATGCTTCTAAAAGCCCGTTCTGAGTTTAATCCAGATAATCTTGCTGTGAATTCTAGCATGCTCTTCACAGATTTTCTTGGAAAATGGCTCAATGATAAAGTTCTGGACATTCCGGCAGAGGAATATTCCACCTTCGCTTACTATGTCAAAACGAATATCACGCCGTACTTTTCTGCACACAATGCAAAAGTCACGGAAATCACCGATCAGGAACTGATTGCGTATTTTGAGAATGAACGCCTGCAAAACGGAATAGGCAACAAAGCGCTGCTGTCAATCAATCGCACAATCTGCACTGCGCTTGACTATGCTGTAAGCATCGGATGGCGCTCAGATAATCCAGCTCAAGAGATAAATCCCTGTTTATTGAGCACCACACCCTATTTTACCAGTTTCTTGAAGGACTGGCTCAAGCTGATGAAAACCCAAGTAAAAATCACCACATACTCAGGATATGAAAGAACAATTATGAGAAAGGTGATTCCGTATTTTGACGAACGTTATCCCAAAATTCGTCTTGACGCTGTTTCCGCAAAGCATATTCAGGACTACTACAGTTACGAGCTGGAAGAGAATCATGTATGTGCAAATACGGTAAAACACCGCCACGCAAATATTCACAAAGCTCTTTCCTACGCATATAAAACAGACTTGATACAGTCAAATCCGGCTGACAAGGTCGAGCTGCCTAAGATAGAGAAGTACACAGGACGGTTTTATAATCAAAAGCAAATTGAAGAACTCTTCCGTGTTGTCAAAGGAGATCCGGTTGAATTTGGAGTGATTACTGCGGCTTTCTACGGACTTCGTCGGAGCGAAATCCTTGGCCTAAGATGGAATGCCATCGATTTTGAGGAAAAGACAATCACAATCCGTCATACCTTACATGAGGTAAGGGTAAATGGGAAAATGAAAATTGTGGCATTTGATACGACCAAAACCAAATCCAGCTTTCGTACCCTTCCGCTTGTCCCTCCTTTTGAGGAGATATTGTTGAAAATGAAGCGTGAGCAGGAAGAAAACAGACGGCTCTGCGGCAATTGTTATTGTCAGGAATACCTCGGCTACATTTATGTCAATGAAATTGGCGATATCATGAAACCAAATTTTCTGACCGCCCATTTTTCTGCTGTTCTGAAAGAAAACGGCATGCCCCACATCAGGTTCCATGATCTCCGGCACCCTTATGTCAAGTCCACGACAAAAAAATATTTATTTTTTCTTGTCCCCACAATCCAGCTTTCTTGATAGGAATTTTGCCGCCTCCCGTTTCTGTTCGGCGGCAAAAAACGCATGAAGTCGCTCCTTTTCTTCCGGCAGCATACAGCCAAAAGTTGTGCTGCCTTTTCTGTAATAAAACGCAATCCGCATAATCAATCCCTTTCCCTCATTTGTGAGTTGTCAAGCTGTCCCTTATCTTAAAGGCAATATCTACCCGTTTATCAGGATAAACATAAATCTTATCAATCAGAAGATCAACTAATTCCGACGTCAGCCCATCGCTTTCCGTCAGCATCCGGGAAATATCCATCTGCTGGCGCTGGTGCTGCCGTTCTTCCTGTTTGGCTTCAAGACGGGCCATGACAACCGCTTTGGTATTCTGTACTTCCAACAGTTTTTCACTGATCTGCTCTTTTTGATCCTTGTATTCCGGGAGCGGAATCCTGCCGGAAACAAGAGCTTCATACAGTTTCCGCTTTTCTTCCTGCAGTTCAAAAATCTGTCGGTCAAAGTCAGCTTGACGTAAAGCAACGGTATCTACCTTACGGAGATCCTCTAAGCTGTCAATACCGAAAGCTACCTGAAACTGTTTGCATAGCAATTCATATACAAGCTGATTCAGTTCTTTTTCCCGGATATGAATGTTATAGCAGTCAAGTGAAGGAATCGTGCTGGAAAAGCGACACCGGTAAGATGTCCCATTTGCCAGGTGCAGGGCATGTTTACAGCATCCGCAGATAACCTTCCCACGCAGGAGATAGTCGTGTTTTTTCCTATTTGGAATCTTAAAACGCTGAATAGAGGCATTGGCTTTTGAAAAGATTTCCTCATTCACCAGCGGTATATGATGGTCCGGTATTTTGATCCAGTCGCTTTCCGCTTTGCTCCGCATCTTGTGGCCGCCGATTTCTGTAACCTCTCTTTTGCCAATCACATAAGTGCCCATATATCGTTCGTCAGCAAGAATCCGAAGCACCGTAGAATTGCACCACATTCCGTGAGTTCTTGAAACATCGTGTGTCTTAATCCCTTTTCGGGCCTTATGCTCTCCGGGTGTGGGAATCTGCTGACGGGAAAGTTCCCGCGCAATATCGGTTGCGTTCATGCCATTTACGGCATACTCAAAAATTTTCTGTACTACTTCGGAAGTCTCCGGGTCCGGCACCATCCGTCCGTTTTCCCCTTTGCGATAACCGTAAGGGCAAATTTTACTTTGGTATTCGCCCCGCTGGAACTTCAGGTATTTGGCCGTTTTGGTCTTTACCGACATATCACGGCTATAATACTCACTGATTAAATACTTGAAGGCGACTTCCATACCTCCGGTATCACCTTTTAACTTTTGGGTGTCAAAATCATCATTGACAGAGATAAAGCGGGTATGAAACAGCGGAAATACCCGCTCGATAAAATAGCCGGTTTCCAAACTGTTGCGGCCAAACCGAGAAAAATCTTTTACCATGATACAGTCAATCCGATTGGCCCGTACCAGGTCAAGTAATTCCTGCACCGCAGGGCGCTCGAAGTTTGCCCCGCTGTACCCGTTATCTACAAATTCCGTAAGTTCCGCATTAGCATATTCCGGCAGTTCAGAGGCATATTCCCGAAGGATGTTTCTCTGGCTGGAAATACTCATACTGTCTGTTTTTGCGTCCTCCAAAGAGAGACGGATGTAAAGAGCAATCCTGTACTTCTTCATTCTGCCTCCGCCTCCTTAAACGCCTCAAATTCTGCGCGGAACGTGAATTTTACATCTACCTGTTTATCCGGGTAGACTGTGATCCGCTCAATCAACCGCTCAATGAGGGCGGCAGTCAGGACGCCTCCGCTCAAAAGTTCCTGTTCGTCTTTTTCCAGATCTTTGCACTTTTCAGCCTGCTTCTGGCGGACATCAGCCTGCTTTTCGTAAAAAGCAAGCTCCTTTTGCGCTGCCTGTATCTGCTTTTCATAGGTCGCTTTCAAGTCGAAGTATTCTTCACTGTCAATCGCACCGTTCATCAGATTTTCATAAAGAGTCTGCAAAAGCTCACGGCTTTGATTAAACTGCAGCTTTGCCCGGTTGACTTTCTCACGGGAAGCAGCTTCTTTTTCGTGCTTTTGCATGTTGTCTTTCAGAAGCAGCGCGTAATCCCCCAGGACGGCGGCAAGTTCCCTTTTAAGAATATCCAGTATCGTTGCGATCAGCTCGGTTTCGCTGATGGAAACGCCAGTGCATTTATCTTTATGTACCCTGGTAGGGGTCAGGCAGTGGAAGCGATATGAACCATTGCATTGTTGGCGCTGCCGATGCAGGCTTCTCCCGCAGTCTCCACAGAAGATACGCCCCTTAAAAATATTGGGCGTGTATGGGATAACCGGGTGCTTCTTGCTTTCCTCGGCCACTTCTGCCCGGTACTTCTGAACGGCATCGAAAATCTCTTTGGAAACGATAGGCTCATGGGTTCCAGTAACGACAATCAGGTTTTCCTCGCCTGCGGGCACCTGCCGGTGAAGGACCGTTTTTGTTCGCCCTTGCACCATGTCGCCGGTATATTTATCCTCCTTCAAAATCTTGGCAACTGTCCAGGTCTGCCAGTAGCCGCGCCCTGCTAACGCCTGATGGGTGATCTCCCCGGTTTGCATCTTATACATTCCGGGAGAAGGGTAGTTTCCTTCATTGAGCAGAAGCACAATCCGGTTGAGGGGGACTTTTTCATAAGCCCACTGGAAAATCTGGCGTACCACAGGAGCCGCCACCGGATCAATAATCAATTTGTGGCAGTCATCAGGGTCTTTCATATATCCAAATGGCGCCCTGCCACCCACATACTTGCCCTCTTTCATATCTTGACGGGCCTGGGCCTTTATCTTACGTCCTATGTCCAGAGCATAGGCTTCGTTAATCATATTTTTCAGCGGAAGGATAATACCGCCGTGGAGATTATCAGGATTTTCAGAATCAAATTGATCCGTAACGCTGATGAACCGGACATTATGGGAAGGGAAATACCGCTCAATGTAATATCCCGTGTCAATGGCATTGCGTCCCAGGCGTGAAAGGTCTTTGACAATCACACAGCCTACTTTGCCGGATTCAATATCCGAAAGCATCCGTTGGAAGCCGTCACGGTTAAAATTCGTTCCTGTTGCTCCATTGTCGATATAAATGTCATAAAGACGCAGTTCAGGTTTTCCCAATAGGAATTTTTCGAGAACCAGCTTTTGCGTTTCGATAGAATTTCCACGTTTATTGTTATCCTCCACAGACAGCCGGATATACAGCGCCGTGCTGATAAACGGGGAAGCAGGCATGGCAGCCTGCGCCATAGTATGTTTCCTGCTCTTTCTCGCCATTTCAGACCACCATCCTTTCCTGTACCGGCGTAATCAGGGCGAGGGCTTTTTCATATTCGTCCTGATAATTAAATTGAATCTGCAATTCGTCTTTCCCCAGCACTGTAATCACCTGCACAAGTTGGATCACCGCCTTGCGGTCCAGTTCTTCCAGATCGGAAAAACGCCTGAAATTCTCAATCCAGCGATTCCGCTCACTCCGGTTTTCCATTACATCGGTCCGTTTTTCCTTAAGGGCAGCAACCGCCTGTTCCAGTTGGGTGATACGGGCGCTGTAACTGCTTTTGTTATAAAGGAACTCCGACTTGTCCAGAAAGCCGTTTACCATGCTCTCATACAGTTTCATCTTATATTGACGAATCTGCTCCAACTGCTGCTCATTCTGGGCGATCTGCCGCGAATACTCCTTGATAAGTTCACGGTTGATACGGCTCTGGTCTATGCCGGATAAGATTTCATCCAGAGAGACTACATTGGCAATAAACCCTTTCAGGCTGTCCCGCACGCACTCCATCAGCTCATGTTCCTTTACCATGACCGGATGGGCGCAGCCGTTCTTCTTTCCGGTGGGACAATAGTAATAGTGATATTCTTTGTCTTTGTAGCGGTTCGTTTTGCGTACCATCCGGCTGCCGCAGCAACCGCAGACCAGTATGCCGGAAAACAGATAGACTTTATCTTTTTGGGGAGATGTACGGGTGTCCAGGTTGCGAATCCTTTGCACCAGGTCAAAATCGTTCCGATCAACAATGGCTTCGTGAGCATTTTCCACGCGAACCCACTCGGAGGAAGGGCGGCTCTCCATTTCTTTCAGTTTGAAGTGCTGGGAACCCTTTCGGCCCTGGACCAGCGTACCGGTATAGGTTTCATCCTGCAAGATCCGGGTGACAGTATTTGCCGACCACCGGCAATCCTTCCGGTCTGTATAGCCTTTCTTGGCATGGGGAAGGCCATAATACTTTTTATATGCCAAAGGAGAGAGCGTACCCAGCCGGTTCAGCTCATTCGCGATGGCGTAGGGGCTGAATCCTTCCAGGCGCATCCTGAAAATGCTCCGCACCACCTGGGCAGCATATTCGTCTACCACAAGAAGATTATGATTTTCTTCGGATTTACGATAGCCATAAACCGGGAAAGCTCCAACGAAATCCCCATTCTTACGCTTAGTTTCCAGGGAACTTCTCGTCTTAATGGAAATATCCCGTGCATAGGCTTCATTCATAATGTTCTTTACTGATACAGTCAGGTCATCGCCTGCGCTCTCATTGAGAGTATCGATATTGTCATTGATGGCAATAAACCTCACGCCATAGGCCGGAAAGACACGGCGCATATAGCGGCCAGTCTCAATATACTCACGGCCAAGACGGGAAAGGTCTTTGACGATGACACAGTTAATCTTTCCCTCCATGATGTCATCCATCATTTCTTTAAAAGCCGGACGGTCAAAGATAACCCCGCTGTACCCATCGTCTACCTTTTCGGAAACCAGCTCGATTTCCGGGTGACGGCTCACGAAATCTTCGATCAGCTTTCGTTGATTGCCGACACTGTTGCTTTCATTTGATTTGTCATCCGTATAAGATAAGCGGATATATTTGGCAGCTTTATAAACCTGCATAGAAAAACACTCCTTTCATCACGGAAAAATCCCCGCAATTCAAGGAGTGCAGTCTGCGTATCAGTATTCAATTCCTTTTCCATGTTTATTATAACGCTCCATGCGGGAAAAATCAGCCCCCAAAATAAAAAATATCAATAATTTTCAGCGTAGGATTCCGCGGAGGCATTCTTCCAGGGTAGCGCCTCCCTGGGAAAAACTTGCCCTGACAACAAATCCGCCGCATTTGAAATGATACGGGTCCCGGATCTGCCGGACAAACTCGGCAATCCTTTCTTCCCGCGGCAGGTCCTTATTGACAGATACATCCCGGATGTCGGCAAGTCTGTCTGCTTCCGGGGTATGTATGACCGTATAGGCCGGTGTTTGAGTCATAACAACAGCTCCTTTCTTTTCATACTGGATCATCAAAATCACATGAATAAGGCCGGACACACGAAAAGAGCGGCCCGGCCTCATGGTATCTGATTTCGATTTTATAAGAATCCATGCCGCTGCTCGAAAATCAAAACAACGGCATGGATGTTTTCTTGGTAACTTGCCGTATTTGCCACGCCCCCCGGCAGGCCCTTTTCCGGGCCGGGGATGCCACAGGCTGCGGCCAGCTTTACCGCATCATAGCCCTGCTCGTGCCGTCGCTTCGCCAGAGCTAACGAACACAGAAGGGACTCCCCCCAAGTCTTTGACGGGTCGTGAGAAAGTATCATTATACCCTGTATCAGTCATCGCGTCTGGCCTGCCACAGCCAGATCAATGGATAGCGTAGATCGCTCGGACGGCTGGGCTTCATCACCTCCTTAAAGCCGCCTGTCATCGCGCCGCTCCATTTGCCGCTCGGAATACAGGGAAAGTACCTATGGCACCGTATATGCAGTTTTCAAGGTCCAGATGAAGGATTGGGAGCTTGTCTGCATATACAGGTGGGTGTGGCACCGTTGAAGGTTCTCACTCACCGAAATGGCATTGTCCCAAAAAATTGTCCTTCTATAAGTCGTGACATTTTCGGGGGTACATTTATAGGGGGTTTAGAAATTTTCTTCTAAAATTTTTTCCAGACGCCGAAGTCCGCGCCGAATACTTTCATGGACAGCATGGAGAGAAACACCTTCCATCTTGGCAATATCCATCAGGGTAATGCCGAGAATATAGTGAGCGTACACACGCTGGCGTTGTTTCTCTGGCAATGAAGAAATCGCCTGGTACAGCCGTTCTTCCTCCAGGTGCCTTTCTACGATCTCCTGCAGCGTTGGGGTAAAAAGAACAGCTTCGCGTTCAATATCATCCCCATAATCAAGAGAAAGGAATGCCTTATGCCGGTATGTACGGCGGCGATATGCCACTTCTTTCCGCTGATATTCTACCAGCACATCCACAACCTCATCGGGCAGGCTGATAAACAGATCCGTTTTATATATTTCCGGGTAAAATTCCCGCAGATTGATTTCTTTCATGGTAATCCTCCAATTTCGATTTTTGAGTGGGTTAATGGACAAATCGAAATCAGAGGGGCGGTGATCTACACCGTACAGGTCCGGCGGCAGGCTTGTCCTGCGCCTTATCTGTAAAAAAGAGCGCCCACCGTACAGCGGTAAGCGGCGCCTGTCGTATTCCGTCACCATCTGACGGAGCAGAATGGAAAATGCAAAATCCTGTCGAATGGAAAAACCCCGCAATCCATCGCAGGATTACGGGGTTTAAATCTCTTTTATATGATCGGCTATGTCGAGGCCGGTATTCTGACCTCGGCAGCATTTTCCATGCCCTCCTTTAGTGAAGGAGAGCAGAGTTACCTATTATGTCCACCTCCCTCATTTTGGGGCATTATATAGGGATAAATGCTATAATTCTTCCAGAAGCGTCATGGTTTTACTGAATTTAATCAACAACACATGACAAAATCAGGTATTATCCACACAACAGAAAAAAGAAAACTTAAGGGTGCGGCAGAAATACCGCACCCTTTCTATATTTCAAATTTGTAGCCTACACCATAGACGCTTTTTACATAATCCGGCAAGTCGGGGGCAACCCGGAGTTTCTTTCGCAAGTTGCTTATGTGGTTGTTGATCGCTTTCCGGGAATAGTAGGAATAATCCTCGTGCCATACCAGATCCAGGAGCATTTCATAAGTGAACACCCGCTTTGGATTCAGTATGAGCAAAGCAAAGATTTCAAATTCCTTGACCGTTAGCGGAATTATCTGGCTCCGTACAGTAACAAGGCGCTGCTCTAAGCAGAAATATAAAGCACCTTCCCGGATTTCTGTCAACGGCTGATCTGCCTGCGGAGGAATAAAATACTGGCCTCGAAGAAGTGTTAAGTATGGGACATCAGCCGGAATATTGC
>OEQR01000202.1_pt1 | contig 9866 bp, 9 predicted proteins | sample 1539761 | NCBI WGS metagenome assembly OEQR01 (sample SAMEA3891879, study PRJEB23780) | metagenome | biome: terrestrial biome; feature: animal house; material: Caecal content | place: Italy | collected 2015-05-05 | reverse complement strand
AGATGAAGCAGTGCGGGCCGGAAATGGGAGGAATGCAATGAGGGGCCGTGAGATCACACTCTGGCTCGACGAGCGGTGGTACGACGCTCTGAGCAAACAACTGAAGGGGGAAACGCTGGAGGAGCATCTGGAGAATGTCCTTGATGAAATGTGCAACCAGCTTCCTCAGCGGGAGTACGAGCGCATCAGCCATGAGCTCTGGGCGGAGCAGCAGGCGGAGAAGGAGGCTCGGGAGGCCGCACGGCGCTTCGCTGTCTTTCATGTCACGGAGAGCGGCAGCTCCGATTATATTTTGGCCGAGGAAAATCTTGAGCTGCTCCGGGTCGCCTGCCGTCTGCGCAGCTACATCCGCAAGCCGCCCGACGAAGCGCCCCACCGCTTTGTTGAAACGCTGCCGCGCACCCAGCGGATCTCTCAGGAGGAGTTCAACTCCTATGTGTCGGAGCGGCTGGACAACACCGGTCGGGTGGTGGGTGCCTACGACATCGACCTCGACAGCGGAGATATGGAGGCCGTCAACATCATGGATGGCTGGAAGCGGTTCAGAATCCGGGATGTGAGCACCGCCGCCTACTTCGCCATGAAGAAAGGCAACGCTGCGCCGGATGAGAGGTGGCGGATCTTCCTGGACCGTCTGGAGGAGAGAACACTCAACCAGGAGCCGGAACCGGCATACCTCACTGGCAGTCGGCGGCTCTGTGCCGAGGACATCTCCTTCGCCGAGGACATTATTCAGAACGACAACCTGCTGGAGTTCTACATGGAAGTATCGTTCAATGCGGATCAAGTGTTCGGAACTGATGTCTGCACCTCCGAGAATGACGACTGGCTGAACATCTATGCCAACTACGATCTGGATGCCCGTCGTGTCTGTGACACGCTGGAGGTGTATCTGCAGCGGGGCAACGGCGACGAGGAGGCGTTCAAGTATCGCCTCAGCGCCGAGGAGCAGGCTCTGCTCCTCCCCAAGATGAACACCTACTGTCAGGAGCATTGGGGGCTGAGTTTGGAGGAGTGCTGTACGGATTATCTGGCAGAGCAGAGTCCGGCATCCCCAGAGATGCAGATGTAGCGCCGTGTTGCCCCCTGTGAGCCACTGTGTGCGGCTTTCAGCGGCTGGCCGACCGAGTACCCCACCATGGGGAAATATGCGGGATTTGGGCCGCTTTCCAAGGGAGCGGGAAGCTGACGAAAGCGAAGCAGGAGAAAGAGCCGGGGACAAGGCTTCCCCGGCTCTCCCACTTCTGCCCGCAGTGCGGGCAGTTTCCGGCTTTTCGCAGCGGGGACAATCCGGCGGGTGGAAAGCGCTGTTGGACCCTATGATGGGGGAAAGTCCCGCTGTGGCAAGGGTTCTCAGCGGGGACTTGACGAAAAAAGGAGTGGTTTTACTGAAGTCCGAAAGCAGAAAAACGAAGAAGGGGTTCTGGATCTCTGAGGATCTGGACGAGAAGGTAGACATCTACCTGCGCCTCGACAACTGCGCCAGCCGGAGTGAATTCGTGGAGAATGCGCTCCGGTTTTACATCGGCTATCTGAACACGAAGAACGCCGGAGGCTTCCTGCCCGAAGCACTCTCCGCCATGCTCACCGGCACCCTGGACAATTTTGCCGGACGCATGGGCTCGCTCCTGTTCAAGCAGGGTGTGGATCTCAATGTGCTGGGGCAGATCATCGCCTACGACACCGATATCGACGAAGGCGAGTACCAGCGTCTGCGGGGACGCGCCATTCGGGATATGAAGCGCACCAACGGACGCATCTCGTTCAAGGATGCACTGGACTTCCAGAAGTCGGTGTAACCCATGGCAAAGCTCGTACAGAAAAGCGGCTACATCAAATCCGAAAAGGCCGGCGGGTACATGAAGTACATTGCCACCCGCGAAGGTGTGGAGAAGCTGACCGGAAATGGTCCCGTCACCAAGGGACAACAGGAGCTGATCCAAAAGCTCCTGCATGATTTCCCTGATGCCGTGGAGCTGTTCGAGTATGAGGATTACCGTAAGACGCCTACCCTTGGTACCGCATCAGCCTTCATCACCATGGCGCTGGATGCAAACCTCCACGAAATAAATTCTGAGAGCGGATACCTGTCCTACATTGCCACCCGCCCCCGTGTGGAGCGCCGCGGGGCCCATGGCCTGTTCAACTCCGCCGCCGCAGTAGACCTCGACGCAGCCATGTCCGAGCTGGAAGCCCATGACGGAAATGTGTGGACCATCATCTACTCCCTGCGCCGTGAGGATGCTGCCCGGCTGGGGTACGACAATGCGGACGCATGGCGCGGCCTGCTCATGATGCACGCACAGGATCTGGCCAAGGCCATGAAGATACCGGCTGATCACTTCCGCTGGTATGCGGCCTTCCACAATGAGGGGCATCACCCCCACATCCACATGATGGTCTGGTCAGACGATCCGAAGGAGGGCTTCCTGACCAGGGAAGGCATTGCGGCCATGCGCTCCAAGCTGACCAACACCATCTTCCGGGATGAGATGATCCAGATCTACGAGCGGAAGGATGTTGCCTATAAAGAGCTGATTGAAGCGGCGCAGGATACCATGCGGGAGCTGATTCAGAAGATGGAGCATCAGCTCTGCGACAACCCTGTCATCGAGAAGCAGATGCGCCAGCTGGTGCAGGCGCTGGAAACCACCACCGGGAAAAAGCAGTATGGCTATCTGAAGAAGCCGCTGAAGGCGTTGGTGGACGCCATCGTAGATGAGCTGGCCCGGCAGCCGGAAGTGGCGAAGTGCTATGAAACCTGGAATCAGATCCGGGATGAGCTGAACGAGTGCTATGGCAGCCGTACACCGCGGGAGCAGCTCCCACTCTCGCAGCAGAAAGAGTTCCGCCGGATCAAAAACGATATTATCCGGGAGGCCGAGAACATCCGCCTCGGCCTCCCGACTTTTGAAGATGAGAAGATGCAAGATGAGCCGGAGCCGGAGGCGGCACATGAGGAGCAGCGATCCAGCAGCGTATATGAACAGGCTCGACGCTATCGTGCCGCCAAAGCGATCCTGCGGGATGTCTATGCGTTGGACGAGGAACACGCCGAAGCCGTCCGAGTGCTGGAACAGCTCTGGGCGGAAGGATACACGGTGGCGGCGCATCAGCTGGGAAAGTTCTACCGGGATGATCTCTCCACCATGCGGAATCATGAAAAAGCGGAGCGTTGGTTTCGCTTATCCGCAGAGGCCGGAAATGACTTTTCGGCATACGCACTCGGGAAGCTCCTGCTCTCTCAAAAGCGCACCGATGAGGCGGTGCGCTGGCTGGACAAGGCCGCCGGGCATGGGAATCCGTTTGCCCAATACCGCCTTGGGAAGCTCTGTCTCACCGGTGAGTCCGTAAAGAAGGATGTGAGAAAAGCTCTGGAGTACCTGACTGCCGCCGCCAGACAAGGAAACCCGTTTGCTCAGTACACACTGGGCAAGCTGTATCTCCTGGGCCGGGATGTGGAACAGGATCGGGAGCAGGCCAGGGATTGGTTCACCCGCTCCGCTGCCCAGGGCAATGCGTATGCCCAATTCTTCCTTGACCGCTTTGACCAGTTCCGAGATCCGTCCGTCATGCTGGCGGCAACCAAGCTGCTCCATCACATGAGCCGGATCTTCCGGGACAATTCCATGCCGCCTCGCAATCCGGCAGGGATTCGCATCGATTCCAAACGGCGCAAGCGGCTGACGGAAAAGCGGATGGCCATGGGCCACAAGGCGGATGATCATGAGGAGCAGGTATCCTATCAGCAGACCATGTAACAGGAGGAACCTATGTCGACCTATATTCATTTCACAGATGAACAAAAGCAGCGAGCCGCCTCCGTTGATCTGGAGGAGTTTCTTCGCTGCCGCGGCGAAAAGCTCCTTACCTCCGGCAGAGAGAAACGGCTGGCCCGAGACCATAGCGTCACCATCCGCGGCAACGAGTGGTACGATCACGCCGAGGAGCGGGGCGGCCACGCCGTCAGCTTCGTGCAGCGGTTTTATCACCTCAGCTATCCGGAGGCGGTGACCATGCTTCTGGGAGGCGAGCTGGGAACGGTTTATCCCTCTGCCGAAGAACGGGTAGAGGAGCCGCCGAAGCCCTTTGTCCTTCCGCCGGCCAATTCCAATATGCGCCGGGTCTATGCCTATCTGGTCAAGCAACGGAATATCGACCGGAGCGTTGTGGCGCACTTTGCCAGAGAGAAGCTGCTGTATGAAGATGCCGATTACCACAATGCGGTTTTCGTGGGTACGGATGAAGACGGCGTCCCCCGCCATGCCCACAAGCGCAGCGCCAACAGCTTCGGCAAAGCCTTCCGGCTCAATGTGGAGGGCTGCGATCCCCGCCACAGCTTCCACCATATCGGCACAGATAGGAGCCTCTATGTGTTCGAAGCTCCCATCGATATGCTCTCCTACATCACGCTCCATCCGGAGAACTGGCAAAGCCACAGCTATGTGGCCTGCTGCGGCACCTCTATTCAGCCGGTGCTGAAGCTGCTGGAGCGGCAGCCGCAAATCAATACGGTCCTGCTCTGCCTCGACAATGACGAGGCTGGCCACCTGGCCAGCCGGCGCATGAAGGAACAGCTGGCAGAGAGGTACACGGTGGAAAGGCTCATCCCCGCACACAAGGATTGGAATGATGATCTGACCGCTGAGGAACCGTCCTTCGCACAAGTCATGCAGTAAATAACAACAACGCACACCACTTCCTGTTCACCCGAAGTAGGCCGTAACAAGAGTGATGTGCGCATTCAGAAGTATGGAACCGAGCAGGAAGTGGTGTGCCCTGAAAGGGGTTAACCATGCCACACCAAGTCCTGATTTTGTTGGCCGCCGGCGGGCTGATGTTTCTGGTCATCGGCTGTCTGGCCGCCTTGTCCCACTACTATACCCTGAGCGGGATCAAATCCAAAACGGTCGGCGACGGCCAGCACGGCACCGCAAGATGGGCCACAGCCAAAGAGATCCGGCAGACCTATGCCCATGTCCCCTTCGAGGTGAAGAAATGGCGCAGCGGCCAGAACCTGCCCACGGAGCAGGGGCTGGTGCTGGGGTGCAAGGGAAAGAAAGGCGAACTCACCGCCCTCGTGGACAGCGATGACATCCACTGCCTGATGATCGGCGCTTCCGGCATCGGCAAGACCGCCTATTTTCTCTATCCCAATCTGGAGTACGCCTGCGCCAGCGGCATGAGCTGGCTGGCGCTGGACAGCAAGGGCGACCTCGCCCGCAATTACGGCGCCATTGCCAAGAACTGCTATGGGTATCAGAATGTGGCCGTGATCGACCTGCGAAATCCCACCCGCTCGGACGGAAACAATCTGCTGACTCTGGTCAACCGGTATATGGACATTGCCCGGAATGACCCGAACAATCTCGCGGCCCGGGCCAAGGCCGAGAAATACGCCAAAATCCTGTCCAAGACCATCGTCAATCCGGACGGCGATGACAGCAACCGCGGCCAGAACGCTTTCTTCTACGATGCGGCGGAAGGGCTTCTCACCTCGGTCATCCTGATGCTGGCCGAGTTCCTGCCGCCCGATAAAGACCACCCCCAGGAGCGCCGCCATATCGTCTCCGTGTTCAAGCTGGTGCAGGATCTGCTGGAGCCCAGCCGTGTCAAGGGCAAGAGCCACTTCCAGCTCCTGATGGCAAAACTGCCGCCGGATCACAAGGCGAGGTGGTTTGCCGGTGCCGCCCTCAACAGCGCCGAGCAGGCAATGGCCTCCGTCATGTCCACCGTGCTGTCCCGCTTGAATGCCTTTCTGGACAGCGAGCTGGAGCAGATCCTGTGCTTCGACAGCGCCATTGACGCTGAGAAGTTTGCTTCGGAGAAGTCTGCCATCTTCCTGATCCTGCCGGAAGAAGACACAACCAAGAACTTCATGGCCGGTCTCATGATCCAGAACCTGAGCCGGGAGCTGTTCGCTGTGGCCGATGAGAACGGCGGCAAGCTGAAAAACCGGGTGGTGCTTTTCTGTGACGAATTCGGCACCATGCCCCCGTTTGATATACTGCCCCTTTTCTCAGCTGGACGCTCTCGCCGGTTAACGCTCGTGCCGATCATCCAGTCCTTAGCGCAGCTCGAAAAAAACTACGGGAAAGAGGGCTGCGAGATCATTCAGGACAACTGCCAGGACACCATCTTCGGCGGCTTTGCACCCAACAGCCAGACCGCCGAAGTGCTGTCCAAAGCCCTGGGCAGCCGCACCGTCCTCTCCGGCTCGGTGAGCCGGGGCAAGAACGATCCCAGCCAGAGCCTGCAGATGATGGAGCGCGCCCTGCTGACGCCCGACGAGCTGAAATCCATTCCCAAGGGCAGCTTTATCGTCATGAAAACCGGCACTCATCCCATGCGGACCCGGCTCCAACTCTTCTTAAACTGGGGCATTACCTTCGGGGAGCCGTATGTGGTGCCGGAGAGAGCCAACCGAGCGGTGGCCTATGCCAACCGGGTGGATCTGGAGCGGAATCTCCCGCAGCTCAGTGAGCCGGAGGAGATGGACGAAAGCCGCGGCTATGCGGTATCCAGCCGGGGCGGCATCGCCCATGCTCCGGCTCAGGAGAGGGCTGTAAAAAGAGGAAAGCAAATGAAGACATTCGGAGAGGAGGAACGATGAGTTACTTCGGAACGATTTACGCCGACACTGAGCTTCCCTCCAGAGCGAAGGCGGTCTATATGTACCTGCGGGATCGCTCCGATGCCGAGGGAAAGTGCTGGCCGGGCATTAAGACCATTGCCTCGGATATGAAGCTGTCCCGCTCTACGGTCAAGCGGGCGCTTCTCGATCTGGAGCGGCACGGATATCTGAAAAAGGCTTCCCGCCAAAGAGCAAACGGGAGCAGCACCTCCAATCTTTATACCGTGAAATAAAAGAGCGAGTGGTTTGTACCACAATGCAGTACAAACCACTCGCTGTATCAATAATAATTTCAAAATCTTCCGCCAAGGGGGAATTGCGCCCATTCGCTGGACTCAGGGGCGGTTCATTGTGAACCACCCAGAAGGACTCACTCTAACAGAGATTTAGATCAGAGAAAAGACATCCATGTGAAAGAAAATGGCGGTAGAATTACGGTTCATCGACATCCAGGCAGTATCCGACTTCCCGCACGGAGCGAATGTAGAACGGGGCATCTGGATTAGCCCGATACAGCTTCTCGCGCAGGTTGCAGATATGAAAACCTATCGTATTGTTTTCGTTTCCTGTAGTGAAATCGCCCCAGACCTGTTCGTAAATCTGTGCGTAGGTCAGCACACGGCCTTTGTTGGTGGCCAGCAGCAGGAGAATCCGATATTCTTTTGCGGTAAGCTGAATCTCCTGGCGATCCCGAAAGACCTTTCGTCTGCTTGGAAAGATCTCAAGACCAGGGAGCGACACCATCGGTTCCTCATCAATCTCGAATTTTTCTATCTCAGGGTGGTTTTTGAGGATAGACAGGATCTGCTCCAAAACTTCCGTATCTCTTTCGTGCAGCTCCAGAATCATGACTCGTCCGATGATATCACCGCTTTCCCACTCAGTTTACGAGTTGCTTTCAGTCGCTCAAAGGTTTCCTTGCTGACTACATGCTCAATCCGGCAGGCATCCCGTTCGGCAGTAACAGGATCGACACCAGCTGCCACAAGTATCTCTGTAAAAAAGAGATGCTTTTCGTAGGTATCCTCGGCAACCTCACGGCCGAGATCAGTCAGGTGCAGGAAGTGATCTCCATCCATGAGTAGGAAGCCGCCCTTTTTTAGTGTAGCCACCGCATGGCACACGCTGGGCTTGGACACATCCATGTGCCGAGCCACATCCGCAGACCTCACCATGCCCTTTTTCTTTTGGAGAACAAGGATGGCCTCCAGATAATCTTCACCCGATTTGTGCAAAGGCATAGTCAGTCCCCCTTCTGTTATATAGGCGGCTATTTCCTGGACACTTCATCGCTGCTTGTCATTTGGCAGCCAATCCGCCGTCCAAGCCCCACTCTCCCGCAGGAATTCTCCGTCATGGGTGATAACCACCACACATAGTCCCTGCTCCGCCAACTCCCGGAGGCGTCGGCTCACCTCCAGCATGTGGCCATAGTCAAGTCCGCTGGTAGGCTCATCAAAGATCAGCAGCTCCTTTCCGCTGAGACAGCCATCTGCAACGGCCAGCCTCTGCTTCTGCCCGCCGGATAGAGCCATGGGGTGAGTATCCGCATACTGAGCCAGATCCATTCGGCCCAAGGTTGTCAAAGCCTCCTGCTCTGTGGCCGTATTTCCCAGCCGGATCTCTGCCAGCACGCTGTCTCCAAAAAGCTGGAGGTTCACATCCTGCATGATCAGGAACGCCTTCCGCCTTCTTTCCGTTCGGCTCAGAGGCTTTCCATCCCAAAAAATTGTACCGCTTTGTTCCTTCATCAAACCGCACAGACACCGGGCCAGGGTGGTCTTGCCTGCCCCGTTTTGGCCGGTAATGGCGGTAATTTGTCCCCTGGGCGCATGGAAGGATACGCCCTCCCATACAGCCGCACCGTTATAGGTCGCCCGCAACTCCCGAACCATCAAGCCGTCTGCTCCAGCCGCTGGGCTTGGCTCAGGCGAGGACACCGGTACCTCCGCAATGCTCCGCAGTCCCATGGAGCGGCGTTCCTCCTCGGGCAGAGCGAGGAAATCTTTCCCGTTATATTCCCGTTCCAGCTGCCCGCTCCGCAGATAGAACACCCGATCAGCAAGATCCGCAGCGTACCAAAGGCGGTGCTCTGCCATCAACACGGTCTTTCCGCCCTTTTTCAACTGTTTCAGGATCTCCCGGAGCTGGCGGATACCCTCCCCATCCAGATTGGAGGAAGGCTCGTCCAGTACAAACAGCTCCGGCCCCATGGCCCAGGCGCTGGCGCAGGCAATGCGCTGTTTTTCTCCACCGGACAGAGCAAAAATGCTCCGCTCCAGCAGCGGTCCCACTCCGCAGACTTGGACAGCGGATTCCAGCGCCTGTGCCATTTCATCATGGGACGCTCCACGACTCTCCAGCCCAAAAAGCACCTCGCTGGTGGTGTCCAGATTGAAGAACTGGGACTTGGGGTTCTGAAACACCGAACCCACCGTCCGCGCCAGTTCCCACAGCGGGGTCTGTGCCACATCCTGGCCGCCGACCATAACAGTTCCCGCCAGTGTCCCACCTCCAGTATGCTGGAGCAGGCCATTGACAAGCTTGATGATTGTGGTCTTGCCGCAGCCGCTCTCTCCGGTGAGCAGGATAAGTTCCCCCGGTTTCACAGAAAAGGTGCAGTCCCGAAGGCTTGGCGTCTCCTTGCCCTCATAAGCATAGGTCACATGGTCAAAGATAATCATGGCAGCACCCCCTTGCAGCAGATTCCGCCCACGCAGAGAGCCAAAAACAGTAGTGTGACCACCACATCCTGGATGTGAAATCCGATGGGCCGCCAGGAGGACATCTTTCCTGGGAATTCGATGCCCCGAGCGGTGGCGGACTCGCTGAGTTCTTCTGCTGTCTGGGCTGCCCCCATAAGCATTGGTACATAAATGCACTCCAGTTTCTCCTCAAAGCCACGGATATTTCGAAGATTCATTGCATCCCAGATATGACGCAAATCCTGCCGAAGTGCAGGCAGAAAGCGCAGCGTCACCGCAAGGGTAATAGAAAAACTCCGGGGAGCGCCCATCCTCTCCAAAGCAGCCATGAACTGGCTGACGCTGGTGGTGGCAATCAGATAGGCACCGCCGGCAATGCAGGGGAACACCAGAATGAAGTAGGTTACCGTAGCAAAGACCGTAGCCAAAGAGCCGGGCAGCAGCGGTAACAGCCAGTACTGTATCGCCAGGATAGCCAGATATGTCGCCAGCAGCCCTCCCAGCATGGTACCTTTCCGTTCTACCAG
>OEQR01000198.1_pt1 | contig 9936 bp, 10 predicted proteins | sample 1539761 | NCBI WGS metagenome assembly OEQR01 (sample SAMEA3891879, study PRJEB23780) | metagenome | biome: terrestrial biome; feature: animal house; material: Caecal content | place: Italy | collected 2015-05-05 | reverse complement strand
GCGGCAAACCTGGATGTGTTCCTGTCGGACAATGGGATCTTCCGCAAGCGGAACAAGGACGGGTCGATCTGGAGCCTCAGCCTGTCGGCGGCAGTGTTCTACCTGACCCCGGCGGCGTCGGAGGGCTACCGTTCTACCCTGAAACCGGCGGCATTCCGGGACAAATCCCCGTCCTCCAACCTCTCGGCCCAGGTGATCCGGCAGGAGCAGCCCCGTTCCGAGAAAGCGGCGCTGAACCCGGACTGGGTGGAATGGCTTATGGGATTCCCCCCGAAATGGACGGACGCATCCTATGGCGTGCCGAGCCCAAAGGAGTCCCCCGCATGACCGAGGACACCGACAACCGGGCGCTGCGGCTAAAAACCCTGGGGAACGCGGTCTGCCCGCCTCAGGCCTATCCCATTTTCCTGTACATCGCCATGATCGAAACCGGGGCCTGTGTCAATATCTGCCCCTATGGAATAGGAGGTGACGCACCTTGAAAGAATGGAAAGCCCCCGAAAAGGAGGCGCAGAAGATGACCCGTGACGGGGCGGTATCCGTCAATCTGGTCACGGGCGAGACCACCTATCCCTCTGACCGGGAGCCAGAGCAGGACCATTCGGCCTCCGGCGACACAGCGGGCGCCGCCGGAAAAGCGGTGGACCGTGCGGAACTGCACCGGGAACAGGCAGCAGCCAAAAAGAAGCGCCGGAAACAGCGCAGAGCCTATCGGGAGGGCGAAGCGGCAACGGGCCGCCCATCATCATCCCGATTGCAGTTTTCCGAGGCAGACCAGGCCAAGCCGGAGCTGCAAGGGGCCATCCGCAAGTCGGACAAGGCGGCGGACCGGCTGGATGCAGCCAGGGACGCGATCCCCAATAAAAGTCCGGGAAAGCCCCACGCCAATCCGCTGTCCCGCCCCATTCAGGAGGCAGGCGCAGCGATCCACGGCAAGGTCCGGGAGGTGGAGCAGGAAAATTCCGGTGTCCAGTCAGGCCACCTGGGGGAACGCGGTATTGAGAAGACTGTGGGCTACGGCAACCGCCGTGTCCAGAACTGGCGGGCGGAACGCAAGCTGAAACCCTGGCGGGACGCGGCAAAGGCGGAGCAGGCGGCGGTCAAGGCCAATGCGGATTTCTACTATCGGAAAGCCGTGGCGGAGAACCCCCAGCTTGCATCCAATCCCATCTCCCGCCTATGGCAGAAGCGGAAGCTGCAAAAGCAATATGCGGCGGCATACCGGGCGGCGGGCAAGACCGCCCAGGCCGGGAAAACAGCGGAGGTCACGGCAAAGACGGCCAAGAAAACTGCCCAAGAGTCCAAGCGCACCGCCCTTTTCCTGAAACGGCATTGGAAGGGCGCGTTGATCGTGGGCGGCATCGGCCTTCTGCTGGTGATGTTGCTGGGCTCCCTGCAATCCTGTTCCTCCATGTTCGGCGGCGGGGTGTCCAATATCATGGCATCCTCCTATCTCTCCGAGGATGCCGACATGCTGGCGGCGGAAGAAGCCTACTGCGCCAAAGAGAATGAATTGCGGGAGTACCTGGACACCTACGAGGCCACCTACGACTATGACGAGTATCACTTCGACCTGGACGAGATCGAGCATGACCCCTATGTGCTGATCTCCATTCTGTCGGCGCTCCATGAAGGTATGTTCACCATCGACCAGGTACAGGGCGACCTTCAAACCCTCTTTGACAAGCAATACATCCTCACCGAGACTGTGACCACGGAGACCCGCTATCGGACGGAAACAAGGATGGACAGCGAGGGCAACACCTATACGGTTCGGGTGCCCTATACCTGGACCATCTGCACCGTCACGCTGGAGAACTTCGACCTCTCCCATGTGCCTGTCTATATGATGGGCGAGGAACAGCTTTCCTTGTATGCCACCTATATGTCCACTCTGGGTAACCGCCCCGACCTGTTCCCGTCCTCCGGGTATGTGAACAAGTACATCGACAACCCACCTGCCGCCTGGGAGATTCCCGCTAAATACCTGACGGACGAGCGGTTCAACACCCTTATCACCGAGGCGGAGAAGTATTTAGGGTATCCCTATGTATGGGGCGGCAGCAGCCCCAGCACCTCTTTTGATTGCAGCGGCTTTGTCAGCTATGTGTTAACCAACAGCGGCCTGTGCAATACCGGGCGGCTGGGCGCTCAGGGGCTCTACAACATTTCCACCCCGGTATCCGACCCCCAGCCCGGCGATCTGGTGTTCTTCGTGGGGACCTATGATACCAGCGGCGTGTCCCATGTGGGCATTTATGTAGGCGACGGGATGATGCTGCATTGCGGCGACCCCATCCAGTATTCCAACCTGAACACGAGCTACTGGCAATCCCATTTCTACGCATACGGCAGACCGCCGTACAACTGATGGAGGTGATGAAGTATCAATATGGTTTCCTATGGGGGCGGCGCCAACAGCACCGCCCTTCTGATTGGGTTGCACCAGCACCGTATCCCGGTGGATCTGATTCTCTTTGCGGATACGGGGGCAGAGCATCCCCACACCTACGCCTATCTGGATGTGATGGACCGCTGGCTGAAGGACCACGGGATGCCTCCCATTACCAGAGTGTATAAGACCACCCGTGACGGGAAACGGCTGACGCTGGAGGATGAATGTCTGCAAAGTTGCAGCCTTCCGTCCATCGCCTACGGCTTCAAGCGGTGTTCCCTGAAACACAAGATCGGGCCGCAGGAAAAGTTCTGCAACCATTACCCGCCGTGTCAAAAGGCGTGGGCGGCGGGCAAACGGGTGGTCAAGTTCATCGGCTACGACGCAGGCGAGGGCTACCGCAGCGACAAGGTGCTGCTGGGAGACCTGGCCGACCGAAAATACAGCAAGTGGTATCCCCTGATGGAATGGGGATGGACGCGGGACGATTGCATCCGGCAGATCGAGGCGGCAGGGCTGCCCCAGCCGGGAAAATCGTCCTGTTTTTTCTGTCCCAGCATGAAACCCGACGAGATCACCGCCCTGCGGGAGCAGCATCCCGATTTGTTCCGCCGCGCCTTGGCGCTGGAGGACAACGCCCGGAAAAACCTGAAAACGGTCAAGGGCCTGGGGCGGAACTATTCCTGGAGAGAACGATTTGGAAAGGAGTTTTGCACACATGGCAACGGTTGAGAAAATCCGCAAAGACATCGAAAAAACGAAGGAGAGGATTTCCGCCCAGCAGAAGCGCCTTCGGGAGCTGGAGGCACAGCTCACCGAGGAAGAAAACCTGGAGATCGTCCGCATGGTCAAGGCGGTGCGCATGGACAACAAGGAGCTGACCGCCTTCCTGAAGGCCTACGCCAGCGGCCTTCTCCCCCTGCCCGACGGGATGATGGAGGCGGCTGCAGCGGCGGACCCTGACGTCGAGGATATGGAAGGAATGGAGGATGGCGAAGATGAAGCGTAACAGAGTTTTTCGCCTCTTGGCATCCCTGACGGTGGTGGTTCTGTGTATGACTGCCTTCTCCGTCACCGCCTTTGCGGGCGGCGGGGATGGTGACTACTACACAGGGGAGCCCGCCGAGACGACCCCGGAACCCACCGAGGAACCCGCCACCGGGGGCATGGCGCCGGAGGGCCAGCCCCTAACCCCGGAGGGCAACGCCACGCTGGTGGACGACTATTACGGCGACAAGCAGCTTATCACCGTGACCACGAAAGCGGGCAATTATTTTTACATCTTGATTGACCGGGCCAACGAGGACAAGGAGACTGCCGTTCACTTCTTGAACCAGGTGGATGAAGCCGACCTGATGGCGTTGATGGAAGATGGGCAGACGGATGAAAAGCCTGCAGCTTGTACCTGCGCCGAGAAATGCCAGGCCGGTGCGGTGAATACCGCCTGTCCGATCTGCGCGGTAAATATGAGCGAGTGCGCCGGTAAAGCGCCGGAGGTGGAGCCGGAGCCTGAACTGGAGCCGGAGGAGTCCGGCAGCAACGGCGCCCTAGTGCTGATCCTGCTGCTGGCGGCCCTAGGCGGCGGAGCCTTCGCCTACATCAAGTTCATCAAGCCCAAGCAGGGCGCAAAGGTCAGCGCCGACCCGGACGACTATGAGTTCGAGGACGAGGAATACGAAAACGAGGATGTTTCAGAGCAAGAAGAAATTGAGCAGAAATAAATATGAAACTCCCGCCGCAAACGGCGGCGGGAGTTAAACTATAGTTTCAATAAGTTCATTTTCTTTCTGCGACAAATCTTTTAAAAAAGAGAACGCCTTTATAGATAGATCTGAAACATCTTTTGATGTAAAGTTATTTCCGCGAATGTACTCAGCCACTCTAAACAAATACATGCTTAAAACATTATCCATGATTCTAAGTGCATGGGCAACATCGGAAATCTCACCATTTTCTGTATTTGCGTTCATAATCTGTGATTGTCGAGATGATAGACCAGTCCAGTCATAATGACAAAGATGGCTAGTTTGCGAATAAGTTGAAAGGGTGCCTAGTTGTGCTTCGTATTCCACATTCGTTTTGGCTAGGGATCGCAACAAAGCCTGATAACTCCATCTCTGTTTTATTTGATTCCGTTTTCTTGCGGGGTAGAGGTTTTTCAGTTCTTCTAGCTTTTCTTCCGGAAGAATCATTAATTCAAACGGGATTGTAGAGTTCGAGGAAAATTCTTTTAAGACTTTAATGGCCTCTAATGCTTTTTGATGGTCTGTCATCAAATCGATATCGGTTAGCGTTTTCTTGTATTCGATATATTTTTCGTGACGCTCTTCTGGGGTACCAACCATAAGATAGCAATATTTTATGGTGCCTTCCATTACGGTTCGAAGCAAGACATCTGCATCGTGTATTGCTCTGTTAAGCAATAAGATCAAGATACTCTCACTGGTTGAATGTAATGAAGAAAATAATTGCACTGTTGCATCTTGTTCGTTTCCGTGCTCTTTTTTGTAAAGTGGTGACAGTAAAAAGAAGAAGTTTTTAATAAACATGTCTACTGATGTAATTTGAGGAGTTATCTCATCAAAATAATCCATTTTATCACCCTCTTTCATGGTACATATTATACGCCAATTTGATATTAAAGACAATTATGAGGTGTTTTGTAATGCAGTTGATAATTACTGAAAAACCGAGTGTAGCAAAGAGTATCGCGTCGGCCCTGGGTGTCACATCCAGGGCCGATGGCTATTTTGAAGGCGGCGGCTGGCTCATTTCCTGGTGCATCGGGCATCTGGTGGGGCTGGCGGACGCAGCCGCCTACGATGACCGCTATAAGAAGTGGCGGTATGAGGACCTTCCCATCCTGCCCGCCCCCTTCCGCTATGTGGTGTCCGAGGAAAAGGCTGCCCAGTTCCACATTCTCCGTTCCCTGATGGAACGCCCTGATGTGACGGAGCTGGTCAACGCCTGCGACGCAGGGCGCGAGGGTGAGCTGATCTTCCGGCTGGTCTATGAGGCCGCCGGATGTTCCAAGCCTTTCTCCCGTCTCTGGATTTCTTCGATGGAGGACGCGGCAATCCGGGAGGGCTTTGCCGACCTGCGCCCCGGCGCGGACTATGACCCGTTGTATCAATCGGCACTTTGCCGCCAAAAGGCGGACTGGCTTGTTGGTATCAATGCCTCACGGCTCTTTTCGGTGTTGTATCATCGAACGTTAAATATTGGGCGGGTGCAGACGCCCACCCTGGCGATGCTGGCCGACCGGGACGGTAAGATCGTCCTGTTCCGCAAGGAGAAATACCATCATGTGCGGCTGGCGCTGGAGGAAACCGAGGCGGTTTCTGAAAAAATCCCGGCTATGGAGGATGCCCAGGCCATCCGGGACGCCTGTGACGGGCAGCAAGCCGTGTGTGTATCCCTGGTGCGGGAGAAAAAGACGGAGAAGCCGCCCAAACTGTACGACCTAACCACCTTGCAGCGGGAGGCAAACCGGGTGTTCGGCTACACGGCCAAGCAAACCCTGGACTACGCCCAATCACTGTATGAAAAGAAGCTGCTGACCTATCCCCGCACGGACAGCCGGTATCTGACGGTTGACATGACGGAAACCGCCTCTGTGGTCCTGCATCTGGCGGCGCGGGTGCCGCCCTTCGACGCCTGCCCGGAGTTTTTTCCCGATGTTCTGGCGCTGGTGAACGACAAGGAGGTATCTGACCACCACGCCCTGATTCCCACCCTGGAGCTGGAAAAGGCGGATGTACCTGCGCTGCCTGTGGGCGAGCGCAATATCCTTCTGCAGGTCTGCTGCAAGCTGCTGTGCGCAGCGGCGGAGCCTTTCGTATATGAGGCGGTCACGGCTATCTTTGACTGCGGCGGACATACCTTCACGGCAAAAGGAAAGCAGGTGCTTTCCCAAGGCTGGCGGGCTATCCAGGAGGTGTTCCGTTCCTCCCTGAAGGAGAAACCGGAGAATGAAGATGCCGAGGGTGTCCTTCCGGCCTTGACCGAGGGGCAGGTCTTTGAGCCGGTCTCCGCCTCCGTCACCGAACACTTCACTTCGCCCCCCAAGCCCTACACAGATGACACCCTTCTGTCGGCCATGGAGAACGCAGGCAAGGAAGATATGCCGGACGAGGCAGAGCGCAAGGGCCTGGGCACCCCGGCGACCAGGGCGGCCATCATTGAAAAGCTGGTGTCCGGCGGATTTGTGGAGCGCAAGGGCAAGAACCTGATTCCCACAAAGGCAGGTGTCAATCTGGTCACGGTGCTGCCGGAGCTGCTGACCTCTCCCAAGCTCACAGCGGATTGGGAGCAGCGGTTGAACGAGGTGGCAAAGGGTCAGGCGTCGCCGGAGGACTTTATGGACGGGATCGAGGCAATGGCGGCGGAGCTGGTGCGGAAATACTCCCACATTTCCGAGGATGGGCAAAAGCTGTTCCAGCCGGAGAAGGAGACGGTGGGCCTCTGCCCACGCTGCGGTAAGCCGGTCTATGAGGGCAAGAAGAACTTCGCCTGTTCGGACCGGGCCTGTCAGTTTGTCATGTGGAAGAATGACCGTTTCTGGACCAGCCGCCGCAAGGAAATGACCCGGAAAATGGCGGCCGACCTTCTGAAAAAGGGCCGCACTTCCGTCAAGGGGATGTGGTCGGAGAAGAAAGGTTCCACCTATGACGCCGTGGTGATCCTGGACGATACCGGCGGCAAGTATGTCAATTTCAAGCTGGAGTTTCCCAAACGAAAGGATGGTGTGCATGGCAAAAAGTAAAACCGAGGTCAACTTCATGGAGCATTTGAAACCGCTGCTCCCCTCAGACGGTGACGCAAGCGAACTGGAGGCACCGGCCCAGGCGCTTGCCGGGCTTTCCCCGGAGGACCGTGACCTTCTGGTCGCTGTCCAGGAGTCGCCCTACCGCCTGACTACCCTGGAGCAGTTCCGGGAGTTCTCCGCCAACACCGAGTATTTTGTCCTGGAGCCCAACATCAGCAAAGTGGAGGATGTTGGCTGGCGTTATCTGGCGCAGCATTTGGATGTTCTTCTGCCCCCGGAGCTGCTGGATGCCATTGATCCCGTTCCCTTCGGCCACCACGCCATGCGGGAGGAACAGGGCTGTTTTACGAGCCGAGGCTATCTCACTCTCTCCGGTGACGAGTGGGAGCACGAGCGCCCCAGGGAGAAACAGACGGAGAAAAAGCCCTCCATCAAGGAGCGGCTGGAGCAGAGCCGGAAGGAATGTGCCAATCAGAGCAAAGTGCAGCCCCATCGGGAAAAGCCTACGCCGGAACTGTAAGGAGGTGTCGCTATGCCCCATTATGACTATGACAAAGATTATCCCTTTGCCGCTTTCATCACCAACCTGGGCAAATACAACGAGGGCGCCCTTGTGGGTGAATGGGTGAAGTTTCCCACCACGGCGGAGGAACTGAAAAAGGTCTTTGAGCGCATCGGGATCGGTGCGAAGGACGACTTTGGGCAGACCTATGAGGAATGGTTCATCACGGACTACGACTGCTATGTGGACGGCCTCTATGACCTGTTGGGCGAGTACGCCAACCTGGACGAGCTGAACTACCTGGCCTCCAAACTGGACGACATGAGCCAGGATGAATACGAGCGGTTCCAAGCGGCCATGGAGATCGGCGACCATACGGGCAGCATCCAGGAGCTTATCAACCTGACGGAGAACCTGGACTGCTACGACATTTATCCTGACATCCACGACCACGACGATCTGGGCCGGTATTATATCGAGGAACTGGACGCCATGCAGGTGCCGGAACATCTGCGCAACTACATCGACTATGAGGCCTACGGACGGGACATCGCCCTGGAGGAAAGCGGCCAGTTCACCGACCTGGGCTATGTGCGGGACACCGGGGACAGTTTCCATGAGTATTACGATGGCGAGCGCGGCAGCATCCCGGAGGAATACCGGGTGATGACCTTCCAGGATGACATCCCCGAAGAAGAAATTTCGGAATGGGCCATGGACCTTGCCTACGATATGGACGAGTTTTTCCGGCAGAACGATCCGCAGTATGCCGCCGAGCACCCGGAGGAACACGCGGCAAAGGAAGAAATCTACGAAAACCTGATGGCCGGGCGCATCTCCGCCCTGGACGAGAAACTGGCCGCCCTGGGGCAGACCCAGGAGGACTATCTGCCTTCGGAGATCGAGAAGTTCAAGGACGCCACCGGCTATGAGGAATGTCTGGATGTGGACCCCCAGGTGATCCGGGAGGCCATCGAAAACCCGGATCAGTCCCATGTGGACGAGATGCTGGCCTTTGCGGAGCAGGCAAACCGAGAGTATGAGGCGGAGTTGTACGGGCAGCAAGCGGCGCCCACCCCGGATGACCGGGAGACCGGCGAGACGGTGCGGACCCCCAGGGGCACCTTCCATGTGACGGATATGAGCCGGGAACAGATGGAGGCGGCCGGATACGGTTTCCACCACGAGTCCGAGGACGGAAAGTATCTCATCATGGCCAACGGCAGCCGCGCCTTTGCCATCCCCAACGGAGACGCCCCCGAACATACCGCGTCGGAGAAGCTGACCGTCCTGGTGGTGGAGCCCATGAAGGAGCCCTATGTGAAGGAGATCGACCCCGGCCTCCATGCGCTGCAAGCGGAGGTGGGCGGCGACATTGCCGCCTCCTATCCCTTTGACGATCCGGTGGGGCTGGTGCTGAACGATGAAGGCAAGCTCATTGGTCTGGACCTGAACCGTTCTCTCCGGGACGAGCATGGGGAGATTTACGACATTGTAGCAGGCACCTTCCTGGTGGTGGGCCTGGGACCGGAGAGCTTCGCGTCCCTGCCCCCGGACATGATCCAGAAGTACATCGAACAATTCAAGCGGCCGGAGTTGTTCGCCAGCATCAACGGGCAGATCGTATCCGTTCCCGTGGAGCCGGAAAACCCACTGCGCACGGCGGAAATGACCCTGGAGGATGACTACGGCATGATTGACGGGATCATCAACAATGGCCGCCGTGGTGAGGAATTGGAGAAAGCCCAGGCCGAGGCGTGCAGGACCACGCCGGAGAAAAAGCCTTCCATCCGGGAGCGGCTGGAGGACGCAAAACGGGAGTGCGCGGAACGGAAAGGCTCGGACAAGCCTGCCCCGCAGAAGAAGTCCCCGGAGCTGGGCGACTTATGAGCCGGAGCAAGAAATGGCGTCTGGAATGGGCGTTCTTCCTGGGCGAGAACGGCAGGCGCCAGTACAACAAGCTCTGCAAGGGCTGTGTCCATCCCTGCAAGCAGAGTTTCCGGGCGGTGGTGGTATCCTGTCCGCACTATCTTTCCCTCCGTTCCAAAAAGTGCGGGAATTAGGGTTCAAAATGGGCGAAGAAACAGCCTGTGGCGGCTTTTCCGTGTGGGGGCAGTATGATTTCCTATGTGGGGCGGCAGGGTGTTTCTACATAGGGAAAACGCCGGATTTTCACCTTTTAGCAAATAAGAAAGGAGCGCCGTCATCGGATCAAAGTAAGCGCTCCATAATCCCCCGACTGTAAAAAAGTACTGACCTGTGAGAAAATAA
>OEQR01000193.1_pt1 | contig 10073 bp, 9 predicted proteins | sample 1539761 | NCBI WGS metagenome assembly OEQR01 (sample SAMEA3891879, study PRJEB23780) | metagenome | biome: terrestrial biome; feature: animal house; material: Caecal content | place: Italy | collected 2015-05-05 | reverse complement strand
AAAGACGAAGAAGGATAATTTCGAGTTTGAGGGCGATATCTATAAAGCGAAGACATTTGCAGAGATCACGAAGCTTGAGAAGAACGGGATGTTCGTATATGAGTCTGTACCGGGCAGCGCGGTTGAGAATTTCAGGGAGACGGGAACAGAGGTTGAGTTCACCGTTTCCGCAGAAGGCGATGTACAGTTTACGCTTGAGCTCGAACCGGAGAGTGAATATGAAGTGTTTATCAGCGGAGAGTCCGCCGGCAGGATGAACACGAATTTAAGCGGAAAGCTCAGTGTCAGCGTAGAGCTTGCAGCAGATCAGAATGTTCAGGTGAAAATCGTTAAGTGCTGATAAAACAGAGAACTGAACGCCAGCATGGAAATGAAATATTGCAGGGCATACAGAAATAAAAAGCTGGGGTGGATGATGCGTCCGCCCCGTTTTTATGTTGAGAATACTGTGATAACAGCGCTGATCGATCAGACAGAAAGGAAAGAGAATGGCAAAAGGAAAGAAGAGTGTATTCTTCTGCCAGAACTGCGGGCATGAGGAATCAAAATGGCTGGGACAGTGTCCGGCGTGCGGAGAGTGGAATACATTTGTGGAGGAGAAGCTCGGCAGCGGTATTACAAAAGGTACGACAGCTTCCGCGCGTTCTGTAAGAGAATCTGTCCGGGAGGCAAAGGTGGTTCCGCTGAATGAAGTGACAGCGGACGACGATACCAGAATCAGGACCGGGATCCGAGAACTTGACCGGGTGCTGGGAGGGGGAATCGTGCCGGGATCTCTCGTGCTCGTGGGCGGAGATCCCGGGATCGGGAAATCCACCCTTCTGCTTCAGGTGTGCCAGAGGCTGGCAGGGGAGAAGAAGGTATTGTATATATCGGGTGAAGAGTCCCAGGCTCAGATCAAGCTCAGGGCAAACCGGATGGGAGCGTTTGCTCCCGGGCTTTTCCTGCTGTGCGAGACGAACCTGGAGACGATCCGTGGAGTGATCGAGAAAGAGAAGCCGGACCTTGTGGTCATCGACTCGATCCAGACCATGCGCTGCGCCGATATTTCGTCCTCTTCCGGCACCGTCAGCCAGGTCAAGGAGAGTACGGCCCGCCTGCTGGCGGTGGCCAAGAAGCAGGAGATCCCCATGTTCCTGGTGGGCCACGTCAACAAGGACGGGGCCATTGCCGGGCCCAAGGTCATGGAACACATCGTGGACACCGTCCTGTATTTTGAAGGGGACAAGATGCTGCCCTACCGCATCCTCCGTGCGGCCAAGAACCGCTATGGCTCCACCAATGAGCTGGGGATGTTCGATATGACCGGACGCGGCCTGACCGAGATCGCCAACCCCTCCCAGATGCTGCTGGAGGGCCGGCCCCTGGGCGTCTCGGGAAACTGTGTGGCCTGCACCATGGAGGGCACCCGCCCCATCCTCAGCGAGATCCAGGCCCTGGCCGCCAAGACCACCTTCCCGTCGCCCCGGCGGGCCTGCTCGGGCTACGATTCCAACCGGGTCAACCTTCTGCTCGCCGTTCTGGAGCGGCGGGCCGGGTATTTTTTCGGGAACCTGGACGTTTACGTCAACATCGTGGGCGGCATCGCCCTGCGGGACACTTCCTGCGACCTGGCCGTCTGCATGAGCATGATCTCCTCGCTGCTGGACAAGCCGGTCAGCGACAAGCTCATCGCCATCGGGGAAGTGGGCCTGGGCGGGGAAGTGCGCAGCGTCCCCAACCTGGAACAGCGCCTGCGGGAGGCCGAGCGCATCGGCTTTGAACAGGCGGTCATTCCGCGCCCCAGCCTGCGCCATCTGGACCCGGCGGATTACCCCGGCCTCCAGCTCATCGGCGCGGCCTATGTGTCGGACGCCCTGGCCGTCCTGAACCGCTGAAAGGAGGGTTTCCCATGGTGAGGACCGACCCGAAGATCGACGGAGGCAAGCCCTTCGACTGGGGGCGCGCCGCATTTGCACTACGCCGCGCTGGCCCAGCTGCAAAAGCGCTGAAAGCCGGTTGCCCTGCATTTCATCCAGGAGGTTTGACATGAACACCAACCCATATCTGAACGCATTCTATCAGAGCTACGACGAGGACAGCCGCCTTGCGCCGCGGCACGGGTCTGTAGAGTTCCTCACGACCATGCGCTACATCGAAAGATACATCCAGCCCGGCGACCGGGTGATTGAGATCGGTGCGGGGACGGGCCGGTATTCCCATGCTCTTGCACGGCGGGGATATGCCGTCCAGGCAGTGGAACTAGTGGAGCACAATATAGAGGTCTTTCGCAGCCATACGCTGGAGCAGGAAAATGTATCCATCCTGCAGGGAAATGCACTGGACCTGTCGGCGTTCCCTTCCGACTGGTATGACATCACACTGCTTTTGGGCCCGCTCTACCATCTTTATACCCAGGAGGACAAGCGGCAGGCTCTGCGCGAGGCCATCCGGGTGACAAAACCCGGCGGAAAGATTTTCGCCGCCTATGTGATTTCGGACGGCTGCCTGCTGGACGAAGGCTTCAACCGGAACAACATCAACGTGATTGGCTATGTTCGCGACGGTCTGCTGGACCCGGTCACCTTTGCCGCCAGGTCTGAGCCCAAAGATCTGTTCGAACTAGTCCGCAAAGAAGATGTGGACAATCTCATGAGCGCCTTTGCGGTCAAGCGGCTGCACTATGTGGCAACGGACGGCTGCGCGTTGTTGCTCCGCGAAGCCATCGACGCTATGAACGAGGAAATGTTCCAGATGTTTTTGAACTATCATTTTGCGACCTGCGAAAGAGAGGACCTTGCAGGCGTGTCAAGTCACGCCCTTGACATCTTTCAAAAATAATGCGGTCTTATTTCTGCCCTGCGCTGAAAAAACAAATCCATCAACATAAGAGGACATCCATGTCGATTTATCTGGACGAGAAAAATCCGGGCAAGCACAAGCCCTTTCAGGACGCATCCCAGGATATTGTGGACTATGTGCGGTATCTGGAGGTCATTGCGGGCAAAAGCCCCAACACCGCCTTCAATTATTACTGCGACCTGCGCAATTTCAGCAAATTCATGAAGCGGCGGCGGGGCCTTGTGCCCGAGGACGCCGAGATGAAAGACATCGACCCCAAAGGGCTGGACACCGCCTTTTGGGGCAGCGTCACCCGCGAGGACATCTATGAGTACCTCTATTTTCTGAACCAGAGCTGCGGCAACAAAAAATCTTCCACTGCCCGGCGGCTGGCCAGCCTGCACGGCTTTTACGACTACATGGTCAACCATGCCAGCCGGCTGGAAAACGACCCCACCGCGGCGGTCAGCCCGCCCAAGCTGGACAAGGTCCTGCCCAAATATCTGACGGCGGAGCAGGCCGTAGACCTGCTGGAGACCTCCCTGACCCAGGGCGACTTTCCCGAGCGGGATTACTGCATGGTGACCCTGTTCCTCAACTGCGGAATGCGCCTGGCCGAGCTGGTGGGGATGAATCTGGAGGACATCGACCTGAACGCCAGGCAGATCCGCCTGTTCGGCAAGGGACACAAGGAACGGATGGTCTACCTGAACGACGCCTGCATCGAGGCGCTGGACCGCTACCTCCAAAAGAGGGGAACGGTGGAGGGTCTTTCGCCCAAAGAGACGGCGGTGTTCATCACCCGGCGGCGGAAAGACCGCATCTCCAACCGGCGGGTGGAGCAGATCGTCACCGGGGCCATGAAGGCGGCGGGCCTGCAGGGGTATTCCACCCACAAGCTCCGGCACACCGCCGCGACCCTGATGTACCAGACCGGGACGGTGGACGTCCTGACCCTGAAGGAGGTGCTGGGCCACAGCAACGTGAGCACCACCCAGATCTATACCCACCTCAAGGACGCGCAGGTGCGGGCGGCCGTGGAGGCCAACCCTCTGGGCTCTGCCCGCAGAAAAAAGCCTGCCCCGCAGCCTCTGCCCGAAACGCCGGCGTCCGCCGGCCTGGCCCCGGAAGAACCGGCAGGCCCGGAAGGGGAGGGGGCAGGGGAGCCGCTGCCCGATATTCTGCCCACCCTTCCGGAGCTGGGCCCGGAATGAAAGCGGCAGCCGCTTTTGCTGGTTGACAGAGAGGGAGGGTTCTGTTATAATGCAGGCAATGGTTAACCGTTAGATTAAATGTTAAACAGATGTCCAGATCAAAAGGAGGTCCCCTGAGATGGAACTGCAATCGCTCCCTACGGTACCCGCCGGCAATGTAGCCGGCATGATCGTTTCGCTGCTGGTGGCTTTTGGGCTGCCCATCGGGCTGTATCTCTACTTAAAGCACAAAAAATACGCCCGTACATCCAGTTTTGTGACCGGTATGCTGGTGTTCATCCTGTTTGCCATGGTGCTGGAGACCGCGGTCCATTCCCTGGTGTTCAGCCTGGCCGGCACGGCCCTCACCGGCAACCTGTTCCTGTATGCGGTGTATGCCGCCCTGATGGCCGCCGCTTTTGAGGAGACCGGCCGGTATCTGGCCATGCGGTTTGTCCTGCGTCACCGCTTTGACGGCAAAAACGCTTTGATGTACGGCGCAGGCCACGGCGGCGCCGAAGCCATGATCCTGCTGGGGCTGACCTCGATCAACAACCTGGTCAACACAGCCCTGATCAACAGCGGCTCGCTGCCCGACGTCCTGTCCGGCCTGGACGAGGCCACCCTGGAATCCGTCCTGGGCGGGGTGTCTCAGCTGTGGACGGCCCCGGCTTACATCTTTTTTGTGGCCGGTTTCGAGCGCGCCGTCGCCATTTGCCTGCACATCGCCCTGTCGGTGCTGGTCTGGCGCGCGGTCAGGGACCGGAAAGCCAGCTGGTACTGGGCGGCCTTCGGCGGGCACTTTGCGGTGGATTTTGCCGCCGTCATCATGCCCAATTACTCCATCCTCCTGACCGAAGCGCTGTTCGCTCTGATGACCGCGGCCGTCGCCTGGTACGCTGTCCGGGCCTACCGGGAAGCCGCCGCCGAGTGAATCCACAAGGGAGGTGCCGTGGATGAAAGAAACCATGACGGTCAATGGAAAAGAATACACCCTTCTCAAACTGCTGGGCAAAGGCAAGGGCGGTTATTCCTGGCTGGCGGAGGCAGATGACGGCAGAGCTGTCACCCTCAAGCAGATCCACCACGAGCCCTGCGATTACTACCAGTTTGGGGACAAGCTGGCGGCCGAGCTGGCCGACTACCGCCGGCTGTCAGAGATCGGCATCCCTATGCCGGAAATGCTGGATGTGGACCGGGAAAACGAGCGTATCGTGAAAGAGTACAATGAGACAATATAAGCCGTTTGGAAGGCCCGGATGGAGCCAAAATCAGCTCAGACCGGCCGAGAGACCCAAAAGCGCTTCAAAAGAGCTTTTTCACTTCCCTGTTTTTCGTATAACCTACATTATACGAAATTCATATTATGCAAAAACAGCCCTTCTCTCTTCTGGTCCTGGCTGCAAGATCAAGCGTGCCGGCCGGCTCCACGCAGCACGTCCGGCATCAAAAAAGCGCACCCTTCCCTGTGCCGTACACAGATGCGGGTGCGCTTTTCATAATATTAAATTACAGGACGATCGTGCGGCGGAAGTTTATCCGTTCAAGTCGCAGATCGCGCCATAGCACTTGGGCCGGCGGTCGCGGAACAAGCCCCATTCCATACGAGCCTGGCGGATGGCTGCAAAGTCGTAGCTTGCGGTCAGGATGGCGTCCTCGTCCCGGCCGGCCTGGACCAGGACTGCCCCGGTCTCGTCGGTCAGAAAGCTGGTGCCGTAAAACCGCAGCGCGCTCTGCTGGCCTCCGTTTTCCCTGCACGGCGTGACAACTTCGGTGCCGTATCGGTTAGCCGCAACTACAGGGAGCACATTGGCGGCCGCATGGCCCTGCATGGTCCGCTGCCAGTGGCCGGCGCTGTCCACATCCAGGATGGGCTCGCTGCCGATGGCAGTTGGATACAAGATCAGGTCCGCCCCGGCCAGTGCCAGACAGCGGGCCGTCTCCGGGAACCACTGGTCCCAACAGATGCCCACCCCGACCCGGCCGTACTGGGTATCAAACACTTTGAAACCGGTGTTGCCGGGGGTGAAATAGAACTTTTCCTGATAATAATGGTCGTCCGGGATATGGGTCTTGCGGTAGACTCCCAGGATGCTGCCGTCGGCGTCCAGCATGGCGGCGCTGTTGAACAGACGGGTGCCGTCTTTTTCATAAAAGCTGACCGGCATGACCAGCTCCAGCTCGCGGCAGACCTCGGCAAAGCGGCGCACTGCGGGATTTTCTTCCAACGGCAGCGCGTAATCGTAGTATTCGTACCGGCGTTCCTGGCAGAAATACGGGCGTTCGAACAGCTCGGGCAGCAGGACGATCTGCGCGCCCTTGGCCGCAGCCTGCCGGACCAGCTCTTCGGCGTGGGCCAGGTTCTGGGCCGGGTCGGCCACACAGGTCATCTGGATGGCCGCAACGGTCGTTTGAGGCATAGCGTTCCCCCTCCTTCTCTTACAGCGGGATCTGCTGTGTGATGCAGTGGATGTTTCCCCCGCCCTGCAAAATATCCCGCGCAGGCAGGCCGATCACACGGCGGTCCGGGCACAGCGCCTGCAGGATGGCGCAGGCGCGGGCGTCGCTGGCAGCATTCTCGCCGCCAAACTGAGGCACCAGGACGGCGCCGTTGACAAAATAGAAATTGACGTAGCTGGCAGCCAGCCGCTCCCCCGGCTCCCGGGTGTCCTCGCCCGGGGCAAACTCGTAGGCGTCGCAATCGGCCTCGCTGCACAGGACGGGATGGTCCGGGATGGGCAGCTTGTGGATCTTCAACCGCCGGCCCTGGGCGTCGGTGACGCTTTGCAGGTAGGCAAGGTCCGCCGCCGAAAGCGGGTACTGCGGGTCAGACGGGTCGTCGGTCCAGGCCAGCACCACTTCGGCAGGCCCCACAAAGGCGCAGACGTTGTCCACGTGTTCGTTGGTCTCGTCGTTGTAGATGCCGCGGGGCAGCCACAGCACTTTGCGGACGCCCAGACGGCGGCAGAGCTCCGCCTCGATCTCCTGCCGGGACAGGGACGGGTTGCGGCCGGCCGAGAGCAGGCAGCTCTCGGTGACCAGCGCCGTCCCCTCCCCGTCGGTGTGGATGCTGCCCCCCTCCAAAACAAAGGGTGCGGCGTCCTCCCAGGGGTATCCCGCAGCGTCGCAGAAGGCCGAGGCCACGGCGTCGTCCTTCTGCCAGTCGGTGTAGAGGCCGTCCACTTCCCCGCCCCAGGCGTTGAACCGCCAGCTGATCCCTTTCAGCCGGCCCGTCTCATCCTGGACGAAGGTGGGTCCCACATCGCGGGCCCATGCGTCGTCCGAGTCGATGCAGAGCAGGTGCACCCGCGCCGGGTCCAGATGGGCCGTGGCGGCGCGGGCCTCCTCCAGGTGACCGGGGCCGGCCAGCAGGTAGAGGTCCTCTCCCTGCGTGATGGCCTCGAACACCCGCACAAAGGCGGCCTGTGCCGGGCGGGGGTCTTTGCCCCAGCTGCCGGGACGGACGGGCCAGATCATCAGGGTGGCGCGGTGCGGCTGGTATTCAGCGGGCATTTTGTACATAGGCAAACCCTTTCGTATCCTTTCAGGAGAGCCGCGTCTTGAAGTCCTGATAGCCGAACCGGCGGACCACTTCGCAGCTGCCGCCGGCATGGCGCAGAGCGATGTCCGGCAGCGGCATCCCGTTGAAAGTGTTGTTCTTGACCATGGAATAGATCGCCATATCGCCAAAGACAAGGCGGTCCCCCACCTGCGGGCAGGCGTCGAAGCTGTATTCGCCAATGACATCCCCCGCCAGGCAGGTGCGGGAGGCAAGGCGGCAGGTGCAGGCTTTTTCGCCCGGCAGGCCCGCGCCGTGCAGCGGAGGCCGGTAGGGCATCTCCAGGACGTCGGGCATATGGCAGGCGGCCGAAGTGTCCAGGATCAGGACCGGCATATCGGAGGCCTGCACCACGTCCAGCACCGTTGCAATGAGGGTGCCGGCGTTGAGAGCAATGGCCTCCCCCGGCTCCAGATAGACCTCGACGCCGTAAGTCTGCCGGACGTACAAAATCAGGCGCTCCAGTGCTTCGAGGTCGTATCCCGGGCGGGTGATGTGATGGCCGCCGCCCAGATTCAGCCATTGGAGGCCGGGCAGATACGAGCCGAAAGCCTGCTCAAAGGCTGCAAAGGTCTCCACCAGCGGGGCGGCGTCCTGCTCGCAGAGTGTGTGGAAGTGGAGTCCCTCCACCCCGCTGGGCAGAGTGTCGGGCAGGCCGCAGCGGCGGATGCCCAGCCGGCTGCCCGGCGCGCAGGGGTCATAGATGGCATGACCCTCCTGGGTGGAGTGCTCGGGATTGACCCGCAGCCCCACGCTGACGCCGGCGGCCTGCCAGACCGGGCGGTGGGCCTCCAGCTGGGCCAGCGAATTGAAGCTGATGTGGTCGCAGATCCGGACCAGCTCCTGCATTTCCTCCGGGGTGTAGGCCGGACTGAAAACATGGTTTTCCCTGCCGGGCATCTCTTCGTGGGCCAGCCGGGCCTCAAAAAGGCCGCTGGCCGTGGCCCCGGCCAGGTATTGCCCGATCAGCGGGTAGACCCGGAACATGGAAAAGGCTTTTTGGGCCAGCAGGATATGGCAGCCTGTCCGCTGCTGGACCCCCTGCAGGATCTCCAGATTGCGGACCAGCGCCGCCTCATCTACGACATAGACCGGGGTGCGCAGCCCCGGCTCGGTGCTGTACAGTGCTTCCATCCCGGCTCACTCGACGGTGGCGGGGTGCTCGTCCACCACCCAGGGCAGGCCGTACTGGTTCAGCATCTCCATGAAGGGATCGGGGTCCATCTCCTCCAGGTTGTAGACGCCGGGCTTGCGCCACTGGCCGTTGGCCACCAGAGCGGCGCCGATCATGGCGGGCACGCCGGTGGTGTAGCTGATGGCCTGGCTGCCCAGCTCCTTATAGCACGCCTGGTGGTCGCAGACGTTGTAGATGTAGATGGTCCGCTCCTTGCCGTCCTTGACGCCGGTGTAGATGCAGCCGATGTTGGTCTTGCCCACCGTGCGGGGGCCCAGGGATGCAGGATCGGGCAGCAGCGCCTTGAGGAACTGGATGGGGACGATCTCCCGGCCCTCAAACATGACGGGGCTGGTGGACAGCATCCCCACATTTTCCAGACACTTCATGTGGGTCAGGTAGCTCTGGCCAAAGGTCATGAAGAAGCGGATCCGCTTGACGCCGGGCACATGCTTGGCCAGGCTCTCGATCTCCTCGTGGTGGAGCAGGTACATATCCTTTTTGCCCACCTGGGGGAAGTCGTATTCCCGCTTGATCTCCATGGGCTTGGTCTCCACCCAGTGGCCGTCCTCCCAGTAGCTGCCGTTGGCCGAGACCTCCCGCAGGTTGATCTCGGGGTTGAAGTTGGTGGCGAAGGGGTAACCATGATCGCCGCCGTTGCAGTCCAGGATGTCGATGGTCTGGATCTCGTCAAAGTAGTGCTTCAGGGCGTAGGCGGTAAAGACGCTGGTGACGCCTGGGTCGAAGCCGCTTCCAAGAAGCGCCGTCAGCCCGGCTGATTTAAAGCGCTCCCTGTATGCCCACTGCCATTTATACTCAAACTTCGCCGTATCTTCCGGCTCATAATTCGCAGTGTCGATATAATGAACGCCTGCTGCCAGACACGCATCCATGATCGTAAGATCCTGATACGGAAGCGCCAGATTCAGCACCACCTCGGGCCGCTCCTTTTTGATCAGTTCTGTCAGCGCTTCTACGTCATCCGCGTCTACCTGTGCAGTCGTGATCTTTGTCTTTGTCGTCCCTTCCAGCTTCTCTTTGAGCGCGTCACACTTTGACACTGTCCTGCTGGCTATGCACAGCTCTGTAAACACCTCGTCATTCTGGCAGATCTTATGGATTGCCACACTCGCCACGCCTCCGCAGCCGATTACCATTACTTTTCCCATTTTCTCTTCTCCTTCCTGTTTTTTCTCCGCACACTTTCAGTGGTTCACGATCGCGATCAGCATCTCTCTGATGATCTTGCATGCTGCTGCCGTGGATGCTCCGGTGGGATCACAGGGCGGGCAAAGCTCGTTCACGTCACAGCCGATCAGATTTACTC
>OEQR01000187.1_pt1 | contig 10231 bp, 13 predicted proteins | sample 1539761 | NCBI WGS metagenome assembly OEQR01 (sample SAMEA3891879, study PRJEB23780) | metagenome | biome: terrestrial biome; feature: animal house; material: Caecal content | place: Italy | collected 2015-05-05 | reverse complement strand
GGTATCAATATGCCCACGAATTAGATCGCTATTGATGTTCTGCTCCGACATCTACTTCACCTCCATGCTCAGTATATCCGATATTACTATGTGTGTCAATATACTTTGTCACAAGTTGCTCAAAAAATTAGCGGCAGAAAATTTCTGCCGCAAGAATTGGATATATGTTTTTTATTTTCGCTTTTTTCCCCTCTGTGGTATATGCGACTTCACAAAATCCGATTTGGAGCCTATCCGTATCAAACTCTGCTTATCTTCTTCCGTCAGACGGTTATAGGGAATGCGGTTTTGTTTGCAGTAAATCAATAACCACTGTTCCAGACGGCTCCCCTTGAAGTTTGCCACCTCGTCCAAATCCTTTTTCAGTTCAGCGGCAACGGATTTCTCCGGCGCACTCTCCGCCCGCCCCTTGTGAGCCTCTTTTATGTCCTCCATGATACCGTCTATATCGTCATGTACCCGGCGGCTGAAATACTCGCCCTCCTGCACATGGATTGCGTTCAGAAGATAGGCGGTCTTGTCATGCTCCCCCGGCTGGTACTTCTCCATGATTCCCGCCCTCGCCACATCAACCCATGCGTTCAGATTTTGGATTTGCCCGGTGGCGATACCGTTCACATAGATTTCTATATCCGCCAGCAGTTTCACAAAGTCCTTGTGCGTGGCTAACTCACAGAACAGGGCTGTATCAATCCGCCCATTTTTCAACAGGTCAATCAATCCGTCACTCAAATGCAGGTCTGCAAGATCGGCGTTTGGGTGATTTCTTGTTTGAGAACGGCCCAGCAGATAATCAACAGTCACTTCATAGAACTTTGCCAGTTCAATAAGGGCATAGTGGCTGATGTCCTTGAAGTTGTCCCCCTCATAACTGCCTAAAGCGGACTTGGAGAGATGGGTTTTCTCCGCAAGCTATTCCAGCGTTAGTCCGCGCTCCACACGTAGGTCTTTCAAGCGTTCCTGTATAGATAGTTCCATGTTCTCCCTCCTTGTCTGCTCGATAAATGGGGAGTTTATAATTTCAAATCTTCAAAATGTCGCTTCTTATCTACGACAATTTTATATCCGTCAGATAGGACCTTATAAGTTCCCACATCTAAGGGTACTGAAATCCACGATGGCTCTACAAGTCCAAACTCCACTTCTTTCCCGTCCTCATACCACACACGAATAGAAGTACATGCGCCGTAGTATTCTGTTTGTTTCTTATCAATTTTCCCGAAATTCTGGGTGAACTCCTGATTTGCAACCATTTCTGCTTTCTTTGAAGTAATGATAACAATATCTAAATCCGAGGTTGCCTTGTTCGTTCCTCTCGCATAAGAACCAACAATAATAACGCTTTCGATATGTGAAGTGTTCTCTGCAAATTCTTTCAAATCATTAAAGTAATTGTCAAGCAAGCATTTCTCCCTCCTACTACAAAACTCAATTCGCCGTATTTTATAAATTATTTTACCACAATTCCGAAAGCGTGGAAATAGCCTGTTTTTTAAGCCGATTTCCTACCTTTCGGATATACGGGACGGGCGGTCATTTAGGTGTAGACTTAGGGTAGTTCATCGATGGACAGCACCTTGAAAACAGAATGACCGTCCGAAAAGGAATACCCCGGCTGGGGAAGCACCGCAAGGAGCCGGACTTCGGGACAAAATGTCCCGAAGTATGGGGAGCGTGCCAACGCCGGAACACGCCGCAGGAATGGGGCAGGAAACCTTTTCGGGGAGAACGGCAACGGAAAGCAAAATGGAGGGAACGCATGAGAGATAACCCTTATAAAGACTTGCCGCCGCTGGAACGCAGGCCGGACGGCCTCTTCCTCCGGGGACTTTCGAGCGCCCAGGATCAGGGGCACCGCCCCCGGCAGGGTGAACAGATACAGGACAATCAAATTGCCCCAGTAGTAACGGGGGTTGAGATAGCCCTCCTCCAACAGATAGCCTATGCTGCGGAAAGCCTCGAAAAAGTCGATCTCCGCCTCCCGGGCCACCTCGATAGCGCAGTCCATCTGGAAGGCCAGCCAGGTCATCCCCAGCACCAGAGCCAGGGATACCACAATCCCCTTGCGGCTCAGGGTGCCGCCCAGCAGCTCATAGCCTTTGAGGGTGCAGACCCCCATTACTACGCCGCTGATGACCGCCACATAGCCCAGCTGACTGACCAGAATGATACAGACCGCGCCCAAAAACGAGCCCAGAACCGCACCCACTACGCCAGCCACAAAATTTTCGTGTTTTGTCTGCTGCTCCATGGTTTTCCTCCTCTTCGCGTTGCGAGGCCGGATCAGCTGCGGTAGCCCAGCCCGTTCTGAACGTCCCGAAGGAGTTTGATGTCAATTTCGTAATCGAATTTGGAGATCACCATCTGCATCCCCTTTTTGGGGTAAATATTCAGTCCGGTGGACCGTTGGTCCTGCATCCGGCGCAGGGCCGTGGCCATCTTGGGGGCATTTTCCTCCAAAACCAGCATATCCTTCACCTCGGAATAAGGCAGGCGACGCTTGCCCCGTACCAAACCCCGCTCATAGAACCGGGCGTAGCCCGAGCCCTTCTTCTGCTTGAACTGAACCACCAGCCGCCCGAACTCGGCATCCGGCTCCCCTTCTGCATAGGGGCCGTCCCACTCCAGGACGCTCTCACCGCCGTGGCGCTGGCGCTGCTCCTCGGCGTTTTTCTGTCGGATCCGCCGCCCCTCGTTGAAGAGTTTCATGATCCAGACGCAAGCGCCAATGGCAAAGCCTAAGATCAGCAGATAAACCGGAATCAAAAAGAGCATACCAAAATTCCTCCGTTTTTCTCAATTTCCCGGAAAAGCTGCCCCATTGGGTACAGCTCATAATAAAAAGCGGGGGACGATGAGAGACCTCACCGCCCCCTGTCGGGATCAGCCAACAATCGTATTATTGTATTCGTCAATAAAATCAGAAACCGCGTTGCTGAACCCGTTGAACGAGTTTGTATAATCTGCCTGGTTTGCGGCGTCTTCCATCAGTTTGGTCAGCCAGGAATCCACATCGCTGATGGCATTCTGGTATCTAGGCAGAGTGATCTCATCGAAACCCGCATCGTCCGCCCAGGAGCTGACTTTTTCCCGCTGCTCGGGGTCATCCAAGGCAGCCACCAAAGCCTCATAGTTTTCCTTGTACTGGGTGTACAGGGTATTGAGGTTGGTCATATCCAGCACCGGCAGGGTCTCGGCCAGTTCCAACTGGGACCAGATCTCGTCCTGGATCTCCAAACTGGTGTTGGCAATCATCCGGCTGTAATAGGCGATGTTGTGGCCTTCTTCTTTCAGGCGGTTGAGCTCGTCCTGCTCGGTGCTCTCGTCCAGAATGTTGATCTGCTCGATGAAGTCCCAGACATACTGGTCATACTCCGCCACGGCGCTGTAAATTTGCTCGTGGATCTGGGGCGCCTGGGCCATGTTGTCGTCCTGATATTGGACAAAGCTCATGTAGTCGGACAGTTCGTTCAGAGCGTCCACCAGGTTCTTATAGGGCTCCTCCAGCTTTGCCAGCAAGGCGTCGGCCTCCGGGTAGGCAGGCTCGGAATCCATATAGTAAACTGCATCGGACATCGACGTAGTGCTGAGGGAAAGGTATGCAAAGGTATCCTCCAGCATGCTGTAATCCATTCCCTCGTTCAGGGCGAATTCGGGCTGGTTGGCCACCACCGCAAAGTAGACATACAGCAGGTCCTCGGTATCGTAGATATCGCTGACCAGATCAATATAGCTGTTGTACTTGGTGTAATCCACGGTTTGGGTGGCCGCCTCCGGGGTACTGGCAGCAGAGGAAGCCGGGGTGCTTTCCGCTGCGGTGCTGTCTGCCGCGGTGCTCTTTGCATCCGTGCCGCCGCTGCAGCCTGCCGTCACCAGCAGGCTCAGGCACAGAACAACCGCCAGGGCAGCCGCTTTCCATCGGGGGGATTTCTTCACTTTCATAACATTGCTCTCCTTTTCTTACCAAAAGCAATCTTGACGCGTCAAATCAGCGCGAACAACCATAGTTTTTCGCGGAACGTCTATTTTTCCGCGTATTGCACGAGAAGTTCCCGACATTATGCATAAAACATAGAGATAGTATAGCATATCTTCCATTCTTTGTCAGCATTTTATCGAATTTCGGCCTAAAAACACTCCTTGGGCTTTACCGCAGAAAAAACCGGGAGCTCCGGCAAAACAGGAGCTCCCGGCTGATTGGACCGTCCGGCAGTTTATAGAATTACTTTTCCCACTTTTCCTTCAGTTCCTGGTAGTACCGCTGAAGGACATAGAAAGCGGGTTTCTTATAGGTCTTTTCGGGGTTCAAAAGGCCCTTGCGGTTGTAGTAGCCCTGAATCACCGAGGTGCGGCGGGGGCAGCGGAAATCGTAGAGAATCCAGGGGGTCATGCCGCGGACATAGTCGATGCCCCGGAGGGTTTCCACCTGCTTTTCGTAGACATAGACCTGGCACTCTTCGGTGCCTTTATCAGTGATGGTGCCATGATGGCCGGGCAGGGCGTCAGCGCCCAGCTCGGTGACAATCACCGGCTTTGTGGGATGGCTATTCTCAAACAGCTGGGGCAGCAGACGGAAATCGGGGGTATACCAGCCGAAGTATTCGTTCAGGCCGATGACGTCCAGATGCTCGGCCAGACGGTCGGCAATGGCGTTCTCCCGGAAGCTCACCAGACAGGCCGCCGAAACCAGACGGTTCTCGTCGGCCGCATGGGCGGTGTCGGCCAAGTTCTTCATAAAGGCCAGCCGCTCGTCCGAGTCGGCGTTCTCGTTGCCCACCGACCAGATGATGACGCTGGCACGGTTCCAATCCCGCTCGATCAGCTCCAGCAGCTGGTTTCGGGCATCGGCGTAGGTCTTTTCGCGGGTAAAACGGATCGCCCAATAGACGGGGATCTCCTCCCAGAGCAGGATGCCCTCCCGGTCTGCCAGCCGGGCCATCCGCTCATCGTGGGGATAGTGGGCCGCCCGCATAAAGTTGCAGCCCAGCTCCTTGGCCAGCCGGATATTCTCCAGCCGCTCTTCATCGGTCAAAGCCTTGCCGTTGGGCACGCTCTCCTCGTGGGCGCTGATGCCCCGCAGGAAGATGGATTTGCCGTTGAGCAGGATATCGTGCCCCTGGACCCGGATCTCCCGGAAACCCACCTCATCGCTCACTTCGTCCCCGGCACAGCTCAGGCTGACAGCATAGAGCTTGGGGTTTTCGGGGCACCAGAGAACCGGGTGGGCCTCCAGAACCGCCTCGCCTGCGCCCTCGGTCACCGGGATCTCTGCACAGAGGCCCAGCTCATCGATCCGCAGCTGGGCCGCAGTGTTCACCGGCTCGGACAGCCGGACCCGAACCTTGATCTTATTGAAAGCGCCGTCCGAAACCAGTGCAATCTGGAACCGCTTGATGTAGGTTTCCGGCAGGCGGATCAGCTCGATATCCCGGTAAACGCCGCCGTAGTTGAACCAGTCGGTGTTCTCGGTGGGCACCTGCTCGGGGCGGCGGGTGCTGTCGGCCTGAATGATGATCCGGTTTTCTGCCTGAAGCAGGCCGGTCACGTCAAAATAGGCCGGGGTGGAACCGCCCCGGTGCATCCCCAGGTACTCCTGGTTCAAAAAGACCCGGCAGATATAGTTTGCAGCGCCGATCTTGAGCAGAACTTTTTCTTTGTTTTGGGCCTCGTAGCGAAATTTGCGGGTAAAAACCATACTGCCGTCGTAGAGCTCAAATTTCTCGCTCTGGGTGTTCCAGCAGCAGGGCAGCTGCATGGTGGGCCACTCGTCAAAGGAATAGTCCACCGGCATGGTAAACCCGTTCTGGTCGGTATACCGCTCTGCAAACCAGTGCTGGCGAATGCAGGTGTCGTACTGGTCCACTGCATAATGCCACAGACCATTGAGAGACTCCTTTTTCCGGCTGCGGTCAAAAATCAGATCCTCCACCGTGGCCTGCTTATCCTCATATTCCCCCAGATAATCCTCGAGGTTGATGTCGGACGAATTTTCCTGCTCGTACTTTCTCATGACAAAGGCTCCTTTTCCAGATGATTGGATGTTTTGTTCCGGTTGTCCCGCTGACTTGCCAAAAGACACTTTCATTATACAGCAACCTGCCAAAATGGAATAGAAAAACCAGCCGGAAATATATGAAATTCTTAAGAAATTTCTGAAAACAAAGGCTTTCATCTTCTTGCCCCCGATAGAAAAAGCGGCCGGGCTGTGCTATACTGCAACCAACAGGCCGCATCCCGCGGCCGGGAGGCATACAATGAAAAAAGTGGATTTTGTTCAGATTAAAGCCGAGCTGTGCGGCTATGGGCTTGGCCAGGGCACTCGCTATTGTTTCGACGGGGTCGAAGAGCTGATCCGCCAGCGGCTGGAATCCGGCTGGGAATATAATGGCTATGTTCCCCTGACCACCCGTGGTACCGGCACCATCGAGACCATCTCCCTGATCTTCCGGAAAGAGCTGGAAGATTGATTTCATTTTATTTCAACAGGAGAGAAACACCATGCACGAACCAGAGATTGAACAGGAAATGTACCGTCAGGCCGTCGCCCTGATCGAAAACCGCTACCCCACCGGCTGGGGCGGCGCCGGGGTGGTACATACCGCCCAAGGGCACTATTTCACCAGCGTCTGCCTGGATAACGCCAACGCCTCAGCGGTGCTGTGCATTGAGACCGGCGCCATGCTGGAAGCCCACAAATACAACGAAAAAGTCACCCATTGCCTGTGCCTGGTGCGGGAGGACGAAAACTCCCCCTTCCAGGTCCTCTCGCCCTGCGGCATCTGCCAGGAGCGGCTGCGCTATTGGGGCGAGGAGGTACAGGTAGCTGTCACAACTGAGGACACCACTTTAAAGTTTGTCCCCCTGAAGGTTTTGCAGCCCTATCACTGGACCCGGGCCTACCCGTGGGACGAACTGGATCACTACAAAGGCTGACTTGCGGTTGATCGGAGGAGGGATCATCTTCATGTGGCTTATCTTTGCATTGGGGTCGTCGGTGTTTGCGGCGCTGACCTCCATTTTGGCCAAAATCGGAATCGACGGGGTCAACTCCAACCTGGCCACCGCCCTTCGCACCGGTGTTGTGCTGGCCATGTCCTGGGGGATGGTGTTCATTACCCACGCCCAGAGCGGCCTGCCCGACATCAGCCGGCGGAGCTGGTTGTTTTTAATCCTGTCGGGGCTGGCCACCGGCGCTTCCTGGCTGTGCTATTATAAGGCGCTCCAGATCGGCGAGGCGTCCAAGGTGGTGCCCGTCGACAAACTCAGCGTTGTGATCACTCTGGTTCTGGCCGCTGTCCTGCTGCACGAGCCCTTTACCGCAAAGTCGGTGCTGGGATGCGTGCTGATCGGCGCAGGCACCCTGCTGATGGTGCTGTAAGACACCCTTTTTCCTGTGGATCTTGCGAAAGGAGGCCCCGCCATGAAACACAGAATCCTTGTCCTATTGCTCTGCCTGGCCCTCGTCTGCGGGCTGGCCCCCGCCGCTTACGCGGACATAGGCCCCAAGCCCTCGGTCCATATTACCTTTGAAAATATGGACGACACCCTTTGTTATGCCACCCTGCTCTCCAAAACCAAATCCACTGGCCCCTCCTCCGTCTGGGATGGAGACGAAGATCACATCTACAACTATAATCTTGACCTGGATGTTTGGCGGGCTTTTGTGGAATACGAGGACCCGGACGGCTACTACTTCTTGCAGGAAGGCTGGCAGGTCAACGAGACAAAATCTTTCGCCTGGACCTACTACCCGCCCAGCTCTTTCAAGGTACTGCTATACTACCCTGAGACCGGCGAGTTTGTCTCCAGCGGCATCCACGAGCGGTACGCTTTCGACAGCTATTTCACCATCGACCTGGACGCCGCCGGTTCCACCCTCCCCCTGCGGAAGAGTTACGACTACACCTGGGAGACCATCTCGCTGTTGGCGCGGATCCTGCTGACCATCCTGCTGGAGCTGGGTGTGGCGCTGCTCTTCGGCTTCCGGGGCAAACAGGTTCTTTTGACCATCACAGGGATCAATGTTGTGACCCAGGTGGCCCTGAACCTGGCCCTTAACATCATCAATTACAGCCAGGGCAGCATGGCCTTCGTCTTTTTCTATCTGCTGCTGGAGCTGGTGGTCTTTGGGTTGGAGGCTGCACTCTACCTGCGGCTTCTGGGGCGGGTCAGCCCCACACCCCTCAAAAAAGGCCGGATTATCCTCTACGCTCTGGCCGCCAACGTTCTCTCCTTTGCGGGTGGGCTCTGGCTGGCCGTCCAGATCCCCGGTATCTTCTAAACCAATGAACAGTAAAAGCCCCATGGACTCACCCGTCCATGGGGCTTTCTCATTTTATACAAAGCCGGGCGAGGGGTTATCTCTCCTCAGCCAGCAGGTCGGATTGTTCCGGGTGCTGCCCGAACCAGCGCACCGCATAGGAACAAACGGGCACCGTTTTCTGGCCGGTGGCCCGGAGTTCTTTCGCCAGGGCCGTCATCAGAGCCGCTGCCACCCCCTGCCCCCGCAGAACCGGGGAAACATAGGTAGAAGTGATGGTCACTACCCCTTCCGACCGGGCCGGGAACGCCACAAAGGCAATCTCCTGCCCGGAAGGATCTTCGAGCCAAATCCGGCCAGTTCGTTTTTTAAACTCCATTGAGAACCCTCCTTTGATCGCCGGGCTGCCGGAATCTCACATCCGGCGCAGCGCTTTTTCACATTCTTTGGTGATCGATTTCAGGTCTTCTTTGATTTCCCGGGTGGGGTTGTTCTGACGGTCCAGCATCACCCGGCCATCCCGGTATTTTTTTACGATTTCCGGAAACGCAATCCCGCCGCAGATATCCGGCAGGGTGAGGGCCAGCGCCAGGGCGGACTGCCAGCGCCGGTCGGCGATGTTTTGCTCGATTTCCCGTACGCGATCCAAAAAAGTAAAACTGACGTCTGCATGGGCCATAGTGTTCTCCTGCCGGGCGGCGTGCAGCCGCTTTTATCAAAAGAAGCGCCCTCCGGCTGGATGCGGCGGGCGCTTCTTCGCAAATCTTTAAGGATTAGAGGCTGGTCATCCACAGGCCGTGGAGGTTGCAGTAGGCGTAAACCGCCACCGGCTTCTCCTCACCCAGGTGGAACACCGCTGCCGGCTTGTCACCGGCCTTGAGGTCCTTGCGCAGGCCGCCGTTCTCGGTCTCGACGTAGATCCACTGGATCAGGTGCTCCTCCACCATGGGGTGATCCACCGAGCCCACGTTGACGGTCAGAACGCCGCTCTCGTATTTGGCGACGGGCAGGTGCTTCTCACCGCTGGCCTCGACGGTGTTGGGCTCCAGAGCCTGCATCTTTTCGCCGCAGCACATCATGGGGACACCGGAGTTGTGGACAGCTTCGACAAGGTTGCCGCAGTGACGGCAGATAAAGAATTTGGTCATTGTATTTTCTCCTTCCGCTTTTGGTATTGGCGTTGGTTTGCTTCGATGGCTCTATTGTACCACAAACAAAATATTTTTCCGTAACAAAGTCACAAAACCCCAACACCCGCCCGGGCGGCGCTTATTCGGGGCGGTCCCCCGGCCGGGTGCCCCGGCCCAGCTTGATGGCGGTCAGGAGATAGCTGGTCTGGAGCACACCCCAGATCACCAGCACCACAAAAATGGGCAGAAGCCCCGTTCCCATGGAAACATTGAGCATCACCAGGATGACCCAGATCACACCGCAGGCCGTGGTGGTCACAACGAATGCCTGATAGGCCGCCTGGCCGATTTGGGCCCGCTCAGCCTCGTCGCAGCTTTCCAACCATCGCTTGCGAAACTTGGTGTCGTAGACGCTGCCCTCTTTCTCCGGGTTCATCCGGCGGGTCAGATCCACCACCTTTTGCTGGAGCAGGGTCAACAGAACCAGAGAGACCACAAACACCCCTACATTCAAAAGAGGATGAGCGCAGAGGAAGGACGTCGCCAGGAAGAACAGATCCACCAGCATAGCCAAATTGTCCAGCAGCAGCGCCCAGCTCAAGCGGCGCTCAATCTGCTCGCTGGTCTCATCCTCATCGGCCGAGGCGTCCCAGCCGGCAAACTGAACCGCAGCCCGGCGATAGAGCCAGTAGCCCGGTGCCAGCAAAAACAGCCCGCTGGCCAGGATGCCCCAGGGGCTGACCAGTTCCAAAACCCACACAAGACCGGTGCGGATGGCCTCCAAAATGCCCTCGTCGGCGAACATTGCCCCCGAAAACCCCAGCACTCCACCCCCCAGCGC
>OEQR01000185.1_pt1 | contig 10258 bp, 6 predicted proteins | sample 1539761 | NCBI WGS metagenome assembly OEQR01 (sample SAMEA3891879, study PRJEB23780) | metagenome | biome: terrestrial biome; feature: animal house; material: Caecal content | place: Italy | collected 2015-05-05 | reverse complement strand
CCTGCTCATCCAGATAACAGGCGCAGCTAAAGGCTTCCTCGTCTTTTAGTCCCAGCTGCCGCAGCTGGCCTTCGTAGAAGTCCTGCTTGCTGTACATGAACTTCTTGAACACCAGATTCTGCAGGAAATTGGCAGGTACCTTGGGGTCCAGGGGCCGGGGGTCCACGGAGAATTTCTGCCCGGAAACCGCGCCGGCGTCAATCAGCTGATTCATCAGGTCGTACACCGGCCCCAGCGCCTTCAGACCGAAGGAGGTGACCAGGTGGTTATATTGGGAGGTGACGGGCACCATTTTCTCTGCGCCGAAAATCTGGCCGTACATCACCAGGGTTTTCATAACCTTGGCCATGGTTTCGCCCTTGGCACCGTCCAGAATGGCTTGCTGCTCTGTTGTTAATTCCATCTTTGCGCCTCCTTACAGCTTCATGCACACATCCCAGGCACGCCAGATAACGGTGCGCAGATTGCCCACCTTGGCGGCGTCGCCTACGATGTGAATGTGCCCTGCCTTGTCTGCCAGAGGGGCGGGGCGGTAGCCCACGGAGAGAATCACGGAGTCTGCCGGGATTTCCTCCTGGGTGCCGTCTTTCCGGGTGACCACCACGGAGCCGTCCTTGATTTCTTTCAGAGCAGTTTCCAGGTACACCGGTACCTGGTTGGTTTTGAAGAAGTCCCGCAGGTAGCTGGAGTTGGCCAGGCAGACGCCGGTAACGGCAATCAGGTCGTCCTTCATTTCCACAATGGTGGGCTGCTTACCCTGCAGGTACAGGTCATAGGCAATTTCGCAGCCGGTCAGACCGCCGCCGATGATGGTGACCTTGTCGCCCACGGCCTTCTTGCCCAGCAGGTAATCAATGGCCTGAATGCCCTTGTCCCCGCCGGGAACGGGAAGGCGGTTGGCAGTGGCGCCGGTGGCAATGATGATTTCATCGGCGTTCAGGGAAGATACGTCCTTGACCTGCGTGTTCAGCTTTACCGTCAGGTTGGGGTACTTGGTAAGCTCTCTGGCATACCAGGCAAGCAAATCCCGGTCCTTTTCCTTGAAGGAGGGAGCAGCCGCTGCCTGGAACACACCGCCAAGCCGGTCAGACTTTTCGTACAGGGTGACGCTGTGGCCCCGTTGGGCACAGACGATGGCGGACTCCATACCGCCGATGCCGCCGCCGATAATGGCAATTTTCTTGGCCTTGGCAGCAGGCTCTACCCGGTATTTTTTCGACTGCATGGTCTTGGGATTGATGGCGCACCGGGCCATGCCCCGGGTGTCGAAGAAGGACTGGGCATTGGCGTGGCCTTTGTAGTGGCACAGGTTGAAGCAGCCATTGTGGCAGCAGATGCAGGGACGGATATCCTCCAGCCGATCCTCCATCAGCTTGGTGACCCATTCCCCGTCGGCCAGGAACTGCCGGGCAACGCCTACGCCGTCGATACGGCCTTCTTTTACCGCCTGGGCGCCCACGTCTGGCTCCATCCGTCCGGCGCAGACCACGGGAATGTCCACGAACTGCTTGATGTGGGCAACGTCGTCCAGGTTGCAGTTCTGGGGCATGTACATTGGCGGATGGGCCCAGTACCAGGAATCGTAGGTGCCGTTGTCGGCGTTGAGCATATCGTAGCCTGCATCCTGCAGATACTTGGCTGCCTTCTGGCTCTCTTCCATATCCCGGCCAATTTCCTGGTAGTCTTCTCCCGGCAGAGCGCCGTAGCAGAAGTCCTTGACCTTGGAAATGACGCTGTAGCGCAGGGACACCGGGTACTCGCTGCCGCAGGTGTCCTTAATGGCCTTGACAATTTCCGCTGCGAAGCGGTAGCGATTTTCAAAGCTGCCGCCGTAGCGGTCGCTGCGGTTGTTGGTGTACTTCATGGCGAACTGATCCAGCAGGTATCCTTCGTGAACGGCGTGGACTTCCACACCGTCAACCCCGGCCTCCTTGCACAGTGCGGCGGTTTTGGCAAAGGCGTCGATGATCTCCTGAATCTGCTCCAGGGTCATTTCCGGGCAGGTGATGTCCTCGGCCCAACGAGAAGGCAGGGGACTGGGGCTGGCCATCTGGTAGTTGGTGTCCAGAATGGGTTTTGCCAGTACCCGCAGCACGGGATTTTTGTGCAAATGGGTCACTTCATCGGAGATGCCCCAGGAGCGGCCCATGCCGGCAGTGAGCTGAATGAATAGCTTTGCCCCGGTGGCGTGAATCTGCTCCATGTAGTCTTTGAGCTGGCGGAACATCTTCTTGTTCTGGTACAGCCACCGGCCGCCGATGGTGTCCCGGATGGGAGCGATGCCGGGGATAATCAGGCCAACGTTATTCTGCGCCCGCTCCAGGAAGAAATTTGCCGCTTCCTTGTCAAAGTGATTGGGCTCCATCCAGCCGAACAGGGAGGTGCCGCCCATGGGGCACAGGACGATGCGGTTTTTGATTTCCACATTGCCGATTTTCCAGGGGGTAAACAGAGCTTCGTATTTGGCGTCCATCCAAACCAATCCTTTCTTGTTTTGTATTTCCGGGTATCTGCCGGGTTATTTTTCCAGGCTGAAACGGAAGATGGCGGTTTCGTCCTGGTAATTTTCATTGGAAACCCACAGGACGGATTTGTCCGTCAGGTTGTAAACCGCGCTGTGGACGGTACAGGTGTTCTTGTCGTCGTTGCTCCAGTTCCGGCGGCCTACGCTGGCCAGGATTTCCATGGCGGCTTCCTCGTCAGCAACGATGCCATCGGTCTGGCTCAGCTGCTCGTAGAGTTTCTGATACCGGTCCAGGCCCTTCTGGTCGGCGGGATCGTCGTAGTAGCCGGGCTGGATGATGAAGTTGGTAATCCACTGGTAGTCGGACTGGCCTTCCGCTTCACCGATGTGGGCATCGTCATCGTTGTAGGTTACCACCAGCTGCCGGGCAGAACCATCCAGGTCGGTGGCGTCGGTGCCGTTGACCCATTCCAGAATCACGCTGGCGCCGGTGGCGTCGGCTACCATATAATGGTAGGAGGTGGCGGCGGAGTCGTGCAGGTCGTAGGTAGAGGCGATTTCCACGGCTTCTTCCACGTTGTCGGCGTAGTCCAGAATCAGCCGCAGCAAGGTGGTGGAGGTGATGTCAGGCTTGTCGGTATTCAGGTCGGTGGGAACAATGGTTTCCTCGCCCTGGTAGCTCATGAAGATGCCGCAGCTGACGCCGGCGTCGTTCACGCCGTCCAGAGGAGCGTAGGGAGCGGCCAGACAGGTAACTTTGTTCATCAGACCTTCCACGTCCTGGTCTACATCCATGCCCAGAAACTGCAGGTCCACCGTGGAAATGGTGGCGTGGCGGCCTTCCGTAGCCTCGGTAAAGACGATGCAGGCGTTGGTTTTGGAAAAGTCATAGTTGCGGCCGAAGAGCCGGTCACCATCCTGGGTCTGGGCGGTGAAGGCGGAGCAGGCAATTTCACTTTCGCTGATCTCCATTTCCAGCAGACCCTTGGTGATCTTGCCGGTGATGAAGTCAATCAGTTCTGCGTCGCTTTTGGCGCCGCCCTGGGCAATGAAGTCGTCCAGATAGAATCCGCCCTTGACCTCCATGGTGTATACGGAGCCGTCCAGGTGGTCGTCATTTCTGGTACGAACCTGCTGGAAACTTGCCACAGTGGCGATTTCGTTGTGCCACAGGGCGAATACTGCGATGCCCAGCACCACAGCCAGGGCAGCGACGATGGACACAATCCAAAGCAGGACTTTTTTCAACTGTTTCATGGGAACTCCTTAAAATAAAAAAGAGATTTCCGGCCAGAAACCAGCTGCGCTCCTTGCTTCTTTGTACTATATCACAAAACACATGGTTTTGAAAGAGGAGGACGCTGGTGGATATCCATAATGTAGCACATTTATAATTGGCCAGATTGCCCAATTATACGCAAAAGATATTGAGATGTCAACAAATATTTGGAAGGCTGCGGCGGTCACTGCTGAAACCGCCGCCGGAATTCTGTGGGGGAGATGCCGATGATCTGGGTAAAGACCCGGGAAAAGTAGTTGGGATCGCTGAAACCTACCCGAGAGGCGATTTCGGCAATGCTGTCCTGGGACAGAAGCAGACTGTTTTTTGCCTGCTCCACCCGAACTTTGTTGACATATACATTGATATTGACCCCGGTGCGCCGCTTGAAAATCCGGCTGAGGTAGGATTCGCTGCAATGGCAGAAGGCTGCCAGGTCGGATACCGCAATCCGGTTTGTGGTGTTGCGGCGGATGTATTCCATGGCGTGGGAAAGGATGGTGTCCTCGCTGGAAGTATAGTAGCGCACGGTGTTTTCCGGTGCGGCATGGGTGCGCTGGAGGATCTGGTAGGTTTGTCCCAGGTATTCCGCCACCAGTTCCAATCCCGGCAGCAGATCTTCCGGGTCAATGCTGGGAGTGCGGATACAGGAGCGGTAGAGTTTTTTGGCTTCCTCCGGGTCCAAGGCCGGCTCTTTGGAACAGCTGCGGCAAATGCGGCGTTCTACTTTCCCGGCGCTGACGGGAAAGAATCCAGCGTTGACCGAGCCCAGCAGGAAATCCTCACTGTAAATGGGGATCACATATTCCCCAAGACCGCCGTGACAGACCCCAAAGTAGGTCTGCTTTGTCCGCTCCAGTTTGTCAAACATTCCCCGAATCATGGAAAGACACTGCCACCAGTGGGCCTGGTTGGACTTCATATACATGCAGTAGGGATTGGTATGGGCGAGAAAGGGCCGGAGGGCCTCGTCCAGTTCCTTGTTGATGGGAATGAAGCCGCAGAAATCCTTGATGCAGATCTGCACGTCATACCGGCTTTGCAGCCGCTGAAGATATTGGGCAATGTGTTGATAATTTCCCGCCATGAAAATGCCTCCTTTGGACAAAATACCTCTATTTTGCAGTATACGCCAAGAAGCAAAATCTGTCAATGAACAGTGCAGAATAATCCAGAATCTGTCCGGATAATTTCTTGCGCAGACCTGCGCGACTTGGTATCATATAGACAAACAAAACAAATGACTCTGAAAAAAGCCAAAATCTTTTGGTCAGGATGGGCAGTTTGTGGAGATGGGCTTTCAAAATCTGGATATATCTGAACAATGGAATGTCAGGATTTGAAAGAAGTATGCTTTGGAAGTAAGGTGAAGTCATGAATCGGATCAAAACACAATTTGCGGTTGTCGGCGGCGGTCCTGCCGGTGTCTGCGGTGCTTTGGCGGCTGCGAGAAGCGGCGTTCAGACTGTGTTGATACACAATCGCCCGGTACTGGGCGGAAACTCCAGCAGCGAGATCCGGGTCTGGTCCCGGGGTGCTGTGGGAGCGGGTAATTTCTACAGTGAGGAAATGGGAATCTGGGGGGAGCTGAAGCTGACCAACCTCTACCGCAACCGGGAAGGCAATCCGGTTTTCTGGGATGAGGTGCTGCTGGACGCGGTGCTGGCGGAGCCTAAGCTGCAGCTGCTGCTGAATACGGAAATTTCCCAGATTGTTCTGGAGGAAAATCGGGTGGTATCCGTCAGAGGCTATCAGCAGGGCACGGAGCAGCATGTAGCCGTGGAAGCGGATGTATTTCTGGATGCCACAGGGGATGCAACCCTGGGATATCTGGCAGGGATTCCCTATTATTTGGGAGAGGAGTACATCCCCTCCAGGCAGACCCCTCTGCCCCAAACGCCGGAGCTGCTGGGCTGCTCCATCCTGTTTTATACCAAACGGGAAGATCATCCGGTATCCTTTGTAGCCCCCAACTATGCCTACGGCATGGAACAGATTTCCCGCCTGATTAACCACGGCGGGCGGGTGGTCAACGAAAAGATGGGCGGCAGCGACTGCTGGTGGTTTGAGTACGGCGGAAGCTTGGATACCATTGCCCGACTTCAGGACATTACCCTGGAGCTGAAGCGCCTGGTGATGGGCGTGTGGAATTACATCAAAAACAGCGGCCTGTATGACGCGGAAAACTACACCCTGGAATGGGTGGGCAGTATCCCCGGCAAACGGGAAAGCCGCCGGATGGAAACGGCGTATCTATTGACGGAGGACGATATCCGGGAAGGAAAGCAGTTTTCTGACGGCGCTTTCTATGGCGGATGGTACATGGATACCCATCCTGCCGGAGGAATGCACGACACCAAGGAAGAAAACTGTGTCCAGATTCCGGTGAATGTCTATCAGATTCCCTTGGGATGCCTGTATCAGAACCGGGTGCCCAACCTGCTCTTTGCGGGACGGAACATCGGAACCCAACGTCAGGCCTTTGTTTCCAGCCGGGTGATGAACACCTGCGCCCTGGCGGGGCAGGCCGCCGGAGAGCTGGCCTGTGCCATGATACGCACAGGGAAAGACCCGGGGCAGCTGGAACGAGAGCAAATCCAGCAGATTCAGCGAAAGCTGCTGCGCAGCGATATGTTCATCCCCGGAGCGGACATTGCTGATCCCGAGGATCTGAGCAGCCAGGCCAAGACGTTTGCCAGCAGCAGCCACGACGGAACCTGGGGGAAGCCCCAGGGGAAGATGCCCGTTACGGAAGGCAGCTTCCTGACGTTCCCGGGACTGGAAGGAAAACAGCCCAAGCTGGTGGTAGAAGCAGAGCGCCCGTGCACCATGCATGGCACCTGGTATATCAGTCCCTTGCCCAACCGGTTCAGTTTGGGGCAGGAAGCGAGCCTCTGGCAGACGGAGATTATCCCAGGCAGAAATGAACTTTCTCTGCCGGTGCCAGCCGGTGGGGGGAACCGATTCTGCACCCTGGCTTTGGAAGCGTGTGAAGGCGTATCCATTTTGTGTGCAGAACGGGAGCGGGAAGGCTTCCTCTGCGGGCGCAAAGACAGCCCGGTGTATTTGGAGCCTATGCTGGCCTATCCGGAGGAAACGTCTCTGTACAAACCGGAACGGGTTCTGGAATTTCCCAACCGCCCCTGGAACGCACCCAATCAGTGGAAGGCCGCCCGGGAGGATCAGGAGCCGTGGCTGGAACTGTACTGGCAGCAGCCGATTTCGATTTGCCGGATCCGGCTGTTCCTGGACCCCAGCCTGAACGAAGAACTTCCCAGCAGCCGGGCCAAGTACTGGCAGGAAAGCCATCACTTTGTCCCCCGCGCCGACATGCCTCCGGCGCTTATTCGCAATGCTGCAGTGCTGGCCCTGGGAGAGGATGGTGCCTGGAAAGAAATCGGACGCCTCCGGGACAACTGCCAGCGGCTGGTGGTGCTGGATGTGTCGGTGTCTGCCCAGGCGATTCGCCTTCAGGTGGAGCAGACCTGGGGCGGCCCCCCCGCCGTGTATCACATCGGCGTATATTCGGAAAACAACGGTTGAAAAAAGCCGTGTTTTATTGGAAACTAACATGAAAGGAAAGGAAACACTATGAAACTGAAGAAAGCATTGGGTATCGTTCTGGCTTTGGCTATGGTTCTGACTCTGGCTGCCTGCGGCGCTGCCCCTGCCCAGGAAACCCAGGCTCCCGAAACCGCTGCCCCTGCTGCCAACGCTGAAACCACGGCTGCGGCCGTGGCGGAGGGCGCCAACATCGTCTGGGCCGGCTGGTCCGGAGAAGAAGAGGCCTCCAAGGAAATCTTCGGCCGTATGATGGATACCTACCGGGAGCAGACCGGCAATGAGGTCACCTGGGTGGGCTGGACTTGGGCCGACACTGCCCAGCAGCTGCTGATCCGTACCCAGGGCGGCGAACAGCTGGACATCGCCCAGGTGGATATCGGCATCTTCAACACCGTTGCCGCTGCCGGCGTTCTGGCTGACTGGAACGAAGTGGTAGGCGCTGACTACATGAGCCAGACCTTTGAGCAGTCCGCTTTGGACGTGGGCAACATTGACGGCCAGCAGCTGGGTATGCCCTGGTCCATGGCCTCCATCACCATGGTTTACAACCCCGAAATCCTGGCCGCTGCCGGTTGGGACAAGGTGCCGGTAACCATCGAAGAGTTTGAAGCCTGCATGGCAGATATCAAATCTTACAATCCTGAAATCGTCCCCTACGCCGTTTCCACCAAGGACGCCACCTGCGCCGGTGACTTCATGCCCTGGCTGTGGACCTTCGGCGGAGCCATCTTTAACGATGACGGCTCCGTTGCCATCAACTCCGAGAATGCAGTCAAGTGCGTCCAGTGGTACCAGGGCCTGATGGAAAAGGGCTACATTGCTATGGATACCGGCCGCGGCGAGGCTCGTCAGCTGTTTGCTCAGGGCAAGGTTGCTTTCTATGACGACGCTGTGGTCGCCAAGGGTCAGGCTGTAAACAACGGCGTGGCTCCGGAAGACGTGGTCAAGGTTTGCTCCGCCATGGAGCGTCCTGTGCTGAAGGAAGGCGATGCTCCTCAGTCCACCATGTGGGGCCATATGCTGGTTTGCTTCAAGGACTCTGAGTACAAAGAGCAGGCTGCCGAACTGGCCAAGGTGCTGGTGAGCAACGAAGTGGCTCTGGACTACTTCACCAACAACGGTATGCCTCCTGTTACCAAGGAAGCTGCTGCACTGGAAGAAGTGACCAGCGACGCTTACCTCAGCGGCTTCATGAACTCCACCGCCACTGCCCGGCTGGAGGAGACTGCCCGTATGACCAACGCCAACGAGGTCAAGACCGTGATTACCGAGGAACTGCAGTATGCTCTGCTGGGGCAGAAGACCGCGGAGCAGGCAGTTGCCGACATGGCTGCCCGTCTGGGAGCTCTGTAACATTGACATTCGCAGAACAATGGGGGCGCGGCCCGGTGCCGTGCCCCTTCCCCAAAGGACATGGATTGCCCTTAGTCTACAGGGTGACAGACCCCTGTCTTTTTGTAGACTGAGGGTAAGAAAGTGGGAGGTAACCTATGAACACGATTCGAAACGGACGGCTGTCTGACAAGCAGGTCGGCGTGCTGCTGATTCTGCCGGGATTGGCAATCTTTGCGGCCATTATTCTGTATCCGTTTGTGGATGCGGTGCTGATGAGCTTCACTGACCGTTCCATGATTTATCCCGATTACAAGTGGGTGCAGTTTGAAAATTATCAAAAGGTTTTCAAGGACCCCTACTTTACCAAAACCCTGACCACCACAGTGCTGTTTGTGCTGGGAGCCACGGTGCTTCCGTATGTGCTGGGCATGTTCTGGGCGGTGGTGCTGAACCAGGGATTCCGGGGCTCGGAATTTCTGCGGGGTGTGACGCTGGTCAACTGGATTATCCCCGGTACCGCCATTGGCTTTCTGTGGAGCTGGATTTTCAACGGCCAGTACGGCATCCTGAACAACGTGCTCAAGGCCCTGGGGATTCTGGAAACCGGCATTCCCTGGCTGGGACAGACCAATACGGCGCTGCTGTGCGTAATCATCGCCCGCACCTGGCAGATGCTTCCCTGGTATATGGCCTTCCTGCTGGGCGGACTGCAAAGCGTTTCTCTGGAACAGGTGGAGGCAGCACACATTGACGGGGCCAACAACCTGCAGACCTTCTTTCGGGTGATCCTGCCGGGGATGAAGCAGACGGCCATGCTGATTTTCGTGCTGGGTCTCATCGGCAACCTGCAGCACTTTGACCTTCCCTGGACCATGGCCCAGGGCGGCCCGGCCCGGGCCACCACAACCTTGTCCATTGAAGTTTACACCACCGCTTTCAAGAACTGGAACATGGGCAAGGCGGCTACCGTGGGCACCATCTGGGCAGTGATACTGGCCTGCTTCAGTGCCGTCTATCTGAAGCTGAACAACGACGAAAACGCCTAAGGAGGGAAGACGATGTTTCAAAAAACGCTGGCATTCCGGATTTTCTTCTGGGCAAGCCTGCTGCTGATCGGGGGATTTGTATTTCTGCCCCTGCTGTGGATGATCAACACCGCTTTGAAGCCCACAGATTTGACTTTCAGCAGCTATTTCTTCACCGGGCCGCTGACTTTGGATAACATTATCCACATCGTCACAGACCCCAAGATCATGACCTACTTGAAAAACAGTCTCTGGGTGTCCTTCGGCTCCAGCTTCATGGCAACGCTGGTGGCGGCACTGGCGGGATACAGCTTTTCCAAATTCCGCTACCGGGGCAGAAAATTCGTCATGGGCATGTTCATGATGAGCCAGGCTTTCCCCCAGGCCATTTTGCTGCTGGCGATTTACACCATGATGAACAAGGCAGGACTTCTGGGCAGTTATTGGGCGCTGATTATCAGCTATGTGGTGTTCACCCTGCCGGTGGGCACCTGGACCCTGAAAAGCTATTTTGATCAGATTCCTGATTCTTTGATGGAAAGCGCCAAACTGGACGGCGCGGGCAACCTGCGGATCATGCTGCAAATCGTG
>OEQR01000184.1_pt1 | contig 10263 bp, 10 predicted proteins | sample 1539761 | NCBI WGS metagenome assembly OEQR01 (sample SAMEA3891879, study PRJEB23780) | metagenome | biome: terrestrial biome; feature: animal house; material: Caecal content | place: Italy | collected 2015-05-05 | reverse complement strand
GTTCGATGCCTACACAACCAGCGATGTGCTGCGGGGGTCGGGGCTGTCCAGCTCGGCGGCCTTTGAGATGGCGATGGGGGCCATCCTGAACCACGAATACCAGGCCGGGCTGACCCCGCCCCAGGTGGCGCGGATTGGCCAGTATGCGGAGAACATCTATTTCGGCAAACCCAGCGGCCTGCTGGACCAGCTGACCAGCGCCGTGGGTGGCGTGGTCTTTGCAGATTTTGTCCAGCCCGACCAGCCCCGGGTAGAAAAAATCCATATTCCCGGGCTTTTGCCCCCGGAGATTGCCCTCTGCGTGGTGGATACCCGGGGCAGCCACAGCGAGCTGACCGGGGAGTTTGCGGCCATCCGCCAGGAGATGGAGGCGGTGGCGGCCCAGTTCGGCTGCGGGGTGCTGGGCCAGGTGGCTCCGGAGGACTTCTGGGCAGAGCTGCCCCGGGTGCGCCGGGCCTGCGGAGACCGGGCGGCGCTGCGGGCCATGCACTACTTTAGAGAGAATGCCCGGGTGCCCGAGCAGGTGCGGGCCCTGCGGGAGGGCCGGTTTGACGACTTTATGGGGCTGATTCTGGCCAGCGGCCACGATTCCTTTACTCTCTGCCAGAACGTCTACTGTTCCGGCTCTCCCGCCCACCAGAGCCTGTCGGTGGCGCTGGCTGTCAGCCAGCAGGTGCTGGGGGGCCGGGGAGGGGCCTGGCGGATGCAGGGCGGCGGCTTTGCGGGCACCATCCAGGCCTTTGTGCCTCGGGATCTGCTGGGAGAATACCGCAGCCGGATCGAGGCGGTGTTCGGCCCGGGCAGCTGCCACGAGATGACCCTGCGGGAGCAGGGGGCTTGTTTTGTGCTGTGAGAAAAATGCCGGAGTAAAAATTGTTTTTTCTGCAAAAAAGCGGAAATTCCCCGTTGACATTTGACAAAACACTTGGTATAATAAATTGCTGTCTGGAAAGACAGCCCCGCAGAGCTCTTTGGTCTGCGGATCCTTGGCCTCAACCGAGGCCCTAAAGTCCAAAAGGAGGTGCTACAAAATGGCAAAGTACGAAACCATGCTGATTACCAGCGCCACCCTCGACGAGGAGGCTACCGCCGCTCTGGTTGGTAAGTTCAAGTCCCTGATCGAGGCCAATGGCACGATTGATGCGATCGACGAGTGGGGCAAGCGCCGTCTGGCCTACCCCATCAACGACGAGACCGAGGGCGTCTACACTGTGATCAACTTCACCAGTGCCCCCGAGTTCCCCGCTGAGCTGGACCGTGTGTACAAGATCACTGAAGGCGTCATGCGCAGCCTGATCGTTGCTAAGGAAGACTAATTCCAAGAGAATCTAAGGAGCTTGCCCTATGTTGAATGTTGTTGCCATCATGGGCCGTCTTGTGGCGGACCCGGAGCTTCGCACCACCCCCAACGGGATCAGCGTTGCCAGCTTCCGTATCGCATGCGACCGCAATTTTGCCCGCCAGGGCGAACAGCGTCAGACCGACTTCTTTGATGTGGTCGCCTGGCGCCAGCAAGCCGAGTTTGTCTGCAAGTATTTCCAGAAAGGCAGCCTGATTGCCATCGAAGGCAATCTCCAGAGCCGCCAGTATCAGGATAAGAACGGCAACAACCGGAACGCGATCGAGATCGTGGCCAACAACATCAGCTTTGCAGGCCCCAAGAATTCCGGCAACACAGGTTCCGGCGCCCCCTATCAGGGCGGTCCGTCCTACCAGAACGCGCAGCACGCGCGCCCGGCCGCTGTGGAGGCTGCTCCCAGCTATTCCGCCGGCAGCGCGGATGATTTTGCCGTGATCGACGACAACGACGATCTGCCGTTCTAAACTCTCGCAACCGTATCGATCAAAAAATTCAACAGGAGGTAACCAGCAATGGCTTTTGAAAGAACCGAAGGCTCTCGCCCCGCGCGCCCCATGCGCCGCGGCCGCAAGAAGGTCTGCAGCTTCTGTGTCGATCGTATCGACACCATCGATTACAAGGATGTTCCCCGTCTGCGCAAGTACGTCTCTGAGCGTGCGAAGATCATTCCCCGCCGTGTGACCGGCACCTGCGCGTACCATCAGCGCGAGCTGACCATCGCCATCAAGCGCGCTCGTCACGTTGCTCTGATGCCCTATATCAGCGACTAATCGAATGTAACAACCCGTTCAAAATAATCAGCAATCAGCAAATGCCCCGCAGCTCATTGAGAGCTGCGGGGCATTTTTGTTATTCCCTCTTTTTAACTACAAAACCACAAGCTATGCTTGTGGACGAGAATAGCACGAGCGTTGATACGGTGAAAAAAGAACCTCCTTTTGCTAAAATAGAAGCGGGTAACGCCAACCGCACTACAAGCAAAAGGAGGTTCATCCATATGGACGAAAAAAGTTTATCACACGTTTAGGGAAAATGCAAAACTCTTTCGAAGCTTTAAAAAGAAAACTCTAAATAAGTCAACTTATAGGAATCCTAGGATTAGAGATGAGAATTCAGAAATCGTTTGAACATGAAAAATAGTTAAAAGTTGGCTAAGAACAATTGAGGTAACAATAGAAAATAATCGGAAGCGCCTGAGATAAGGCGGAAAAGTAATAAGTGACGCCAACTGCACTTGGCGTCACTTATTACGCGCCTTTAGGCGCTGCTGGTATTGTGGCCCCTATGGGGCCGTTCTGCAAACCCCACGTTCAACGTGGGGTTTTGATTTGTCTTATTCTGAGAATTTGTTGGTCAAACCCTCAGCGGCTCTTCTCAGAGGGTCTTGCAGAACTCTTTGAGATATTCCCGGAACGCCGGGCCAATCTCGGGGTGGGCGAGGGCCAGCTCCACCTGTGCCTGGGCGACGCAGAGCTTGTTGCCCATGTCGTAGTGCTTGCCGGTGAAAGCCACGGCGGTCATGCCGCCCTTGGTCCGGGCGTACTCCGCCATGGCGTCGGTCAGCTGGATCTCGCCGCCGGCGCCGGGCTTGGTGCGGGCCAGCAGATCGTAGATCTCCGGCGTCAGCAGCACCCGGCCCAGGATGGAATAGTTGCTGAACTCCTGGCCCTTCTTGGGCTTCTCGATCATGTCGTCCACAAAGAAGTAATTGTCGTGGATGGGGGTGGTTTTCAGGCTGCAATAGCGGCTCACGTCCTCCCAGGGGACAGCGCAGACGCCGGCGGCCGGGCGGCCGAATTCCTCATAAGCGCGGATCAGCTGGGCGCAGACGGGGTCCTCGCCGATGATGACGTCGTCGCCGTAAATCACCAGGAAGGGGTCGTCCCCGGTAAAGGCCTTGGCGGTGCTGACCGCGTGGCCCAGGCCCAGGGTCTGCTTCTGGCGGACAAAGTAGAGGTTGGCCAGATTGGCGATCCCCAGACATTCCTCCAGCAGCTTTTCCTTGCCGGGGGCGGCCAGCTTTTCTTCCAGCTCCGGGCAGCGGTCAAAGTGATCCTCGATGATGCTCTGGTTCCGCCCCAGAATGATCAGGATATCGGTGACGCCAGAGCGGACCGCCTCCTCCACGAGATACTGGATGGCAGGTTTGTCCACAATGGGCAGCATACCTTTCGGCATTGCCTTGGTGGCGGGCAGAACCCGTGTGCCCAGACCGGCGGCGGGGATGACTGCTTTGGTGACTGGTTTCATGACTCCAACTCCTTTTTGTTTTTTGACTGTCTTACATTATTTTCTAGCCCCCACAGAAAGGGCTTTGCCTCACAGATAGAGCATGTTGAGAACGGCTTCCAGATTGGGCCCCAGGAAAAGGCTGAAGATCGCGCCGAACACCATCAGCAGCATAAAGGCGCCCACCACGGCCGCCCAGCTGACGCCGCCCTGGGCCCGGAGGACAAAGGCGCGCTGGTCGCTGTCCGGGAAATTGGCCTGGATGCGGCGGATCCGCTCTGCGGCGCTCTTGCGGTACAGATACTTGCCGTAGATGCCCCGCACAATCATCATGACGAAGCTGGCGACGGAGGCGATCCGGGTCAGAACAACCAGGGTAGAGGAGCTGAACCCCGGGGCATAAGGGCTGCCGGAAATCTGCATCAGCTGGAACAGGGTGGGCAGGTTGAGCACCAGCTCCAGCGCCAGAAAGCCGAAGGCGGGTTTCCAGGCCTTGCGGTAGAAGAAGTAGAAGGGCCCGAAAAGGGTCGCCCCCAGGCTGATGGACGTTTTGCGGTCCTCCCGCTGCATGCGGAGAAAATCGCTCAGATAGGTGATGCCGAAGGGCCCCAGATAGTTTTCCCAGTCGGCGCAGGAGATGCCGTCCACCGTCCGGCTGGCGTCAAAGGGGCTGGCGGCTGCGCCCGCGCCCGGGTTCTGCATGTTCTGGTAAAAGCTGGCGTAATCAAAACCCGCCCCGGGCCTTTCGGGCTGCGGCGCTCTGCCGCCCGGCTCGGCGGACGGTTCTTTTTTCTGGAGCGAGGCGTGGCAGTGGGTGCACTGCTGGGCCCCCACAGGGTTGCGCTCGCCGCAGACCGGGCAGACCGGCTGCTCCAGAACCTCTGCCGGGGGCGTCCACTCAAAGCCGGACCCGTGCTGGCCGGCGTGGACACAGGCGCCCGCCTTTTCGTAGCAGGCGCGGTGGTAAGGGGCGCCGCAGTCAGGGCATACAACGATATCGTCCTTTTGGGAGAGCGGCTTGCCGCAGACCGAGCAGGGACAGCCGGAAAAATTATACATAATAGCCTCCATAGTTTGATAAAGCCTGTCTATATTATACTCTCTGCCATGGAAAAAGAAAAGGTAAAACCAACGGATCCAGGCTTTGACAGGAAAGTATGTCTTTGCATGTCCATACTTTACCACAAAAAATTGAAAAAACTGCAAACAAACCGGGAGCAAACCGAAAAAAATTGACCGGATCCCCGGGTTTGGCCTCCGTCATAAGGGATTTGCGGGGTGAATATAATACACCATGCGCAAGGACAGGAAAGGAGCGCCGAATATGGAATTGAAGGTTTTCCGCGATACGCTTTCCGCCGCCGGCGGGAGCTGCACCGTCAAGGCGGAGATTCCCATCGAGACCGAAATTCTGATCTCAGACTATCTGCCCCAGGTGTTCAAGATCGTCAAATGTTTTGCCCGCCCGGTGGTGCTGCAAAAGCAGCTTCAGCCGGGCAGGCTCACGCTGGAAGGGTACATCCGCTGTATTGTCTATTACCAGGGCGAGGACGGGGCGGGTCTGTGCCAGACCGAACAGAAACTGCCCTTTAACAAGAGTGTGGAGCTGCCCAGCTTTGAGTTTTCCTCCTGGAGCGCCGTAGTGGAGGGGGAGACCGAGTACCTCAACTGCCGGGCGGTGAACTCCCGCCGGATCGAGGTGCGGGGGGCCTTTGGGCTGATGGCCTCGGTGCACACCCAGTGCCGCACCGAGGTGATCACCGCCCTGTCGGACGGCGGGGCGGAGCAGCAGCAGACCCTTTTGCAGGGGGTGCGGTGTGCCGCCGTTTTGGATAAGCTTATCACCGCGGACGGAGATCTGCGGTTCCCCCAGCCCCCCGCCGCCATCCTGGACATCACCGGGTCGGCGGTTCTGCGGGAGCTCAAACTCCTGAACGGCAAAGGGGTGGCCAAAGGGGAGATCCGGGCCAGCTGTGCCTGGCGGGCCCAGGGGGATAAGACCCTCCAGAGCCAGACGGTGACGGTGCCCTTCAACCAGATTCTGGACGTGGAGGGGCTGACCGAGGACTGTCAGTGCCTGTGTACGGTGGAGCCGGTGGGCTTTGCCGTGCTGGAAGGGGAGGGAGACGCCCCCGGGCGGCTGACCGCCACGGCGCTGCTCCACCTGCGGGCCTGGCGTCCCTATGAGCTGAACTGCGTGACGGACGCCTTTTCCACCCGGTACGAGACCCGCGCCGAGACCCAGGAGCTGGAAATTGAGAAACTGGCCTGTACCCTGGACGAGAGCGCCGCTGTGACCGGCTCCGGCCCGCTGCCGGATGAGAATACCCGGCTGCTGGCCTGTTTTGCGTCCTTTGGCCCCACCCAGATCGTCCAGCGGGGCAACACTCCGGCGCTGACGGCCCGGGTGCTGGTGACGGCTTTTGGTGAGAACAGCCTGGGCGAGATCGAAAGCTACGACAAGGCGCTGGAATTTGTTCTGCCGATGCCGGCGGCAGCGCCGGCCGGGGGCGAATTGTACCCCGAGTGCTGGCTCAGTGCCGAGGGCATCCAGGCCAGCTGCGTCGGGGGCACACTTGAAGTTTCACTTACGGTTCATGCGGAGGGAGCGGTACTATGTCGTCACAAATGGCCTTGTATCGGGGCGATCGAACTGGGGGAGGAGCTGGCGCAGGCCGACCCGGAAATTTCTCTGCGCATCTATTACGCCCAAGCCGGCGAGGAGCTGTTCGCAATAGCCCGGAGATTCCACGTCTCCCCGAGCCAGATGATGACGGCCAACAACCTGGAGGCGGGGACCAAGTCGCTGACATCGCCCTGCCGCCTGCTGGTGCCGGGGGCCTGAGCGAAAGGGAGGATAAAACATTGGAAAATACGGCGCTGTATCGGGAGATTGGCGCGCGCACCGGCGGCGATATCTACATCGGGGTTGTGGGGCCGGTGCGCAGCGGCAAAAGCACCTTCATCAAACGCTTTATGGAAGAGCTGGTTCTCCCCGGCATCGGGAACGCCGCCGCCCGGGCCCGGGCCCGGGACGAGTTGCCCCAGTCCGCCGCGGGGCGGACCATCATGACCACCGAGCCCAAGTTCATCCCCGAAACAGCCGTCCCCCTGCAGCTGGAGGGGGGCGGCGAGTGCCGGGTGCGGCTGATCGACTGCGTGGGCTATATGGTGGAGGGGGCCATGGGCCACGAGGAAAACGACAAGCCCCGCATGGTCAAAAGCCCCTGGTTCGACCACGAAGTGCCCTTTGACAAGGCCGCCGAGACCGGCACCCGCAAGGTGATCCGGGACCACTCCACCATCGGGGTGGTGGTGACCACCGACGGCTCCATCAGCGACATCCCCCGGGCGGGCTACCAGCAGGCGGAGGCCCGGGTCATCGCCGAGCTGGAGGCCCTGGGCAAGCCCTATGTCATTTTGCTCAACACCACCAGCCCCGGCTCCCCCGAGACCGCCCGGCTGGCCGCCTGGATGCAGCAGCAGTACGGCCGGGCGGTGCTGCCGGTCAGCTGCGTGGACCTGGACGCCGCCGCCCTGGAGGCCATCCTGGAAAGCGTGCTGTACGAGTTCCCCGTCCGGGAGCTGGATTTTGCCATGCCCCGCTGGGTCACCATGCTGGACAGCGGCCACTGGCTGCAGAGCAGCGTCTACCAGGCGGCGCTGGACTTTGCCGCCCGCATCACCCGCATGAAGGACCTGCAGGCCGCCGGGGCCCAGGCCCTGGACTGCGAGGCGGTGGCCCGCTCGCCGGTCACCGGCATGGACCTGGCCGAGGGCAGCGTCCGGGTGACGGTGGAGCTGAAACCCGAAGTGTTCTACCAGGTGCTGAGCGAGCAGACCGGCCTGGAGATCGGGGACGAGGCCGGGCTGATGCCCTGCATCATCGAGCTGGCCCGGGCCAAGAGGGAATACGAGCGGCTGCAGGGCGCCCTGGAGCAGGTGGAGGCCACCGGCTACGGCATCGTCATGCCGTCGGTGGACCAGATGCACCTGGAACAGCCCCAGATCGTCCGGCAGGGGGGCCGCTACGGCGTCCGGCTGGAGGCCAGCGCCCCCTCCATCCACATGATGCGGGCCGAGATCCGCACCGAGATCAACCCCATTGTGGGGACGGAGAAACAGAGCGAGGACCTGGTCAAGAGCCTGCTGGGGGATTTCGAGGAGGACCCGGTGAAGATCTGGGAGTCCAATATCTTCGGCAAAAGCCTCCACGAGCTGGTCAACGAGGGCTTGCAGGGCAAACTGCTCCATATGCCCCAGGAGGCCCGGGCCCGGCTCCAGGATACCCTGGAGAGGGTGATCAACGACGGCTGCACCGGCCTGATCTGTATCCTGTTGTGAAAGGCCCCTGAAAAAAGAGCGCCGCCTGCGTTTTGCGGAACGCGGGCGGCGCTTTTGTCGGTGGTTTGGGGGGTTAGGATTCTTCTTCGGTCAGCTTGTTGATCAGCAGCTGGTAAATCTCGTTGCCCCGGAGGATGAATCGTTTCTTGACCAGTTCGGCGGTCATCTTGTCGGGCATGGTCAGCTGCAAACAGAACAGCTCCTCGTTCAGTCCGTTGACGGTGCAGCGGATGACGCAGTGGCCGTCCTCTTTCTCGGTGATCCGGGCGCTGTACTCGGCGGTTTTGCGGGCCCAGACCTGGGCCTGCAACACGGCGGTGACGGCCCGCTCCCGGACGCTCCGGGGCAGATCGTACCCCAGTTCCTGGGAGACCCGGCGGCCTTTTTCGGTGATGGCGTAGCGCTCGCCCTCCAGGCGGACCAGATCCTGGCGGGTGATGTCGTCGAGGCAGGAGCCGATCTCAAAGTAATTGACCAGCTGCTCCTCCATCAGTGCGGTCTCGATTTCCTGCCGGGTGAGGGGCCCGGCGTTCTGGATCAGATAGCACAGCAGCAGCCGGATCTCGGTGCTGCTGGTCAGCCCGCCGGGTTTGACCCCGGCGGTAAAAGCATCGTGTGCGGCCATATCCTTCACATCCTTTTTCGGCGGCTTATTTTAGAGGAGCCTCGGCTCCTTTCACAGGCAGAGAGAAGCCGCCCGCCTGCACAGGACAAGCGGACGGGCGTTCCCGTATCTACTTTATAGTATAAAAGCTTTTAGGCCGGATTGCAAGCCGGACAATTAAATTCCGTTTCGATCCGTTTCCGGCTCTCCGGGGTGGAGTAGAGCCAGTGGTCCAGATGCCCCTCGGTGATAAAGTACCGCAGGTCGAACCGCAGGTTCTGGCCCAGGTTGTGGTTGACGATCACCAGCTTGATCTTCATCTTTTCGGGCAGGATGTTTTTGATGTACACGCTGACGGCCTGCCCGGGGTGGAGGTCGGGGCAGCTCTCGGCCAGCCCGGCCAGATTGGGGGCGATCTCGATGAAGGTGCCGTAGTCCTCCACGCTGCGGACGATCCCCACCACCGTTTCCCCGGTGGTAAAGGCGGCGGCGTTTTCGGCCCAGGTGCCCAGCAGCTCCCGGATGGTCAGCACGAACCGGCCCTGGGGGTCCCGGCTCTTGATGACGCAGAGGATCTGCTGCCCCACGCTGACCCGGTCGGCGGGGGAGGAGATCCGGCTCACCGACATGCAGTCGATGGGCAGCAGGGCGCTGATGCCGCAGCCCACGTCGCAGAAGGCCCCGAAGGGCTCGATGTGGGTGACGGTGCAGGGCAGGATGTCCCCGGGCTGGAGCTGGTCCAGATATTCCGCCTTGCACATCCGCTGCGCCTCGGCCCGGGACAGCTGGTAAACGGGCCGGCCGTCGGGGCCGGGATCCATGGATTCAATCACAAAACAGGTGGGGCGGCCCACCCGGGTCAGTACGGCGATGTCCCGCACCGCGCCATCCTCGGCGCCGTCGGCGCACTGGGAGAAGGGCATCACCGCCCGGGTTCCCCCGATCTCAAACCGCAGCTGCCGGTGGGTGTCAAAGGCCAGGGCCGTGCTCTGCAAGATTTCCCGGTTTGCGATGGCGGCCCGGAGCTCGGACTCAGTCAGACGGTCCGCGCTGCGGTAATTTTCTTCGGTTCGGAAGGTTTGCATCATGTTTCATTCCTCTTTCTGTCTGTTCTGTCGATTTGTTCCGCGGGCAGCCGGGCTGCCTGTCCCAAAGGGGAGAAATGCGGTTCCCTAAACGATATGCGCCGGGCTGGGCGGATATTTGCATTTTGAACGAATTTGGATTATACTAAATAAAGCTGCGGCCGCCTGCGGGGCGCGCTCCCGAACCGTCCGCAGTTTGCCCGCCGGAATGCGGGCAGAAAGGAGTCCTGCCTATGGATATTGCGGTTGGAGATACCATCCAGACCCGGAAGAAGCACCCCTGCGGCGCCTCCAGTTTCGAGGTGCTGCGGGTGGGGATGGACATCAAGCTGCGGTGCGAGCGGTGCGGCCACGAGCTGATGCTGCCCCGGAGCAAGGCTGAGAAGGCCATCAAAAAGATCCTGGATGAGGAGGGAAGCAAATGAGCCAGAAGTGGACCAAGATCGTCGCCCGTGTCATCATCGGCCTGCTGGTGCTGAATATTTATCCGTTTCTGGATACGATCAAGCTGAGCTTTTCCAAAACGAGGCCCTTTGGCCTCTATGAGCTAAGAGGGATCGAAAACTATGTGGAAATGTTTACAAGCGCCGAGTTCTGGAGGGCAAATTTAAATACCATCTGGTTCTGCGTGCTGACGGTGC
>OEQR01000179.1_pt1 | contig 10321 bp, 14 predicted proteins | sample 1539761 | NCBI WGS metagenome assembly OEQR01 (sample SAMEA3891879, study PRJEB23780) | metagenome | biome: terrestrial biome; feature: animal house; material: Caecal content | place: Italy | collected 2015-05-05 | reverse complement strand
CTTGGATGATAAAGGCACTTGTGGAGTTCAGCCGCGTCTCGTTGGAACATCAGGCCGAGCGCCTGCTGCTGGTTACGCTTTATACCGGCGGAGTGCCTGCCCTTTACATCCTATGGAAACTTTGGCATCTGCTGGAAAACATCCAGGGCGGCAAGGTTTTTATCCCCCACAATGTTCAGCTGCTGCGGCGAATCAGCTGGGGTTGTGCTGTGGGGGCGGTTATCTGCCTGATTAGCGGCTTTTATTATTTTCCCTTTTTTATAATTGCAGCCTGTGCTGCCTTCATGGCGCTGATCGTACGAGTCGTGAAAAACGTCTTTCAACAGGCACTTGTGCTGCAGGAAGATGCAGATTATACCATCTGAAAGGGGAAGAGGAAATGCCCATTGCTGTAAATTTGGATGTCATGATGGCCAAACGAAAAATCTCCGCCGGGGAGCTTGCCGCACGCATCGGCATTACTCCTGCCAACCTTTCCATTCTCAAAAACAATAAGGCCCGGGCGGTGCGTTTTTCTACACTGGAGGCGCTTTGTCGGGAGCTGCAGTGCCAGCCCGCTGATCTTTTGGAATATCTCCCCGAAAAATGACCGTTCCCAGAATTGAAAAAGGAGGTGCCTCTTATGGATGTCCATAGGAATGATGATGTTTGTTTTCAAGGAGCTTCAGAGGCGATTTTGTCCGCTGGCTCAACCAGCAAAAACCCCAAATGCCCGGAAAAAGTGTCGTTTCATCCCGAACGAGGGGAGATTGCCGCCGCCCTGCTTTGCCTCGTGATGGGGGTTATCTATGCACGGTGGATGCTGGAACCACCCGCAATTCTGTACCAGCAGGGCCGGTGGGTTCTGGCAGCGGTGCTGGGCTGCTTCTTTATGTGTGTAGAAATTTCCGCCCGGCTCTGCCGCATTGTATGCCATCGGGAAAGTTGGTTTTGGGCCGTGGTCTTTTTGAGCCAGTCCATTGGCTGCGGCATGTTTGGAAACCAAGTACTTGCGTTTTTCCCGTTCCTGCTCTCCCACCTGGCGGCTGCCCAGTGGGCGCTGGTGCGCTGCGGGGGCGCAGTTGTCCTGCCTGTGGGGGCGTTACTGCCTCTGGATTTGCTGCGGGGCTGGTTTGGCATTCCTTTTTCCAATTTCCACCGACTGTTCCAGGCGCTTTTTTGGGGCGTGGGTAAAAACTTGCCTAAACCTAAAAGCAAGGAAATCTGGTGGGGGCTGCTGGGAGCCGTTTGTGCTTTGCCGCTGCTGGGGTGGGCATTTACCACACTGGTAGCCGCCGACGCCGCTTTTCAGCAGATGACGGGCAGCCTGGAAAGCTGGCTGGCGCAGTTCAGCCTTCCGGAAATTTTGACAGATTTTCTTTCGCCAGGCTGGCTTTTTCTCGAACTCTTTTTTGCCTGCTGGTTTTATGGCCTGTTTTACGGGGCCAAACACCTGAAGGAAAAGGAAACTCGGATCACAGAGCGCATGGTCTATGATTCGTTTGACAAGCTGCGGCTGATCCCCCGGCAGACGCCAACGGTGGCTCTGGCTCTACTCTGCGGGCTGTATTTGATCTTCTTCTTGTCGCAAATTAACTATCTTACAGCGGGGTTCATGGGGGTTTTGCCCCAAGCATACACGGCGGCGGAGTATGCCCGCCGGGGCTTCTTTGAGATGCTGCAGATCGCTGTGGTCAACCTGTCGGTGCTGGCTGTTGCGGCCAAACTTTGCCGCACACCTCTGCGTCAAAGCCGGGGTCTGCGAGTCCTGGGCATCGCTCTGTGCACATCAAACCTTTTGTTTGCAGTCATTGCTTTTTCCAAACTATGGCTTTATATTTCCCGGTTTGGTCTTACCAGCCTGCGGGTGCTGGCCGGGTATGCTATAGCAGTGGTGGCGATTTGGTCGGCCTTATCCATCGCGAGTATGCTGCATCCTTTTCGTGCGGTGGTGTGGGGCATCCGTCTGGCGGCAGTGCTTTTCTGCCTGCTCTGCCTGTGCAACATCGATCATCTGGTTTCACTGACTCAACGGCAGGTGGAACGGGAGTATTCCGAATCGGGAATTACCGTGATTTATACCATCAGGGATGAAACAGAAGTATGATGTGAACCAGCAAGAATAGAAAAACGCAGTATGCGCTCTTTTCCAAGGTAAAAGAATGAAGTAAATTCTATAATAGTTTGACTATAGGTCGGTCACGGTATCGACTCAGAGAACTGCCTGTTTCATCAGGCGGTTCTTTTTATTCTCCAAAATGCTCCAGATATATCTCCCGCACAGAATAAGGGCCTACAAGGTTTGTTTCCTGCCGGCCATCCCAGGAATACACATGAATTTTGCCCTCGTCCCCAATGTACTGCTGCTCCTCAAAGGATGCAGGGAAGGGGAATCTTTCTACCATGCTCCAGTCGATTTTGGGTTTCAGCCCATCAAACTCCTCGCGCTTGAGCTTTTTAAAGTTAAACACCAGTGCTGCCCCGATTCCATCGAACAGCAAGTCTGCGTATTCTCTGGGGGTGATGTTCTCGCTCACATTGGCGGCATCAATATTGACATCCAGAACCTTGTTGCCGCAGTTTGTCCAGATTTTATCGGGGGAGAACCAGGTGACGCGTTCTTCAGCGTCTGCAAAGTCCTCACGGGGATACCATCCGTTTGCGCTATCCGGCTTGACTCCTTCCTGAAGCGGCCCGTTGTACGGGGAAAGCGGATAATATCGGTGCCGCACCGGATCAAATCGGCCAAAGGTAATTTTCAGCAGATACCTATGCTTTTCGCTGCGCATGAGCTTATGGGGCTTCACGATATGTTCTTCGATCAAACCCCAAATGTACTCATCTACACGGACGGATACACGGGGACGGCTGAATAGTGTGATTTTGTTGGTATCTGTATCCACATTGAGCCAGACACGATTGATCTCAACCATTGTCATTCCTCGCTGTTCAAAAACGCTCCGTTATAAGATCGGTTTTCCCAGATAGTCTCAAACTCTGCTTTCTCCATCAAGCAGGCGTGAAATTCCTCACCCCAGACATGGGCGTTCAATTCCTCCACGGTGGGGATTGGCGTGATCTCGATGGTACCGTCGTAAAGGTTGGGGATGTTGCGGGTGTAGCCGTCGGCAAAGATATCAATGGAGCGGAGGGCCAGCCGCTCATTTTCGGTATCCACTTCATAGAGGATGACCGGTGGTTCTCCCTCCGGTGCGTCCTTCCAAAAGAGTTTGATGTACTCAATCATATCGATGCCCTCATCGTATCATTTGAAATAGTAATACCAATTCCCGCCAAATTCCCGGTCACATTCCTCCTGTGAGGCAAAGGTGCAGTCCTTGATTCCCTCAATGGGGTAATGACGCTTTATCAGCTGCTCTCTGTGATAGGAATTGATCTGTTCTGTCAGGCCGCTCCGCCGCGCCGTCTCTAATTGCGAGTCTGTGGCAAAGATGTAGGACACAAAGTAGTTGTCCGGCTGGATGTAGTAGCCAAACTCAATGGCCTGCTGGATGTCATCGAAGTGGTGTTTCACATCCTCCATGCAGACTTCTATTACTTTTCGCCATGCAAACTCCTGCTCCTTATTCCTCATGTTCCACCTCGCCTATACCCAGATAAGTCCCTATCGTTTTTTCATTGTCACAGGCCGCCCGGATCATTTTGGACAGTAGCATCAAATCGTCGATGTATTGGGAGTACACGCAGAACACATCTTCGTCGGAGTCGAAGTGAAACAGATCCTCACCGCTATTGTTTTCCTCGAACTCCCGGATCACGCCCCGGACAAGCCGCTCCCAGTCCTCGCTGCTTCCGGTTAATCCTAGCCGGCAGAATTCCTCCGTCCGGAATCCGTCGCTGATCTTTAGCAGAAGGGAGAGTGCATAGGGGTGGTGAGGAATGAGAAAGAACGGTGCGACCTGTTCCGGCTTCACCCAGATTTTGAAGGGCGGGCGCGGATCAGGTATCCAGGGCAGAATCTCCCATTGGTCATCCCGTCTATTTCCGTATTGGCAAAAGTCTTTCATGCAATCCCTCACTTTCCGGCACATCAGGAGCTCAGTTGGCCTCCGTTTTCCGGGCGGAAGAGCCTGCGGCCCACCAGCAATTCCTCCAGCTTTTTGGCCAGCGCCTCCACAATGGCGTGGCAGGGGCGTTTGTAGCCTGGAATTTCCAGGCGTTGCAGCCCGGCACACTGGAGGGTTTCGTATTGGTTCAACATGAACAGGGTCAGCTCCGAGATAAGCTGGTATCCCTCCATATTGTCCACGTCGGTATGGCCTTCCTTGGCGGTCATCAGACCGATGATTCCCACGGCCACCGTAAAAGCCCCGCAGCAGGACACTTCCGTCTGCATCCCGATGCCCATTACCGAGAACATCTTGCGGGTTTCCTCGGATAAATGGAGGCCGTAGTATTCGTTGCAGGCCCGGAACATAGCTTCGGCACAGGTCAAGTCGGTGTCGATGTGGTAAAAGTTGACCAGTTCGTAGAGTTTCATTGTTGCCATACTGTACTCCAATCGCAAAGCATTTCGTTTTCTGTCACCCGGCGCAGCTCGTCCCGCACTTCCATCAGCGCAAAGCCCAGCAGGTTCTGTCCCCGCCATTTCATCGGGTCCTGGGCCTCGGGGGAGTTGGCTGAAAGCCGAATGCCCCAGATGTTATCATAGGGGCTGGCCTCCACCAACACGCTGTCCCCGGTGGAAAGGAGAAACTCCCGCAGTTCGCGGTTCTGGCTGAATTTGTGCCAGTTGCCAAGCAGCACGATGGGGTATTTGAACTTGTCCCATACCTTCTGGTCAAAACCCCGCACCTTGCGGCCCAGGGCCTTGATCTGCTTTGGGTCGCTGCATTTTAAAATCTGATCCCGAATTTCTTTGTCGCCGAACAGCTCGGCCTTGGCAGCCATCATATACTGCTCCATGCAGAGGTAGGAGTCAGCCGTCGTATAGAAGTCCTCCATCCACCACTGGCTGAGGCAGCTTTTTGTTAGCTGGCCGTCTTCAGAAGGCTGATGTCCCCAGAACAGGCACAGCTCTCGCGTTCTCCCAGCGGCAAACTCCTGCTGAAGCCACTGGCGGGTGTACTTGGGTCGGCCCTCCGGCTGCCACGCATCAACCAAGAAGTCACCATGCTCCAGCACCTTGCCGCTGTCCTCGTCATCCCACCAGCCCTTCCAGGTCACCGGCTCGGGAAAGAGGGTGCGATATTCCGTCCGCTCCTCCGGGGAGAGGGTGTCCAGCCAATCACCAAATCGGTCTATGTAATCCTCCCCATAGCCCATACGCCAGCCAATGGAGTATCGCTCGATCTCCCGGTGGGCCAGCCAGGGGGGAGGCATGATTTTCTTATCTTGTAGTGCCATAGGGTTTGTCCTTTCCTGTTGACTATTATTGCAGTTCTTCTTTCACATTCAGTGGAACACCGTCCAGAGATGTGATTTGTGCCAACTCTGCTTTGGTCAGGTTTTTCAGGAAAATGCAGTATTCGTCCGGGTGGCCTCCCACAAACTCCATCTTGGCCATCTCAGTTTGCTGTGGATCAGTGATCCACAGGCAAGGGTCTCCTGTTGCCCAAAATCGGGTCAATGTAAGGACTTGACCATTGTAGAGAACTTTCTGTTCCATACCCATACCTCTTACCGCAATTGTCTCTTTTTCTGAGAACATTGTATCATTTTTAAAGTCCTATAAAGTTCCAGACAATGTGCATTTTAGTCTGGAATGGTGATTTCGCAGACCTGTGCCCCAAAGTCTTCCAAGAACAGTTGGACGTTTTCGGGGGAGTCAGGGGAGAAGCTATCAGAGAGAATCGGGACACCGGTGGCCAATACGGCACTGTCCTGTCCGACCACAAAGGAAACCATGACTGGGGCGGCATTTTCATAGGTGTATAGGTAGAGGGTGTTTTCAGTCAGGCCATCGCAGACGAAGGTGTCCGAAACGGTGCAGATGCTGGCAGCGGCCAAGGTTTCTGCACCGTCCATGGCATTGATCTGGTTGGCTGCGGCACTCTGGATGGCGGCATAGATGCGCTTCTGCAAAGATTCAGGAAAGCCGGTCAGATCGGCCTGGCCGGTAAGGCTGGTAACGGCCTGGTCGGAAAATTGGATTTCATAGACAGCTTTGGGCTGGGAGAAGTCCCCCTGACCAGCGTTTGACAAAATTTCTCTCACAGCGGTATCGCCTGTAAAGAGGGAAACCCAGGCTTCGCTTTGGATTGCTTCGTTCATTTCAGATACCAGTGCAAGGCCCTGACTGTAAAGTTCCGAAGCAGGGGAGGATGTGGTTTTGCTGTTACAGGCCCCCAAAAAGAGGAGAGCCGATAGAGATATCGCTGGAACAAGAATTTTAAGGTGTTTCATATTTTGTACCTCTTGAGATCGTTAGAAACTTATAACGCGCTCGGCAAGTGAAACCGGAATGGTTTCAAGTCTTTGGTCTTCGTTGTCAGATCAGCAACACTTTTTTGCAGGTTTTGTACCTGTTCCAAATATTCCTTAGGCGCATCAATCTGCTTTAGGTAGCGTGTATAGCGGATGATCTGATCCAGTGCCCGTTTCCTGTATTTGGCGATTTCGCCTAAACCGGAGTAATTGGGGCCTGCCACATAGCTCGGAACATCTATGGCATGAATCATTTCTGAATCAGGTGAACCATGTTCTTCTTTCTCAGATTTGATGGCTGACAGCATATCTTCCACAGAAAAACGAATGCCGCGCTCACAGAGAAACCGTAGTTCATCAAACAGGTGGTTCGCCACAAAATGTTCTGCCAAGGGCTCGAAAATTACGTCATCCTGATACCAGCCTCCGTGGGCGCAGGAAATCAGTTCCCGGTAACGCTTTTCTATGATCCACTGGTGCAGAATCTTTTTGCTGCCGATCATCCATGCGTCCAGACGGGCCTTTGTTTCCTCGGGGCTATCGTAGGCTGTTCCATAGCAGGGCAGGCCATTGGCTTTCAGCCACTTGGTCACTGCCTTGCTGAATTTCGTGTAGCTCAATGTACTGCCCCCTTCATGTTATTTTATTTCTGCCCGCAGCGTTCTCTTCATGTCCGTCAAGTCTTTTTCCTCTAAACCGTATGCTTGCTCGATCAGATTCGCATATCGGTCTACATACTGCAAAAAATGCGCTTCACACTGTAAATCGTACAGCAGCAGGCAGCCGTTGTGGAACACAACGGGATCAGGCTCCGTCTTTTCCTCCTCAATTGCCGCCAATCGTAGAACCTCGTCAGCGATGACAAGCCGTTCCGACTGGCCCTTGAGTTTTGAAAGTGCCATTTGTGCATAAGCGGCAACTTCATCCTGTTCGTATAAAGCAGCCTCTGTCAGTTCTTTCTGGACAAGGAGAAGCACTTTTTTATCCCACATCTCAGTGCTTCGCAGGAGAGCCAGCACCAGCATCCTTCTATGAATGTCCCGGTTTTCCCAAGAATCAAGTTCCAGAGATAAATCCTTTTGTTTCACTTGGTCTGATTTGCATGACCATTCAGACAACTTGGCCCGAAACACCTGATAGGCTGATATCATTTCAAGCCATGCTGGACTATGATCTTTGCTGAACTCTATCATACAGCTTGCTCTCCTCAAAAATCACGAAGCTCATCAAATTTATCAATCAGGGCGTCTTCCTGGAGCGTGTCGCCCGGTAGGGCATCCAGAATACCTCGTAGGGCCATATAAATCTCATCCCGCTCCTCGGTTTCGATGAAGCCCATCTTGTTGAAGGTCTGAGTGTAGACTGCCACCGCGTCCAGAGCCTGGGCCTGGGCGTCCTCGCCTGGCTCAGTGGCCAACTTCATCAGCTGGGAACGGGTCTTGCGGTATTGATTGGCTGCCTTTTTCGCAGCGGAGGCGGGGATATGCTCTGCGCCGTCCCAGCCTCGGAAGGGATTGTCAAGGTTTTGCGCCAGCCACTCCGGTTTCCGGGCCTTAGTGATCCGCAGATCCATTCCCGGCTTGCTTTTCCAGAGCTGCTTTGTCGCTTTTGCCGCCGTCTCCGGCAGGCTGGTCATCCAGAACCATCGAAGCTCCGGCATCTGCTCCGGGGTGGTGATATCGTCCGCCCCGAAGCCGAACAGGTCAAAGGTGGAGAGATTCGTCAGTTCCCGGAACCCTCGCACAGCGGAGAAGTTCCCCAGGTTTCCCGGCGCACCCCAGAGCCTCAGTTCCTTCAGGTGGGGATGGACAGCAACCAGTCCGGTCAGATCAAAGTCCTTCAGCTGGATGCCATGCAGCCCCCATAGGTTCGGCAGTTCCGTGTGCGGGCGGTATTCCTCGATAAATTGGAGGGTCAAACCGCTGCCATCTTCGGGGGCATGGATGGTACAGGCGTCCGGCCCCTTGTTCTGGAACAGGAGCTGCTCTGTGTCCTCACCCAGCCACAGTTCCTCCAGCCCGGTCATGTCCAGCATCAGCTTTCTGATGCTGGTGCCCCGCAGATCCAGTGTCCTCTGACCGTGGTTTAGCAAAGTCACTTCATCAACAAAGGGGGTTCCCCGCAAAAACTCCAGCAGATCCGGGTGCCACCGCTCGCAGATGAGGGTGGAGAGGCAAGGCAGCGCCTTTAGTTCCAGCGCCGAATCGAATGGTGCGTACTGGTCCATCACCCGATGGCTGCTGACCTTCAGCGGGATGCCGCCGATTTCCGTTTGCTCGTCGCTCTCCGTGGCCTCCTTGAAGGCACGCCGCCGTTCCTGCGGGATGGCCTGCCACCGGATCTGGAGATGCACATCATAGCCGTCACTCCAGCCTCCGTAGGAGCGGCAGGGCTGGTCGGTGAAGGGCGGCAGTGTGCCCACCAGCTTATACTGGGGCGGGACCTCCATCGGCACCCGCAGCAGGTGGAGGTCGCGGGACCAGTACATGAAGTCCTTGTAGAGCGGGCGGAGATGGGGCAGTTCCTCCGCGGTTAGAGGGGCGTCTCCCACCCAATCCAGAGAGAGGACCACCGCCCAAGATTCTTTGCTCACCGTGTCCGGCGGCGCAATATAGGCAACCTGGCAGGCGGTGTAGCGTTTCAGATATTGGTTGTAGACCGTATAGACCTCTCCGGCGCTGGCTTTCATGGCACCACGCTCCTCTCATCCGTTCTTTTCCAGATAGAATCCCCGTCATGGCTCCCTTTTCATCTTCGGTAGGGATAGATTTCTCTAATAAGCAGAGCTTGTAATTTCAAAGCTAAAATTCATATCTGCATTCATTGTGGCTTCTTCGCTTGTGACTGGTTGAATCACAAATTCAAATGTAGGTTCATAATCCCCATCCTGCAATGTTTCTCCACCTAAAATCTCGATATGATACCAGCCATTTGCGAGTTCAATCATTGGTTTCTTGTACACTCTATAATAAGAAATCAGATCGTTCACCTTTTCAGGCGTAAATTGTTCCAATATCGGCCATGTAAAAAGCATCAGCGTATTATGATCTACTTTGAGGGAATAACCACTTTTTCTAAGTTGCAATCGGTTTCCTTCTTTGCACAGCTCTGGTCTATCACCAGAGAGATTGAACAATATGGTATAGGGATAGTTTTCAATACCGGTCATTGGGATTACAATTCCTTCGGCAAACACCCTGTCGCCGCTTTCGTTTGTGGTAAACTCCATCGCTAAATCATCTGAAAGATGATTTGCCTGCTTCCAGTCCTCCAGCAACAAAATGTCACCAAGGAGAAAATAATTAACAAGATCATTTAATACTTCCGTAAACCTATAGATCATCCATTATACCTCCCTTACAATCCTGTCCGCTGCCAGCCATCCAGCCGCTCCTGCACCGCGTCGATCCTCCAGCCATCGCCCACACGCTTCATCAGGAAGCGGCGGTCAAAGCCGGTATTTTGCTCTTTGGTGTAGATGTAGAGCTTGTTCTTGGTGATCTGCTCCGCATCAAGGAATTCTTCCCCGTTGTAGGTGCCCTGGGCACTGTAGGAGAGGCCCAGAGGCCGGTAGCCCGGACGGGGCTTTTCGCTCACATACTTCTCCCAAATCGCCAGCAGGCGGGGCACCGCCTCGGCATCTTCAAACCCGGCCTGCTCCATGTACTGCTCCCACTGCGTTATCTCGGCAAAGAAAGCGTACAGCACCCTGCGGCATTCTTCCGCCGCCTGCTCATCCAGCTGCGTCTGCTGCTCCTCCAGCAGCTGAGACGAGGTCGCCAGCAGCTCCTCTTTGTCCTTGAGCTCCGCCTCCTGATCGAGCAGAAGGCTCTGCTGCGTCGCCAGCTGCGCCGCCTGCGTCTCCAGCTCGGCGGTCTTCTTCTCCTGCAGATCGACCAGTTGATAGATGCTGAAGAACAGGATCAACGCAAACACGAACAGCATGCTCGCCATC
>OEQR01000178.1_pt1 | contig 10337 bp, 5 predicted proteins | sample 1539761 | NCBI WGS metagenome assembly OEQR01 (sample SAMEA3891879, study PRJEB23780) | metagenome | biome: terrestrial biome; feature: animal house; material: Caecal content | place: Italy | collected 2015-05-05 | reverse complement strand
CCCACTGGTATTTTACTGCATATTCCTCTATTTGTCAGGTTTTGTTAGGTGCTCTTAATCGAATCCCTGCATGTGTTCCCCATTCGGCGCTGCGTGTCGCTCGGATTTCTGCCCACGCGGCGTCATCTGCACTTTGGATGAACGCACCACCATTTTTCTCAAGCATAGAATAAGAAGGTACATGGTATGCCATATTCCCAGAGAGGCTCTCTGCGACCTGTGCCCTCTCTGCGTTTTTGGATGCCTGGACATAAAGTGGCATCCCAGATACACCCCAATTTTCATAATTGCGAATCAGGTAGTTGTCTTCTTCTTCCGTCATATAACGGAATAGCTCTTCCAGTTCAGTATCGGTATATGCTGTCGCATCCACAAGCACACAGTAGGAGTCACATTCTATCACGCTGTCAAGATCCGCAACGCAAGGTGAGACATCAATCTGCGCGGCATTCTCCAGGATTTCACCATATCCCACAACAATCTGATAATCCCCAGAAGAAATGTTAGCTACTTTCTTGACATGGCTGTTCAGATTTTCTCCCTCTGGGGAATATTGATAACAACTAATTCCCTTGGTACTTCCAGAGATTACACGGATTTTGGAAAGGAACAGATATTTCCGCATGGCCCCCATTTTGGCATTGACAAAGCTGTGGTATAACTGTCCCCATGTAGTCGTACTGATGATCCGATATGCAAGATATTTTCCGATTTCCAGGGTAGCACCATTCGGCTTCGGATCTTTTGCCGGAAGAAATGCAAGCGCAAGGTTTCCGTTAATCCCAAGACATCCCAGTCTTGCCTCAGACACGCTTTTCTCAACCGCCTCACTGATCTCGCATTCCAAACGTTCTACTTCCCCCCGCATCGCCGCCCCGGCCGATGGGAAAGTTTCCCCGGTAAGCGTTACCCGCATATCTACCAATTCTGCGGCGTAGTCACTGTCAGGAACAGTAGAAGCTGCGACATTTGCGTCAAGTCTTGCCTCTAAGCGTTGCGCGGTATTCTCCATATCCAACCGTCCCTGTGCCAATTCCTCACGCGCCATGCTCACTTGTTCCTCAAGGGTCTGTTTCGCTGCGTCCACTGTATGGTTCAGCCGTTCTGATTCCTGTTCAAGCTCTTCAGACATGGCAGCTTTCGTTTCAGAAAGATCTTCTGTCATCCGCGACTCTGTCTCTGAAAGCTGGTCAGACATATCTTGAATCTGCTGGGAGAAATCACTGCACAGCGCCCAATACTTCGCATCGCTCAGCTCCACCCCAGCCGGGACCTCGCAGCGGGAGATATAGCTGTCCCCTCTATCCTTATCCAGGACAATACTCAGCATCTCATAGGCGACCTCTTTTTTCCACTCGCCACAGTGCTTTGGCACGATCCGTTTTCCGATATACTTAGACATGAGCGGCGCCTCCTTCCCTGACAGCAGCAACTGCAGTGGCCATCATCCTGGCAGCAAAAGAAGGCATCCGCCCTGTCAAGTCAATTAGGGAGGAGTACCCCCCCGAAAATTTGTTCGATATTTTCAACATTTTCCTGTTCCTTTCCGCCTTCCGGCTGTGTCGGTGTTCTCTTACTCCAAAATTCCAAGCTCCACCATCTTCTTATACAGCATCGTCCCGATGACCGTTTTCGTTTCCGCCGTGTAGTGGACGGAATCGGAAAGCAGTGTCTGGGGAACCTGTCCGTTCTTGATGCGCTCGATGTCCGCATCGGTCGGGTCAAGCCCCGCATCGTCCAGTCCGTAGCAGCTGATGATTGTCTTCCCGTCCGTGTCGTAGATGGGATGGGCAAGATAAGCGCGGAGGCTTACAAACCTCCTGCCAAACGCCTCTGTCATAGCCGCCTCGTAGTCTGCTCTCTGGGCTGCCGTCCCGGAAGATAAGCCAAGGATCACATACTCCTTGCCTTTGAAGTGGTCGATCATCAACCGGTGGGTGCGGATCAGGTCGTCGATATCTGTATACCCACCGTTCTGGCCGATAAAGATCACCATGATCTCTGACTTCCCGTTCCGTTCCCGGTCAAAGGCTGTGCGGATGGCTGTAGGCCTCGTGATCGCCACTTCCTCCCCGGCCTCCGAGCGTGTGAACGTCCAGATACCGGTCTGGTCGGCGTAGTTTGCGCCCGTCCATCTGAGAGTGCCGAGAACACCCCCGATATCCACCGGGTTTACATGGCTCCCGCCCTGAAGGAGAGGCGTCACTTTGTATCCCCATTCAGTCGTGATCCCGGTATCTTCCGCCCGGACGGCGATGGTCACAGGCTCACATTCTGCCGGGATGGTGATGTTATTGATTGTCATCACGTCCGCCCCCTGGCGGGCCGCAATACACCTGGCGTTCTCGCCGCCCGTACCGCCGTTATGGACCGTTGCCCCTGAAAGGGCTGCCAGCGTAGTCGTCCAGCCCCCGCCTGCAGTCAGGGAATCGCCCCAGCAGGTGATATGGATGTCCTTTCCTATACCGGCGTTTTCAAGGGCACTGCTTAACCCGTCCACGTTTTCAGACAGTTCCTCAGATACAACAGACAGCCCCTCAAAGGATTTTTTCAGTTCCTCAATGGAACCCTCCGCCGCTGTAAAACGCTGGGTCAGGGCCCTGTGGTTGACCAGGGATCCCCAGTAGGTGTACTTATTTAAAAAGAACGTCAGCATCTCCTCATCGGAATAGGATCCATCGGTAAAGGCACAGTCCGACCAATACCACACGGCTTCCCACAGGGCGTCCTCCCCTTCGGTATAGGCCCTGGTATTCCAGATGCCAAACCAGCCGGCGCGGAAGGTCTCCGCCGCCTGTTCCGCCCGGATGGAGGCAAGCTGCTCCGGCGTGATCTGGTACTTCCAGACGGAGAGGGTCAGCTTATCGGAGATCCTGCGCGTTGCAGGGCTCCGGTTATTAACAAAGGCGGTCCTCGTTACCATGTCCAGATACCCGGAGATCAGGAGATTCTGTGGATGGCTTCCGGCCTTACTGCTTTCCGGATATCCCTCCCAGTCCTCCAGCGCACAGATATAGCCGTAAAGGTATCCTTCCTCAAACCGTGAGAGCATTTCCTCATAAGTCATCAGGGTGGAGAGGTTCTTCACATACCCCTGGTTGTTTGGCTGTCCCGCCCCTGCGGAAAGAGAGAAACGGAAACGAAGCGCATCGATGAACACACCGGGTTCCGTCACGATCTCCCGATCTTTCGCATCCGTCTGGAAGCCGCCGCTTAAGGTATAAGGGCTTTTAAGCGGGACATCTGCCGTGTCCATACCGGGAGAATACCTCTTGCCGGGGATATTTAAGATTTCCTCCGGCGCGTTTAAGAAGAAGTTGTCCGCAAGTTGTGCGCTGTCCGCACTGTTGGCATGGAGCGCCAGCTCCGCCACGTCTGTAAGGGCCGCATAGTCTGCCTGCTCTGCTTCATGGGCAAACAGGGCTGTCTCCGCCACATCCGCATAGCCCGTATAGGCAAAAAGCCCATCCGAGCGGCTTCTGTCGATCACGGAAGCTGTGATAACCACCCGGTCCATCTGCGCCACCAGCTCATGGTTTAAGAAGGAGCCGGAGAACAGGATAAACAGCGGCTTTCCTGCCGCTAAGACGTTCCTTACCTCTTCCTCCTCCAAATGAAACAGGTTCCTCTGGCCAATGGCCACCGTCTCCGTGCGCATCGGATTGATCACAGTTCCCCAAGATTCGTACCCATTAATATAAAAAGTCGCCGGGAGGGTCTGTCCGGCACACACGGACGCATCCTCCGCATCCTCAATGCGAAGGTCCAGATACAGGCTGTCCAGATGGGCGAGGGCAACGGCGGTATCATAAGAGACTGCAAAGGAAAAATGCAGGCTCCCCCAGGGATGAACTTCGTAGCTTAAAAAGTCCGTATTGGAGAAGCGGAACACGGCGTTCCGGTTGACCACTTCCGCCCCCATGAATCCATCCTCAGATACCAGCCACCCGTTGGTATTATCCCTGGGCGGGCGGAGGACGGAAACGGCAAGCCTTGGGCACATCAGGCCGTCCATGTTGTTGAGGCGGTCGGAAAGGCTTTCAAATGCTTCGCCCCGGCCATCGCTCCTTGCGGCAATCAGCTCCCGCACCGCATCCCCGTGGGCTTTTGCCATCTCCCCCAGGGAGGAATACTCTGTCCCATCATTTCTCGCATCCTTCACCTCGGCTTCCAGGATGGACAGCCGGTCAGTCTCCGAGACGTACTTCCAGAACAGGTCCCAGCTGTCCGTCAGCTCGTAGGCGTAGAAATACACCGTTGCTGCCGGGATAACAATCTCATGCTTCTGGACGCGCAGGGCAAAGAAAAGCTCTGTCTTGTCCGGATAGGTAAGGACAAACTCCTGGAAATGTGGATCAGAAAAGTCGATGTCCATAAAAATCACATCCCCCGCTTTTAAAGAGCAGGTCTTAAGGTTCACGCAGCCTACCGTGCCGTCACTGCTTCCCCAGGCACGAGATGCATTGGTAACAAGAAAATCCGCCTCCGGGATTTCATCCATAGCATGAAACACCACCCGGTACTTTTTCTCCTTTACCGTATCGTATTCTCCGAAGAAGCCGGCGAAAAGGCCCACATAGGAAGCGCCTGCATAGGAGAACTCGCCCTTTACCACCGATCCATAAAGTGAAATATCTGCCGTATTCCCTTTATCCTTTTCTATCGCCACACCGATGGTGGACGGGATACTCTTGGGAACCAGCCCTTTTGTGATGGAACGTACCGCCTCCCCTGCGGAAGCGTGTGTCTCCCCTTCGCTGTCTACCCGGATATCCAGTAGCTCCGTATCAGAGGTGGCGGAAGACACCAGGTTGTCAAGACGCTTACTGAGAGCCTCTGCCGTCTCCTCCATCTCGGTGCGGCCTTCCCTGAGTGCCTCATCCGCCGCATCCACCTTGCCGGTAAGAAATGCAGACGTGTCAGATAACTCCTGGCTCATGGCAGCCTTGGTATCGGACAGTTCCTTACTCATCGTTTCCTTCGTGGTGGAAAGGTCATCCCCCATCCGTGCTTCTGTATCGGACAGCTGATCCGACATATCCTTGATCTGCTGGGAAAAGTCCGAACACAGCGCCCAATACGCTTTATCTGTCAACTCCGTGCCTGCCGGTACCTCACATCGGGAGATATAGCTGTCGCCGGATGTTTTATCCAGCACGATACAGAGCATCTCGTAGGACTGCTCCTTCTCCCATTCCCCGCAGTGCTTCGGCACGATCCTTTTTCCAATATAATCGCTCATCCTGATGCCTCCTCTTCGTTATAGGTGATTGTGATCTTTCCTTCCCCGTCCATGGAAAAAGAAAGGCCTAACCCGTCATCGGACTCGATGCACAGGTACCCATCGTCATTGATGCTGCACTCCACCATGTTTTCCGCCACACGGCTTACCGTGCCGGAATAGGAGGCTTTGGTCAGCCCTTCGTTTTCCAGCGCTGCCCGCTCAATACGCAGGGTAAAGGAAAAGGAGCCGACCGCCGCTCCCGACCCGTCAAGGAGTGTCACATCCACGGGAAGCCTGCCCGTGTTGGCGGTCATTATATCAGTAATGGTAAGGTACACACAGCCGTTTTCGGTATAGACTATCTCCGGGTCTGCCTCGCTGCTGTACTGGAACACGTTCCCATCAGACCTTGTGCCGGTTACGTTGATGATCACACCCTCCGGCACAGTAAAGAGGATGGAGTCCTGGTACAGGGAGCAGCCGATGCGGCGTGCACCATGGTCATACTGCTTCACATGGATCACCGGCGGCACAAGGTTCTCCGTCAGCGAAAGGTCAACCGCCTGCTGTATCGTGATCGGCGTTGTTTTCGGCATCTGCATCAACTCCTTCCTCCGGTATTGCCGATGTTGTTGTATTTGAATCCTCTTCTGTGCCGGTATCAGTACCGATATCCTCTCCGGTGCCTGTATCCGGTTCCGTAGGTTCTGTCTCCGGCTCAGTCGGCTCACTTGGCTCCGTCACGGGCGGCTCATACCCCACAATCTCCCAGTCTGTGCCATTCCACAGCTTCAGCCTTTTAGGGCTTATGGTCTTATCAATCCAGAGGGTGTCGGATTTCGGTGCTTCCGGTGCCTTTTCAGATACCGTGATCTGCTCCTTGCCGTACCGCTCATCGAGGTTTTGCAGTGTCTCTTCTGATAACCTCACACCCTCAAATCCCAGACTTTCCTCCCATGTCATGCCGCCGTCTGAGCTTACTGCAATGCCGTAGCGTCCGTCTGCATACAGCCCGATTTTTACCATGCGTTTGGTATCCTGCGGGTCTGTCAGGAGGATAGCATCTCCTGTCCAGTGAAAGTAGGCGTTCCCTGAGATCCGCACAAGCTGTGTATCAACCGTGCCGCCCCGGATCTGCCCTGCCAGGATGGAAAAGGTATCAAACACGGTGGATATTGCTTTGTAATCCGTATCCCAGCCGTACTGCCAGGTCTCGCCGCCATTGGTAGAGAAAAACAGCCCGTCCGGCCCGCTCCGCCATGCGCGGGTGGAAGCTTCCAGCGACACCGCGTTATAGGCATAGCGCACCACGTTGCCGTTATTGTCCGTACCGCTGGAATAATGGAGCCCCATCAGGGCCGCCGCCAGCACGTTGTAATACCCCTGGTTTTCCGCCAGGGCGGACACATCTGAGATGGAACTTTCCACCCGGATGGCGGTCTGGTAGGCATTGCTCGCCTCGTTTTTAATGCTGCCCAGAGAGACGGCAAGGGAGCTGCTTCGGCTGCTGACCACAGAGTTTGAAAGCGTTACGCTCTTGTACTTTTCCAGCAGTGTATCGTACTCCGTTTCCGTCACTTTGGAGGAAACCTCAATGCCCAGCTTGGAGATATATACCCACACCGTGTCGCACATCTGCACACGCTCGGCTTCCGCGATATCCTCATACCCAGGCGTTTCCCATAACTGCAGGAAGTCGATGGTGATGTCCACGTTGGGATCCGTAAGGGTCGTGGTCTTCAGGTAACTTGCCGCATGATTGCGGAGGGCGTCCACGCTGGGCTGCGACTCAAACTGCTCCGTACAGTCGTAGGGAACGATCCGTTCATAGGGGGCGGATTTTCCGGATACCGTGATGACCTTCTCCGGCAGCTCCAGCACCGCGCCTGTCTCCTGGTTCTTCCAGTAGGGATGGACGCCGGTGATGACATTCTCGATATTCCGCTCCATTTTGAAGTCGATGAGATTCTTGCCGTAGACGATGCGCACCCCGTTATCTCGCCCCCTGGCCTGATGGAGCCGCACCGTGTAGCGGTCCCACTCATATTCCCCGCCATAGGTATCCAGTACCGACCCATCCACACCGCCCAGGGCACTGCGCAGGGATACCGGGACGGTAAGGTTAAAAGCCGCCCCTGATGCCAGGTCCGTCCAGAACGTAAAGGGGCAGTCCGTGGTGGCCTTGGATTTTAGGGCCGCGAGGGCAGCCGGACAGCCGGATGCTGACAGGGGAGAGACCGTGATAAAATTTAACTGGTAAGAGATATGCCTTGCGCAGATTTCCAGTTTCCCGGACAGCGGGGTCGTGATCTTATAGATCCGGAAGGGCTGGCTCTGTACCTGGTCGGCCGGCTTTGCCAGGATAATGTTCCCCTCCTGCAGGTAATCTGCATGGATGCCCTCCGCCGGGTATTCCATCTTCAGCTCATAGCTCCCGTTCCGCTTCTCTGTGACCACGCAGGACTGGCAGTCGGAGAGCTTCCCGATACCATTGTCGGCATACTCCGTTTCAGAAGAATCATAAAGGCATGGGATCATAGCGTCCACCACCTTGGCGTGACTTCTACATAGGAAATGCCTCCCGTCCAGGTAATCCGGGTGCTGCCGAGGGCAAGCTCCGGGAAGTCTTCGGAGAGGATGGTCTGGTTGCAGAAGCCCCCGGCATTGTAGGCGTTGTGAGTTTCACAGTTTAAGTCCACGTACTGGTCAATGCTGTGGATGGTGATGGCGTTATCCCCCACATACAGCACCCCTGCGCCGGTCCCGTACACCCGGATGATGGGCTGTGAGGCAAAGGAAAAGGGATTTCTTATCGTTCCCGGAGCGTCCATGCGCACCGGCTTTTGCCCCGCCACGCTCCATCTCTGGGGCTTGCAGTGGAAGGTGAGCTTCATCTTCGCCGCCTTGTGCCTCGTCACTTCAAACTCCACCGCATCCTTACACACCGCCATCCGGAAGAAGTCCGGGTTGTAGGTGTCGGAGAGCTTCTGGTAGCCCACCGGAGATAACAGCCAGCTCTTGACCGCCGTGGTCTTGGCCGGTATCCCATCAAAGAAAAAGGCATCATACTCGATGTCAAGGTTGTGGAAGCGCCGCTGCCCGGTTCTGGCGTTCTCCGTTAAGATGTCGCCGTTTTTCCCCGGCACAGCCGTTGCCTCCACATCCGCCGCCGGCGAATCATAGACACCGGGGCCGGAAAGGTAGAGCAGGAACTCCTTACTGTTCCTGCCCGCAAATGAGAGGTAGTTTCTCGTAAACCGCCCCCTTGTATCAAATGGTGAAACCGGCATTTCATTCCCTCCTTCTGTCTTAGTTGAGTCTTATTTGAACACAGCATCATCCTCCGAGATCATGCCGTTGATCTTATCCGCCACCACCCTTGCCAGCTCATCATCGTTTCTGGCGTTATAGCCGTTGACCGTGATGTGTACACCGCCCAGATTGGTGGTCTTCTGGTTATTATTGGTGGTATTGTTGGTGGTCGCTCCTCCCGCCGCCATACCGGCAAAGGCCGGCTGCGGGAAGGAAAACTCCGGCAGGTCAATTTGGGGGAGTTTCAGGTTCCGCAGCTTTTTAAAGCCAAACAGATCCCCGTCTCCCGTACCCCGCATCTGTTCTTTGAGCTGGGAGGCAAAGGATTTCACCTGATTAAGCACGGTTCCCATATTACCGGTGATGCCTTTACGGAGCAGATCCATAAAGTCCGGCATATAGGTATCCGCATCGGAAAGAGGCCCTTCGTCCGGCACGGAGAAGTGCAGGAGGCTGGCGATGCCCTTTGCCACGCTCTTGGCGGCATTGAACACACCGCTTGCCGCCGACTTGATACCGTTTGCAAGCCCGGAGCAGATGTCCTTGCCCCAGCTTATCGCGGAGGAGGCGACGCTCTTTACCCCGTTCCATACCTTGGAGGCACCGCTTGCGATGGCGGATGCCGCGCCGGATACAGCGTTCTTCAGGGAATTCCATACATTCGTCACACCTTCCCGGAAGCCGTCACAGTTATCCCACAGGGCTTTCACACCTGCCCCTACCGCGCCTACCGCGGCAACTGCGATCCCCGCAGGACCGGCAAGACCGGCAAGGGCGGTACCTGCAGAGGCAAGGAACCCGCCTGCAGAGGCCGCCACACCGGAAAGGGCGGTCCCCGCGGATGCCGCAAGGCCGGAGAGGGCACTTCCTGCCGACCCGATCAGGCCGGTGATTGCGCTCCCGGCACTCCCCGCAAGGCCGGTGAGCCCGGAGCCAAGGGAGGATACAATCCCTGACAGGCTGCTTCCCAGCCCGCCCACTTTGGTCATGAGGCTGGATACGGTTTTTCCGATCCCGCCGCCAAGGCCTGAAAGCGCCTTGGAAAGCCCGGAGCCAGCGTTTGCGAGGTTATTTACCAGCCCGGACAGGCCGTCCCCGAAGCCGCCAAGCTTCGAAAGCAGGCTGCTGATGCCGTCCCCGAGTCCGCCGCAGTCTGCGGTGACGCTCTTCAGCACATTCCCAAGATTCGAGAGCAGGCCGGAAGAAGTCCCGGTACTGCCTATTGCGGAATTCAGGCCGCTGAAGGTCTGCGCGACGGTCTGAAGGGAATCCTTCATCTGCCCCACTTCCCGGATGATGCCGGCCACGTCGTTTATGGCGCTTCCGATCCTGCTGATCCCGGTCCCCACGGAGACTGCGAAGTCTGAACCGAAGGTGTTTCCAAGGCTTGTGATGTGGTTTCCCAGGGAGGATAGGCTGTCCGCAAACTGCCTGGTGGCCGCCCCCATATCGGACACGCCCTGGCGCACCGTCTCCGTTATTCCCTCCATGGCGCTGCCTGTCAGATTCTTCAGGCTGTCCCACAGGGAAGAGAGCCTGCCTTCTGTGCCGGACAGCCCATTTACAAGGAGGCTGCCCATGCTGCCTGCCGCACTTGCGAGGCTGTCCCGGATGCCGGAGGTGATCCTGGCAAACGCCTTTTCTACCTGTTCTTCCAGATTTCCCACGGGGTCGGTTATGCTGGTACTCATGGAACCGGCCAGCTCCGATACCGCGCCGGTGACCAGCTTCTGGTTTTTCGTGATGCCCTTTGCCAGAAGCTCCATAAAGTCCGGCATAGAGGTGTCTGCGTCCGCAAGGG
>OEQR01000177.1_pt1 | contig 10396 bp, 6 predicted proteins | sample 1539761 | NCBI WGS metagenome assembly OEQR01 (sample SAMEA3891879, study PRJEB23780) | metagenome | biome: terrestrial biome; feature: animal house; material: Caecal content | place: Italy | collected 2015-05-05 | reverse complement strand
TGTTCCGTTCGGGCCGGATGGTCCGTTTTGTGAACATATCCGCCTTGCTTTTCAGTTTGCCGTTTTCGTCCAGGTTCTCCAGAGAACAGAGCAGATAATAGGAAGAATCGTCCTCAAAGAGCCGCCCATTCTTGCGGTCGTTCAGCAGGCCATATTCTGCTGCAAACTTATCATAAGCTGCATTGAGTTCGGACTGTTTTGCCTGGATGGCGTCATTTGGGGCATCCTCCATCTGCAGGTCGATCAGGTCGTGGACGATCTGCCGCAGTTCCACCATACCTTTGACCCGGCCCTTGGCCGTGTCATTCAGCTCCAGGTGGGTCATGACCGAGTTTTCGCGGTAGTAAACCTCTCCATCTACCACCGTGTAGGAGAAGTTCTTCACGTTGGGGTCGGCGGGCAGGAAATCGCGGCTTGTCTCGGCCTCTCCCACATCCGGGGCAGTATGCTCGGCTTCCCGGTATTCACCCTCCAGATGGGAAATGGCCTCTGTCAACTGTTCGCCCAGGTTTGCCCCCTCCAGGGGCAGAACAGTGCTTTCCTCCCGACCATACTGGGTGCTCTCGGTGGTCAGTTCGCCCAGGATCATCTCAGGATGATCCACAAAATACTGATTGATGGAGATACCACTCTCGGTCTGGCCCAGCTGCACCCAGTCGGGTTCCCGGTCGATGGGCCGGTCACGTTTTTGCAGGAAGATGATATCGGACACCACATCGGTGCCGGCATTGGCACGGAACGCATTGTTGGGCAGCCGGATGGCCCCCAGCAGGTCGGCCCTCTCGGCCAAATACTTGCGGGCGGTGGAATCCTTGGAATCCATCGTGTACCGGCTGGTAACAAAGGCCACCACGCCGCCCGGGCGAACCTGGTCCAGTGCCTTGGCAAAGAAATAGTTGTGGATGGAGAATCCCAGCTTGTTGTAATCCTTGTCGTTCACCCGATACTGACCGAAGGGCACATTGCCAATGGCCAGATCGTAGAAGTCCTGCTGCTTGGTGGTTTCAAAGCCTGCCACAGTGATGTTGGCCTCCGGGTAGAGCTTTTGGGCGATGCGGCCCGAAATACTGTCCAGCTCCACACCGTACAGCTTGCTTCCCGCCATGCTCTCGGGAAGCATACCGAAGAAATTGCCTACGCCACAGGAGGGTTCCAGGATGTTGCCGGTCTGAAAGCCCATGCGCTCTACTGCATCATAGATGGCACGAATCACGGTAGGGCTGGTGTAATGGGCGTTCAGGGTGCTGGCCCGGGCGGCGGCGTATTCCTCGAGAGAGAGCAGTTCCTTCAGTTGGGTGTACTCCTTTGCCCAGCTGTCCTTGTCCGGGTCAAAGGCGTCGGCAAGGCCGCCCCAGCCGACATACCGGGACAGGATTTCCTGTTCTTCCGGGGTAGCGTTCCGTTTTTCAGACTCCAGAGTTTGCAGGGTACGGATGGCCTCCACATTGCGGGCAAACTTCTGCTTGGGGCCACCTTCTCCTAGATGATTGTCAGAGATGTGGAAGTTCCGGGCGGGAGTGACAGGCGTTTCCTGTTTGGGAGGTTCCTGTTCAGGAGGGTCGATGTGGAGCCTTTCGACCACTACATCATAGGGCAAGTGTGTTTCTTCTGCCGGGTAGGACGCTACCGGTTCCGTGGTAAAGGTGGGCTGCACAGCAAGCTGCGCTTTCCGAGCTTCGATCTGCTCCCAAAGGGCGCTGCGCTGCTCTCTGCTCAAATTCAGATCTTCGGCCCACTGATAGTCCAGAGCCACCACTTCAAGGGCGTCTGCATCGGCAGCGTGTTCGATGGATTGGCTCCAGTAATCAAACACCACCGCTCTGGCCAGCACAGCCTCCAGCTTTTCCAACTCTGGCGGGGACATCTTTTTCCAGATATCATCTTCTTCACGCTGGCCGCTCCGGATGGTAAAACCTTTGCCGTCATCGTGCTGGGAGACAGTGTAAACAAGGGTATCCGGCACCCCGTTGATCTTGCAGGACAGGTGATACTCCTTTTCCCGGAGGATCGCGAAATGGCTGCTGCTTTCCACCCGGATGTCCGTCACATCTTCTGCTGTCAGAGGCTTCTCAGGTTTGGCCGGGGTTGCTTCCTTTTCCAAGTGCTGACGAATCACCCAAATCGGCTCTGAACGGAAGATCGGGAAGCCGGTGGTTTGGGCAAAGGTCACATCCCGCAGGCTGACCCTCTCCGAATCCAGGTCCACCTGGTCCACGACGAACCGGCGGTCATCCAGATTAAAGGCGGTTTCGCCCGGAATCAGATTCTGACGGGCGTACTCTGCATCGGACAGGGTTTCCGGTTCCGGCTGCTCCGGCACATCGGCGGCAGGGTCTGCGGCTGCCTGCTCGGCATCTGCCACCACCTGCTGGATGAAGGGATCGTTGTCCAGCTTTTCGGGGTCTACCACCTGGCCGTTTACAATGCCGCGGTCTGCCAGCGTTTCCCGAATGGAAACGGGGTCCACATCATCCAGGTTGTCCCGCTCGATTTGGGTATAAAAACGGTCCTCTTTGATGAGCTGCACGATTCGGCGCTGGACCTCAGACCAGGGCAGCTCTGTCCTGACTGGGCTTCCGGGACGAACTGTAAACGGGGCCTTGCCGTCGCCGCCGTCATACTCATGAGCCAGCCATGCAGCGGTATCTTTCTCCTGTGCATGGTCTTTCAGATAACGGACAACGGCGTGTTTGCTTTCGATTTTGCCATTCCAGTTCTGGATGGCCTTGTTGATGTCTGCATCCGAGAGGGGGTGCAGCAGCTCGTGGAGTTTGGGATAGGTTTCGTCGATAATCTCCCGGTGCAGGCGCTGACGGAACTCCGGCATATCCGAGTACAGTTTGATAAGCTGCACGTCATCTGCCTCCAGAACAGCGCGGCGGATAGCGGCATTCCCTTCGATCACCGCGTTTTCCCGGTCGGAATGGGCACAGGCGTTCCGGTATCTGATATCCTTGGTGACCGCCTCCAACACAATGGGCTTGTATCGCTCGTGCAGTTCCCGGACGGTGGCATTTTGAATGGCTTCCTCATCCGGGAACGCCCTGAATCCATCTGCGCCAAACTCTGCCTCGTGGGCATCAATGGCCCGCTCTGCTTCGTGGTCAATGGAGAGCATGGAATATTCCCGGCGCTGGGTACTGCCATTCTGGACAGCAGAAATCGTGACATCATGCTTGTCCCGCAGTTGTTCCACAATCTGTTCCAGCTGGTTTGCCGGGAATCCGCACATTTCCACTCGGCCTCCGCCCGGAATGGATCGGCTGAAAAGGTTCAGGTTCAGCTCCGCAGCGGCGGTGCGGGAATCTTCGCCGTACAACTCGAAGAAGTCCCCCATCTGGTAAAGGACCAGATCATCCGGGTGGCGTTCCTTGACGCCGTTGTACTCCCACACACCCGGGTCAGGCCGTTCTGTTTCGTCCAGATACTTGCCTGTGGCAATCAGAAGGCTGATTCTTTTTGCCGCATCGGACCAGCTGAACCGTTGCTCCTGCCCATTGGGATAGGAACGCAGGCTGATGCCTCGGGCATTGTGATCGAGAAAACCATGACTGCCATCCAGGAAGGTCCAGCTCCGGCCCCCGATGCCGTACTCCTTTTTCAAAAACTCGGCCCGTTCTTTAGGGGTGTGGTCCCCCTGGAAAAAGGCCACAATCCGCTCTTTGCCGTTGGCAAAGCCGCTGCCGCTGGCCATGGCCAGCGCAATGTCCTCACCGGAAAAAGAAAAAGCGGAGACTTTTTCGGTCTCCGCTCGTCGGTCGATCTGTTCGATTTGCTCCGCTTCGGTGGGGAAAAAACTCAGCTGTTGATGAGTTCCGCCATCAGGATTTCCTCGGCCTGTGCCTTGCAGGTGTTCATCAGGCCCACCCACTGCATCGGGTTCAGGGTTTTCAGCTCCTCCGTTGCTCCCGCTTCCTTCGCCAGCTGGGGCATCATCTGTTCCAGCCGCTGGTGTGCTGTCTCGTCCACCTCCTGCAGGTGCGGGAACAGGCTCCCGGACAGCAGCATCTGATTGTAAATCAGGGGCCGGCGTTCCTTCAGATACGCTTTCCGCATCCGTCCGTACTTGCCCAGGGGCTTGGCCGGGGCCGGGTCGAGAATCAGGTTCGGGATCAGATAATCCCCGTTCTGAGAATAAGTTAAGCTGCTCATATTCTTGGCTCCTTTCTGCATTTCTGCGCCGGATGGTGGTCTTGATGGTTCTCTCGATCTGCCGCAGCACCTGGCTGCAGCTTTCTGTGACTGCTGTGCCCAGGACGTTCGCGGCTGCCGGGGTGCTGAAGGAATAGACGGCCTGGAAATCCTCTCGGTCAAACCATCCTTCCGGGTCGATGCCGCACCGGGACAAAAGCAGCCAGGTGATACTGATGGCCCCTGCGGACTTGAATTCCATCTCAAGCCCAAGATCATCATACCCTTCCAACAGGGAACCGTCAACGATGTCGCGGATATCCTGGGCGTTGTTGTCCCAGTAGTCCTCCACCAGTTTGCCGGAGAGGTCTGCCAGCTGCTGGGCGAAATTGGGGTCGCTGACCCCGTAGGTTTTCGCCAGCATCTCGGCCACCGGTTCCCGGAAGGTAAAATCCATCTGCCAGAGGTCCGGGTCCAGGGAATTTCGGCGGGTGCCGGTGTCCGACACATCAAAGACATACCGCAGGTGTGGGGTGCCGCCACTGTCGTCCAACAGGGCGATCCCCTTCGCACCGCGCCGGACAAACCGGTTCATCCGGTTATTCCAGACATCATACTCAGCGCAGGCGGTGGCATCCGGGCGCTGGGCGTAAATCAGCAGCTGGTCGGAATAAGGGTACTTGTACAGCCGTCCGGCCAGAGATAAAAAATCCGCCCACCGTTCCCAGTTTCCTGTCAGACGGCGGGCGGTATCGGTCGCAAGCTGCGAATACAGCTCGGCTTTTGTGGGCATGATGGGACCTCCTTTCTCTTACCCCCGGCCCCACTCTTTCTTCCGGTGAACTTTAGGGGCAGGTGTAGACTGACTGTCGGTTTCTTTCAGTTCTTTCAGCACCGACTTTCTCAAGCTCGGCTTGAGCGGGTGTTTCCAGCGGCTGAAAGCCATATCTTTGGGGCCGGTAAAGCCACCATAGCCATCCCTCTCATAGACCCGAACCCGGTCAAAACCCAGGTCTTTCCGCATCTGTTTCAAGATTTCCATGGCCTCGGGACTCTGGTTCACAGCATCCATCCGGGTGTAATCGTCCACCAGGTAGTTCTTGCCCTGGCGGACCTGGAGCAGATCGGCGGCACTGGGCGGGTTCTCCCGCTGGACACCAAAGGTCAGCCGGGCAGCCGACAGGTCATCACTGTTATAGGATTCAGAGCGCAGCTCCTGAAACCGTGCCACAGCCTGTTCGTAGGTGTCGTAAAACTCGATGGGTGTATGGGGTTTACTCCCTGCCGCACCCGTCCAGGTAGCAAGGTCAGGGATGATATAACACTGCCACTTACTGTCTTTTGCGTCCGTCATAGGCTTGTCCTCACCCCTCAGATAAAATCGGGATAGAGTTCCAGCGCATCGAACTCTGCATCGGTCATCCCGGCCAGCTTGTCGAGGGTGCTGTCGGTCAGGTCCCGCAGCTCCGTTTCGGATAAGGTGAGGTAGGTTCGCATCTCGGTCAGGACTTCGATCAGCCGTTCCCGGCTGCCGCTGTTGTAGAGACTCATCAGGTTCACTTCTTCGTAGGTGAAATTCATCATCGTGTATCCCTTTCACTGTGTTTTTTCCCCTTTGCAGGAGAATTGGATTTTTCGGGATGTTTCAGCTGTTCTTTCAGCGATGGCCGGGAACGTGCGGTTTCCTTCATCTTTTCCAGAAATTCCGGTAGCTCCTTGAAGCCAATCCTGTCCACAAAAAACGCACAGGCTTGACCATCGCGTTTTAACGCCACTACATCACTGACCGAAAGGCTATGTCCTTTGAAGTCAGGCGGATGATAAAGGTTGAACTGAATATACAGTTCTTCCAACACTTTGGCGGTATCCATGCCGTAAAAATAGGCAGGGGTATTGGCAAAATAGGCGGCTTCGTAATGCGTCAAATCCGGCGTCTTTCCCATCTGTGCCAGCCGATCCAGCGATTCAAACTGTTCATCCCGGGTTTCCGGCCCGGGCTTAAGCTGCAAGATCAAGTAGGCACTGCTTTCAGCAGAGAAAAAGCGTTCCAAAACATCCTGCATCAGCGGCCACCCTCGTTCTCAAATTCCAGGCTGAACTGAGGCCGGCCATTGCTTTCGGTGGTCATCAGGACAGAAGCGTTGTAGGTCTTACCAGTACGCTGACTCTTGCAGTCCTTGAGCCGGGCACGGCCATTCCGCAGCAGCTTATCCACCAGCTGCCCCGTGATGTGCTTGCCTAGCCGCTTGAAGAAAGCGTTGTCCTTCCAAATCACAAACCGGCACTCACGGTTGGAGCAGAACCAGCCCTTTTCACGCTCGGCCACCTCGGCACCACAGTGGGGGCAAACACCAACGATCTTACCATTGTTCTTCATAAGCATACTCGCTCCTTTCACCGCCTCGCTGGTCTGTACCAGGGAGGCGACCATCTGTTCGATCTCATTCATAAAGGTTTCGGGGTCCAATTCACCCCGCTCGATTTGAAGCAGCTTCTGCTCCCAGTCGGCAGTCATGGTGGCAGACTGGATTTCTTCGGGCATAACAGAGATCAATGCCCGGCCTTTCTCGGTGGGGATCAGATTCTTTGTCTTTCCGCTGCCCTCACGGGTGAGAAATCCTTTCTTGACCAGCTTTTCGATGATACCTGCCCGGGTAGCAGGGGTCCCGATGCCCCGGCGCTCGGCTTCTTCTGGCATACTTTCTTTCCCGGCAGTCTCCATAGCAGACAACAGGGTGTCCTCGGTAAAATGCTTGGGCGGGGACGTTTTTCCTTCCTTCAGCTGGGCGTCCAGGACAGGCAGGGTTTCCTGGCCCTGCACCTCGGGCAGAATCTCCAGTTTTTCCTTGTCTTTTTCAGCGGTATCCCCAAGGACGGCTCGCTCGACCGCTTTCCAGCCCTCGGCCAGAACGGTCTTGCCTTTGGCAGTGAAAACCTGCCCGGCACACTCCATCTGCACCCTGGTTTCCGCGTAGCGGTACGGCTCTCCCACGGCGGCCAGCAGCCGGGCCGCAATCAGGCGGAGGACATGGGCCTCGCCTGCAGGTAAAGAAGAAAGGTCAGCGTTTGCCATGCTCCTGGTGGGCAGGATTGCATGGTGGTCGCTGATCTTTTTGCTGTTGATGACCTGTTTGGCATGGATGGGAATTTCGCCGGTCACACCGAAGTAGGAAGCAGTCTGACGAACCAGATCGGGCAGGCCCGGCTCCATATCCTCAGTCAGATACCGGCTGTCGGTGCGGGGATAGGTTACCAGCTTCTTTTCATAGAGGGCCTGGGTGTAATCGAGAGTCTGCTGCGCCGAATAGCCCAGCAGCCGGTTGGCATCCCGCTGGAGAGATGTCAGATCATAGAGGGTGGGCGGATGCTCGTTTTTCTCCTTTCGTTCTGTCTTTTGCAGGACAGCTTGGCTTGCTTTCCGGCACTCTGCCAGCAGCGACTCGGCCTGGGATTTGTCTTTCATTCGCTCACTGGATGCCATACAGTCCTCCATCTTGAGAAGCACCGTGTAAAAGGGTTCAGGCCGGAACGCATCAATGGCGGCTTCCCGGCTCACCGTCATGGCAAGCGTCGGGGTCATGACCCGGCCTACGTTCAGGGGCTGACCATACAGGCATGAAAAAAGCCGGGTAGCGTTGATACCGACCAACCAGTCGGCACGCTCCCGGCAAAGGGCTGCTTTATACAAAGCATCGTATTCGGTTGAAGGCTTGAGGTGGGCGAATCCATCCTGGATGGCAGCATCCTCCATGCTGCTGATCCAGAGCCGGGTAAAGGGTTTCGTGCAGCCACACTTGTGGTAGACGAGCCGGAAAATCAACTCCCCTTCCCTCCCCGCATCGGTGGCGCAGATGAGCTGATCCACGTCGGGCCGGGCCATAAGGCTGCGCAGGACTTCAAACTGCTTTTGAGTGGACGTCGATACCAGGTACTGCCACGCTTTGGGCAAGATAGGCAGGTCCGCCTTGGACCATTTAACCAGTTTCGGGTCATAGCTCCCGGGCGGAGCTAACTCCACCAGATGGCCCACACACCAGCTGACCAGATAGCCGTTACCTTCCAAATAGCCATTTTCACGCTTAGTTGCCCTCAGAACTTTGGCAAAACTCTGTGCGGCCGAATGTTTCTCAGCCAGTACCAATTTCATTTGCATCATCTCCTTTGCAAAGTAAAAGCAGCCCTACACTGGGAGTGCAAGGCTGCTATGTAAATTACATTTAATAAACTTAATTTGTCAACGAACAATGCTTATGCCTCTCGCATCTGATATGTCACATCCACAATGCCATTATAGCTGCGAGTCGAAACTAACTTTAATTTCTGGCTAAGTTCTTTTTCTTCAAAAAGTTTGATGCCTTCGCCAAGCAATATCGGCATGACAGAAATTGTAATTTCATCTGCCATTTGTGCCTGCAGAACTTGATTTACAATAGATGCTCCACCACAAATCCAAATATCTTTTTTAGTCTCTTTTTTCAGCTCTGTAAGCAGATCCACCACATTTTTATTAGCAAATGTAATTTCTGGACATTCTTTACACTCTCTATGGGTTAACACATAGGTTTCCTTTCCGTGGTACGGCCACACATCCGGTGATAGTTCTGTAATGATTTGGTTGTATGTATTAAAGCCAAGTATCACAGTATCCACAGTTTCAATAAATTCCGGGTAACTTCCCGGATTATGCACATCGCTTCCATCTCCGCCAAGCCAATTAACTGAACCATTTTTCTCCGCAATATAGCCATCAAGACTCATTGCGATATATATCACTATCTTTCTCATAAAGCAAAGCCTCCCTTTCTATATCATCTTACCATTTTCTATCCATCATTGTCATGAAAAACTCCTGAATAATATGTAAGACAGCCCGAAGACTAGCCTTGCTTAAATTATGGTGTGATTATTCTTCCTCGTTCTCCAAGATCTTTTTATTGCCGTGTTCTGCGGCCATATTCCCCATATTTTATATCTTGGGCGGCTCGCCTGGCACTGCCCAGCTGACCCCTGGAAATGGCTCCCCTGTCTGGCAGAAATATAGCAGAACCTGTTCGATCTGCCCGGCGTTTTTGCAGAGATATCCTTTCCAGCTCTTGGCCCGCTTGTTCCACCAGAGCACCCGCTGCCCGCCTCTGTGGTATTCCAGAACAGCCCCGCCCTTTTCCCATTGAATATGCAGAGAGGCATCTTCTTTTGTTCCGTATGCCCAGCGGCAGATACCCTCTCCGAGCTTCTGAGCAATCTCAGCGACCTGTTCTGTATTCGGGCGGCAGGCGTGGAGCAGCTGCACTTCACGGCCCGGACTTTTTTGGGGTGCATTTGTTCTCTCTGTTTCGACCCAGCAGAGCACGCATTCCTCTGTCGACCCATCCGGCACAGAGGGCAAAGTCTTTTCCTCCGAACGGATGGCAGCCGGGAGGCCTTCCAGCATGGGGAACCATGCCGGCGGATCATAGTGCACCGGAAACGTTAAAGGCTTCGGGTCCACCAGTTTTTCGGGATGGAGCAAATCGAATCCAAGCAGTTCTGCACTATGCAGCCAGGGCATTTCCTGGAGAAGTGTACAGTCAAACGACTGCCGCTGCGGCGGCATCACAGAAATGGATTCCAGGTTTTTGCAATCTTTCAAAAAGCTGTAGTCGTTCACAAGATAGCGATGAACCTCAAAAGCGCGCAGTTTTCCCATCCATCGCACCGGCTCCCACGTACCCCGTTCCAATGACAGGAAAGCCGGCATTCCCTGCGATTCAATATATCCTCCAAGTGGGGAGCGGCTTTCGCCGCAGAGAAGGCACTTAATGGGATACAGATCCTGTATCGATGTGGGTAGCCTGCCGAGATAACGCACGATGGCGGTCAGCAGATAGGGATCTATCTTTATTTTCTCTTGCATCATTGAGCACCTTCTTCAAGTGGAACTGTCAACCTGAAAACACCTCAATTTTGTGGTTCAAGTAAGCTTTTTTCTGAATGATATGATTATATCAAACAGCGTCTAACAAATCTACAACTCACTGCTGTTTTATGTACGGGCGGCCAAGCCGCCCTTTTTGTTACACGTCCTCGTACCCGTCGCTGGTCTGGTATACCTTGCGCTCGGTTTCCTCGCTCAGCTCATCCGCCGGTTCCTCTTCCAGCGGGAGTTCCAGCTCTTCCTCGCCCTCGCGGTAGTCGGCATCCGGGTCTACGCTTTCTTTTTCGGCCTGTTCCTTTTTCTTCTTCTGGATGAAGAAGTAGAACCCGCCGCCGGCAGCCAGACCGACCA
>OEQR01000172.1_pt1 | contig 10540 bp, 7 predicted proteins | sample 1539761 | NCBI WGS metagenome assembly OEQR01 (sample SAMEA3891879, study PRJEB23780) | metagenome | biome: terrestrial biome; feature: animal house; material: Caecal content | place: Italy | collected 2015-05-05 | reverse complement strand
GTACGGATACAAGCAACTGAAATATCCGCTCCGCCTGCTGATCTACCTCTGCCAGATGTCCGTTCAGCGTTCCGGAAGTCAGCAGATTGTAATACCGAATTTTGTGATACTGCTTCAAATACCGCCGGTATCGCTGTCCCCAAACTCCGATTTCAATTTCTTTTTCGGGTGATACTTTTAGATTGGGTAGTTCATAATCGCCCTGCCGGGTGTATGTGCATACCGAAAACTGAAAAAGGGGCTGCGCCAATTTACCGGCGCAGCCCCTCGGTTTTATAATAGCGGTCCAGCTCGCGCTGGTTGCGCAGCACCGTCACCTTGCCGGGCCAGCGGCGGCACGCATCGCTGTACCAGGAAGCGCTTTCCCGGGTGCGGCCGTCGCGCAGCACCCAGCGGATGAACTCGGCGTCGATCTTTTCGGGGCAGCCCGCTGCGGCCGACGCCCGCGTGCGCCCGCGCCAGCGCAGCCAGCGCCGCACCACCCGCACAAGGCAGGTCCAGCGGCCGAAGGCCAGCACCACAATGCGGTCGGCTTCCTCCATGCGCCGCGCAAAGTGCAGCTTTGTGTAGTTGCCGTCGATCACCCAGCTGTCCTGCTGGTCGAGAAACCGCTCCACCATCCCCTGTTCCTCGGCCGCCGGGCGCTCCACCCACCCGGGCAGCCAGTGCACCTGGTCGAGGTAAAGGGCCGGGGCGTTGTAGGCCACCGCCAGGGCCTGGGCCAGGGTGGATTTGCCGCTGCCGCTGTACCCGATGATCGCAATTTTCATATGGAACCCCTCCTTATTCTGCCGCTTCGGTCCCCTCGGGCACTGCCCAGGGCTGGAGCAGCCCGCCCAGCTGGTCATAGTCCCACTGGAGGATCAGCTCCTGGGTCTGGCCGGCCACCGTCCCCGCCGGGAAGTGTACCTCCAGATACTCCGGGTAAAAGACGATCCGCTCCGGGTCCAGGGCCGCCGCCAGCTCGGCCCGTAACCCCTCCTCCCCGATGGCGGCCAGCTTGGCCCGCACCTCGGTCTCCCCGGCGGTGAAGAGGCTCCAGATCTCCAGGGGCTCCCCCGTCTCCCGGTCAAAGACGGCCGTCAGCCGGGTTTCCTGGCCGTTGGCGGGGTCCAGGGTCAGGTTCACGGTGGTGCAGAACCAGACCACTTTCTCGTTGGAGGCGGTCAGAGCGGTGCTCTGGCCCACCCGGCCCGGCTCATACTCCCAGCCCTCGGCCTGACAGTTCCGGTAGGCGGTGTAGGCCTGGTCCAGCAGGGCCTTGATGTCGTACCGCAGCCCCACCGTCCGGTATCCGCTCTCGATGGCGGCCCAGGCCCCCTCGCTCAAAAAGCCGGGGTTCTCGGGGCCGGCGGCGTCGTCTTCCAGCAGGAGCACCGTCCCGTCCGACAGCTCATACCAGGCCACGCTCCCCCGCAGCTCGCCCTTCCGGGCCCGCCACAGGTCCACCGTCTCCCCGTCCGAAAAGACGGCCACGCTCTCCTGCTCCATCTCCCAAACTTCCTCCTGTTCGGGGACATCGGCGCAGCCCACCAGCAGCACCAGCGCGAAAAACAAGGCGATCAGGGCAGTACGGTTCATGGGGTTCCTCCTGTGTATGTGTTTGGTTTCTCCCGCCAAATTCCGGTGGACGGGTTGCACTTTGGGGTTATTATACTATAATATAAGGGATAAGAAAAGTTGTTCCTGTCAAAAACCGTTTCTGGTTCCAGAAAGGAGACCCGCCATGAGCAAAAAAAGCGTTCGATCCTTCGGCCCGCTGCGGGCCATCCTCCTGATTCTGCTGGTCCTCGCCGTTGTCCTGCTGGGGCTGTACGGCTTTCTCCGCTACCGGATGAACCGTCTGGCCGAGGGCGCCGCCTTCCGGCTGGAATACACCGTCCAGTCCACCGCCGACACCCCCACCTCCGCCTACAACACCTTCCAGACCATGAAGGGCCTGACCGGGACGGTGGAGGGCCAGAGCCAGACCGACCGGTTCACCGCCCGGCTCTACGCCCAGGGCCAGACCGAGGCGTTTCTGGAAGTCTATTCCGGCCAGGGCGAAACCCTGGTGAACATCGGCCGGCTCTACCGCTATTATGTGGCGGGCCTGGCCCAGGAGTATCCCCTGCTGGCCTCCCTGATCCCCGACTGGGGGCTGGGGGATTACATCTCCCAGCAGCAGCTGGCCCGGTTTTTTGACCAGGAGGCCGCCCCCCAGGCCGGGTTCACCGCCCAGGAGCTGGTCCCGGTCTCCTATGACGCGGGGCGGAGCGGTTACCTCTACTTCGCCCCCGAGGGGGCGGACGAGGAAAACCCCAGCCTCCTCATCGGGATCTCGGCCGCCAGCCTCTTTTCCGACCCGGTGGAGGTCCACGTCCTCTTGAACGACGCCGCCGACGGGCTGCGGTTTGAGCTGAGCGGCACCGTCACCGCCCAGGAGGTTTCCATCCCGGCCCCTGCCTCCCGGATGGCCGACGAGGACGCCGACGCCCTGCGGGCGGTCTGGCAGGCCCTGCGGGACCTGCTGGCCTTCTTCCGCGACCAGACCGCCGGGGCCCCGGTGGAAACAAAAGCCGCCTGAATCTTCCCGCCCGCTTTTTGGGGGTCCGCCCCCGGAGAGCGGGCGGTTTGCTTTTCCTGACCCGGAAAAAAATTTTGGGTTTTCCACCGGTGAGATTTGGCGGCTTTTGCCCCCGGGGGCGCTTGCTTTTGGGCCGGGGCGTGGTACAATAAACACTGGCACGGCGGGGCTTTTCCCGCCGAATCCCGGAGAAACGAGGTTTTAACCCATGGAGCTTGTGATTCATCAGGCCATTCTGCACGTGCTGGATACCACCCTGGACGCGCCGGTGCTCTCGGGCGGGGTGATGGAGCTGACGGCCGAAAAGACCGCCTACCTTCAATCCCATCTCGAGAAGATGCTGGCCAGCGACGAGATCCGGCTGTGCCAGCTTTTGCCGGAATCCTCTTTTAAATATGAATTGGAACACAACCAGGACTTTGTGGATCTCTCCTGCCGGATCGCGGGGGTGATGTTCGACTACATGCACGCCCACACCACCATCCCCGGCGCAGACCTGGCGGTGGTGGATTTCACCCGGGAGGGCACCCCCTGGCTGGGCGTCCTCAAGCTGAACTACAAAAACGGCTACACCCATTTCACCGAGCAGCAGGAGGGAGAAACGGTCAACTCCCTGATTCAGCAGCGGGCCTGCCTGCCCGCCCAGAGCGGCCGGGTGGAGGAGGGCGCCTTAGTGGACCTTTCCGACGGGAGCATCCGCCTTTTGGAGAAGAAATACGACATCGACGGCCGGAAGGAGTTTTATCTCTCCACCGTGATCTTCCAGTGCAGCCAGGCGGCCCCCGAGAAAAAGAAGCTGGCCGCCCTCCAGGAGGCCGCGGCCCAGGCGGTGCGGGAGGCCTACCAGGAGGAGCTTCACCCCGAGGCCCAGGCTTCCCTTTTGATCGCCAGCCAGGCGGTGGACAACCAGGTCTCGGTGGAGCAGGTGCGCCGCCAGCTGGCCGAGGAATACCCCCTGGCGGCGGTGCCCTTCGACGACTATGTGGAGAAATCCGACGTATTGGAAGAGACGGGGCCTGTCACCGTCAGCCCGGCCCGGATCCGCCGGATGGAGAGCCGGAGCATCCGCACCGCCAGCGGCATCGAGGTGAAGATCCCCTCGGAGCTTTTGGGCGCCGAGTCGGAAGTGGAGTTTTTGCGGGACGACGACGGCACCGTCTCCCTTCTGATTAAAAATGTACTGCTGTAAAAATGCCATTTCTGGGGTAATTGTGAAAGAAAAAGGAGAACGTATATGACTCTGGACAAACTGACCATAGGGCAGAGTGCGCGGATTCTGCAAGTCGCCGGCAAAGGCGAGCTGCGCCACCACCTGCTGGATATGGGCCTGAACCCCGGGGTGGAGGTAACCCTGCGGAAGGTCGCCCCCATGGGGGACCCCATCGAGCTGGAACTGCGGGGGTATGAGCTGACCCTCCGGCTGGACGACGCCGGCCAGATCGAGGTGGAGGCGGTGGAGCCCACCCCCCACGCCGCCCAGCCTGCGGGCCGGTACAGCGCCATCGCCCACCCGGGCGTGGGCGAGCTGGGTCGGGCCAAGAGCTACCGGGCCAACAAGATCGGCGAGACCATCCCCAAGGGCCAGCCCCTGACCTTCGCCCTGGTGGGCAACCAGAACTGCGGCAAAACCACCCTCTTCAACCAGCTCACCGGCTCCAACCAGCATGTGGGCAACTTCCCCGGTGTGACGGTGGACCGGAAAGACGGCGTCATCCGCAGCCACCCCGAAGCCACCGTCACCGACCTGCCGGGCATCTATTCCCTCTCCCCTTATTCTAATGAGGAGATCGTCACCCGGGATTTTCTGATGAAAACCCAGCCCACCGGCATCATCAACATTGTGGACGCCTCCAACATCGAGCGGAACCTCTACCTGACCATGCAGCTGATGGAGCTGGGCATCCCCATGGTGCTGGCCCTGAACATGATGGACGAGGTGCGGGCCAACGGCGGCTCGGTGCGAATCAATGAGCTGGAAGAGATTCTGGGCATCCCGGTGGTGCCCATCTCGGCGGCCAAAAACGAGGGCATCGACGAGCTGATCGACCACGCCCTCCATGTGGCCCGCCACCGGGAGGCCCCCGGCCGGATCGACTTCTGCACCGACAACGGCCAGCCCGACGACCCCGTCTCGGCGGTCCACCGGTGCATCCACGCCGCGGTCCACCTGCTGGAGCCCAACGCCAAGGCCGCCGGGCTGCCGGTCCGGTTCGCCTGCACCAAGATGATCGAGAACGACCCCCTCATTGAGAAGGCCATGGAGCTCACCGAGCCCGAAAAGGCCACCCTGGGCCGGATCATCGGCCTGATGGAAAAGGAGGGCGGGCTGGACCGGGAGGCCGCTCTGGCCAACATGCGGTTCGCCTTCATCGAGACCCTCTGCGCCAAGACGGTGGTGAAACCCCAGGAGAGCCGGGAGCACAAGCGGAGCGTGGCCATCGACAAGATCCTCACCGGCCGGTACACCGCCATCCCCTGCTTCATCGGGATCATGGCCCTGGTGTTTGTGACCACCTTTAGTTTGATCGGCGCCTTCCTTTCCGATCTCATGTCCCTGGGGGTGGAGGCCATCACCAACCTGGTGGACCAGGGCCTCACCGCCTACCAGATCAACCCGGTGGTCCGCTCCCTGGTGGTGGACGGCGCTTTGAACGGCGTGGGCAGCGTGCTGAGCTTCCTGCCCACCATTGTGGTGCTCTTCTTCTTCCTCTCCATCCTGGAAGACACCGGATACATGGCCCGGGTGGCGTTCATTATGGACAAGCCCCTGCGGCGGATCGGCCTGTCGGGCCGGAGCTTCGTCCCCATGCTGATCGGGTTCGGCTGCTCGGTGCCTGCCATCATGTCCACCCGCACCCTCTCCAGCGACCGGGACCGCCGGATGACCATTCTGCTCACCCCCTTTATGAGCTGCAGCGCCAAGCTGCCCATCTACGGCCTCTTGACCAGCGCCTTTTTCGCCCCCCAGTGGCGGGGCCTGGTGATGGTGGGGCTCTATCTGCTGGGCATGCTCTGCGGCATCCTCTACGCCTTCCTTCTGAAAAAGACCCTCTTCCAGGGCGAGCCGGTGCCCTTCGTGATGGAGCTGCCCAACTACCGCCTGCCCAGCGCCAAGAGCGTTTTGCAGCTGATCTGGGACAAGGCCAAGGGCTTCATCCAGAAAGCTTTCACCTTGATTTTTACGGCCACCGTCATCATCTGGTTCCTCCAGACCTTCGACACCCGGCTGAACGTGGCGGCCGCCGCCGACGAGAGCCTGCTGGCCCTGCTGGGCGGCTGGATCGCCCCCCTCTTCGCCCCCCTGGGCTTCGGCGACTGGCGGGTCTCCACCGCCCTGATCACCGGTTTCAGCGCCAAGGAGAGCGTGGTCTCCACCCTGACGGTTCTGCTGGGGGGCAACACCGCCCTCCTGCCCACCCTGTTCACCCCTTTCACGGCTCTGGTGTTCCTGGTCTTCACCCTGCTGTACACCCCCTGTGTGGCGGCCATCGCCACCGTCCGGCGGGAGACCGGCAGCGCCCGGGCCGCGGCCCTCACCGCCCTGACCCAGTGCGCCATTGCCTGGGTAATTGCCTTCCTGGTGCGGTGCCTGGGCGGCCTTTTGGGCCTGGTCTGATGGGAGCGATCCTATGAATTTTGCAAGTTACGTCGTTTTAGCCATTGTGGGAGTCCTCTTCGTCCTGGCGGTTCGGTACGTCCTCCGCCACGGCGGCTCGGACTGCGGGGGCAACTGCTCCAGCTGCGGCGCTGCCTGCCCTCACCGGGGCAAACCCCGCCGCTGAACCTCTGGTTTCTGCCGGCGCTGTGCGGTCAAAAAAGCCGTACAGCGCCGGTTTTATTTGTTGTATTTTTAACCATCCCCCTGCATTTTTATACCATCCCGCCCCTTGGAGGGCGGTTTTCTTTTTGGGGAGAAAGAAAGGCCGGAGGGTTTGTTCCCCAAACGATTCCCGATTTATTTGTTAATATTAACAATTATTTTATAGTTTTTTTAGGATTCTCGCCGAATTGCAATTCTTAAGACTTTTTATAGTACCATTCCCTTCAAAGTGTGATAAAATTAAAGTTGAAATGCTGTCCCCCTCTTTCGGGCGGGGGCGGCAAAATAAGAAAAGGAGAGAAAGAGCTTATGAACAAGTATGATGGTCTCGCGCGTATCATCATCCAGAACGTAGGCGGCAAGTCGAACATTGTGTCTCTGACCCACTGTGTCACCCGTCTGCGCTTCAAGCTGAAAGACGAGAGCAAGGCCCAGACCGATGTCCTGATGGATACGGAGGGGATTGTCACCGTCATTCAGAGCGGCGGTCAGTACATGGTGGTCATCGGCAACCATGTGCCCGACGTCTACGACGCAGTCTGTGAGGTGGGTCACATCACCCCGGGCGGCGCGGTCAACGAGGACGGCACCCCCATTGAGGGCGGCGAAGACGCCCCCAAGGAGAAGATGAGTCCCTTCAACGCTTTCGTCAACATCGTCACCGGCGTGTTTACCCCGGCCCTGGGCGTTCTGGCGGCCACCGGTATCCTGAAGGGCGTTCTGGCCCTGCTGGTTGCCCTGGGCGTGATGGCCAGCGACGGCTCCAGCGCCACTTACAACATTCTGTACTCCCTGGGCGACGGCTTCTTCTACTTCATGCCCATCCTGCTGGCCTATACCGCCTCCAAGCGGTTCGGCCTGCCCGAGCTGGAAGGCATGGTCATCGGCGCGGGTCTTCTGTACCCCACCATGATCGGCGGCTCTGACATCAGCAGCCTGTTTGGCATTCCCGTGATTATGCCCTCCGCCGGCAACTATGCCTCCTCGGTCATCCCCATCATCTGCTCGGTGGCCTTCGCCGCATGGTTCGAGAAGCTCTATAAAAAGTACATCCCTGATACCCTCAAGATGTTCGCGGTTCCCCTGATCACCTGCACCGTCACCTTCTGTCTGACCCTCTGGGTCATCGGCCCTGTTACTTCTCTGGCCTCTGACCTGTTGGGCAGTTTCTTCACCTTCCTGTCCGAGACCAGCGGCATCGTGATGGGTATGGTGGCCGGTGCCTTCTGGCAGGTCCTGGTTATGTTCGGCCTCCACTGGGCCATGATCCCTCTGGCTCTCAATGATATGATGACCAAGGGTTACAGCACCATCCTAACCGGTACCTTCGGCTGCACCTTCGCACAGTGCGGCGCGATCCTGGCCATCTGGATCAAGACCAAGAATGCCAAGACCCGCAGCCTCTGCGCCCCTGCTCTGATCTCCGGCATCGCCGGCGTCACCGAGCCCGCCATCTACGGCATCACCCTCCCCAAGAAGAAACCCTTCATCATCACCTGCATCGTGGGCGCCATCACCGGCGCCGGCCTGATGGCTACCGGCGTCACCGGCTATACTATGGCCGGCCTGGGCGTCTTTGGTTACACCGCCTACGTCAACACCGCCACCAACGACATCAGCGGCATGATCTGGGGCATTGTCTGGTCTCTGATCGCCGTAGTTCTGGCCTTCGTTATGGTCTACTTTACTTATTCGGACGAGCCCGCCAAGAAAAAGGTCTGATTGTCCGAAGCTAAACACACCACCCAAGAAGGAAAGCACCTGCTTTTCCGTCTTTTGAGAGGGAGCGCCAGCCCGCCCTGACCTGATTCGGGCCGGCAAGAGAGAAAGAGGGCAGACCCCCCGCAGCATTTTTGATTGGCTGCGGGGGGTCTTGCTGTCCCAAGAAAAACACCCCGGCTGCCGAAACAGGCCCGGGGTGTTTGCTATATCCGAAACTTTGAGTAAATTATTGTGTTAAAATTCCGCAGGGTAAAGCCCTTCGGCAGTCATCCGGGCGATGGCGGCCACCACCTCCGGCTTATCCTCTTTGTAGGTGACGCCATACCACTTGTCGGCGCTGTGGAGCATCCGCACCTGGGCTTTGCCCTCGTCGATGAGAGACGAGACAATGCTGGGCAGGAAGTACTCGCATTTCAGGGGGTTTTTGTCCAGGTTCTCTTCCAGGAAGGAGACAAAGCGGTTCTGCGCCTCGGGCAGGAAACTGGAGGTAAAGCCCCACAGGCCCATGCTCACCGGGGTGTCGCCGGGCAGCTCGGTCCAGCTCTTGCCCTCGTCCTCGGTGAAGTGGATCACCCCGCCCTCCTGGGTGATCTTGGTGCGCTCGGTGACGCTCTCCAGCATCCCCTCCGGGTCGGCCACGCAGACCCCCCGGGAGACGCTGCCGTTTTGGGTGACGGTGTTTTTGAGCTGGTAGCCTACCATGCAGTATTGGTACTTGTCGGTGTCGGGGTGGGTGGAAAGGTAGTCATACATCACCCGGAAAGCCTCCGGCCCGTAGTAGTCGTCGGCGTTGATGACAGCAAAGGGCCCGTCGATCAGCTCCCGGGCGCTGAGAACCGCCTGCCCGGTGCCGAAAGGCTTGGTCCGGCCCTCGGGGACGGTGAAGGGGGCGGGCAGGTCGCTCAGCTCCTGATAGGCGTATTTCACCTCCATCAGATGGGACAGCCGGTCCCCGATGGCGGCCCGGAAGGCGGCGTCGTTCTCCCGCCGGATGATGAAGATGACCGTCTCAAACCCGGCGCGCCGGGCGTCGAAGATGGAATAGTTGATGATGATCTGTCCGTTCGGCCCCACAGGGTCGAGCTGCTTCATCCCGCCGTAGCGGCTGCCCATGCCGGCAGCGAGAACTACCAGAACCGGTTTTGTCATAAAAGGGCTTCCTCCTCGCAGGCGCATGGCCCGGGCGGGGGAGCCCGCCCGGCTGTGCGCAAAATAGTATCCCCATTATAGCCCCCCGGACGGGGCCTTGCAAGAGGGGAGGGGGTTGGCCCCGGGGCTAAAACTGACAAATTGGATACTTTAAGGGGGAGAAAATCAAAACATTTGTTAATTTATTGTCAGTAGATTGCCTTGCGTAAAAGGCGGGATTTGTTTATAATAATACTAAGCGGGGGTTATGCCCCGGAGTGGAGTAAAACTCAATTCAAAATCAAAAACTTGAGAGGAGTTTATTACAATGGGTTTAGGTAAGAAGACGATCGACGATCAGAATTACTGCGGCAAGAAGGTGCTGGTCCGCTGTGACTTCAACGTCCCGATGAAGGACGGCGTCATCACCAACGAGAACCGCATCAACGCGGCTCTGCCCACCATCCAGAAGCTGGTCAACGACGGCGCAAAGGTCATCCTGTGCAGCCACCTGGGCAAACCCAAGAACGGCCCCGAGGCTAAGTTCAGCCTGGCTCCCGTTGCAGTTGCCCTGAGCGCCAAGCTGGGCAAGAACGTTGTTTTTGCAGACGACGACAACGTCGTGGGCGAGAACGCTAAGGCTGCTGTCGCAGCTATGAACAACGGCGACGTGGTCCTGCTGCAGAACACCCGTTTCCGCAAGGAGGAGACCAAGAACATCGCAGAGTTCTCTGAGGAGCTGGCTTCTCTGGCCGATGCCTATGTGGACGACGCCTTCGGCAGCTGCCACCGCGCACACTGCTCCACCGCCGGCGTCACCGACTACATCAAGGATACCGCTGTCGGCTACCTGATGGAGAAGGAGATCAAGTACCTGGGCAACGCTGTCAACGACCCCGTCCGTCCCTTCACTGCCATCCTGGGCGGCGCCAAGGTCGCGGACAAGCTGAACGTCATCTCCAACCTGCTGGAGAAGGTGGATACCCTCATCATCGGCGGCGGCATGGCCTACACCTTCATCAAGGCCCAGGGCTATGAGATCGGCAAGAGCCTGTGCGACGACTCCAAGATCGACTACTGCAAGGAGATGATGGAAAAGGCCAAGGCCAACGGCGTCAAGCTGCTGCTGCCTGTGGACACCGTCTGCGTCAAGGACTTCCCCGATCCCATCGACGCCGCGGTGGACACCACCGTCTACCCCATCAGCCAGATGCCCGCCGACATGGAGGGCTGCGACATCGGCCCCGAGACCATGAAGCTGTTTGCCGACGCGGTCAAGGCTTCCAAGACCGTGGTCTGGAACG
>OEQR01000171.1_pt1 | contig 10658 bp, 8 predicted proteins | sample 1539761 | NCBI WGS metagenome assembly OEQR01 (sample SAMEA3891879, study PRJEB23780) | metagenome | biome: terrestrial biome; feature: animal house; material: Caecal content | place: Italy | collected 2015-05-05 | reverse complement strand
AATTTTATAGGGCGGGTCGCCGATCTCGGGCCGGAAATCCTCGGTCCATTCAGCGGGAGGTTCTTCGACTTTCGCGGGCCAGTCGATGCCGCCTATGAACCAGAGATAGCTTCCCGCATTCAGCAGCGTCAGCGCTCCTATAAAGCCAAGCGCCCACCACAGATAATGGTGTTTTGACCGGCGCCCTGAGCGGCTGTTTCGGGCCGGCCTTTTTGTTCTTTTCAATTTCCTTGCCATTTTTACAACCTTTTGTTTTTATAGGAGGAACCTTCTTTTATAAAACGGATCTGCATGGCAAACTGTTGCAATGTCCAGCAATTCCCTGCAAAAACGCCCTCCAGTTGCAATGCCTGGAGGGCGCTGGATTTTGGTGCAGATCCGGGGCCTGGGTTATTTTAGTTCGACGACCGTCACGCCGCTTTCGCCCTCGCCATAGCGGCCCAGCCGGAAGCTCTTGACCATCCGATGGTCGCGAAGATGTTTCTGGATGGCATTGCGCAGAGCGCCGGTGCCGTTGCCGTGGATCAGGTAGACCATGGTCTGCCCGTTGAGGATGGCCCGGTCGATGAACGCATCGGCCTCATAGATTGCCTCGTCCACCGTCAGGCCCAGCAGGTTGCACTCCATTTTGGCGCTCCGCTGGACCCGCTCTACCCGGCCCTCGGTGGGGCCGCCGCTGCCGGTCTGGCGGGAATACCGCTGCTGTGCTTTGGTGACCGGTTTGGTCTGGGTTTTGACCATTTTATCCGGCTGCTTGAGGCCGCTCAGGGGAACTTTGGTCTTGATGATGCCCGCTCGGACCAGAACATCGCCGTTTTTATCCGGCAGCGCCAGCACCGTGGCCAGCTGGCCCAGCTCTGCAATACAGACCTCCTGCCCTACCTGGACGCTCTTAAGGGGCACAAACTCCCGCACCGGGTTGTGGACCACATCGGTATTGGCAAAGAGTTTTTCGGTCTCCTTTTTGGCGATCTCTCGCGCCCGGAGCGCCCGCTGCTGGGCGGACATTTTCTCGTCTTTTTGCAGACGGCGCAGTTCGTCGGTAAGGGCAAATGCCTGCTCCTCCACCTGCTGGGCGATCTGCCGGGCCTTGGCGCGGGCAGCTTCCAGCTCGTTTTCGCCCTGACGAATCAGCTCTTCCCGCTTTTTCTGGGCGGCGGCCAGCTGGTTGGCGGCTTCGCTCCGCATTCCCTCCAGCTCGTCCTGGCTGGCTTTCAGCTGGAGCTTCAAGTCGTCCAACTGGCCCAGAACCGCATCCAGCCGCTTATCGTCCGCGGACAGGTGCTGCCGGGCCGCTTCAATGATCTGGGCCGGGATGCCCAGTTTTTCGCTGATGAGAAACGCGTTGGATTTACCGGGCACACCGACGCTCAATTTATAGGTCGGCCGGAGCGTTTCCAGGTCAAACTCACAGCTGGCATTGACCACACCCGGAGTTTCCAGGGCAAAGACCTTCAGCTCGGCGTAATGGGTGGTGGCCATCAGCAGCACGCCGCGGCGGCGGAGCGCTTCGATGATGGAGACGGCCAGTGCCGCGCCCTCGGCGGGGTCGGTGCCGGCGCCCAATTCGTCCAGCAGAACCAGGGTGTCCGGCCGTGCCAGCTCCAAAATGCCGGTGATCTTTTTAATGTGGCCCGAGAAGGTGGAAAGGCTCTGTTCGATGCTCTGTTCGTCGCCAATGTCTACCAAAAATTCCTGGAAAACACAGACCTCGCTGCGCTCGTCGGCCGGGATCAAGAAGCCGCACTGGGCCATCGCGCAGAGCAGGCCGGCGGTTTTCAGGGTGACGGTTTTACCGCCGGTGTTGGGGCCGGTGATAATCAGGGCGTCGTATTCCTGCCCCAGAGAAATATCCACCGGGACACACTTGGCCGGATCGATCAGGGGGTGCCGGGCCCGGATCAGAGAGAACGAAGTCTCGTATCGGACAGCGGGCTTAAACGCCTTCATCTCCAGGGCCATCCGGGCTTTTGCCAGCAGAACATCAATTTCCAGCATAGCCTGGTAGCTGAACTGGAACTGGGGCTCGATGGCCGCCACCTGTCCGGTGAGGGCGGTCAAAATCCGCTCAATCTCCTGGGCTTCCTGGGCGCGGTACTGCAAAATTTTTGCGTTGGCCTCCACCACGGCCTGGGGCTCCACAAAGACGGTGGCGCCGGTGGAGGAGACATCATGGATGATGCCGCTGAACTCGCCCCGGTATTCACTCTTGACCGGGACGACGTACCGCCCGTTTCGGATGGAAACGACGCTCTCCTGGAGATACTTGGAGGTGTCCATATTGTGGACCAGGCTCTCCAATCGGTCGCGGATGCTGTTCTCGGTGGCGCGAATTTTCTTGCGCAGCTCATTCAGAGTGTGGGATGCGGTGTCCGCCATGGCGTCCGGGGCCAGGATCGAGTCGGAGATCTCCTTCTCGAGGCCAGGCTGAGGTGCCAGCGCATAGAACAAATCGTCGGTGGGCAGGGCCTCATGATCGGTGGAGCCATACCAGGCCACCAGGTTCTGGAAGTTCCGCAGCGCACCCGCCACCAGCAGCAGCTCGCCCATGGACAGAACGCCGCCTTTGACGGCCCGGGCGGCCAGCTGGCTGACTCCCTCGACCCCGCCAAACCGGGGCGAACCGTTTTTGATCAGCAAAGAGTTGATGGCGTCGGTCTGTTCCAGGGCATACCGAACCTCATCGGGGTCACACTGGGGCTCCAGGGCCAACAGTTTCGCCTTGGCTTCCTTACAGACACAGCCCTCCGCTGCTCGCTGAATGATTTTATCCAATTCCAGGGTATGAAGATAACTGATTTCCATAAAACAATCCTTATGTGGATGCCCCGCGGATTACGCCGTCAGGGCAAAACCGATTTTAAAAAATCATACGATTTGAGGGGTTTGTCCAGGTGGGTCAGGGCGTACCGCTCCGCCACAGCCGACAAACGGGTCAGGCTGGCTGCGGAAATGCGGAAACCAAAGATCCGCTTATCCTCCACCAGGCAGATATGCCGCAGGGCAAACAGCGCCCCCGCGTCCAGGCCACCCCGCTTGTTTTCCCGGGCGGCGCAGTTTTCACAGAGCAGATACCCCTCCTGGACATCAAAATAGAACCCCGAGCCGTCGTAGGCGCCGCAGCTTTTGCAGCAGAGCAGCTGGGGCATAAAGCCGCACTCGCTCATGGTGCGCAGTTCAAACACCGCTTTGATGACCCGCAGATCTGCCTTTTGTTCGCTGATCATGTACAGACAGTTGAGCAGCAGCCGCAGCTCTTTGTCTGCTTCCTGGTTGGCGGGCGAAAGGGCCGCCGCCATCTCGGCCAGGTACATGGCCAGGCTCATCCCCTCGATGCTGGATGAGATCCCGTGAAACATATGCAGATTCTCTGCTTCCAGCACGTTGAACATGTTTTTGCCCGGCATCAGGGTAAACTCAGAATAACAAAACAGTCCGCAAGCGCTGAAAAGCTTGTTTTTCAGCCGCAGACTGCTTTTGGCCGAGGCGGAGATTACGCCCTGGTCGGGCGTCAAAATTGTAAGAATGCGGTCCGACTCTCTATAGCGTGTTTCCCGCAGAACCAGACCCGTGGTGACAAAGCTCTCCATTTTCTCTTCCCTCAGCCGGATGGACGGGCGGTATCTCTGCCGCCTGTTTGTAATCCAGATAACGGTCGATGCTGCCCGTACAGGCAAACATCCGCCACAAAACCTCTACTTTCGTCTCCATCTGTCAGAACCTCGCTTCCTTCGGATTCTCCCCGTGGTTAGTGTTCACCCTATCCTACCGCTTCATCCGAGGGAAATCTGTCCGGTCCTGCCATCAGCGCCCGCTCTCCTGTTTAAAGCCGAAGCTGTTGAGCAGGAACTCGTTGTCCCGCCAATCCGCTTTCACCTTGACCCAGCATTGCAGGTTGACCCGGCAGCCGAGGAACTCCTCGCAGTCCACCCGGGCTGCGCTGGCGATCTTTTTGAGCATCGCGCCGCCCTTGCCGATCACCATTCCCTTGTGGCTTTCCCGTTCGCAGTAGATGTTGGCGTCAATGTCGATCAGATCGGTGCCCGGGCGCTCCTTGAAGCGCTCCACCACCACTGCAATGCCGTGGGGAATTTCATCCCGCATAAAGAGCAGGGCCTTTTCACGGATCAGCTCGGCCACCAGCTCTTTTTCCGGCATATCGGTATAGGCATCGTCGTCGAAGTAATGGGGGCCCTGGACCGCATACCGGCCCAGCGCCTCGAACAGCGTTTCACAGTTCTTTTTATCCCGCACACTGACGGTATACACTGCGTCAAATATCCCGAGAGTCTGGATCTCGGCTTTGCGGGCCTCCAGATCTTCCGGCGCTTTGACCAGGTCCGTTTTATTGATTACCGCAATGGCCGGCCCGCCCCGGCGCAGCTGATCCACCAGAGCCAGCTCGGACTCATTCAGGGCCCCATAGGGCTCAAAGAGCATCATCGAGACGTCCACATCCCCCATGGAGTCGCTGGCGGTTTTATCCATCCGCTTGCCCAGTTTGTTGCGGGCTTTGTGGACGCCGGGGGTGTCCAGCAGAACATACTGGATCGGGCCGCGGGTAATCACACCGGTGATCCGGGTACGGGTGGTCTGGGGTTTGGAGGTGACGATGGCCACTTTCTCCCCCACCAGCAGGTTGGTCAGGCTGGATTTGCCCACATTGGGGCGGCCGATCACCGCCACAAAAACCGAGGCGGTATCGTAGTGCGGGGTGTTTGTCGCTGTATTGCTCAAAATGATTCTCCTGTCCTTTGATTTTCCTGTGGGCGCCGGATGTAATGGAACGATTATTCGGTGTAGCTCACCGTGCGGGACAGACCCAGCTGTGCCAGGACCGACTCTTCTTTTTCCCGCATACGGACCGCCTCCAGGCCGCCGTTTTCGTGGTCGTAGCCCAGAAGGTGAAGCATGGAGTGGACGGTCAAAAAGGCCACTTCCCGCTGGAGAGGATGGCCGTAAAGGGTCGCCTGCTCCATGGCACGCTCCATGCTGATGACGATATCCCCCAGCATCTTGCAGCCATTGTTGGCGTCAATATCATACTTGCCGTTTTCACCCAGAGGGAAGCTGAGCACATCGGTGGGCATAGGTTTGTTGCGGTACTGGTTGTTCAGCTCGGCAATGGCTGCATTGTCCACAAACGTCACGCTGATTTCGGCCGGCCCCTCAAAGTGCTCGTGTTCCAGCACGGCGTTGCAGGCCCGGCGGATGAGAATCCGAAGACCGGAGGGAATTTTGACGGCCTTCTGAGAATCGGTAATTAAAACCTTGTTCGACATCGTCTGTCGCCCCTTTCTATTTTTCATCATGCTTTTTTATCGTTTGGCCGGGTGCGCTGCGGCTTCATAAGCCTTGATAATCTCCTGCACCAGGCGGTGACGCACTACGTCTTTTTCGGTAAAATAACACTGCGCAATCCCATTTACGCCCTTGAGCACCTGCAATGCATCCACAAGGCCGCTGCGGGTCCGGTCGGGCAGATCGATTTGGGTGACATCGCCCGTCACCACCACTTTGGAACCCACGCCCATCCGGGTCAGGAACATCTTCATCTGTTCCGGGGTAGTATTCTGCGCCTCGTCCAGAATGATGAAGGAATCATCCAGGGTCCGCCCCCGCATATAGGCCAGCGGGGCGACCTCGATGATCTGCTTTTCCACCAATCGCTCGTAGGTCTCGGCCCCCAGCATATCAAACAGTCCATCGTACAGAGGCCGGAGATACGGGTCTACCTTCTGCTGAAGGTCGCCGGGCAGAAAGCCCAGTTTCTCCCCTGCTTCCACCGCCGGGCGGGTCAGGACAATCCGGGAGACATCCTTTGCTTTAAAAGCTTTGACCGCCATAGCCACCGCCAGGTAGGTTTTGCCCGTACCCGCCGGGCCCACTCCAAAGGTGATGGCGTGGCTGCGGATGGCTTGCAGATATTCCTTCTGGCCCAAGGTCTTGGGGCGGATGGGGCGGCCTTTGGCCGTAACGATGACAAAGTCATCCGTCAGCTCCCGGACCCGTTTTTCCTCGCCGTCGTGGGCCAGGCTCATGCAGTAACGAACCGTCTGATCTTCCAGCGGGGTGCGATTCTCCATCAAAAGGAGCATCCCTTCCACCGCTCGGGCCGCAGCAGCCACCGAATCCGCCTCGCCCGAAAGCCGGAGAGTCGTTCCGCGGCAGACCGCCGTAACAGAAAACTCTTTTTCCAGCAAACGAATGTTGCAGTCACAGTTGCCGAACACCGCAGCCGCCGCTTCGACGCTGTCCAGTTCTATGCATTTCTCAGCCATGCAGTTCCTCCGTGCCGATTCAATTTTGTCTTTAACATTCTATGCCTGTCCGTACAGACAATGACCAATCTGCCCTTTAGTGTACCCGCCGGGCAAACAATTGCATTTATGCTGGTATTATATCATTATAATAGGGCAAGTGCAAATTCTCCCAGCCAGCTTATTTGTATAGATATTATATCACCAAAACTTTCGCGAGGAAACTGTGAGTTTTACACAAAATCTTTTCCGCGTTCCGAGTGGTTTTCCACGAAAGACGGCGGCCTGTACCATAAGCATCGATCCCGCCGGGCCCTTGACACAGAACCGTTTCTATGATAAAATATTCCACGTCGCAAATCAAGTGCTGGAATAGCTCAGTTGGTAGAGCAGCTGATTCGTAATCAGCAGGTCGCGTGTTCAAGTCACGTTTCCAGCTCCAGAAAACCCTGTAAACAAGTGTGTTTACAGGGTTTTTCGTTGTATGTTGTTTGCCACTCATACTTTTCCGATCAAAACAGAAAGCGAGGATCACCGGATATGCATACATTTGCAGCCGACGGCAAAATCATATCCATTTTCCCCAGTGATGAACCCGGGGCCCCTATCCTCTACCTCAACACCTTCGCTCAGGAAGGTCAGAACGTATTCAAAGCCGCACAAGCCGCCGGGTGCCCGCCCTTTACTCTGGCGGCAATCAGCGATCTGGACTGGAACCATGACATGGCCCCGTGGGATTGCCCGCCTGCTTTTAAAAATGCCGCACCCTGCACCGGGGGTGCAGAGGATTATCTGGGTCTCCTGACAGAGGAAATCATTCCAAAGGCAGAAAGGAATCTCCCTTCTATGCCGCGGTGGAGAGGAATTGTCGGCTACTCGCTGGCGGGGTTGTTCGCTCTGTACTCACTCTATCAGACGGATCTGTTTTCCTGTGCAGCCAGCGTGTCCGGTTCCCTGTGGTTTCCCGGGATAAAGGAATATCTTGTTTCTCATAAGCCGAAGCGCCGGCCGGATTGCCTCTACTTTTCCCTTGGAGAGAAGGAGAGCAAAACCCGAAACCCCATTTTAAAGAACGTCCGGCAGAACACCGAGGCGATCAGCGCCTTTTATCAAAGCCAAGGGATCCACACGGTATTTCATCTAAACCCCGGCAATCATTACGATCACGCTGCCGAGCGAACCGCTGCGGGGATTTGCTGGCTTCTAAACCAGTAGGTCAGAACCCCTCTCAGGGTTAATCTTTTTCAAATTTTGTTCTTGATCCGGGGCACTGTGCCGCCGGGCGTTCACAGCAAAGAGGGCCGGGGGAATTTCCCCCGGCCCATTGTTTGTGTTTCACGCCCGATCCATTTTACCGGCGGAAAAACAGCAGCGCCAGCAGAACCGCCGCAGCGGAAACCAGCACGCCAATGTAAAACAGCATGCCCCATAGCCCTTTGCCCAGTTTCATGATCACCCCTCCTTTCGGGTCATTTCCATGCAAGCGCATGTTTTGTCAAAGCGGCCAGATACCCGGTCAGGGAACAAACCGACTGGATCGCCTGAAAAAACAATACAAAGCAAATAAATCCGCAAAAACTGTTCTGGATTCTGACCGCCGGGATCTTGCTCTGAAAGCGGTACACACTGGCCGAACTGATGAGCAGCGCCGGCAGGGTCAACAAGGTCAGCCAACCCACAAACCAGGGCATCCCCAGCAGGGCCAATACTACCCCCACCAGGAAGCCAAAGACATAGGCCCAGTCCAGAAAGAGAATTGAGAGATTCAATGCCTCAAAATAGCCGCTGCTGGCTGCCGGCTGCCCCCAGGGGCGGACGGCACGCAGACCCTCGATCATCCCTTTGGCCCAGCGGGTGCGCTGGCGGCAGAGTGCCCCCAGGGTCCCGGGCGTAAAGGTGTACCCAACCGCCTGGGGTTCGTACACCGACGCCCTTCCCTGGGCCAGCAGCTGGTAGGTCAAAACAATGTCTTCCCCCGCGCTCTGGACCCAGCCGCCCGCTCGTTTTACGGCATGGGTATCGTATGCACTGAACGCCCCCTGCGCCACCAGGGTGGATTGGTAGCTTCCCTGGTAGCGTTTAACCGCGGCGATACTGATAAGGTAATCATAAATTTGCATCTTCTGCACCCAGGTCGCAGGCTGCGCTGCCAGCAAATTCCCCGCCACACAGGCAGCCCCGCTGACGGTGATCCGCTCCACAATCGCGGCAACAGCGGTTTTCTCCAACAGGGTGTCGGCGTCCACTGTAAGGAAAAAACGGGTCTTTACCTCTTCCAGAGCGGTATTCAGGGCATAGGCTTTCCCTGGTTGAGCACACTCCAACAACCGGATACGCCGGGTTTGGCTTTGCAGCTGTTCTGCGGCCCGCAGGATCTCAGCCCGGGTCCGGTCCGTCGAGCCGTTATCCACGCAAAGGATCTCGATGGGGCCCGGGTATTCCTGCTCGGCGATGGCCCGAATGGTCCGGTAGATAATCCGCTCCTCATTGCGGGCGCAGATCACAACGGTGACCGCCTGCTCTGTGCCCGCCCCGGTAAGGGGCATGAGTTTGCGGTTCATCAGGTTGGACAAAAACATGGCGCACATCAGATACCCCGGCAGCAGCGCGATCCCAAAGACCACCAGCAGCACATAAACCAGGGGCAGTTTTTCGTCCAGATGGGCAATCCACGGGACCGCCAGCCAGATGGACAAAAACAGCCAAACCAGCGCCCCGACGATGCTGAGAAAAAAAGAACACTTCTGCTTCATAAAAAGACCTCCCAGCCATTCTATGGCCGGGAGGCAACGGGGGTTCAGGGGCTTTACCGTCCACCAGGCGCAGAAAAACCCCGGCCCGCCGCCTTTTTATAAGGCGAAGCAGGCCGGGGTTTCATAAAATGTCCGGATTATTCCGAAACGGATTTTCCGATCTGTTCCCGATGGTATTGGAGGGTGTAGAGCTGGTAATAACGCCCGTGGGCCGCCAGCAGCTGCTGGTGGGTGCCCTGCTCCACAATCTTGCCCAGAGAGAGAACGATGATGTTGTCCGCATGCTGGATGGTGGACAGGCGGTGGGCCACAATCAGCATGGTGCCGATGTTCTTCATCTTCTCGAGGGAGTCCTGAATCAGAAGTTCCGTTTCCGTGTCAATGTTGGCGGTGGCCTCATCCAGGATCATCACCGAGGGTTTATGGAGGATGGTCCGGGCGAAGGAAAGCAGCTGACGCTGGCCCGCCGAGAAGTTGTTGCCCCGCTCCCGCACGGGCTCGTCCAGCCCTTGATCCAGCTTCTGGATAAAGTGGTCGGCGTTGACGTAGCGGCAGACTTCCATGATCTGCTCATCGGGGATATTCTCCTCCCGCAGAACGATGTTGCTGCGGATGGTGCCCGAGAAGAGGAATACATCCTGGAGCATCTGACCAAAGTGACGGCGCAGGCAGGAAATCTTGATTTTGCGGATATCCACCCCGTCGATCAGGATCTCACCTTTCTGGAATTCATAGTTCCGACAGATCAAGGAAAGGATGGTGGTTTTGCCCGAACCGGTGGAGCCCACAAAGGCCACCGTATCCCGGGGGTTCACATGGAAGGAAACCCCTTTCAGCACCCACTCGCCCGGGATGTAGCTGAACCAGACATCTTTAAATTCAATCTCGCCCTTGATCTCCTCCAGTTCGATGGCGTCCGGTGCGTCCACCATCTTGGGCTGGATATCCATCACGGAAAAGACCTTTTCCGAGGAGGCCAGCGCCGACTGGAGCCAGTTGAACTGTTCCGCCAGGTTCTGAATGGGGTTGAAGAACTTGGAGATATACATATAGAAGGTGACGATGGTGCCGCCCGTCAGGGTCTGGCCCAGGAAGACCTGATTTTCCAGATACCCCATGCCGCCCAGATAGAACAGGCAGAGGATGCAGCCGATGTAGAGCATATACACCAGCGGACGGAAGACGCCAAAGACGAAAATCTGTTCCTGCTTGGCCCGGCCCAGCTCCAGGCTGCGGCGGCGGAAATCCTCCATCTTGGCCTGCTCCCGGTCGAACACCGCCACGGCCGATTCCAGAAATTCCGGCACCGGGCTTATCTTCGGTTCCCGGTTGCAGGGGCAGACGTCGTTGCAGATGTCGCAGCCCCAGATGAGCCCGCCTGCCCGTATCTGCTGGATTTCCCACTCGGTCAGCTCGCCCTTTTTCTGGGTGATGTGGGAGCGGCAGCGGGACAGCTCAACACTGCCATCCGGCTGCAGCGCCCCCTGCGGACAGGCCCGCTGGCAGCGTCCGCAGTTGAGGCAGTCGGATGGAGAGAGGGGCACATCCGGCTCCAGCGCAAGGTCGGTGACCACCTCTCCGATAAAGACATAGCTGCCGTAATCCGGATGGAGCAGCAGGCCGTTCTTTCCCTTTCTGCCCAGCC
>OEQR01000166.1_pt1 | contig 10797 bp, 9 predicted proteins | sample 1539761 | NCBI WGS metagenome assembly OEQR01 (sample SAMEA3891879, study PRJEB23780) | metagenome | biome: terrestrial biome; feature: animal house; material: Caecal content | place: Italy | collected 2015-05-05 | reverse complement strand
GCACTTGATCTTGACGGTGCAGGCGTTGATCTCGTCTGATTCATCCAGATTTTTAAGCTGTCCCGTGTGCTTTAAGTAGCGCGCGCCGATGGTCGCGAGATCCATAAGGTTCTGCGGCTTCGTGCGGCCGAGCGCCTTGCGGATCGCGATATACCGGTCATACGCCGCCTGCACGGTCGGGTCGTCGATCTCCACGCCGTCGATGGTCGTGAGGAACGTGGTGTGCCGGCAGTGATCCGACCAATAGGTGTCGATCATGCGAATTTCCGTGATCGTCGGGTCGCGGTGCTCGGATTTGAAATAGTCCTGGCAGAACGCGATGTCGGCGTTGTCCATCGCCAGCGCGTATTTCTGCACAAAATCGGCAAGCTCCTTTTCGGAAAGCGAAGTAAAGCCTGTAAGCGTCTCCACCTCGGTAGGAACATTGTAAGGGATCTGCAAAGTATCCGCGCGGTCTAAGGACGCCTCGCGGCTCTCCACAGGGTTGATGACATATTTTTTCACCGCCGCAAGCTGTGCGGGCGTGATCTTGCCGAACAGCATATAGACCTTTGCGGTGCGCACCGTCGGCTTTTCGCCTTGGGACACGATCTGGATGCACTGCGCGCAGGAATCCGCACGCTGGTCGAACTGTCCGGGCAGGAATTCCACTGCGAACACCGTGCCGTCGCACTGTGGCAGATGGGCATAGGTGTTGTCGAGCTGCGGCTCGGAAAATACGGTCTTTTCGCACGCCTTGAAAAGGTCTTCATCGATGTTTTCCACGTCATAGCGGTTGAAAAGCCGCAGGTCTGTCACCGTGTCGATCATCAACAGCGTGCGGATGTCGGAAAGCAGCGCGGCGGCTTCGTCGGCAAACTGCTTTTTCTTTTCCACATAAATTCGATAAACCATTTGCTCCTCCTTATTTCCCGAGCGCCTTTAGGGCACGTGCGCCGATGTCCTTGCGGTAAAATGCGCCGTCGAACGAGATTTCCCGAACCGCATCGTAGGCTTTTTCGAGTGCCGCTGTCAGGTCATCGCCGACCGCCGTTACCCCCAACACTCTGCCGCCCGAGGTGACGAGCTTGTCGCCTTTGAGCGCCGTACCGGCATGGTAAACCGTTACATCCGGCATTTCCTCGGCTTTGCCGAGATCGATCTCCAAGCCCTTAGGATAGGATTTCGGATAGCCGCCCGACGCGATCACCACGCACGCCGCCGCGCCGTTCGCGAATTCCACGGGCACGCTTTCGAGCGTGCCGTCATGCACGGCGCGCATAATCGTAAGTAGATCCGTTTTCAAAAGCGGCAGGACAACCTGCGTTTCAGGATCGCCGAAGCGGCAGTTGTATTCGATAACACGCGGCCCTTTTTCGGTGAGCATCAGCCCGAAGTACAGGCACCCCTGGAAGGGGCAGCCCTCGGCCTGCATGGCCCGGATGGTGGGCAGGAAGATCTCGTCCATGCAGCGCCGGGCCACCTCGGGGGTGTAGTAGGGGTTGGGGGCCACGGTGCCCATGCCGCCGGTGTTCAGGCCGGTGTCGTTGTCGTTTGCCCGCTTGTGGTCCATGGAGGAGACCATGGGCTTGACCACCTTGCCGTCGGTGAAGCTGAGGACGCTGACCTCGGGCCCGGTGAGGAACTCTTCCACCACCACATGGTTGCCCGACGCGCCGAACTTTTTGTCCAGCATGATCTCCTTCAGGCCGTCCTCGGCCTGGGCCTCGTCCTCACAGATCAGGACGCCCTTGCCCAGCGCCAGGCCGTCCGCCTTGATGACCACCGGCCACTTGCCCTGGGCGCGGATGTATTCCAGCGCCCGGGCGGGGTCGTCGAAGGTCTCATAGCCGGCGGTGGGGATGCCGTATTTCTTCATCAGGTCCTTGGCAAACACCTTGGACGCCTCGATGCGGGCGGCGGCCTTGTTGGGGCCAAAGGCAGGGATGCCCACTGCGGCCAGGGCGTCCACCATGCCCAGGGCCAGGGGGTCGTCCTGCGCCACCACCACATAATCGAACTGCTCCGCCTTGGCAAAGGCTACCATGGCCTCCACGTCGGTGGCCTTGATGTCCTTGCACCGGGCGTCGTAGCCGATGCCGCCGTTGCCGGGCGCGCACCAGATCTCGGTGCAGGCCGGGCTCTGTTTCAGGGCGCGGATGATGGCGTGCTCGCGGCCGCCGCCGCCTACTACCAGAATTTTCATAACAGTCCTCCCCTATGCCGCCTCAGTGATGGAACAGCCGCAGCCCGCAGAAAGCCATGGCGATGCCGTACTTGTTGCAGGTGTCGATGACCTGCTGGTCCCGGATGGACCCGCCGGGCTGGACGATGGCGGTGACGCCGCTGCGGCGGGCCCGCTCGATGTTGTCCCCAAAGGGGAAGAATGCGTCCGACCCCAGGCAGACGCCGGTGACGTGGCTGAGGTACTCCTTCTTTTCCTCGGCGGTCAGGGGCTCGGGCTGGCGGGTGAAGGTCTCGGCCCAAACGTCGTCCCCGATGACATCCTCGGGGGTGTCCCCGATGTAGACGTCGATGGCGTTGTCCCGGTTGGGCTTGGACACGTCGTCCCGGAAAGGCAGGTTCAGCACCTTGTCCATGTGGCGCAGCTGCCAGTTGTCGGCCTTCTGGCCGGCCAGGCGGGTGCAGTGGATGCGGCTCTGCTGGCCGGCGCCCACGCCGATGGTCTGGCCGCCGGCAACGTAGCAGACGCTGTTGGACTGGGTGTACTTGAGGGTGATGAGGCTGATGACCAGATCCCGCTTCTGCTCCTCGGTCACGGTCTTGTTCTCGGTGACAAAGTTCGACAGCATGGTGGCGGCGTTGATCTCCAGGTCGTTGCGGCCCTGCTCGAAGGTGATGCCGTAGACCTGCTTGTGCTCGATGGGGGCGGGGCGGTAGGCCGGGTCGATGGCCACCACGTTGTAATTGCCCTTCTTTTTGCCGGCCAGGATGGCCAGGGCCTCGGGCGCGTAGCCGGGGGCGATGATGCCGTCCGACACCTCGTGCTGGATCAGCCGGGCGGTGGGCACGTCGCAGACGTCGCTCAGGGCGATCCAGTCCCCAAAGGAGGACATCCGGTCGGCGCCCCGGGCCCGGGCGTAGGCGCAGGCCAGGGGGGACAGCTCCAGGTCGGGGGCCACGTGGTACATCTGCCGCTCCACATCGGTCAGGGGCAGGCCGATGGCCGCGCCCGCCGGGGACACGTGCTTGAAGGAGGCGGCCGCCGGCATGGCCAGGGCCTTCTTCAGCTCAAACACCAGCTGGATGGAATTGAGGGCGTCCAGGAAATTGATGTAGCCCGGCTTCCCGTTCAGGACGGTGACAGGCAGGCCGCTGCCGTCCTCCATGTAGATGCGGCTGGGCTTCTGGTTGGGGTTGCAGCCGTACTTCAGGGCCAGTTCGTTCATGGCAATACCTCCTTATTCTTCCGTTTCCTTTTCTTCCGGCAGCAGGTCGGGCTCCTCGGGGTCGTCCAGGGAGCTTTCCACCGCCTCGTATTTATTGTAGATGACGTCGCCGCACTCGCCGCTCTCCAGGTCGATCACCCGGGCAAACAGGCTGACCTTGTTGTCCTCGTTCAGGCTGGCCCACAGGCCCCTGGCAAAGTCCCCGATGGTGCGGGGGCAGGCGAAGCGGAGCGGCTCGCCCTCAAAGCTGGGGATGGGGCTGCCGTTGCACTTGTAGGTGCTGATGAAATGGCCCTCCCCCGCCACCGGCTGGGGGTAATCGAAGAAATAGCGCTGGACGCTGTCCCCGTTGCCGTCGGCGGATTTGAGGATGCTCATCTGGTAGCTGCCGCCGGCGTAGACCACCGCCGAGATGCGGGGGGTCCAGTTGGGGCCGTCCGGCTCAAAGGTGCGGGTGCGCAGGGCGTCCGCAAAGCTCTGGCCGCGGCACATCGCATCGTAGATGGTGTCGGTCTGGTCGCCGTTGGTGACGATATGGGTGGAGCCCAGGGTCAGCACGGGGTTGTAGATGATGAGGCTGGGGTCCTCCAGCTTGGCCGGGTCGGCGGCCATGGTGCAGATGCCACCCCGCTCGGGCAGCGGGTCAAAGACGCGGTTGCGGCTGTTGGCGCTGCGCCCCATGATGAAATAGCCGATAAACATCTGCCGGCCGTCGGGGGCCATGGCGATGGCGATGCCCCGGCCGGGGTACTCGTTGCCGGCAAGGTAAGCGTTCAGGTCGATCTTTTCCATAGCAGGTTCCTCCTCACACGATCTCGCCGCTGCACACCATGGCCACGGCTTTGGGCAGCAGCTTCCATTCGGCCTGCTCCATCACCCGTTTCTGCAGGGTCTCGGGGGTGTCGCCGGGCAGGATGTCCACGGCCTTCTGCAGCAGGATGGGCCCGCCGTCGCACTCTTCGTTGACAAAATGGACGGTGGCGCCGGTGACTTTGCAGCCGCGTGCCAGCGCGGCCTGATGGGGCCGCAGGCCGTACATCCCCGGCCCGCAGAAGGCGGGGATCAGCGCCGGGTGGACGTTCAGGATGCGGCGGGGATAGGCCGCCACCACGCTGGGCCCCAGCACCGACAAAAAGCCCGCCAGCACCACAAGGCCGATGTCATGGCTCTGCAGCACTTCCAGCAGCGCCGCGTCGAAAGCCTCCGGGGAATCATAGGCTTTGCGGCTGACCACGCAGCTTTCCACGCCGGCTTTGGCCGCCCGCTCCAGGGCGTAGACCCCGGGCTTGGAGGCCACCACCAGGGTGATCTTGCCGTGGGAGTTCTCGCCCCGGGCCTCACTGTCCAGCAGGGCCTGCAGATTGGTCCCGCCGCCCGAGACCAGCACCGCGATCTTTACCACAGTTCGACCCCCTCGCCTTCTGCGATGACGCCCAGACGGTAGGCCCCGGGCTCGCCGTTGGCGTGGAGGATCTCCAGGGCCTTGTCCGCCTCGTCGGCGGGGACGGTCAGGACCATGCCCACGCCCATATTGAATGTATTGAACATATCCCGCTCGGGGATGCCGCCCGCCTCCTGCAGCAGGCCGAACAGGGCCGGGGTGCGCACGTCGCTCTTGCGGATGCGGGCGCAGCAGCCCTTTTTCAGGCTGCGGGGGATGTTCTCGTAAAAGCCGCCGCCGGTGATGTGGGAGATGCCCCGGACATGGACCTGCTCCAGGACGGCCAGCACCGGCTTGACGTAGATCTTGGTGGGGGCCAGCAGGGCCTCGCCCAGGGTGCGGCCCTCCAGGGCGGCGGGCTTTTCCACCGCATGGGGGTAGGCGCCTTCGATCTGGCGCTCGATCCGCAGGGCGATGCGGTCGTACAGGGTGCGGGCCTGGCGCTCCAAAGCGCGGTTCAGCCCCTCCAGCGGGGTGGGCCGGTGGCGCAGCAGGGCGGCGCTGCCCAGCTGGTCCAGCAGGGCCAGGATCCCCAGCACCCACGCCAGGGTGCGGAACAGCCACACCGGCATCAGGTGGAACAGCGCCCGCAGCAGGTCGTTGCCCCACAGCACCGAGAGGCAGCCCAGCACGCCCCACAGCAGAGAGTAGGGCAGGCAGACATAACCGTCGATGTTGAAGCGGTGGCCCGAGTAATCCCACCAGGTGCGGTGGTGCAGCCGCTCCAGGATCTTGGCGGCAAACCATTCCACCACAGTAGCCACCGTCACACAGCCCAGGAACAGATAGCCCAGAGAACCCCGCAGGTCGTCAAAGCCGACGGCCATGATCACCGCGGCAAAGCCGTAAACGTAACAAAAGGGCCCTGCGGCAAAGCCGCGGTCCACAAAGCCCCTGCCCCGGGCCGCCGAGACCACCGTCTCGGCCACCCAGCCCAAAAACGAATAGACCACGTACATCAGCACGAGGTCGTAATACCACGCATATTCCATGATCTTCTCCTTTGATTTGGTACAGACCCGTTCGTTTCAACCCGTGAAAAGTATGATTTATCCTACCAGATTTTGGCCGGGAATACAAGTGTCTCTGCGTAAACAATCTGTAAACAGTATGCGCGCCGGCGCGGCGCAAAAAACGCCGCGCGGGGGCTTTGCTTCTCCCGCACGGCACAGGGCCTATTTTTTCCCTTTTCCAAAATCGCCAAGGCCCGGCAGGGCAAACAGCAGCGACACCGCCACGATGGCTTTGTCGGTGGCCGCCACCGAGGGCATCCAGTGGTCCACCACCCCGAGGCCCGCGGCGGTGACCAGGGTATCCAGGACCAGATAGAGGATGACGCCCTCCGCACGGTTCACCTTGCCCATCGCATACAATACCTTGGGCAGGGCGCTGAACACCTCGCCAAACACGGCGGACAGCACCGACGCCGCGACAAAATACAGCACCAGGCTGCCCACCGAATCGTAGGTGAAGCCGAACAGCTTCATAAACCCGCCGGCCACCAGGCTCAGCCCCGCCAGCAGGGCCAGGATCAGCCCCACCCCCAGCAGAACAGTCACACGGTCAAATTTTTTCATGACACTTTACCGTTTCCACCAGCTTTTCTTTTTCTCCCCCACCGGCACCACGTCGTTGAACAGGCACCGCACCTTGGGCGAGAGCTGGGTGTCCCGGTGGTAGCAGCCGAACAGCCACTTGTCATAGGTCATTTTCTCCACCAGCTTGTCGAAATAGCCATGGAGGCGGTTATTGGCCCCCGAGGGCAGGATGGTAAAATCGAGGAACCTGCTTGGGGCGTCGTGGGTCAGCACATACTCTACTTTGAAGCCATGGGCCTCTACGTTGGCGTCGCAAAAGGCGTATTCCTCGTCCGAGGGCATCTCCCGGGGCCACCAGTTGACGCCGGGGTCCCGCTCTTCCTTGTCGGGGCTCTCGCCGCCCCCAAAGCAGAGGAAGCTCATCCCCTCCAGCTCCAGGATGCTGCCCCGGCAGACGTGGTAGACGTTGCCGCCCACCGGCTGCACCCGCCCGCCGAACTTTTCCTCCACCGGCAGAGCGTCCAGCATCTCGTAGTTTTCGTGGGTGCCGTCCAGGAACAGGATGGTGTAGGGGCGCTTGGCCAGCCAGTCCAGGCGCTTGCGCTCCTCTTTGCCGCCGTCCCACAAAAAGCCAAAGTCCCCCAGCACGAAAAGGACGTCGTTTTTGCCCAGGCGGCGCAGCTCTTTGCCCTTGAAGCGGTCCAGCTCCCCGTGGGTATCCCCAGTGATATAGATCATGCGTGTCTCCCTCTTTTGGTTTGTGAAAGTGATGTGCCAAACCCTTGCCACCCACCTGCAAACCTGCTATATTATTAGAGTAAGACCGGACCACGCGCCCGGTCCTGTTTGACTGTTCCGCATCCGATGCGGTTTTTTGATAGAAATCGACGCTCTTATTGTAACGCGTTCTGAGGGAATTGTCTACATGAAACGACTTTTTGCACTGCTTTTGACCCTGGCGCTGGCCGTTGGCTGCCTGGCCATGCCGGCAGGCGCCATCTTTGACCCCAGCCCGGTCTACGACGTCAAGGCCCAAAGCGCCTACATCGTCAACACCGACACCAACATCATCGTCTACGACAAGGACAGCACCGCCCAGGTGTCCGCCGGGGGCCTGACCAAGCTGATGTGCGCCGCCCTGGTCCTGACCAATTACGGCGACGAGCTGGACACCCGCACCTTCCAGATGCCCTTTGCCATTTCGGACTATGTCTATGGCACCGACAACGCCGATATGCGCTCGGGCGAGACCTTCACCCTGCGGGAGGCCCTCTATGCCATGCTGCTGCGCAACGCCAACGACGCCGCCATGGGCATGGCCTACCAGCTGTCGGGCAACGACCTGGCCGGCTGGGTCAGCCAGATGAACAGCCTGTCCCAGCAGATCGGCTCCACCGCCAGCACCTGGACCGACGCCTGCGGCCTCGACCCCGGCAATGTGACAAACGCCGTGGATATGTACCTGATTCTGCGGTATCTGATGGGCTTTGACGCTTTTGTGGAGATCGCCGGGTCGGCCACCTTCCAGATGCCCGCCAAAGAAAAGCACTCCAAGCCCTTTATCCTCACCAACCAGAACATGGCCCTGAACCAGAGCAGCGGGGGCAAATTCTACCGCTCAGCCATGAAGGGGGGCATGTGCGACGTGGTGGCCTACAAAAACGACACCGGCACCCAGAGCTATGTCTCCTGGGCCTCCCAGGACGGCGAGACCTATATCTTCTGCGTCATGGGGGTGCCCGACACCGCCGACGCCTACGGCTACGCCAACCGCCGCCCCGCCCTCTACGAGACCACCCAGCTGATGGACTGGGTCTACAGCAGCTTTTCGGTCCAGGCCGCCCTCGACCCCGACCAGGCCCTGGCCGAGATCCCGGTCAAGTATTCCTCCGAAACCGACACCCTCCTGCTCTACCCCGACGACCAGATGATGACCATCCTGCCCTCCTCCTCGGACAACTCGGTGACCCAGAAGTTTTTCCACCTGCCCGAGTCGGCGGCCGCGCCGGTCAAGCAGGGGGACATCATCGGCACGGTGGAGATCCGCCTCGCCGGCGAGACCATCGGCGTGGTCAACCTGGTCGCAGGCCAGGACGTCAACCGGAACCCGGTGCTCTATGGCATCGCCCAGTTCCAGGCCTTTCTGGGCAGCCTTTATTTAAAGGTGGTGCTGGCCCTCAGCGCCGTCGCCCTGGCCCTGTACGGGATCTGGTGGGTCCAGAACGCCATCCGGGAGCAGCGCAGCTGGGGCAGCAAGCACATCAAACGGCGCTGACGCCCCGCCGGACCCCGGACCACCTGGACATCCTGCAAAGAACGGCCGCCGCGCAATGCTGCACGGCGGCCGTTTTCGTCGTTTATTTCAGGTCCAGTTCAGGCGGCACATCCAATTCCTCCGGGACATACTTGCCGTTTTTCTTTCGCTGGCGCACGCATTCGGTCAGCAGATATTCGATCTGTCCGTTCACCGACCGGAAGTCGTCCTCCGCCCAGGCGGCGATGGCGTCGTACAACTTCGCGGACAGGCGCAGCGGCACCTGCTTTTTGGGCTCAGCCATCAGTACAGGCTGCCGGAATTGACCACGGGCTGGGCGTCATGGTTGCCGCAAAGCACAACCAGCAGGTTCGAGACCATGGCCGCCTTTCGCTCGTCGTCCAGCTCCACCACATTGTTTTCGCTCAGGCGTTCCAGGGCCATTTCCACCATGCCCACGGCGCCGTCCACGATCATCTTGCGGGCGTCGATGATGGCCGACGCCTGCTGCCGCTGCAGCATCACCGCGGCGATCTCGGGAGCATAGGCCAGGTAAGTAATCCGGGCCTCCAGAATTTCCAGACCGGCGTCCTGGACGCTCGCCTGGATCTCCTGGCGAATCCGCTCGGCCACCACCTCGCTGGACCCCCGCAGGCTGCCGTCGTCGGGCTGGCCGTCGCCGGTGGTGTCGATGCCGGGGGCCACGTCATAGGGGTAGATGCGCACCACATTGCGCAGGGCGCTGTCGCACTGGAGGGAGAGGTATTCCTTGTAGTTGTCCACATTGAACACCGCCTTGGCGGTGTCCTTGACCTGCCAGATCACCGCGATGCCGATCTCCACCGGATTGCCCAGGCAATCGTTGATCTTCTGGCGGGCGTTGTTCAGGGTCATCCGCTTGAGGGAGATCTTTTTGCCGCTGTTGGCGGCTGCCGCGGCCTGGTTGGCCGCCTCCTTGCCCAGCACCGCGGCCAGCCCGGTGGCATCGCCGTTCTGGACGTCCCCGCTCTGGCTCAGGCGGGTGCCGGCGGCGGGGTTGACCGCCGTGCAGAAGGGGTTGACCCAGTAAAAGCCCTCCCCTTTCAGGGTGCCGATGTAGTTGCCGAACAAAGTCAGCACCAGAGCCTCCTGGGGCTTGAGGACCTTGAGCCCACACAGCAGGATCCAGCCCAGGACCATGTACACAATGGCGATACCCATCACCACGTTGCCCAGGACGCCCGGCACCCCGGCCATCCCGACCGCGACCGCCGCCGCAATGGCGACGACGTAGCCCAGCAGCACCAGCAGCAATACGGGCATCCCGTTCTTTTTCGTCTGCAAAATCTTTTCCGTCATATACATCATCCTCCTGACAATGGTTTGGGAAGCATCGTTTTGATATTAAAATCATATCACATTGTATTCATTTTGTCAAGATTATCCTTTTCGGCGGCGCCCCTGCCCAGCAAAAAAGCCTGTGAGGCGTGCCAACGCACACTTCACAGGCTTTCGAATGCCGCCGACGGGGGTCGAACCCGTACTCTGTCTCCAGAAAGGGATTTTAAGTCCCTCGTGTCTGCCAATTTCACCACAGCGGCCCGTAGCCGCCGCACCCCGGGGGCGCGGCGGCGGGCAGATACTATAATACAATAGCGCCGGGCATTTGTCAACCGTTCACATCCGGCCGCCGTGATACTCGGCGTACATCTTTTCGCGGCACTCGGCCACGGCGGGGGTCATGTTGACATAGTGCTTGTGAGGGCATTCCATCCGCAGCTCGCTCTCCCACACCTCGCTGGTCAGCTGGCGGGCCACATACGCCCGCCGCTCGCTGATGGAGGGCAGCTCGATGACCAGCTGGCCGTCCAGGATATAGGGCACCAGCAGGGGCTTGACCGCCGTGGGGGTAAAGGTGATGACCCGCTCCACCGCGTCGGGGTCCAGGTTGACCATGGTGATGGGCTTGCCCGCCTCGATCACCTCGCCGTCCATGGCGATCAGGTCGCACTGGGCCTGGCCGTTGGCGTCGTACAGACGCCAGGGCATCTTTTTGCCGGGGATGATGGCCTTGCTGACGCTGTCCGAGATCTTCATCTTGGGCTGGTAGCTGCCGTCGGCCTGCTTGACCGCCACCAGTTTGTAAACGCCGCCGAACACCGGGTCGGAAGCCGAGGTGATCAGGTTCTCGCCCAC
>OEQR01000163.1_pt1 | contig 10896 bp, 13 predicted proteins | sample 1539761 | NCBI WGS metagenome assembly OEQR01 (sample SAMEA3891879, study PRJEB23780) | metagenome | biome: terrestrial biome; feature: animal house; material: Caecal content | place: Italy | collected 2015-05-05 | reverse complement strand
CCCCCTGCCAATTATTGATGGGGCCAAAAGTTGTATACCGGGCAGCTCACCCTGTGGTGCCCATTTTCTTCATCCCTCTTGCAAGCACAGAAACCGCGATGCAAAGGAGGCCAAAACATCATGGCGGAATATCGTTTAAAACCGGGCAGGCTGGGCCGGAAAGTCCTGGACACCTACCAAAAAACCGAGCAGGCGTTTGCCGAGAAATTTTTGCAAGAGGACCCGGACAGCCCCTCGGGCTACCGTTTAAAGACGGGGAAAACCGGAGAGCAGGCTGTCCGCGCCTACGCCAAAATCCAGCAGGGGGCTGTGGGCGCCTACAAAAAGGTGGAGAACGCCTTTGTAGACCGCTTCCTCGAAAAAACCGAAGAAGCCCACCCGGAAGATCCAACCCACATCCAAGAGAACTGACCGGAGGAAAATGAGATGAAAAAGAGTAATTTTGCGGCTATGATTTTAGGGACCATCGGCATCGTGTTCTTTGCCCTGGGGATGTGCATGGCGCTGATCGAAGACTGGGGGCTGTTCCGCCAGGGCATCGTCTGCGGCGTGGTTGGCCTGGCGGTTTTGCTGGCCGCCCTGCTCATCTGGCGCCGGATGGAGGGCAAGCCGCCCATCCATCTGAGCGTTAAAACCGTGGAAACGATCCTGGTCGCCGTGATCGGCGCGCTTTTTCTGGGGATCGGGATGTGCATGACCATGGTGTTTGGCCAGATGGTCTCGGGCATTGTAATCGGTCTGGTGGGCATTGCAGGCCTGCTGATGCTGATTCCTCTGACCAAAGGGTTTAAGGATTAATCCGTTTCCTCGGCGATACATCGTATTTCAATCGGAACGAAAAAGGAGAAACAAACCATGAACGCAAAACAGACCATCCATTTCCCCGCAGATTACGCTCTCATGACGAAGGAGGAGCTGGCCGGCACCACCGGCGGCACCGCTGCCGAAACGGCCGCCAAGGCCGTTGTGGCTGTGGGCGGCGCCGCCATCCTTCTGGTGGCAGGCAGCCTTGCAGCCCGCGGGATCCTGAGCATCTTCGGGGGCAAAGGAGGCCTGGCCTCGGTCATTGAGGCCTCGGTCCGCGCCGGCCAGGAGTTCATTGAAGGGGCTCTGAGCTCCGGCCAGGACATTTTAAACGCCCTGATGGGCCGGTGATTCCTCCGGGCCAAGCCGCCCTATATTTAATTTACCCATAAAAAAGCAGTGCTCCCCCACCGGGGAGGCACTGCTTTTTTGTTCCTGAAACCCTTTTACCAGAATTTCTTCTTTTTCATGAGATAAAGAGACAACAGCATAATCAAGGCGCTGACGCAGATCATCGCCGGGTAGCCATATTTCCAGGTCAGCTCCGGCATGCCAGAGAAGTTCATCCCATACCACCCGGCCAGGAGGGAAAGGGGGAGGAAAATCGTCGTGACAATGGTCAGGATCTTCATAATCTGATTCTGCTGGAGGTCCATTTCGGCCTGGAACATCTCCCGCAGCTGCAAACCATATTCCCGGAGCGCCTTGGCCTCCCCCAGCAGGCGGCTGATCCGCTTTTCCACCCGATGGAACAGCTGGGTCTCCTGATCGGAAAACACCCCGCTCTCCTCCAGTTCGCAGACCAGCTCTTCCATCTGGGTATAGTACTTGATCCAGCGGGAAATCTCTTTCCGCAGGCCCATCATCTTTGCATTAAAGCTGTCCAGCTGGCCCGCCGAAACCTGCTCCTCAATTTGAGAGAGCCGGTCTTCCAGGCTTTCCAGATGGCGCAGGTCCTTTTCCACCAGCAGTTCCAAAAGCGCATAGAAAAAGCTGCCGGCGCTGTAATCTCTCTGGGGGTTTTCTTTCCGCAGGTGCTGCACCATGGAGTGCACCGTCCCGGTATCATCGCACAGAACCACCAGCTCCCGGGCCAGCAGGTACCCAAACGCGATGGTCTCCCCGTTTTTGGCCTTTCGGGGGGTTACGATGGTCCCGTTGAGAAATTCCCTTCTCGCCTCCGCCTTGCAGACCCGGGCGTCCCGGGCCAGGGGGGTATGGCAGATCCGTTCCTCCCGGTTGGCCTGGGCGGCCTTGTGGGAAAGTTCCTCCGAGGTAAAAAGGAGCAGTGCGCCGGGGGCTTCCCCTGCCGGCGCCTCCCCTGGGGCCAGTGCCGCGTGCAGATCCCATTGAACCATTTTGGATTTCCTCCATTTTTCCCGCCAGGCCCCTTGCTCTGCGCCCTTCATCCGCCCCTGTTCCGGGAGGCGGCGAACACCGCAGAGCCGAAGGGCCAAAAGGTGTTTTATTTTATCATGCAGCAAACCCGGGGAAATGTCAAATCAAACGCTCCCCCGCTCAAAGGTCGGCGTCCGGGGCCTGGCCGTCGTGGGCCAGCCACCGGCACCCGGTCATTTCCATCCGGGTAAACCGGGCCGTAAAAGAGGAATCCTCCGGGCTGCAGGCGTAGATCCCGAAGGCGATCTCCCCCTGCCCCTCCCAGAGGTGGCAGATCCGGATCTGCCGGTAGGTGACCCCGTCTTCCGAGCACTCGATCCGGAAATCGTCTTCCCTCCGGCTCAGGCGATACCACATGGTTTTAATGCCCGCGTCAATCTCGGTGGTGGCCCAGTCCGAATAGCCGTGGTTGGTCACCACGCTGCCCAGGTGCTGGAACTGGTCGTTTTCGTACTCCACCGAACCCTTGATCCAGTTTTCGCTGTCCAGGTAAACCACAACGCCGCACTGGTCGAACCGGTGATGGCTGCCGCCAAACTCGGTCTTGACCACAAACGAAAAGAACGGCTCGCTGGTTTTCATCTGGAGCACCGGCGCGTTGTCGTTGCGGAAATGATAATAGGTGCGCTGCCACAAATCCGTGTGGGGTTTTGTGGTGATCTCAATCTCCTCCGGGGTAATCCGGCAGTGTTCCGGCTCTCTGGTCCATTGCAGTTTTGAAATATCCCATTTCATGGCGTTTGTTCCTCCCAGGGTAAAGCTATCCTGCCCCTATTTTACCGCTTTGTGCCCCAAATGTACACAGGTCCGCCCCTGGACCGGGTGCCTCATAACGTAGAAAGCCCCGGGCCCCGGCAGAAATGCCGCAGGCCCGGAGCTTTTTTTGTTTGAGTGAAATAGAATTCTGCCCGGGTTTTATTCAAACTGGGAGGCGTAGAGTTTATAATAGACGCCCTTTTGGGCCATCAACTCCGCGTGGGTCCCCTGCTCCATCACGTCCCCGTGTTCCATCACCAGAATCTTGTCGGCGTTCTGGATGGTGGAAAGCCGGTGGGCGATGACAAAGGAGGTTTTGCCCCGCATCAATTCCTGCATGGCCTTTTGGACCTTCTGCTCGGTGTTGGTGTCCACGTTGCTGGTGGCCTCGTCCAGGATCAGCATCTGGGTGTCGTAGAGCATGGCCCGGGCGATGGTCAAAAGTTGTTTCTGACCTTTGCTGATGTTGCCGCCGTCCTCGCTGATGATGGTGTCGTAGCCGTCGGGCAGCTGCATGATATAGTCGTGGATCCGGGCGGCCTTGGCGGCGGCGATGACTTCCTCCCGGGTGGCCCCCTCCTTGCCGTAGGCGATGTTCTCGAAGATGGTCCCCCGGAAGACCCAGGTATCCTGCAAGACCATGGCGTAGGCCCGGCGGAGGGAGCTGCGGGTCAGCTGGTGGAGCTCTTTGCCGTCCACCCGGATCTCGCCGGAATCCACGTCATAGAACCGCATCAGCAGGTTGATGATGGTGGTTTTGCCCGCGCCGGTGTGGCCCACAATGGCGATGGTCTGGCCGGGCTCGGCTTTCAGGCTCAGGTCGTGGAGCACCGTCCGCCCCGGCAGATACCCAAAGCTCACGTGCCGGGCCTCCACCTCCCCTTTCACGTCGGTGAGAGCCTGGGCGCCGGGAAGGTCGGCGGTCTCCTCGGGCTGGTCCAGCAGGGCGAAGATCCGCTCCGCCGCCGCCAGGGCCGAATAGATCTCGTTGATAATGTTGGCGATCTCGTTGATGGGGCCGCTGAACTTGCGGGAGTAGAGAACGAAGGCCGAGATCTGTTCCATCCCCGCCAGGCCGAACATATAGAGGATGGCCCCCAGCAGGCCGATGAGGGAAAGCCCCAGGTTGTTGATCATGTTGACGGTGGGGCCGGTGGTCATGCCCAGGGTGTCGGCGGCGCAGTAGGCGTCGGCGGCCTCGTGGTTGATCCCGCTGAATTCCTTGCAGACGTCGTTCTCATAGGCATAGGCCAGGATGGTTTTCTGGCCCGAGAACATCTCCTCCACATAGCCGTTCATCTTGCCGTAGGCCGCGCTCCGCTGGGAATAAAGGGGCCTCGTCCGCTTGCCCATGTACCGGGTGAATCCCACCGCCAGGGGCACCGTGACAAAGAGACAGAGGGTCATGGGGGGCGAGATGATGCACATCATCAAAAGGGAGCCCACCACCGTTACAACGCTGGTCATAATCTGGACCAGGTCGGAGGAAAGGCTGGTGGTCACCACGTCGATGTCGTAGGAGACCCGGCTGATGATGTCGCCCGCCTGGTTGCGGTCGAAGTAGCTCACCGGCAGCACCATCAGCTTGTGGAACACGTCCCGGCGCATCCGGTTGGCCACCCGGCGGCCCATGAGCATCATCCCCTGGTTGACCAGAAAGGACATGATGTTGCTGAACAGATAGGCGGCCAGCATCCATTTGGCGTAGTGGGCCACGGTGGCAAAATCCACCTGGCCCTGCCCCACCGCCGCGCCGATGGCTTTGCCCGCAAAGGAGGGGCCCAGCAGGTTGCCGACGTTGCTGGCAAAGGTGCAGACCAGCAGCACCAGCACCAGATACCGATAATCCACCATATAGCGCAGGGTGCGGGTCAGGGTGCCCCGGGCGTCCCGGGGTTTTTCCGCTTTTACGCGGGGTCCTCTCGGCGGCATTCCAATCTCCTCCTTTCCTCAGGCCAGGGCGCCCATCTGGGCCTGGTAGATCTCCCGGTAGGCCGGGCAGCTCTCCAGCAGCTCTTGATGGGTGCCGTATCCGATGCAGCGGCCGCTCTCCAGTACCAGAATGTGGGTCATATTCTGGATGGAGCTGACCCGCTGGGCGATCATGATGGTGGTGGAGTCCTGATACCGCTCAAAGATGGCTTTCCGCAGGGCGGCGTCGGTCTTGTAGTCCAGCGCCGAAGAGGAGTCGTCCAGCACCAGGATCTCGGGGTGTCCCGCCAGGGCCCGGGAGATCAGCAGCCGCTGCTTCTGCCCGCCCGAGAGGTTGGCCCCCTTGATGTCGGCCTGGTAGTCCAGCCCCTCTTCCAGAGAGTCCACATATTCGGCAGCCACGGCATCCTCCACCGCCCGCATCAGGTCGGCGTCGTTCAGCGCCCGGCCAAACCGGATGTTCTCCCGCAGGGTATTGTAAAAGACCATGTCGTTCTGGAACACCACCCCGAACTTGCGCCGGAGCTCGTCTTTTTCATAGCTGCGCACGTCCCGGCCGTCCACAAAGACGCCGCCCTTTTCCACATCGTAGAACCGCATCAGCAGGTTGATGATGGTGGTCTTGCCGCAGCCGGTGGGCCCAATGATCCCCAGGCTCTCCCCTTTCTTGAGGGCAAAGCTGATGTCGTAGAGGCACTGTTCCCGCCGGCTTTCTTCCACCGAACCCTCGGCGCCGTCGTGGTAGCTGAAGGTCACGTGCTCAAACCGGATGAACTCGTCTCCGGCGGGCTTTTTGGCCTCTTCGGGGGGCAGAACCTTCTGGTCGATGGGGGCAGCCAGCACCTGGCCGATCCGGTTGGCTGAGGCGGAGGCCTTGCTGATCATCATAAAGATCCGGTTGATCCCCATGACCCCCTGCATCACCATATTAAAATAGGTCAAAAAGGCCAGGATCACCCCGGGCTTGATCTGGCCGTTGTTCACCCGGGCGGCACCGATCCAGACCACCAGGGTCAGGCCGATGTTCAGGCACATCTGCATCAGGGGGCCGGGGATGGCCATAATCACGCTGGCCTTGATGTCGGCCCGGGTCATGGCATCGTTGGCCGCCCCGAACCGGCCCTTCTCGTATTCGGTTTTGGAGAGGGCTTTTACCACCCGGATGCCGGTGATATCCTCCCGCATGATCCGGACCACGTCGTCCAGTTTTTCCTGCACCTTGCGGTAGAGGGGGATACCATACCGGGAGACCGCCAGAATCACCACGATCAGCACCGGCACAATGACGCAGAGAATCCCCGAGAGGACCGGGTCCATGGCCATGGTGACCCCGATGCCCCCCCAACAGCAGGATGGGCATCCGGATGCACATGGTCTGGAGAGACTGGACGCAGGACTGGACGTTATAGCTGTCGCTGGTCATCCGGCTGATGAGGCTGGGCAGGCCGAACCGGTCGAACTGAGCCCCCGAGAGGTTGGCCGTCCGGGTGAACAGGTCCTGCCGGATGTCATAGGAGACGTTGTGGGCGTTGTCCACCGCGATCCGGTTGGCCGCAATGTTCAGCTGGCGGGTGGCCAGGGCGGTGAGGATCATCAACCCGCCCCAGAGCACCGCCTGGCCCAGCTGGCCCAGGGGCACCACCTCGTCGATCAAATGCTCCAGGATATAGGGGATCATCAGCTCGGTCACCGCCCCCAGCAGCTTGATCCCCATGGACTGGGCAATCCGGGCCGAATACTTTTTCATATACCGCAAAATCAGTTCCACAAACTTCCCCCCAGGGTTTTGCCCGCCCCGCAGCGGGCTTTTTTCGTTTCATCCAATAAAAAAGATAATACCGCAGCATTTGAGAAAGTCAAGTAACCTTCATTTTTTCTCGGCCGGGGCCGGGTTCCTCCCCTCTCCCTGGGCCGGGCCAGGTTTTCTGGGCCGCGGCGAGAAAGGTTTTGACCAGGGGTCGGCCCTTTACCGTCTTATAGTAGAGCCCAAAGGAAACCGGCTGGCTCCCTTTCAGGGGGATCTGGCAGAGCCCCGGGAGGTCGGGCACCAGCAGGTCCGGCAGCACCGACACCCCATAGCCCGACGCCGTCAGGACAGCCATGGCGTCCACCGTATCGCAGAAATAAATTTCAAAGGGCGGGCGATCCCCCAGCAGAGCCTGGTGCTGGAGATGGACGGCGGGCGGCACCTGGGAGGGCGCCGGCAAAACCAGCGGCACCTTCCGCAGATCCTCGGGCGAAACCTCGGCCCGGCCCGCCAGCGGGTGATCCCCGGCGCAGAGGCAGACCATGGAAGAACGGGTCAGCTCTTTATAAAGGAAAGAAGACGCCGCCCGGCTGGCCAACGCCGACGACTTCATCCGCCGTCTGCCCAACGGCTACAACACCCTGCTCACCGGCGACGGCGCCAACCTCAGCCAGGGCCAGCGGCAGCTGCTGGCCATCGCCCGGGCGGCGGTGGCCGACCCGCCGGTGTTGATCCTGGACGAGGCCACCAGCTCCATCGACACCCGGACCGAGACCCTGGTCCAGGCGGGCATGGATGCCCTGATGACCGGGCGGACCACCTTCGTCATCGCCCACCGGCTCTCCACCGTCAAGAACTCCGACTGCATCATGGTCCTGGAGCAGGGCCGGATCATCGAGCGGGGCAGCCACGACGAGCTGATCGCCAAGAAGGGCAAGTATTACCAGCTCTACACCGGCAACCTGGAGGACTAAACTCTCTGGGGAAACGGTTCCTGCAAACAAGAAAAGAGCCCCTGTCTCTCCGCATTCGGGCGGAAGGACGGGGGCCCTTTTTTGTGAAAATGGGAGGGATTTTCAGGAAAAGGAGTTTTTTCATCTTTAAACCCTGCCCGTTTTATTGTAAAATGGTAAGAAAAGCATTGGAATCGGCGGCCGGGCTGCCCGCACCGCCTGTATGGGAGGAACATAAACTATGGCTACATCGAATATCCGGGTGCTGGCACTGGATCTGGACGGCACCTTGACCAACGACCAAAAGGAGATCACGCCCCGCACCCGCGCCGCTCTGGAGCGGGCCATGGACCAGGGGGTGACGGTGGTTCTGGCCTCGGGCCGGCCCACCGCCGGAGTGCGCCCGGTGGCTCAGGAGCTGGGGCTGGACCAGCGGGGCGGCTGTATCCTATCCTATAACGGCGGCGCCATTGTGGACTGCAAGACCGGGGAGATCCGTTACCAGAAAATCCTGCCCGCCGAGCTGGTGCCCGAGCTGTGCGCCTTTGCCGCTCAGGAAGATGTGGCCATTGTTACTTACAACGATGCGGGCATCGTCACCGAGCGCCCCGAGGACCCCTGGGCCGCCAAGGAGAGTTTTACCAACAAGCTGCCCATGATCCGGGTGGAAGATCTGGCCGTCCATGTGGATTACCCCGTGAACAAGATGCTGATTACCCTGGACCCGGCCCGGATGGACGACGTCTGCCGCGCCGCCCGGGAGAAGTTCGCGGGCCGGATCGACCTCTACCCCTCCTGCGCCTTCTTCCTGGAGGCGGTGCCCCTGGGGGTGGCCAAGGACGCCAGCCTGGCGGCGTTGCTTTCCTCCATGGGTTTGACCCGGGAGAACCTGATGGCCTGCGGCGACGGCCTGAACGACTGCTCCATGATCCAGTTTGCCGGGGTGGGGGTGGCCATGGCCAACGCCGCACCGGAGGTTAAAGAGGTGGCCGACTATGTCACCCAGGCCGACAACAACCACGACGGTGTGGCCGAGGCGGTTGAAAAATTTATTCTGAATGTTTGAGAAAGAACGTGAGAAAGGAAACGGAGAAACAACAAGAACATGTCACAGCGCAATCTGGTTTTATTTGATTTGGAATGGAACATTGGTTACCAGCCCCATACTTTTAACTACCACGGGGTGGAACAGACCCTGCGGGGAGAGATCATCGAGATCGGGGCGGTGAAGATCGACGAGGACGGCCGGGTGCTGGATACCTTTTCCATCCACCTGCGGCCCCGGATTTTCCGCAAATTGCAGCACCACATCGCCAAGGTCACCGGCTTAAAACAGGCGGACCTGGACCGGGGCGAACCCATTGTTCAGGGGCTGCGCCGGTTTATGCAGTGGTGCGGCCCGGACGCCGAGTTTGCCGAGTGGGGGATGGACGATGTGCCCGTCCTCAAGCAGAATTTGTTCCTCTGCAACCTGGACGAGTCCCGGCCCACCGTCTGGTACGACTTGCAGCAGATCTTCCTGCGGGAGCACCCCCGCAAGGAAGGGGAGGGAATGACCCTGGAGAGCGTGGTCACCCGGCTGGGCCTGCCCATGGAGCGGCCCTTCCACGATGCGCTGTCGGATGCCCTCTACACGGCGGACGTCTGCCGCTGCCTGGACCTGCGCCGGGGGCTGGCGGAGTACCCCACCGAAGAAGAGTCCCTCCGCCAGAGCCTCTGCCCAGCTCCCGGGGATTACCGGGATTTCCGGGTGTACACCGGTTATGTGGAGCAGTATGCCTGGCGGACCGATCCCCAGCTGCTCTGCCCGCCCTGCCCGGTCTGCGGCACAGCTCTTGAGCCGGACGATGTCTGGCTCAAAAAGGGGAACAATAGTTGGTACACCCTGTCCCAGTGCCCCCACTGCAAAGGCGGCGAAACCGAGGCCGCCCAGGGCGTCTTTGTGCGGTACAAACTGGCCCGGCGGGACGGCCTGCACTGGAGCTACGCCCGCTGTGTCCAGATCCCGGACCGTGAACTTTTGACCCGGTGGGAAAAGCAGCGCCGCCAGCAGCTGGAACGGCTGCGGGCCCGGGAGGAAAAACCCCAGCAGGGAGAATGATCCTGTGAAAAATCCGCTTTCTCCATGCAGGAAAAAGACCGCCTGATTCGTGTTAAAGAGGGAAAGAAAATCAGCGCAGTCTGACAAAAAACGGAAAAGCTTGATGATTTGTTCATCGGTTTGTAACAGGAAGTGGATATAATAAGCTCCAATGAGATTGGCGCAGTTTAACAGGAGGGAAGTTAAAGGACAGATGGCGATGGCAATTACGCGGTGGCTGGAACCTCTTTTTACCCTGGAGTTCTGGGAGGAGCTGCTGGACAGCTTCCAGGGGCTGGGGCCCCTGGCTCCCATTCTGCTGGCCATGGTGGAGTCGTTCATTCCGGCCCTGCCGCTGGTGGCGATTGTGGCCCTGAACGTGGCGGCCCATGGGGCGCTGCTGGGCTTTTTGTACAGCTGGGCCGGGGTGGCTGTGGGCGGTTCGCTGATGTTTTTGTTCTGGCGGCGGGTGGTCAAACAGTTCTTCTGGCGGTTTGCCTGCCGGTTTGAAAAATTGCAGAAGGCCCAGCAGTGGGTCAGCAACTGCGATACCCGGGCCCTTTTTGTGCTGGCGCTGCTGCCCTTTACCCCTACGGCATTTTTGCATCTTGCCTTTGGCGTCTCGGACTTTGACGAGCGCCGGTATATTGTCACCCTGATTTCCGGCAAAGGGGTCATGGTGGCCATGATGGCCCTGTTTGGCCAGTCGCTGGTCAATGCGCTGGAACAGCCCCTCTATCTGATCCTGGCGGCTGTTCTGCTGGGCGGGTTATACTGGATCTCCAAGGTAATCTGCAAAAAACACCATCTGGACGAAAAGTAACCGGGGGTGTGCGATGAAGGAGAAATTCTTCTATCTGCCCGAAGCGGAGAATAATCTGCCCGGGGAGATTCAGCCCGACCCCCAGCCCCCTAAGCCGGAGGAAAAATATCCCTGCCCCTGCTGCAGCTGTATTACCTTCCCGGTGCCCCGGGAGGAGGCCGTCGCCTTTATCTGCCCGGTCTGCTTCTGGGAGAACGACCTCTTTCTTTCCCGGGAGGACGAGCCCAGCGACGAAAACCACGGGCTGACCCTGGCCCAGGCCCGGGAAATGATTCGGGAGATGCTATGGCTCTACGGGGAGCGGATGGAGCTCACCACGGGCCGGGTGTCTGCCGAGTACCGGAGGAGCGTCTGCCTGAACCTGCTCAGGGATTTTTTGACTACACTTCGTTCTTCTTAAGCC
>OEQR01000162.1_pt1 | contig 10916 bp, 15 predicted proteins | sample 1539761 | NCBI WGS metagenome assembly OEQR01 (sample SAMEA3891879, study PRJEB23780) | metagenome | biome: terrestrial biome; feature: animal house; material: Caecal content | place: Italy | collected 2015-05-05 | reverse complement strand
AGGGGGGCTATATTATCAAAGAGTTTTTTGAACACTTTCTCTGATTTCCTGCAAGCATCCCAAGAGAGTATATCTAGGGGGGCTATATTATCAATATAATTTATTGAACACTTTTGCATTTTTTCTTCTCCCTCATTTTCCTCATATGCTCTTTTCGCTGCTCATCCTTTATTCTCTCACTTTCCTTAAACGCCGCATCTTCCTCCGGCGTCATTTCCCTCGTGTCTTCTTCCAAGTAATATATACTCCTCGGATTTCTGTTTCCATCAAGCCAAATATAAGATGGCTTTGCACCTTCTTTAGGCACCCTGCCTCTTAACGCCCACTGCCGAACCGTTTGACTATTCTCCGGCTTTCCGGCTCTTATTCTCATTATATGTACCTCCCTCTATCTTATGGCCGCATTTCTGCAGGAACAACATCTAAGGGCTTAGTATGCAGCAGTATCAGCTCCCAGTAACCAACTCGAAAATTAGCCCGAAGCTTTTTGTTTACCATAACATTGTATTTTGCCCATTCTTCAGAATTTTTATCCCGGATCATTTCTCCATACCCAGCTAGGTATTGTCCGTTGATTCCAATTTTTCCAATTGGCCAAACCCCAGATTCATCTTTCTGGAATAGCTCCTCCGTTTCCGTTCTGGCCTGTTCCTCCGTGAAATCAACGGAAAATGGAGTCTGCAGAACAGTCTCCCACAGTATGGCCGTCCCTCGGTGGGCTCCCTTCTTGTAAGAATGACTCTTTTCTGCGGAGCTAATTACCACATACCCAGAATGTTCTTTCTTCGGCTTCAGTTTCCGTGCTGCATTGGCCCTCTCTTTTGAGATACGGAGTAAGTTTGTATTCAGCCCTTTCTGATACTCCGTTTTCAAAGCTTCTTCATCCAGTTTTCTCTGCAGATCTTCCAGCTGCAAGCCTGCCTCAGTTTTTATCTGTTGTATTTTTGAAGCTGCTTGGCGCTCTACCTGGGCCACTTTATCTAACGCTACAGTTGTCTCCTTCCTGGCCGCCTGGATCTGATCTCTAAGGCTATCATACTCTGCTTTTGTAAGGATCACATGAGTCAGCTCCGGATCACTATATCCGCCTGGTACCGGCTTATATCCCAGTGCTGATTTACGAACGAACTCACTCATAAAAATCACTCCTTACAATGCTCGAATATAGTTATTCGCAACAACTTCAATACGATTATGTCCAAGAGCCTTGCTGCAGATCCGCATAGCAGCCTTATCCAGCCGCTTACCAGCCTCATCCTTTCTGCAGACATACACTTCGCTCTGGAAACGTTTACCAGTTCCTCTATTTACCCGATCAAAAGGAATATCTTCAATCGGCCTAGCATGAGCCTTATAGATCGCCGTTGCGTAATCCCCCCGGTATGCATGGATGTCAGCATTTACATTTACATGCTGCCATACCTTTTCCTCTCCAGCAGTGTTCTGCATCCGTTCCAGGATCTGGCCAACGTTTTTCCCGACGATCGGACTAATACGCTCTCGTCCTCCTTTGCCATTCCGGACATGTATAAAATGCTCGCAGTCAAACATCCGGGTATCACGCAGCACTCCCAGATGCTTTTCCTCCTGATTTTTCTCTGCTCCTTCCGGCAACGCCTCAATCCTGGCAATCTCCTGCTCGATCTGCGATCTGGTCATAAGATCACTGCCTCTCAAAGCCTCCAGCTCACTGCGTCGTAAACCTGTTCCCTGGCAGAATTTGATCAGTTCGTCATTATTTGTTTTTGAAAAATGCAAATCTCTGACCCGGTCCCCACGGCTGCGTTTAATCTCAGCTCGGTTCCTCTTGGGTGGCTGAAAATAGTCCGGATCATCCGGCTGGATGCCATACAACTTGCCCAGAGCTTTTGCTTCTGTCTGGATTGTCCACGCAGACAACCCCTGATCTACTCTGGTCTGAAGCCATTCGTTTACATATTTTTTTGCTTTTTTTAGTGTAGTACACTCCGGATAAAACTCCTTGATATATTTCAGGAAGTACTTAATGTGTTTCCAGTAAGTTTGGTAGGTGTTAAAGGAGAAAATTTTATCCTGGGCTGTTCCATTTGCCATTGCCTCTTTTTTGCTCTCACCAAAAGCCTGCATGGCGGTCAGACGGTCATACGCCTGCTGGTGCAGATCTTTGGAATATGATTTGTTTTTCCGCCCCATAATTTCCTCCTGTAAAATTCGTTAAAGCAAAAGCCGCCTCCTGCCAGATCCGCAGATCCCAACAATTGGCAAGTACACTTTTTTAGGTCTTATGTGTGACCGGTTTGGGAAATTCATCCCGACACTTTTTCCTCTTGCTTATGTGTGCAGCCTTATTTGTTAAACTTCTACGGCAGTTAAGGTTCTGTCGGATCTTAAGTAGATAGATCAAATCTCCGGGCAATTTTTACAGCATTCCCGGCTACATTCACAAAGGTGGATAAATGTACATGATACGTTTTTCTTACCAGCACTTTCACAAAGGTTACTAGTACAGGGTCAATGGTGTGTTTTCCCATTCACAAAGGTTACTACGGCGAGCCACACACCATACAGGAGTATCAAACCTGTATCGCTCATTAGTATAAAAATACTAAACCTCCAGGATCGACCCGGAACGCTCTGGGCTTAATTAGCTATTTATCCTCGCCCAGACGAGAGTCTTTCTGCTCGACATTACTATACCATAGAATTAGGTAAATGTCAACTTACTATCAAAAACAATTGTATAACAGTTTACCCGTTCATGCTTTCGCATAAACCGATAAACCGTTATTTGGCATCCATGATGCCAAGAGTGCCGGAGCTGCCGCTCCGGATGGGGCAAGCCCCAGGCGTCTGCGGACGCCTCCCCGCTCAGTACCGTCAACGATCCGCCTCTCCTGCAGGCTGTTCGTTGACGCCACTGAGCAACGTGCTGCATCGATCTACGGCAGCACTATTCAAAAATAACAGCATGGCTGTACTTTTTAATCCAGAAAGTACAGCCATGCTGTTATTTTCTCACTTTATCAATTCTGCCGCAGTTGGAATATTCTGTATAACAATCACTTTCATTCTTATCTAGCAAAAGATCTCTCCTAGGTTTCTAATAGCCATCTCAAGAAAAAACTCCGAATACAGTGAAAATCATCCAATCTAGCAGGCCTATAACAACAATATGGACAGGATAGAAATTGTAGAAGAATAACTTTAGATTCTTTTTTCCCCGTTCACCATTGTAAAAAAGAATCAGCAGCATTGCAACAGCGAAAGATATTCTAAACCAATCAGTTATAACAGAAAAATTTTTATAGAAAATCAGATTTACAGCAATCATACCGACAATCTGGAGTAAACGTTTTTTATGCAAAGCATATGCTGTGATAATGAGCAGCAGACCGTAGCCACCATAATCGCCTTGAAGAATCTCCTCATTGAAGAGATAAGCCCCCAGGACAATAATCCCCTGTAGCAGCTTCTCCAATGGCTTTTGCTTTATTCTCTTCGTCTGCTCCAGAACCCACAATGTACCCATCGAGCATAAATAGGTGAAAAATACATTTTGATAGCCCCACCACATGGGCCAATATTTGGCAATCTCCGGACTCCATCCAACCGGGCTTCCTGCATAATTGAACGTAATATCAAAAGGGACTTCCGAAATCACCGCAAATATGGCTAGCCGCAGTAAAAAGCGTTTTTTGTCGTGGGTATGAGCATATCCTTCCGAGAATAAAAAAGCAAAAATAGGAAATGCTACCGCACCAATTGAGATTAAAACCATATAAGCTCCACGTATCCACTGATGAAATTCAGGCGTCATCCACTCCATGGCAAGAATCGGATTAATCATTCTTCTGTAGAATACTTTTGTCACATGGTCGATAAGCATGAAGATGGTGGCAATCATCTTAAGCTGATTGCCAGACAGCAGGTGAATAGAAATTGTTTTGTCAACTAACCTTATATTACTCTGCACAATCCACACATCCTTTATTTGTCGTAAAAACACAAATATGGGGCTGCATACCTGCAGCCCCATTTCAACATCAAATCAGTCTTCAAGAGACAGCGTATATTCACGGTCAACCCCATCCGAAGCTCGACCTTGAATTATGTATCCTCCAGACTTAAGACCATAGAAAGTTGTGGATCTTCCAGATTCAATTGTCCGACTCTCTTTCAGTATTTTCTTTTGGTCCGTTGAGACAATCCGAATATCAACATCGTAGACGCTTGTCGTATAGTTGCTCACAGTCAAGTCGGCATCAATCCAGTTATTTTCCTTATGAATGGTCTCCCATGAATTTCCCAAGGAAATTGTGACATCCTTCTTCAGCCTTGGTTGAACTGCAGTCTCCGACGCCGTAATGTCTACCGTAGATGCAGATGCCGGAAGAGATAATGGCATAATGAACATCGCTACCACAATAACCAGTGTCAAAAACTTTTTCATTGCAAATTCCTCCAGTGATTTTTCAATTCTGATACCTTCACTATCGTTCAGTTGTTAATAGGTATCAGTTTATTTTTATTTTAATTCAGATCATTATAAACATAAACCACATCACCTTTACAATTATGCAATTACCAATTGCATTACAAAGTAATCAGCGTCCAACTACCCATAAATTCTGCCGCAGTATCTCCTTATTTATTCTCTCGAAAATTTCACATGTACTAATCTTTCTTACTTCACAGACAGTAACCATATGGAGAGCCCGCATGATGCAAAAATAACAGTATGGCTACTTTTGAAACAAAAAGTACAGCCATACTGTTATTCCTATAGTTCACCCTCGCAACAGACCAGTAGTGAAAAAATCGCCTGGTCACAAGAGTTTGTGACGGATTTCTAAAACAAATCGCTGTGGCTACCAGTTCTAATTAGTCTCAAAATTAAGGTATCTTCGACAATTTGGTAGACCAGCAGCCAATCCGGTTCAATATGGCATTCTCTCATGCCCTTGTAATTTCTGGAATTCGTAAGTTGATGATCTCGATAGACCTCCGGCAAATCGGCTCCACGGCACAACAACTCAATGACTGTTTCTAACTTTTGGGGATCACAGCCTCTTCTTACAGCCAATTTGTAGTCTCTCTTGAACTGTCCCGTAAACTCTGGTTTAAGCATTAAGAGCCTCCATCAGAGAAGAAACACTGTCAAAAGGTCCATACACATCTTCCTCTTTAATTGCGGCTTCCATGGCTGCATAAGTCACCTCGTTCGGTTCGTCAATTTTAAGATCAAACGGAAGTCCATGACATCTAAGAGCCTGACGATAAAATATTCCCGTTGCAGTACTCAAATCCATTCCAAGCGCCTTAAAGAGCGCCGCCGCTTGTGTTTTCAGTTCCGGTTCAATGCGAAGTGTCATATTTCCTTTTTTTGCCATAAGAAACGCTCCTTTCAACTTCTCTGTCTATTATATGCACTTTTTATGTGCATTGCAAGTATATATTATTAATTTTCTTTCTTAACTCATCGATATGGCTTTTAGCATACTCGTGATCCGATGATAAAGTAATGATTTTACGGAACTTTCCAACTGTGACAGAACTTTTTACTAGGCAACTAAAAAAAACAGCACTATTGGTAGTGTACACCAATAGTGCTGGTTTCATTAAGATTCATAGATTTCCCTTCGGTGTCCTATGGTAAGCGCCAGGATAATCAATTCATTATCTTTGATCTCGCAAATCAGACGGTAATCTCCGATCCGGTAGCGCCATTGTCCTGCTCGATTGGCCGTCAGCCCTTTTCCATGCAGACGAGGATCAGAACAGCCGACCAGGTTTTTCTCGATCCAGGATTTCAACATACGCTGCGTATATCGGTCCAGCTTCTTGAACTCCTTATCAAACCTGGCTGTTGTCTCTACGCTGTAAGTCACAGATCCAAGTCCTCCCACAGTGCAGAGATTGGCCTACTTTTACAGCCGCTTTTAACGTATTCATCGTGCGCATCATTAGCAACAGCAATATCGTACTCATCTTCAATGCGCTCAAACAGTGCTCTCTTAAATGCCTCCCCCAATGAAATCGAATGGATCTTTGCATAGCTTTCTGCCAGTGCTTTTTCTTCAGAGCTTAAACGAATGGAGAAACTCATACTCTCGCCCTCCTTTTCGCACTACATTGTACTACAAAAAATTAAAAATGTCAACGCTTTCTTTTATGTTAAATTTTTGGTCGCCGTTATTGTGAAAAGCTCTCTTAGTATAATCCATCACAATTAGATTTACTATACTATGGTAGGCAGGCCGCAAGAATGGATCACCATTATCTAGATTACTATAACAACCGCAGGATAAAGGCAAAACTAGAAGAGCTTGCTACCTGCAATTCACAGGCAGCAAGCCCTTTCAGCTGCTTTAACAATTTTCACTCAAAAATATTGTCTAATTTTTTAGGGGCACCTCAAGGTCGTTGGAAAATTCTTATCTTGGAGATGAATTTAGGAAGCACTCTATACTACTTGATATAATAGTGCAGCTACCACAGACGGATTGTCGTTGCTATACATAATCACAGAATATTCTCCATCTGGTATGTCACCTAGTTGTATCGTACCTGATACTGCCCCCCCCACCGACGGAAGAATGTAGCAGATTTCCGTTTCAGTATTTTTTAAACCAACATATAAAACTCTGTCTTGTGGATTCCACGTTGCATGAATTATCATTTTCTGATTATTTGTCACAGATATAAGTTCATCAGATTGTATGTAGAAATCTCCGCTCTGTTTTGAGATTGACATCTCCATCTTCTCTACTTCATCCAAAAAAGGTGGGATATTAGAACTAATAAATGCATCGGACAAATCCACTATTTCTTCGACCGGAGAGTATGTTTGCCCCAGAGACTCCTCTCCTATTTTTTGAGTTGAATCCGGAGCCTCTTTATTTTCACATCCAACCTGAAATAAAACAACTATCAGCAACGCAAAAAGTGCGAATTGCTTGCTAAAAAAGCTCAAGGCCAAGCCCTCGTAACCGAGTACTGTAAACTGCCAGTAATTTCCTCAGTGCCTAGATTCATCAAGCACACCTTATAGTTCCCTGTTGGAACATTCCCAGAAGAAATAGCCTCATCGCTTGCAGATCCACCACTGTATCTTGTGAAGTAAAGTATGCCAGAAGATACATTGTACCACCCAATTCCGACCTCAGAATTCTGGGAATCCCAAGTAGCAGAAATAATATTTAGTTTGCTTTTTCCATCATCAATATAGTAAGTCTCAGGGGAGTATACTGAGCCATCCTTACCAAGAGAAGAAAAAGAAAGTGCCAATGTTGCACGAGGCATTATGCTACCAGCGATATCAATATCCTCATGCTGCAACTCGACAACTCCCTTAATGCTAATATTTTCGTTCTCTGCTGCAAAAGCAGGACAGGACATAGACAGGACAATTAATAATACCAGCGCAAGGGTAACTACCTTTTTCATAAGTATCTCCTTCCATCACTCTGTATTCATGTCATATGTTTCCTTGCTCAACCTTAATAATTTACAAATCCAGCCACTTCTACTTCAATGTCTGCATTATTACGTATCTGGAGTGTATAATCTCCGCTCTCTGGAACCTGTATGGTCTTATCAATGCTGCCATCGGTAACATTGAAGTAATAGTACACTCCATTTGGTGCAATCAGTCCAAAATCCACACTAGCAGAAAACGGCGAATACGATGCTTTAATTGTAACTGTCTCACCAGCAGCTAACGGAAAGCTCGTGCTTGCTGACAACTTTGTTTTCGCAGGAATAGTCATATTGAACGAACCTGTTGCACGAGATAGCATAAAATTCAGCATAGCATTTTCCGAAACAGTATCCTCCAGCTCAGTTGCACCTACAGGCATACCTACTAACCCGACAAACAGCATGCATACTAAGACCACGCAAAAGAACCTTTTCAGATGCATTTCACTCACCTCCTCTCTTTATTCTACTGAATCGTAAAAGTACCTTCAGCATAGCCATCATCCGGCCCAGTATACATCTCTTCCATTGGTACAACCTGATCCTGATCTCGGCTCCAAGGTACTAATGCGACAGCCAATACTGCAATAACTAGTACAATAATTACAATGTATATCACGAATATCTTGTATTTCACCGTTTTCTTGCCAGATTTAATTTCTACAATAGCATTTTTCTGATCTTGTCTACGTTCAGGGCTCTCTGTAAGCTCGTCGTTCAAAAGGAAGTCAACTGAGACTTCGTACAACTCACTCAAAAGCTTCAGATTGTCCATACCGGGCATTGCATCCCCGACTTCCCATCTGGATATGGCTTGACGCGATACATGCAGTTCTCCTGCCAACTCCATTTGCGTCAATCCCTTTTCTTTTCTAAGGCTCACAAGCTTTTCCGCTAAACTCACTTTTCTCTATACCTCCATTGTAAGCATGCCTTCAAAAATGTAAACCGTGTCGAATTTACATCTATGCAATTCTGAATTGCCTATCTAAATTCTTCGTGTTATCGCTGCCATGGCCATCGCCATTTACGGTGTTCCTCAGTGATCTCCGGCTCCCTTTTCTCCTCAGAAACCGGCTCTACTGCATTCACCTGGCTCTCCTGCTCTGCAGCTCCCAACTGTTGCATTGTGCCGGCATGAAGTGCCTGAGCGGCCTGCAGACTGGTTGTCGTATGCTCCAGGGCCGCCGTAAGCTGAGTAAGCTGCTCCTGCTGCGCAGCAATCTGCTTGTCCTTCGTTTCAATCTGCAGATCCTTCACCCGGATCTGCTCCTGCAGGAGGTCAATTGTGGCCTGCATGGTGGCATACAACCGTTGTTCAACGTTGAATGATTCTGATGAATTTGGAGCATTTTGGGATTGAATGGGTTGAATATCCTCGCTCTTGAAGACTTCATCCAGTGCCCGCCGTTCTATGTACTTCTGTCCGCCCTTTTCATGGACGTATGATGCCAATCTGGTGTTGATCTGCTTATAAATCGCCTGTTGGCTCCGCCCCGCAGCCGCCGCAAAGGCTTTAATGGTCATTAAGTCGCCAGGTCTTTCCATTTGGTGTCCTCCATTTTGCTATTTTTCATCGTTCAACCCTTAGTTGAATCTTGGTTGAATGGTTGTTCAACAGTTGAGTTTAATCGGGTTGAATCATTTTCCCACCATTTATAGACTGTTGTCCTACTCAGATTCAATGCCCGAGCTACCGCGGTTACTGTACTATCAGGGTGTTCTGCCCGGTATGCAGCTACCCTCTGAGCCGCCGTGCCGGAGCCTTTTGGTCTTCCATCCCGCACTTCTTCGCCCAGCTGTTTTTTCAGAGCCTTCATAGTATTCATTACCTGGATATGCTGGCTCTGTTTTCTTCCATTGCGCTTGTTTCTCTCAATGGAGATTTTCGTTTTTGCCTCAATCGCACGAATGCTGTAGGTGGCATAAGCATCCGAATAGTAAGTATAGGCATCGTACACATCCTGCACCGTAAAATCATTATCCGGAGTCTCGGTTAAACTATTCAGCCAGGGGACAAGATCCAGCGCATCGTTCAAAACCTTTTCTTTATCTACATCGCACTTAACGGCATAGGTCATAAGCACTGCAATGCAATTATATCTGTTTCCGTCAAATGCGCCAGCCCGAATCTTATTCAACCACCAATCATACAGAGCGTGAGGATTTTCCCCATGTACCTTACCAGCAATATCCCATTTGTTCCGGACTTTCTCCTGGCGCACGATCCTTCGTTCATACCATTCCGGATATAACTCCTTTGCTTGTTCCAAAGGAAGGCGCTGCTGCTCCAGATCCAGAATACGGAACTGATTCTCAACATAGTGGTTCAAAACATCTATACTGGTTTTGTGACCATACCGGAAGGCCACCACCGGATACCTTTTACCGAGCTTGCTTTGTGTTCCCGGCATTCTAAACCCCTGGAAGATACCTTGGAACTGTCGTTTCTCAGGATCAATTTCACTGGTATACCTGTTCCAGACGATTTTGGTCAATCCCTTCTTCAGTTCATCCAACGGACGATGCAAATGCTTATACAAGGGAACCGGCTCCTCCAGGAGATAATAAACATGGAGGCCGTGACCGCTATTGACTATGTAGGTCGGTTCTGGCAAAACGTCATTTTTTATCTGGAACAGGAGATCTCTAATTTGATCCATCTTCACGCCATCCAAGTCAATACAGAAACCCCACAAGTGATGAGCATTGGCAGCAGTTCGATTCTTGCCTCTGTAAGCCACTGGAGAGGCTACAGCGAACTCAGCACCCTCTGTCCTGGCAATCTCCTTCAAATCGTCAAAAACAAGCCTGTTGAAGGCGTGAGGAGCTCCCGTCGCGCTTTTTTCAATCATGGTATAGATCATATTGGGGCGTTGGATTTCCGGCGCGCCTGAGACGCCCAGAGAGCCTACAGGGAACACATCTCTGTAAAACTCAAATGGCGTCACCTGCTTGCAGCACTCCTGAAGCACAGAATTTTTCATTCTGTAAAGCTGCTTATCTGTTGGCTTTCGTGCAACCATGTCATCACCTCCAAAAGAAAAAGAAGCAAAAAGAAAATCCGCTGCGGCGGGGATCGGCTGCGGCCGGGAAACTAAATCATCCGGCTGGGTTTACCACAGGATTGCCCACACCCCATTAAGGGGTGATGGACAATTCCTGATGGAAAACCCGCCTACCAAAGCACACACCTGCAACCGTGACTACAACAAAACTGCAGCGCCTTGAACTCCTGATTCATAAAGAAAAAATACTGTTTTTTATAGGGGAAAAACACCTCTTAACATCCCCCCAAACCCGTACAAAGACATATCAAGGGGGGCTATATTATCAAAGAGTTTTTTGAACACTTTTAGCTTTTGCCATATCCCCCTCTCTGTTCTGCTTTACAGACATATCCAGGGGGGCTATATTATCAAAGAGTTTTTTGAACACTTTCTCTGATTTCCTGCAAG
>OEQR01000161.1_pt1 | contig 11010 bp, 8 predicted proteins | sample 1539761 | NCBI WGS metagenome assembly OEQR01 (sample SAMEA3891879, study PRJEB23780) | metagenome | biome: terrestrial biome; feature: animal house; material: Caecal content | place: Italy | collected 2015-05-05 | reverse complement strand
GTCCCAGATAGACGCTCTCCTTCGGGAGAGGAAAGAAATTTAGAGGAGGAATTTAACATGAGCAAACTGGACAAGTATAAGGGCATTATCCCCGCTTTCTACGCCTGCTATGACGGGGAAGGCAAAATCAATCCCGATGCAGTTCGTCAGCTGACCCGCTACTTCATTGACAAGGGCGTGAAGGGCGTTTATGTGGGCGGTTCCTCCGGCGAATGCATCTACCAGAGCAAGGAAGAACGCAAGCTGGTGCTGGAAAATGTGATGGCGGAAGCCAAAGGCAAACTCACCGTCATTGCCCACATCGCCTGCAACAACACCGCTGACTCCCAGGAGCTGGCTGCCCACGCAGAAAGCCTGGGCGTTGACGCCATTGCTGCCATCCCCCCCATCTACTTCAAGCTGCCTCCTTATGCCATTGCCAAGTGCGGGAATGACATGAGTGCCGCCGCTCCCAACACCGACTTCATCATCTACAACATCCCCCAGCTGGCAGGCGTTGCCCTGAGCGTACCCCTGCTGAAGGAAATGCTGAAGAATCCCCGGGTCATCGGTGTCAAGAACTCCTCCATGCCGGTTCAGGACATCCAGATGTGGCGGGACGAAGGGGCCATTGTCTTCAACGGTCCCGATGAGCAGCTGATTTCCGGTATGGTCATGGGCGCCACCGGCGGCATCGGCGGCACCTACGGCGCAATGCCGGGGCTGTACACCAAGCTGTTTGACCTGGTCAAGTCCGGTGACCTGGCCACCGCTCTGGAAATCCAGAACGAGTGCTGCCGGATTATCTACAAGATGTGCTCTGCCCATGGCAACATGTACGCCGTGATCAAAGAGATCCTGCGCATCAACGGCGGCCCCGACTGCGGCAGCGTCCGGGCACCTCTGGCGGAGATGATCGAAAGCGATTACCTGATTGCGCAGGAAGCCGCTCAGATGATCCGTACTGCCGTGGCAAAGTATTGCTAAAATCAAAAAGCCGCCGGACCCCCTCCGGCGGCTTTTGCAAAATAGCAGTTTTTTGTAAAAACTTGCGAGAATCTGCCATGGCGCAATAGGGAAAATATGGTATAATGACAATAGAATTCAAACCAGAGGAGGAAATTTCCTATGCAGTACTTAGGCATTGACTACCAGATGAAACACGCCCCCAAACTGGACCCCACCTTCATCCCCTTCGGTGTCTGGCGGGAAGCTTACCTGAAGGACGCCAAGCAGCCCATCGCTATCGCCGTTGAGCGGGACAAGGGCCGCATCTCCGTCCACCACACCTGTATCCACGGCACCCCGGAAATGGCCGAAGCCGACTACCGGTATGTGGAGCGGTATGTCAAATTCCTGCTCTGGTCCACCGGCGGCTTCCGGGTATCCGTGTGCGGCTGCTCCGATCTGGCACAGCGGCTGAAGGCAGCCTATACCCCCGAGGGAGAGCGTCACTTTGACTACACCTTTGTCAACCAGCTCTACGAGCGCAATCTGGAGATCCTGGATCTGCCGCTGGAAGCCTGCCCCGCTGCCAATGAAAGCGCCGAGCCCATGGGCGGCAATATGGATGGCTGCCGCATCGGCTTTGATGCCGGCGGTTCCGACCGGAAGGTTTCCGCTGTGATTGACGGCGAGTGCGTTTACTCCGAAGAAGTGGTCTGGTTCCCCAAACTCCAGGAGGACCCGGATTACCACTTCCAGCACATTGTGGAAGCCTTCAAAACCGCCGCTTCCAAGATGCCCCGGGTGGATGCCATCGGCGTTTCTTCCGCCGGTACCTTCATCGGCAACGCACCTATGGTGGCTTCCCTGTTCATCAAGGTTCCCCGCTCCAACTGGGACAAGGTAAAGACCATCTACGACCGGGCCGCCAAGGAAATTGGTGACGTGCCCATCGTGGTTGCCAACGACGGCGACGTGTCTGCTCTGGCCGGCGCCATGGGCCTGGGTGTGGGCAATATCATGGGTATTGCCATGGGTACGTCCGAAGCCGTGGGCTATGTGGACAAGGATCAGAACGTGCTGGGCTGGATCAATGAGCTGGCTTTCGCTCCCGTTGACCTCCAGGAAGGCGCTATGCAGGACGAGTGGTCCACCGACTTCGGTGTGGGCTGCAAGTACTTCTCCCAGGATGCTGTCATCAAGCTGGCTCCCGCTGCGGGCATCGAGCTGGACGAGAGCCTGTCCCCTGCGGAAAAGCTGAAGGTTGTCCAGGGCCTGATGAACCAGGACGATCCCCGGGCCGTGGCGATTTTCGAGACCATCGGTGCTTATCTGGCCTACACCGTGGTGCTGTACTCTCAGTTCTACGACATTGAGCACATGATGATGCTGGGCCGTGTCATGTCCGGCAAGGGCGGCGACACCATCCTGCGGGTGTGCAACGAAATCCTGGCCGACGAGTTCCCTGCACTGGCAAGCAAGTGCGAGGTCATGCTCCCCGACGAGAAGACCCGCCGGGTTGGTCAGTCCGTGGCTGCCGCCAGCCTGCCCAAGATCCAGTAAGAGACCCTATCCAAAAGCCGCCCGATTCCGGGCGGCTTTTTTCTGCCGTTTACCTTGACAGACGATTTGGTATGTGGTATATTTATAACGTGAAGAGCGAAATACACCACATGTCAAGGGAGGAATATCTGTATGAAGCACAAAATCAACTACCTGGGTCTGCTGTCGCTGCTGGCATTGATCGGTATTTTGGGGCTGGTAACGGAAAACAACGGGCTGTTTGGCTTCGTGGGATTTGCCTACTATCTGCGATACTTTTGGGTAATACCGGACGAATTTTTCCGGCTCAATGTGCAGAAGGCTGCCACGTTTGCTTTTATGGCGGAGATGATTTCTCTGGTTCCGTTTATGTTTGGGTGTACCTACTTGTATGGGGCCCAGCGGGCGGTGCCAATGGCCTTTGGGCTGAGTTTTGCGGTAGTGATTCTGGCATTTACGTTGGCGCTTGCGGTGCTGGAATGGAAAGAGCAAAAAGGTGCCTGCAATGATTAAAAACCGTATCAAAGAGTACCGTGCAAAATATGACATGAAGCAGGAAGAACTGGCAAATCTCGTGGGAGTACGCAGGGAGACCATTGGGAACCTGGAAAAAGGAAAGTACAATCCTTCCCTGGTGCTGGCCTGGAACATCGCCAAGGTATTTAAGACCACCATTGAGGAAATTTTCACAGTGGAACCGTGATTGTTTCCATCTGAGCCAGCTGTGGTGGTTGCAAAGCAGTTGCGCCCATGCTATACTGAGTATAGTTTACAAAAAGGAGCAAGGTAATTATGCACAGTCCGATCTGATATTTTGCCATAAAAAAACCAGACGCTGAACAACAGCGTCCGGTTGTTACGGGCAAAAATCAGAAAGGATCGGAAAAAGTGAAGAAAAATATCTATTTGATGTACGCCATCGGGCTTTTGCAGGGGATGGTGTTCTATGGGCCCATTGCCACACTGTACCGCCAGGCCCAAGGGGTTACGGTGTTTCAGATTACCCTGATTGAGAGCATTTCCCTGGCGCTGTGTATTGCTCTGGAAGTGCCCTGGGGTGTGGTGGCGGACAGAATTGGTTACCGGAAAACCATGATTTTCTGCTGTGAGCTGTATTTTGTGTCGAAAATCCTGTTCTGGCAGGCTACGAATTTCTGGTGGTTTCTGGCGGAGCGGATTTTGCTCAGTGTGGTCATCGCCGGAATGTCCGGAGTGGACAGCAGCATCCTGTACCTGTCTTGCCAGGGGCGCAGCAGCCAAAAGGTGTTCGGTATTTACAGCGGCATGGGGATGGCAGGTCTGCTGATTGCGGCGGGGGGGTTTTTCCTGGGCGTCCGGGATAATTACCCACTGGCAGCATGTTTGACGGTAATCAGCTATGCCCTGGCGGCAGTGCTGGCCCTGGGGCTGACGGAAGTGAAGCAGGAAACATCGCCCCAGCATCACGGACAGCTGCGCAAGGCGCTGCCCAAGGGCAGCCTGGTGCTGCTTTTGTTGGCGGCGGCCTTTCTCGCAGAGACCCACCAGACCATTACGGTGTTTCTCAACCAGCTGCAATATCAGCGCTGCGGCATGGACGATGGAGCCATGGGCTGGGCATATATCCTGGCCACTGTCCTGGGACTGGGCGGAATTTTCTCAGCCGGTGTTACAAAACGCACCGGAATCTTTGGAAGCTGCCTGCTCTTTGCGGGATTGTCCATTGGGGCCTGCCTGGTGCTGGCGTGGACCCGGAGCGGAGCCGCTTCTGTAGGCAGTATTCTGCTGCTGCGGCTGTCCAATACCCTGTTTCAGCCCTTCCAGGCCCAGATGCAGAACCGGCAGATTCAGACAGAAAACCGGGCAACGGCTTTGAGCGTTAACGCCATGCTGATGGATTGCGTTGCCGTGGGCAGCAATCTGGTTTTTGGCGCTTTGTCAGAGTATTCGCTGACATCGGCCTTCGTCTTTGGCGGTATCCTCAGTGCAGCCGCACTGCTTTTGCTGCTGGCCTGGTATCGAAAGACTGCAGCAGAATAATGGAAGGTCATTGCCCTGCCGGAAAACGGCAGGGCAATTTTTGCTGAAAAGATAAGAAAAGAGGAAGCGGCGAACCGCTTCCTCTTTGGTTTTGGGGAGAGAAATTACATCTCGAAGGGCTCCATGCTGAGGACGGGGTGGCCAACCTCAGACAGGTAGTTCAGCAGCTGTTCGGGATCCTCGGTGCAGATGGTTTCATCGGCGATCATGTCGGTGAAGTTCTCAACGCCGTACATCTCCAGAGCGGTCTTGTCCAGACGCTCACGCATCTGATCCTTCAGCATCTTGGGCATCCAGACGATACGGCCGGGGCCGCCTTCTGCAGCGATGAACTTGTGGGAAGCAATGAAGTGCTTGCCGTGGCCCATGAAGCCAGGAGTCTGCACGCCGCCGCCGGTCATGGAAGCCATCTCGGAGAAGCTCATGCCCAGAGGAGTCATACCGGCATGCTCACGGCAGGTGATGACAACGCCCATAGAGACAGGCTCAACACCGCAGATACACTCGAAGCAGCCGCAGGAGGTCATGGGATCCTGGAACAGGGAGTACAGGGTCACGCGCTCCAGAGCGCCGTGGCTGTACTTCTGGACAGCCTCATCCACAGTCTCGAAGCGGCCCAGCTTCTCGTCGGTGCAGCCTTCCTTGGCGATGGGCTGGCAGGGACCGGCGGGATCCAGTTCCTTGGTGGCCTTGGCATCCAGCCAGGACACAGCGCCGCACAGACCCAGACGCTCGGGGGTAACGATACAAACGTGGCTGGGGGAGAAAGCCTGGCACATAATGCAAGTGTAGTAAGTATCCACGGACTCGTCGGTCATGGAAGCCAGACGGGCGTCACGCTTGTCGAACACTTCGTTGGCAGCGGCACGCAGCTTGGCGTTCTGCTCAGCATCCACAATGATGCGAACCTGGCACTTGTCCACAACGGCTTCGAACTCGCTCTTGATCTTGGCGTACAGCACTTCGCCGATGTGCTTGAACTTGAAGCCAGCCTCGAAGTCAGCCTTGCTGATACGGATACGGATCATGTCACGCTGACCGGTGTGCATCACGCCTTCGATGCAGTTCAGCCAGGAGTGGATCTTACGCTCCATGACGGACTCGAAGTCGGGCTGCATAGCCTTGCCGGCCACTTCCACGGTGTAGGACAGAGAAATCTTGGAGCCCACGGGGATCTCGTCGATTTCGGGGCCGACAACCTCGATCTTGTGATCTTCCACTTCGGAAGCTTCCTTGGTCTGAACCAGCTCGAAGCAGTCCACACGGGAGCCGTCCACTTCCACCTGCATGTCGCCGCGGCGGATGATTTCGCCTTCGAAGGCGGAGGCGAAGGACACGGGGATGTCGATCTTGGTGATCTTGATCTTGATGTCGCGCGCTTCCAGAGAGGTGGGGTTCCACTTGGAAACGTCGGTCTGCACGATCAGGGACTTGGGAACACGGAAGATGTTCTCGGTCTCGTTGGTGATGACGGGGAAGCCCAGAGCGATGGCGCCGGCGCCGCAGGCCACGATCACATCGTCCAGAGGAGCGAAGGCGTTGACGAAGGCAGGCACACGCTCCATGGTGTACTTCATCAGGTTGCCGGCATCACCGGGGGTGATGTTGCCGAAGATCAGCGCAGCACGCAGAGCCACGGACACAACATGGATGACGGAAGTGACATCCTTGCCCAGAGGCACAACACGGACGTTGTCGCCGGTCTTGTAGTTCTTCTCAGCCAGCTGGTCGATGACGCCGCCAACCAGGGTCACCAGCATGCCCTGGGTCTGGTAGCTCTTGACCAGTTCCACAGCCTCTTCGGCGCTGGGGGCGGTGCCCAGGATAACGGCAACGCCGGGGATATCGCCGGTAACCAGGGGGACACCCAGGTTACGGACGAAAGCGTCGGAAATGTGGCCGTAGCAGGGAGCCTCGTAGGGAGCAGCGCCATTCATGTACTTCAGAACTTCGATGAATTCTGCGCACAGAGCGGTAGCCACGCCGGACATAAAGGCATCATGCAGCCGCTTCTCCCGGGTCATCAGGGTCTTGACAACACCCAGAGCGGCCTTCAGCTCGCCCAGGTTGGTGACCTTCACGCCGGTAACCGCATAGTAGCAGGGCAGCGCGTAAGCGGTTTCAGGGAAGGACACAGCCTGGCTCTCGCCGTACTGCGCAATCGCATTATCGATGGCGGCTTCGGTCAGGCCATAAACGGCATCGTTACCGCCAAAAACTCTATCAAAAAGTGTCACGATATTTCCTCCTATTGTTCGTCACGGTCTAAAATGGCTTTGATTTTCCGGATCTCTTCGATTGCCGTGGGGCTGAAATCGTAGGGAGATTTTCCCTGACGGTCCGCGTCCATGATCTCCAGGTTGTAATGGATAAAGCCCAGCAGATCTTCGGCAGGAATCACGCTGCGGATAAATTCCTCATCCTTGGCGTCCCGTACCTTGTTGGCCACCACCCGAACCTGCTTGACCCCCAGGTCCTTGGCCAGGCGCTTGACGTTGTGATACGTCTGCACCGACCGGGCGCCGGGTTCGATGACCACGATAAACTGATCCATATTTCCGGCGGTGCCCCGTCCCAGGTGCTCCAGACCGGCTTCCATGTCCATGATGACCACGTCGTTTTTCCGGTAGGTCAGGGCGGAGAGAATGGACTTGAGCATCACATGCTCCGGGCAGACACAGCCGCTGCCGCCTACATCCACGGTGCCCATGACCAGCAGCTTCACGCCGTTGATATCCTTGGAGAAGGTATCCGGAATGTCTGCCACATAGGGGTTGAGCTTAAAGAACTTGTTGGCGGCGTTGGCGCCGGTGCGTTCTTCCACCAGGGTACGCATTTTGGAGATGGGGACGATGGAATCCACTTCCTCCTGGGTCAGGCCCAGAGCCAGGCCCAGGTTGGCATCCGGGTCCACATCGGCGGCCAGAACCGTCCGGCCCTCGTCGGCATACAGCCGGGCCAATGTGGAGGATAAGGTGGTCTTGCCTACGCCGCCCTTACCGGTAATCGCTACTTTCATTGGAAAAAGACCTCGTGCTTAACAGTTTTTCAGTAAATCAGATGCCCAGAGCTTCACGCTTGGCCTCGATGCAGGCGATCATCTTGTCACACAGGGAGTCGATGTCGGTATCTACAACGAATCTTGCCTCGACCCAATCCTTGATGCCGTGCTCGCCCTGCAGCAGGTTTGCCACTTCCTCGGAACCCTTGGTGTAGGGATCAACGCCCAGGAAGGTCTCGATACCGGTAGCCACAACGTAGTTGCCGATGGAGACGGCCTTCTCGGACATCCATTCGGGAGCGCAGCCCACAACAGGCAGCTGGGAGATGGGGATGCCGGAATCCTTGGACAGCTCGGAAGCCAGAATCAGCATACGGGAGATATCCACGCAGGAGCCCATGTGCAGGACAGGAGGAATGCCGGCCAGTTCGCACACACGCTTCAGACCGTCGCCGCAGTACTCCTTAGCCTTGACGGGGTCCATCAGACCGGCCTTGGCAGCAGCCTGAGCGGAGCAGCCGGAGACGATCAGGATGATGTCGTTTTCCAGCATCTTCTTCATCAGGCCGATGTGGGCAGAGTCAGGACGGACCTTGGGGTTGTTGCAGCCGACCATAGCCACAGCGCCGCGGAGGACACCGGAGGTCACGCACTCCAGCAGAGGCTTGGTGGTGCCGAACTCGTCAACCTGGGAGTTGGCAACGCCGTCGAGAACCTTGACGATGGCTTCCACAGAGTAGCCCACCCGGGCGTTCTGCTTCTGGTTGGGGATGTTCACCAGAACCTGGTTCCGGTTCTGGAAGTTCTCAATGGCCATCTTCACGATTGCCTTGGCGTTTTCGCCGGCAGTCTCGGCATGGAACTGGATGAACTCGGAGTCGGGCATCCGGGCGATGGGAGAGGTGGTGATGAACTTGGTATGGAAGCACTTGCTCAGGGGGCCCAGAGCGGGGAAGATGCACTGCACGTCCACAACGATGGCTTCGCAGGCGCCGGTGAGAACCACGTTCTCCTGGTTCAGGAAGTTACCGGCCATGGGGATGCCGTGACGCATGGCAACTTCGTTGGAGGTGCAGCAGACGCCGGAAACGGTGATGCCCTTGGCGCCCAGGCTCTTGGCCAGGGCGATCATCTCGGGATCGTTGGCGTAGTAGACGATCATCTCGGACAGGGAGGGATCATGGCCATGGACAACGATGTTGACGTTATCCTTCTCCATAACGCCGATGTTGGCGGTGGTGTCCACAGGCTTGGGAGTGCCGAACATAACGTCGGAGAACTCGGTGCCCATCATGGAACCGCCCCAGCCGTCGGACAGACCGGAGCGCAGTGCCTGACGGATCAGAGCTTCGGGCAGGGAAGAGCAGCCCATGTGGGTCATGTGCATAGCGGTAGAAACTTCCCGGTCAATAGCACGGGGCTCAATTCCTGCAGCCTTCCACAGATCCTGGGTGTGCTGGGGAGCCCGCTTCAGGAAACGCTGGGTGCCGAAGGGCTTGCCGTACTCCAGCAGGCCGATTTCAGCCATCTCGTGAGCCAGGTCGTAGATGTCCTTGCCCTCGGTCTCCACGCCCCATTCCTTGGCGATGCGGATCAGCTTATCGGGATCCTTGACCTGGTAGTTGCCGCCTTCCTTGGTCTGATGCAGGGTGTGCATGATTTCACGGCCGTGGTCGGAGTGTGTGGCGGAGCCGCCGGCGGTGAAACGCAGGTAGTTACGGCCAACGATGCCATGAACATCGCAGCCGCAGATGCCACGGGGAGCTTTTTTGGTGATGCGGCAGGGGCCCATGGAGCAGATACGGCAGCAGGTGCCGGATTCGCCAAAGCCGCAGTGAGGAGTCTGGTTCTTGACCCGCTGCTGCCAGGTGTCAGCGCCAACCTTCTGTGCATTTTCCAGCAGAGAGTTGGTAGCAGCTTCCATCTCCTCGATGGTGGTTAAAGATGCCCAATCCTTCAAAGTGATTTCCTCCTAATCAAATAGATTCTTAGAAAACAGACTTACCCCATACCCCACAAGGGGCATAGTGTATCGATATTATTTTACTAATTCCCCCAGGGATTGTCAACCGGAGAATTCAACACATTTCCGGAATTTTTTCTATCCCCCGTGGGGGGATTTTTGGTGATAATTCCCCAGGCCACAACATGTTGTGGTATCGACGGAAGTTTTTTGCCAATTTGTGGGAAGGATTTGAATTTTTCTTGAATTCTGCCGGAAGGACTGGAAGTTTTCCGGCGGTTATGGTATACTGTGCCTACATTATAAAGTGCGGGAGTATGCCCAACGCTATCTTGTTGGAACGGAGAGACGATTATGCTGGAACTTTTGGCGCCTGCGGGCTCCATGGAAGCCCTTCGGGCGGCGGTACAGAACGGAGCCAATGCGGTTTACCTTGGCTGCGGTGACTTCAACGCCCGGCAAAGCGCAAAGAATTTTACCCCCCAGACTCTGGTGGATGCAATCAAATACTGCCACATCCGGGGGGTGCAGGTGCACCTGACCCTGAACACCCTGGTTTCCGACCGGGAGATGAAGGCCCTTTCCGACCTGATTCGCCATGCGGCCCAGAACAATGTGGATGCCTTCATCGTCCAGGACCTGGGGGTGGTGCAGCTGTGCCGCCAGATTGCTCCCAAGATTCCCATCCACGGCTCCACCCAGATGAGCGTCCATTCCCTGTCCGGCGTGCAGCTGTGTGCCGCCATGGGCCTGAGCCGGGTGGTGCTGAGCCGGGAGCTGACCCGGGAGGAAATCCGCTATATCTGCGCCAAATCTCCCATTGAAATTGAAGTATTCGGCCACGGCGCTCTGTGTATGTGCTACTCCGGCCAGTGCTATATGTCCGCCATGATCGGCGGCCGCTCCGGCAACCGGGGGCGCTGCGCCCAGCCCTGCCGGCAAAGCTACGGCTACACCCACTGGCAGGACAAATACCCCCTGAGCCTGAAGGACAACTGCCTGGTGCACTATGTCCGGGAGCTGGAGGAGATGGGTGTGGTTTCCCTGAAGCTGGAAGGCCGGATGAAGCGGCCGGAATATGTGGCCACCGTCACTGCCGTCTACCGCAAGGCCCTGGATGAGGGCACCGTGACCAAGCCCATGATGGATGCGCTGATGACCGCCTTCAACCGCCAGGGCTTTACCGACGGCTACTACACCGGACGGATAGATGCGAATATGTTCGGCATCCGGGAAGATACCCGGGACGACCCCCAGTGGCTGGAATCTGCCCGGCAGTCCTACGAAACCGGTGAAACGCCCCTGGTGGACCTGAAATTCCGGGCGGTGATCGAGCCCAGCGGCAGCTACCTGACTGCCACGGACCCGGAAGGACGGACCTGCCGTTCCCAGGGCCCTCAGCCGGAAATTGCCCGGAACATGCCCCTGACCGGGGCTGCGGTTGCCCAGCGGGTGGCAAAAACCGGCGGCACTCCCTTCCGCTGCGCCGAGGTGCGCACCCATGTGGAGCCGGGGCTGGTGATCTCCGCCGCCGCCATCAACGCCATGCGCCGGGATGTGC
>OEQR01000159.1_pt1 | contig 11142 bp, 9 predicted proteins | sample 1539761 | NCBI WGS metagenome assembly OEQR01 (sample SAMEA3891879, study PRJEB23780) | metagenome | biome: terrestrial biome; feature: animal house; material: Caecal content | place: Italy | collected 2015-05-05 | reverse complement strand
TTCCCGGGAAATCGGAGGGGGCTGTCAGGGGGCCGCTCTGGCCTCCGCGTAGTCGGCCACCAGGGCCTGGGCCAGGCGCAGGGGGTCCTCCCCCTTCCTGAGGCGGAAGGTGAACCGGGGCACGTCCCCGGGGGTGAGGAGAAGGCGGTTTTTGTACTTCTCCATCCCGCACAGCCCGGAGAACTGCTCCAGGCTGAACCGGCCCAGGGTGAACACCAGCTGTCCGTTTTTCTGGGAGATGTCGGTGATCTCCGCCTGGGCGGCGGCGGCGCGGAGGAGGGCCACGGAGATCAGGTTGTTCACCGTCCGGGGCGGGTCGCCGTAGCGGTCGATGAGCTCATCCACCAGGTCGTCGGCGTCCGCCTCGCTGCGGGTGCCGAACATGGTGCCATCGATCTTGCCATCCAGATAGCCGGAGGTGAAGCCCGACCGGCTGAAGGCATTTTTCAGCAGTTTCCGGTCGTAGGCCCGGCCCTCCCGGCCGGCCAGGCAGGCGTCCACCGCCGCCGCCACGTATTCGGGGGTGCGCAGCCGGCCCTCGATCTTGGCCGAGGCCACCCCCAGGGACTGGAGGATGTTCAGCTGGTCGATCACCGAATTATCTTTCAAGGAAAGGTGATGGGCCCGGCCGGGGCGCCCCTCCGGCAGGGAGGATGCGTCGAAGGGCAGGCGGCAGGGTCCGGCGCAGGAGCCCCGGTTGCCGCTCCGCCCGCCCAGAAAGGCGGACATATAGCACTGGCCGCTCATACTCATGCAAAGGGCGCCGTGGACGAAACACTCGGTTTCCACGGGGCAGTGTTTGGTGATGTATTCAATCTCCGAGAGGCTCAGCTCCCGGGCCAGGATCACCCGTTTGAATCCCTGTTCCGCCAGTTCCAGCGCCCCTTCCAGGGTGTGGACGCTCATCTGGGTGGAGGCATGGCGGGGCAGATCGGGGGCGATCCGGGCGATCAGCCGGGCGGTGGCCAGGTCCTGGCAGATCACCGCATCGGCGCCGCTGGCGGCCACCGCCCGGACGGCTGCGGCCAAATCCTCCAGCTCGCTGGCGTAAACAGTGGTGTTCATGGCCACATGGACCCGAACCCCCCGCCCGTGGCAGAAGCGCACCGCCTCGCAGAGGCTGGCTGCGTCAAAGTTGCCGGCCCCTGTGCGGGCGTTGAAGCCCGAAAAACCCAGGTAGACTGCGTCCGCGCCGCTGTATACCGCCGCCCGGAGCATCTCTTCGCTGCCCACCGGGGCAAGAATCTCAATCTGTGCCATAGCTCTCCTTTTTGCTGTTCCTTGGTTTATTTTGGATTCGGGCGGGCCATCCTCTCCCTGAGGGCGGCAGGTCTCGGCTGCCTTTCTCCCCCGGGCCGCCCTATTTTCGCCCGTCCCATAATATGTCCCATAATATAATGTATAACAATGTGCCCTGGATTGGGCAGATCAGGTCTTTTCGCCCTTGCGCATCCGGGCCAGCTGCTCCCGCAGAGCGGCAGCCTCCCGGCGCAGGCTCTCATTTTCGGCCTTGACCTTGTCCTCGGCGGCCTTGGCCCGGGCCGCATCGGCGATATAATCCTGGATCTGGCTGCGCATGTTCTCGGCGCTGCCGGTGCTCTTGCGGTATTCGTCGAGATAGTCCATTGCGCAGAAAACCGCCGCCTTGGTGGCCGAAAGGCTGGGGTTCTCTTTCATCAGCTTGCTGATGTCCCGGTCCAGCTTGTCCGCCAGAGAGAGGATATACTGCTCCGAATCGGTGGTTGCGATGGCGTACTGCGCCCCTGCAATCATCACTCTAACCTTGTTTACCATAGCTGCCTCGCTTTCTGGGCCTTTTCCGGCGCCGGTGGCGGCCCAAAGCCCGCCCCGGCAGGCCCGGCGTCCTCTGTTTTGGAACCCACCGCGTTTGGCGGGGAGTTTGTGGCCGCATTTGTGGGCGAGTTACCCCCGCCATTGCACCCTGCGCCCCCCGTTTGCGGCACATTCCGCTCTATCTATTATAATATAAATATGGTGCGAGAGAAAGTGGTATTTTCAAATTCTTGCACTTTCAGCACAAAGTTTCACGGTAAAAAATAGCAGTAACAGAAAAAATAGGCTCTTTTTCTTGCAATCAAAGGGGCAACAGATTATAATAAAAAAGCTGTATTCCCTATAACAGGGTCAAACGATGCAATTTAGAATTTATTTTCACCCACCGTTTCTAATACTGAGCAAGTACGCAGACAGGAGATCATCTATGACTACGAAAGAATTTGCAAAAATTCTGCAAGACAAACTGACCAGTGAGTACGGCGTCGATCTGAGCGTGGCCTCTCACCAGCAGATTTATCGTTCTCTGGCACTCATCTGCCGCCAGATTATGAGCGAAAACCACAAGAAGTTCCAGTCCAAGGTCATCGGCTCGGGCTCCAAGCAGGTTTACTACCTCTGCATGGAGTTCCTGATGGGCCGCAGCCTCAAGACCAGCCTGTTCAACCTGGGCCTGAACGAGGCCGCCGAGGCTGCTCTGGCCGCTGCCGACATCAACATCGAGAGCATTTATGAGGAAGAGCCCGATGCAGGCCTGGGCAACGGCGGTCTGGGCCGTCTGGCCGCCTGCTACCTGGACGGCATGGCCACCACCGGCATCTGCGGCACCGGCTACTCCATCCTGTATGAGTACGGCATCTTTAAGCAGAAGATCGTGGACGGCTGGCAGCAGGAGCGGGCCGACAACTGGCTGCCCGGCGGCCAGGTCTGGCTCAAGAGCCACCCCGATCAGGCGGTTGAGGTCCGGTTCAACGGCGAGATCCGGGAGAACTGGGACCACGGCTTCCACTATATCCAGCACCTGAACTACAACAGCGTCATGGCTGTTCCCTCCGATATGTACGTCCAGGGCTATGACGGCCAGGGCGTGGCAAAGCTCCGCCTGTGGCAGGCCAAGGCCCCCGATTTCGACATGTCCAGCTTCTCTCTGGGCGACTACGGCGCCGCCATGAGCAAGAACGCCTCGGCTGAGCTGATTTCCAAGGTGCTCTACCCCAACGACAACCATGTTGAGGGCAAGATCCTCCGTCTGCGCCAGCAGTACTTCCTGTCTGCGGCCTCCATCGGCGACATCGTCCAGAACCACCTGGCCACCTACGCCACCCTGGAGAACCTGCCCGACAAGGTCGCCATCCAGCTGAACGACACCCACCCGACCCTGGCCATCCCCGAGATGATGCGGATCCTGCTGGACGAGTGCGGCTTCAGCTGGGAGAAGAGCTTCGACATCTGCCAGAAGGTCTTCTCTTACACCAACCACACCGTCATGGCCGAGGCTCTGGAGAAGTGGAACGAGGACATCTTCCGCATGACCCTGCCCCGGATCTACCAGATCGTGGTGGAGATGAACCGCCGCTGCCGGATGGACCTGGAGAAGGCTTTCCCCGGCGACAAGGGCAAGATCGACTATATGGCCCTGATCGGCGACAACCAGATCCGAATGGCCAACATCTGCGCCTACACCGCCAACAGCATCAACGGCGTTTCCAAGCTGCACAGCGAGATCATCAAGCAGAGCGTCTTCCACGACTACTACCTGTTCAAGCCCCAGGCCTTCAAGAACGTGACCAACGGCATCGCATACCGTCGCTGGCTGCTGGCCTCCAACCCCCGTCTGTGCAAGCTGCTGGACGAGACCATCGGCACCGAGTACAAGCACGACGCCGCCGAGCTGTCCAAGCTGAACAAGTTTGCCGATGACAAGAAGGTCCTGACCCAGCTGAACGAGATCAAGCTGGCCAACAAGACCGACTTCGCCAACTACCTGGCCAAGAGCACCGGTCAGGTCATCGACCCCAACTCCATCTTTGACTGCCAGGTCAAGCGGATGCACGAGTACAAGCGCCAGCACCTGAACGCGCTGAACATCGCCGCCCAGTACCTGTACTTGAAGGAGAACCCCAACGCCGACTTTATCCCCAAGACCTATATCTTCGGCGCCAAGGCAGCCCCCGGCTACTATATGGCCAAGCAGATGATCCGTATGATCTGCAAGCTGGGCAACCTGATCAATAACGACCCCGCTGTCCGCGACAAGCTGCGGATCGTCTACCTGGAAGAGTACTGCGTCTCCCTGAGCGAGCACCTGATGCCCGCTTCTGAGGTATCCGAGCAGATCTCTCTGGCAGGCACCGAGGCTTCCGGTACCGGCAACATGAAGTTCATGCTGAACGGCGCCATCACCCTGGGCACCCTGGACGGCGCCAACGTGGAGATCGCCGACGCAGCCGGCAAGGAGAACGAGATCATCTTTGGTATGCTGACTCCCGAGGTCAACAGCCTGAAGAACATGGGCTACCACCCCAACGCCTTCATCATGGGCGACGACGTGGCCAACGCGGTCCTGAATTTCCTGGAGCGTGGCTGGAACGGCGAGAACTTCCACGAGGTGACCTCCAACCTGCGGTCCAGCGACCCCTATATGGTCATGGCCGACTTCAAGGATTACCGCCGCGCTCAGGCCGACCTGCAGCGGCTGTACGCCAACCGCGAGGGCTGGGCCCGGATGAGCCTGAAGAACATCGCCAACAGCGGCATCTTCAGCGCCGACCGCTCGGTCCTGGATTACGCCCGCGATATCTGGAACGCCCCCACCGTAAAGTAATCTTCTTTTGTGCCGCCGGCTTGGCCGGCTAGAATCTGTGACACTGCCCCGGTGCAAGCCGGGCCCTGTCCGGGACGCGAAATCCCCCGTTTGGCGGGGGCTGGGCGCCGCTTGGCGGCTGCCCTCTTCGAGTATCCCGGCCGGCCCGCTGCCCGGGGCCTTTTTGGGAAAGGAACGACGCACTTTGGCTTGTCTGTTCAACAGCTACGACACCTACTACAAGCGCCCCTTCGGTGCGCTGTTTGCGGGGCAGAGCGTCCATCTGGCGCTCTCGATCCCCGAAGAACTGGACTATGTGGACCCTCACCTCGTCCTTCAGAAGGACGGCGCGGGCCATATCCCGGTGCACTACCGGATGTCCTTTGAGGGCCAGACCCCTCAGGTGAACCATTTTTCGGTGGACGTAACCATCGAAACCGCCGGAATCTACTTCTATTATTTTGACCTGTATACCGACTTCCGGCGGATTTATCGCGGCCCGGACAACCAAGGTGTGCTCAGCTGGCAGGACGGCGAGCCCTGGCAGCTGACCGTCTGCGAGGCCGATTTCGAGACCCCGGACTGCGTCAAAGGGGGCGTGTTTTACCAGATTTTCCCCGACCGGTTCTGCGAGTCCCAGGAGAACAAGCACATGCCCTTCTCCGACCGGATCTACCGGGCCGACAAGCACGCCGAGCCTTTCTGGCAGCCCAACGAGACCGGCGGCCACCTGAACCACGATTATTTCGGCGGCGACCTCAAGGGCATCCAGTCCAAGCTGCCCTACCTGCACGAGATGGGGGTTACCTTCATCTACCTGAACCCCATCTTTGAGGCCCACTCCAACCACCGGTACAACACCGCCAACTATCTGAGCGTGGACCCTCTGCTTGGCACCAACCAGGATTTTGAGGAGCTCTGCACCGAGGCCAAGCGGTACGGCATCGGCATCGTGCTGGACGGCGTGTTCAGCCACACCGGCTCGGACAGCATCTACTTCAACCGGGAGGGCCGCTACGGCAACGGCGGCGCCTGGCGGGACCCCAATTCCCCCTACCGCAGCTGGTACGATTTTTCCTCCCAGTATCCCTGCGGCTACCGCAGCTGGTGGGGTTTTGAGACTCTGCCCGAGGTCAACGAGGAAGATCCCTCCTATGTGGAGTTCATCACCGGCGAGGGGGGCGTCATCGACACCTGGCTCCGCCGGGGCGCAGCGGGCTTCCGGCTGGACGTGGCCGACGAGCTGCCCGACAGCTTCATCGAGAAGATCCGGGTAGCAGTCAAGCGGGTCAGCCCGGAAAAGTTTTTGCTGGGCGAAGTCTGGGAGGACGCCACCACCAAATACGGCTTCGGCAGCCGGCGGACCTATCTGCTGGGCAAGGGGCTGGACAGCGTCATGAACTACCCCTTCAAAAACAGCGTGCTGGATTTCGTCTGCGGCAAACCCGCCGAGCAGGCCGCCCAGGAGATCATGTCCATCTGTGAGCACTACCCTGCCCCGGCCCTCCACACCCTGCTGAACTTCCTCTCCACCCACGACACCGAGCGGGCCCTGACCGTCATCGCCGACGAGCCCGCCAACGGCCGGGGCCGGGAGTGGCAGAGCGGCCGCTGCGTCACCGGCGAAGCCTATGAGGAAGGGATGCTCCTTTTGCGGATGGCCTATGCCATCATCTTCACCCTGCCGGGGGTGCCCTGCATCTACTACGGCGACGAAATCGGCATGCAAGGCTACCGGGACCCCTTCAACCGGGCCTTCTATCCCTGGGACACCACCGAACACCGGCTGCGCCCGGTGCTCTCCAACCTGGCTGAGCTGCGCAAGAGCTGCGAGGCGTTCCGCACCGGGGATCTGCGGATTCTGCGAGCCGAAGGCGGCGTGCTCCACTACCAGCGGGTGGGCGAACTGGAGACCGCCGAGATCATCGTCAACCGCACCGATCATATGCTGATCGAGCCCCTGGCCAACGGAAAGCACACCGTCATCAACCCCATGGGCTTTACCATTCTGGTGGATGAAATCGGTCACAATCCCGATCACAGCTACTACGACTACCAGTAATTTTTCATCAAACAGGACAAATTCAGGTTTTTATTTCGCCTGGATTTGTCCTGTTTTTGAATTATTGCAGAATTTATTCATCGAGTTTTTAGAAAGTGCTGTGAATTTTTTGTCGATAATCATGAATTTGATGCCATTTGACCTGTGGAAACAAAAAATGCTTGACCTCTCCCCCGGGGTTTGGAATATAATAGAACCATCCATAGAAGCAACGTTCTATGAATTCCTGCAACCGTCTGCTTCAAAGGAGGGAAGCACATGCCTATGGACGCAATCTGGTGGCTGATCGCCGCCATCGGTTTCCTCATGCTGGAAGCTGCAACCTTTAATCTGGTGTCGGTCTGGTTTGCGGTGGGCAGCGCCGCGGCGCTGCTCAGCTGCCTGGCCACCGACAGTCTTAAAATTCAGGCTGTGGTCTTTATCGCCGTCAGCGCTTTCTGCCTGGTAGCCTTCAAGCCCCTGGCCGCCAAACTCCGCCACACCTCCACCCCCACCAACGGCGACCGGAACATCGGCCGCACCGCCGAAGTGCTGACCCCGGTCAGCCCCAGCGCCACCGGCCGGGTTCACCTGGACGGCGTGGACTGGAACGCCCGGGCAGTACCGGGGGCTGAATTTCAGCCGGGCGATACCTGCCGGGTAGCAGCCATGGAAAGCACCCTGCTGATTGTCGAACCTGCCATGGCACCCAGCCATGCGGATGCAACCTAACAGAAAAAGGAGTGTACATTTATGATGATCTTTGTGGTCCTGGCACTGATCTTTGTGATCCTGCTGATTGTGGTCACCAACATTGTGATCGTGCCCCAGTCCCTGGTGTATGTCATCGAACGTCTGGGCAGCTACTCCACCACCTGGACCGCTGGCCTGCACGTCAAAGTCCCCTTTGTGGAGCGGGTGGCCAAAAAGGTCAGCCTGAAAGAGCAGGTCTGTGACTTCCCGCCCCAGCCCGTCATCACCCGCGACAACGTTACCATGCAGATCGACACGGTGGTGTTCTTCCAGGTCATGGATGCCAAGCTCTACACCTACGGTGTCAACCAGCCCATCGCCGCCATCGAGAGCCTGTCCGCCACCACCCTGCGGAACATCATCGGCGAGATGGAGCTGGACCACACCCTGACCAGCCGTGACGTCATCAACTCCAAGATCACCGCCATCCTGGACGAGGCCACCGACAAGTGGGGCATCAAGGTCAACCGGGTGGAGGTCAAGAACATCATGCCCCCCGCCGAGATCCAGGACGCCATGGAGAAGCAGATGAAGGCCGAGCGTGAAAAGCGGGCCGTCATCCTCAAGGCCGAGGGCGAAAAGCAGGCCGCCATCACCGCCGCCGAAGGCGAAAAGGAGGCCGCCATCCTGCGGGCCGACGCCATCAAGCAGCAGCGCATCCTGGAGGCCGAGGGCGAGGCCCAGGCCATCCTGGCGGTGCAGCAGGCCGAGGCCGACGCCATCCGGCTGCTGAACGAGGCCGACCCGGACGGCAAGGTGATCGCCCTGCGCAGCCTGGACACCCTGGCCAAAGTGGCCAACGGCAAGGCCACCAAGATCATCATCCCCTCCGAGCTGCAGAACCTCGGCGCGATGGTGCCCTCCATCGCGGAGCTGCTGACCGATCCCAAACCCACCGAGTAACACCCCCAACAGCAAACGCCCCCGCGTCCGGACCCGGACGCGGGGGCGTTTTTGCGCGCCGCAGGGGCGGCACGGTTTACAGTTTCAGCTCGTAGAGGTAATCGGGGATCGTCTCGTTGGTGCCCCCCTTGGTGTAGCTGCTCTCCGCGATGATGAGGGCGCCCACCTTGCGGGCCAGGGCGTTGGAGGCGGCGTTCTCCCGGGCGATGCAGATGGTCACCGCATTGGCCCGGCGGGAGCGGGCATAGCCGATCAGCCCTTCCACGATCTCGGTGCCGTAGCCCTGCCGCTGGAAGTCGGGGTGGACGGCGTAGGCGATGTCGTAGCTGCGGCCGCCGTTTTCCGGCACAAAGCTGCAGGTGCCGATCCGCTGGCCGGTGGCCCGGTCCACCGCCACCAGGTGGCAGCAGTCCAAAGAGTCCCCCAGACCCTCCACCGACTTGGTGTAGGCCTCGATGTCGGGGATGGCCTCCAGGGCCGGGTCCGACAGCCACCGCCCGGTGACCGGGTCGTTCCACAGGCTGATGGCAAAGGGCGCGTCCTCCGGCGTAAAACCGCGCAGCGCCAGGCGCGGGGTCTCGATGGTCTCGATCTTCATACTACATCCCCTCCCTTTCAACGTATGGGTGCAGATTCAGGTTTCCGCGTCCTCCCCGGCGCCCTCGTCCAGGGCGATGAGGAAGGCCGCCTGCTTCACTTTGCCGCAGCCCTGGGCCTTGATGCCCGCCTTGTAGGGCTCCCCTGCCAGGAACAGGGCAAACCGCCCCTCGCAGAGCATCCCCGCCGCGCTGGTGGGGGCGCTGCCGCAGGCGGGCGCGTCCCCGGCGGCCGGCTTCTTGACCGCAAACTCCCCCAGCGAGACTTCAAACATCTCGCTGCCGGCCAGGTCGGTCAGCAGGGTCAGGCAGCCCTCCCGGCAGACGAAGTCCGCCTTCTCCCCGCTTTGGGGGGTCAGGGTGCGCACCTCCACCGTCACCGCTTCCCCGTCCACGCGGGTGCGGCCTTCGGGCAGGGTGGCGATGTCCCGGGCCATGATGTATTCGATGGCGGTGTCCAGATGCGGGCTGATGCCCAGGTAGTTGGGCAGGTTGTTCAGGGTATCAAAAATCATGGTTTCCTCACTTGCTCAGAGACAGCACGGCGTCCTTGATGCGCTGGGCGGCCAGGCGGGTCTTTTCGGCGTCGCCGAAAGCGGTCAGGCGGAAGTAGCCCTCGCCGCAGGGGCCAAAGCCCACGCCCGGGGTGCCCACCACGCCGGCGTGCTCCAGCAGCCAGTCAAAGAAGGTCCAGCTATCCATGTTGCCGGGGCACCGCAGCCAGATGTAGGGGCTGTTGTGGCCGCCGCAGTACCACACGCCGCATTCGTTCAGGGCGCCGGCAATGACTTTGGCGTTCCGGCGGTAGTAGTCCAGGTTGGCCTGGATCTCGGCCATCCCCTCGGGGCTGAAAACGGCCGCCGCGCCCCGCTGGACGATATAGGGCACCCCGTTGAACTTGGTGGTCTGGCGGCGGAGCCAGAGCTTGTTCAGGTTCATCCCCTCCCGCTCCAGCTGGTGGGGCACCACGGTGTAGCCGCAGCGGGTGCCGGTAAAGCCCGCGATCTTGGAGAAGGAGCAGATCTCGATGGCGCATTCCCGCGCGCCCTCCACCTCAAAGATGCTGCGGGCCAGCCCCTCTTCCGAGACAAAGCACTCGTAGGCGGCGTCGTACAGGATCACCGCGCCGTTGGCTTTGGCGTAGTCCACCCACGCCTTGAGCTGGGCGCGGTCATAGGCGGCGCCGGTGGGGTTGTTGGGGCTGCAGATATAGATGATGTCGGCCCGGACGGCGGGGTCGGGCATGGCCAAAAAGCCGTTTGCCTCGCTGGTGGGGGCGTAGACGATCTTGCGGCCGTCGGTGACGTTGTCGTCCACATAGGTGGGGTAGACCGGGTCGGGCACCAGGACGGTGTTCTCCTCGCTGAACAGGCCCAGGATGTTGGCCAGGTCGCTCTTGGCGCCGTCGCTGATAAAGATCTCGTCCGCCTCCAGCCGGACGCCCCGGCCGGCGTAGTAGCCCTGCACCGCCTCGCGCAGGAAGTCATAGCCCTGCTCGGGGCCGTAGCCGTGGAAGCCTGCGGCGGTGCCCATCTCGGCCACCGCCTCCTGCATGGCCTTGACCACGCTGCCCGCCAGGGGCCGGGTCACGTCCCCGATGCCCAGGCGGATCACCTCCCGGTCCGGGTGGGCTTTCTGGAAGGCCGCCACCCGGTGGTTGATGTCCACAAAGAGGTAGCTGGCCTTGAGCTCGTTATAATGCTGGTTCATCTTCATAGCAGTATCTCCTTTTCTTGCGGCCGGGTCTGTGTTTACAGCTTTGCGATGCCCTCGCAGACGGTGACGGCGGGCCCCGTCATGAGCAGCCGGCGGCCGGGCAGCACCCGGATGGCCAGCACGCCCCCCCGCAGCTCCACCTGGATGTCCTGCCCGGCAGGGACGAGCCCCTGCTCGGTCAGGGCCGCCACCGAGGCGCAGGCCCCGGTGCCGCAGGCCCAGGTCTCGCCGCTGCCCCGCTCCCACACCCGCATCCGGATGCGGGTGTCGTCCAGCTTCTGGACAAACTCGGCGTTGATCCGCTCGGGGAAGTTCTCGTGCCGCTCAAAGGCCGGGCCGATGGCGGCCAGGTCCAGGCCGTCCACATCCTCCACCACCGTCACACAGTGGGGGTTGCCCACACTGACGCAGGTGACGGTCCAGTCCCGCCCGGCGGCGGCCAGGGTGCAGCCCACCAGGGGGCCCGCCCCCATATGCAGGGCGGGCAGGCCGGCGGCCAGGGTGCTGTAGTAGCCCATCTCCACCTGCCACTGCCC
>OEQR01000158.1_pt1 | contig 11145 bp, 13 predicted proteins | sample 1539761 | NCBI WGS metagenome assembly OEQR01 (sample SAMEA3891879, study PRJEB23780) | metagenome | biome: terrestrial biome; feature: animal house; material: Caecal content | place: Italy | collected 2015-05-05 | reverse complement strand
TGGAAGATTTAATGTTGTTCCATCCAGTGGTCACGCTGGATTTTAAGCTGCTCACCGCGGATTTGGCCGTGCTCTGGATGGATTTCCACGTGCTGGCAAGGCTGCTCTTCACACTGTTCCAAGCGCTTGTAGTGGAAGATTTAATGTTGTTCCATCCAGTGGTCACGCTGGATTTTAAGCTGCTCACTGCGGACTTGGCCGTGCTCTGGATAGATTTCCACGTGCTGGCAAGGCTGGACTTCACATTATTCCAGGCACTTGTGGTAGCGGACTTGATGTTATTCCAGCCGGTAGTCACACTGGATTTCAGGCTGCTCACTGCGGACTTAGCCGTGCTCTGAATGGACTTCCAGGTGCTTGCCAAACTGCTCTTGACTGTATTCCACACACTGGCAGTGCTGGTCTTGATCCCATTCCAACCGGACGTAACACTGGTTTTGACCAAGGAAAGCCCGGAGGTGACGGTCGTCTTAATGCCGGTCCAGGCAGTGGCTGTGCTGGTCTTGACCGCTGTCCACGCTGCATCCGCACTGGTCTTTACCGACTCCCATGCGGAAGCCATTGAGGACTGCAGCGTACTGATCCCGGTAGTGATGGAAGAACGGATGCTCTCCCAAGAGCTGGAAATCGTCTCAGACATCCCGCTCCATGCTGACTCCACCCCGCTGGCCGCGCTCGCCCATGCAGAATCCATGCTGGTATTGACCTGCTGGGTCGATGTGTCTGTCTTGCCGGTAATGGAATCCCAGATCCCCCCGAAGAAACCGGAGATGCCCTCCCATGCGGTCGTTGCCGCGGATTTGATGCCTTCCCAGGCAGTGCTGGCAGCGCTCTTCATGCCCTCCCATGCCGTAGACAGGCTGGAAGACAGCGTGCCCGCCGCCGTAGTCACATTCGTGGAAATGCTCTCCCAAGCAGTGGAAATGCCGCTTTTCACACCTTCCCAAGCGGTAGAAGCCGTAGTTTTGATATTCTCCCAAGCGGTAGAGAGATTGGTCTTCAGAGTGGAAAGCGCCGTACTCGCTCCGGTCTTGATCCCCGTCCACACTGTAGAGATGGTGGTCTTCAGGCCATTCCACGCCGTAGAGGCCGTACTCTTAATATTTGTCCATGCCGTGGACATACTGGTCTTAAGTGTGGAAAGCGCCGTACTCGCCCCGGTTTTGATTCCCGTCCATACCGTAGAGATGGTGGTCTTCAGGCCATTCCACGCCGTAGAGGCCGTACTCTTAATGTTCGTCCAGGCTGTAGACATACTGGTCTTGAGCGTGGAAAGTGCTGTGCTTGCTCCGGTCTTGATCCCCGTCCAAGCGGTGGAAATCCCGGTTTTGATCCCATTCCAGGCAGCCGATGCCACAGACTGGATCCCGCTCCATGCCGTGGACAGGGTGGAGCCCACAACCGATACCGCGCCGGATACCAGGCTCTTAATGCCCGTCCATGCGCCGGAGATGATCCCGGTGATGCCGCTCCATACAGTGGAAGCAACCCCCTTGATGCCTTCCCACGCGCCGGACCAGTCGCCGGAAATCAGGCTCATCACGGTGTTAATGATCCCCTTGATGACATTCATCACGCCGCTTACCACAGAGGAAATCGCATTCCAGACTGTAGTAAAGGCGGTCTTGATGCCACTCAGGATGCCGGACAGGAACGAGGAAATCCCGCCGAACACAGAAGTTGTGGTCCCTTCCATTTCTCCGGATTTTAAGCCAAAGAAGGATGCGATCCCATTCCAAATGCCTTCGAAGAAACTCTTGATCCCGGTCCATACACCGGAAAAGAATCCGGAGATGGCAGTCCACACCGTAGTCGCCACCGACTGGATACCGGAAAGCACGCTGGAGAAGAAGGAACTGATCCCGTTCCACACGCCCTCAAAGAAGGTCTTGACGGAAGTCCACACCGTATTCCAGTCGGTCCCGAACAGGCCAAGGAACGCATCCGCTGCCCCCTTCAGTGTATTCAGGACGTTGCTGAAGGTGGATTTTATAAACTCCCAGATGCCAACGAATATCTGCTTCACGCCTTCCCAGGCGCCCTGCCAGTCCCCGGTAAAGATACCGATGAACACAGAGAGGAGGCCGGAGATGGTATTAAGGACCACACTGAGCGTATCCGAGATCAGTTGGAACGCGCCGGTAAACACAGGGGCAAGCACACTGCAGAACCCGTTCCAGATGGCTTTCAGTACCTCGGTGATGTTCTGGAAATCAAAGCCCAGGGCATTGATCTTTTCCACGATCTCCTGGCAGAAGCCCTGGACCGTGGCAACGATTCCGTTCCAAATCTCCGTAATGGCGGTACGGAACCCCTCATTGGTGTTCCACAGGGTCATAAAAGCGGCGGTAAGCGTCCCGATGACAGCTACCACCGCCATGACAGGCGCAGAGATGCCCCCAAGGGCAGCCCCCAGCTTCCCAAAGATGCCGCTTGCGCCGGAAATGTTGGTCACCAGGAGCCTTGCGCCCTGGGCCAGCTTCACAAACCCCTGCATGGTTGAGCCGGTCACGGAGATAATCTTCCCGAGGATCAGAAAGAACGGCCCCAGAGCCGCCACCACCAGGCCGATCTTGACGATCAGCTCCTTGGTGGCCGGATCCAGGGCGTTTAATTTATCCATAAATTCCTGCAGCTTTGCTACGATCTCCCGGATGACCGGGACCATGATCTCACCTACAGAAATGGCGAGGGTCTCAATGGAACCGCCCAGTTCCTCGATGTCTCCGCCCAGGTTGTCCATCATGGTTTCCGCCATGCTGGCGGCCGCGCCGTCACAGTTCCGGTAAGAATCTGTCAGCGCGTCAATCTGCTCCGGCCCTGCTTCCATTAAAACCATCATGCCGGAAAGGGCTTCCTGGCCGAACAGGGTCACCAGGGCGTTCTGCTTCTGTTCATCCGTCAGGCCTTCCATGTTCGTCTGGAGCATGGCGACCATCTCGGAGAGGGACTTCATCTTCCCGTCCGCGTTATAAAAAGAAAGGCCAAGCTCTTCCATCTTGGCGATCATCGGGTCTGTGGGTTTGGCTAAACGGGAAAGGGCGCCGCGCAGGGTCGTACCGGCCTGGCTGCCTTTGATGCCCGCGTTGGCCATGATACCGATGGAAGCAGCAACTTCTTCAAACTCAAGACCCACCGTATTGGCCAGGGGCGCGATATACTTCATCGCCTCACCGGTATCCGCCACTGCCGCATTGGTTGCTGCCGCGTTCTGGGCCAGGACATCCGCCACATGGCCGGCTTCGCTGGCATCCATGCCAAAACCGCGCAGGGTAGATGCCGCGATGTCCGCACTGCTTGCCAGATCCTCCCCGCTGGAAGCGGCAAGATCCAGCATACCAGGCATGGCTTCAATGATCTCGTTCACTTCAAAACCCGCGCTTGCCAGGTTTTCCATACCAGCCGCGACCTCGGACGCGGAGAATGCTGTGGCAGGGCCCAGATCCTTGGCAGTCTGGCGGAGCCTTGCAAGCTCCTCATCCGTAGCACCGGAAATGGCGGCCACTCGGCTCATGCCGGAATCGAAATCCGAGGTCATCTTGACCGCTGCCGTCCCAAGGGCCGTTACGCCGGCGGAAACCGGCATGAGGGCTGTTCCAACGCCAGAGACTTTATCCCCTACATCTTTTAACTTCCCGCCGACCTCATCGATCTTAAGGAGGGTCGTGTTGGTCTTTGCCGCCTGTTCTTCCAGGGATTTTAACTTCTGCTCGGTCTCCTCGATCTCACGCTGGAGACCGTCATACTGCTCCTGGGTAATATCCCCTTTCTGGAGCTGCTCATTGGCCTGGGATGCCGCCGTCTTTAAGGTGTCCAGCTTATCCTTGGTTTCCTTGATTGCATCCCCAAGGAGGCGCTGCTTCTGCGCAAGGAGCTCGGTGTTGGTGGGATCCAGTTTTAAGAGCTTCTCCACATCCTTCAGCTGGGACTGGGTGTTCTTGATCTCCTTATTGACGCCGGATAAGGCAGACGAGAGCTTTGTAGTATCGCCACCAATTTCAACCGTGATTCCTTGGATCCTTGAAGCCATCTGAAGCACCTCCTTTGTCTGCTTTAATCAATTTATTTTAAACAATCTGTAAATTTCGTTCGATTTACCTTGCATCCAGACTGGTTTTTGATTATAATAAGGGTAAGAAAGGAGCTGATCCCTATGTTGGTTACTGCAACTGAATTTAAACTTAACTTAGGCAAATACCTGGAGCTCGTACAAAACGAGGACATCTGGGTTACCAAAAACGGAAAGACAGTCGCAAAACTGATCAATCCAAATGTTTCTTCTGTTGACGCCATCTCCGGTATTCTGGCAGGCAAAGTCCCTGCGGGTATCGACCGGCATTCCCTTAGAGAGGAGCGGCTTTCCAGATATGAGATTGATGATTGACACAAACATCGTGCTGGATGTGCTTACACGCGAAGGGGAACTCCATGACACCTCTGCAGCTGTACTCCGCAAATGCGAAGACCGGACAGTGCAAGGATTTGTAACCGCCTCCACGATCACTGACATCTTTTATCTCACACGCAGGGCGCTGCACAGTACGGAAGAAACCTATAAGGTCGTTGGGCACATCTTAAATCTTGTCAAAGTCCTTACCGTGACAAATGATGATGTGCTTACCGCTTTTCAGGCAAGGGCAAACGACTTTGAAGACTGCCTTCTGGCAACATGCGCCAAATCAAATAAATGTGATGGAATCGTCACGCGGAACAAAAAAGACTTTCTCACTTTTGGTATCACGCTGTATTCACCTGAGGAATTCCTGGATCTGTTCGCAGAGGAATGAGCACCCACTTGCTGCTGCAAAAAAGCTCCTTCCGCAGATGGAAAGAACCCATAGGTTAGACTTTGAAATTTTTATTTCAAATCCTATTGCTTTTTCAGATGAATCGAATATAATAACAGCAACAGGGCTGGTCGAAAGATCCTGGTCCACCGAGCAGCGGGGAATTTCCCCGCTATTTCTGTTTCTCACAGGAGGTGACATACGTGAGCGATACAATATCCTACAAAGGTTTTACCGGCTCCGTTGAGTTTTCTGAAGAGGATAACCTCTACTTTGGAAAAATACTCGGCATTAAGGGGCTCATCTCCTACGAAGGCAAAACCTATGATGAACTGATCTCTGATTTTCAGGGTGCTGTCGATGACTACATGGAGCTTCTGATCGATCAACAGCTTCTTGAAATCGCCAACGAGCGTATGTCAAAATATGCCCCATCAAAAGTCATTTCCGAAGAGGAAATAGGGCATCACAGAAGACGACCTCAAAGGCTTTGAAGATATAGAGATCGAGTGACGGCAGGTCAAATAAGATACTCGTCACTTGGTTGCTTTTCCGTCCTATGAAACACCGTTTTTAGTCCCATAAGGAGGCACCGCCAATGAATGATGATAAAGAAAACACCAGCCCCAATATCTCTGGAAAGACTACACAGGAAAAGATTCAAGCCGCCTTCCAGTCCATGCGTCAAAAAGCCTCCTCTAAAGGATTCATGACTGAGGAAGAAATTGACGCAGAAATCCAGGCTGCTCGTAACGAGGAGGATCCCCCTCGGTAATCTATCGGTCATTGCCGAATCACTGTTTGGCTCAATCCCGGCCACCCTCACACTGGAAGAAGCACGAAAGGAACGTTTAAAAGAAAAGTATGGTCTTTAAGCAACCCTCCCCGCCAAGCCGCAAAGCTTGACGGGGATTTTTTCGTCAAAAGCACATCCAGGCATACCAAGACTCGACGATTGTGCTTATTTCGTTATCCATATAAGCACGTTTGTCTGTTTTTGGTATATCAAAATTTGTCCATATCTGATTGACTGGCGAGCTGCTTATAGGGGTAAGAGTCATTCTGGCTCTCGATCATCATCTCCTCCACCATCCCAATCGTGAGCAGGTCAAGGTCCTGGATACTAAGCCCCAACTGCACACAGCGGAGCATGAACAGGGCCGTTGTCATTTCCCGCTCACTTTTGCGAGGTTTTTTCTTGCTTCCACCGTGGTCTGCACGTTCAGCCCCCACAGGTCAATGAGCTGGGGCAGGATCTGGTAGATGGAGAACGTATTGAACTCTTCCAGCCACTCATCCGGCTCCGAGGGAACCTTGTCCGGTGCGGCGTGCTTCGCCATAATAAACGCGATGTTTTCAAACATTTCCAGGCTGAAGAGGTCCATGCTGGACTCTTCCTCATCGTTCTCGTCCACGCTCTTTTCCAAAGACCGCAGATCCTTGTAAATATCCCGGCCAAACTTAATGCGGTACATACGGGGAACTGCCGCAGATGCACGGAACTCTACTTCTTTGCCATCGATCTCAATTTTCTTAGTCACTGCCATATTATTCCTCCATTTCATGTAAGCGGGCAGGGGCTGGCCCTGCCCAGATTCCGGTATCAGTTAACCCTGCGGGATTTCTTCCTCTTCCTCAGTGTCCGGTTCCACCGCGCTCTGCTGGGGCTCATACACCGCGTCGTACCAGGAGTTGTAGACCTCCTCGCTGGTATTGGCGCTGGTCTTTGCCTTCACATAGCCGTTGGCAAGGGCTGTGGCCGACAGGGTCAGCGTTTCCGTCTGTACTTCCTTCTCATCCTCCGCGGTCTGCCCTTCCATGGCCGGACGGCTTGCGCTGCAGCAGTAGAGCACATGGCGGATAGCCTTGGCGTCCCCGGAAAACTCAAACAGCAGAGCGAAACGCTCGTAGGACACGGTGGCATTCTCCGCCATCACGCCGTTGGCGTCCTCCTCTTCATGGAGGATATCCTTTAGGAAACTCTCCGGGATCAGCGCCAGTTCTAGGTCGCCGCTGTAGCCGGAGTTGTTGTTGATGACATAGTACACGATGTCATCGGCATAGAAATTCTCGTTCTCCCCCTCCGGGTCCATGCTCAGGGAAACGGCTCCTGGCATCCGGATGGGCTTTTCATAGGTCACATTACCATCTTCGTCAAAGGTCGCCTTGGCGTAGTGGCAGTTCTTCAGGCCGAACTCGACCTTATTGGAATTGCTCATGGCGTTCTCCTCTCACAAAATAAAAGCCGCCTTTTCAGACGGTCAGTTCATAAAGCACTTCATACATCTTTTCTTCCTCGATCCAGACTTCGGACTTGTGGTAGAAAAGCTCGTAAGCGGAAAGCACCGCCTCCACCTTCTGTTCCAGCTCCGGATCTTTAAGGTCTGTATAGACCTCGATATCCAGGTGGGTAAAGCTGTGGTAGACGATATTGTCCGCACCGAATTCCTCCGCCTGGGGATAGAGGAAACACAAGAAAGGCGGGTCCGGGCTTTCGCCTTCCGCAAAGTGGTCATAGGCGTAAGCACAGCCGGTGGCTGCCCGGATCATTTCCATCAAAGCCAGTACATCATCATGGGTCATGCGCGCCACCTATCCTTTCAATGCCTTTTCGATCAGGCTTTCCAACTGCTTGACACCGGCCGCCTCCGCCGGGGCGATGTGGGGCTTTCCGGCCACACGCCCACCGCCCCGCTTGGCGTGGCCTTTTTCCAGAAGGTGTGCCAGCATATACCGGGTCGGGGAATACACCGTCTGGACAAGCTTCTGGCTGTTCTCCTCCGTGGTCTTTACCTTCCAGCTCTTCGCGTACTGGCCGGTACGGACCGGCGCCCCGGACTCGATCTCACCGCGCACTGTCCTGGCGGTCTTTCGCACAGCGGATTTTACCTGGGAGGCGGAAAGCTCCGCGTATTCCTTCAGGCCCTCGTTGATCACATCGGCGAGTTCGTCAATGCTGCAATTCCTGCTCATGGCCGCGCCTCCCTCCTGCAAATAAAACGGATCTCTTTCCTCTGATAGTTCATCGGGTCTATGGAGAGGATGTTGTAGATATCCCCGTGGAAATGAACCCGGTATCCAGTGGAAGTGACCGCAGCGGTCTCCCGGCAGTAGCGCACAGAGAAAGTCACACTGCGGTTTTCCTCTGTTACTTCGTCCCCCGACTCCTGGGCCTCATAAGTCGAAGCATAGGTGTAGCAGGAAAAATATTCCGCCCAGGTGTTGACATGGTTCCCGATCTTGTCCACCACAGTGGTATTCTTCTCAAAGGTGATCCGCTCGTTCATCTTTGCAATCTCCATCACACCACCCCTTCCCGGATAGAGAAGAGAAGGCTCCGGAGCGTCAGCGTCAGGGCGTGGTGGTCTGCCTCCTCCCGGTGCTCATAAAGGTATCCAAGAGCATACAGCACCGCCACACGCATGACATTGCGGATGCACTCCAGTTCCTCCTCCGTGTACAGCTCCGTATCGGTAGGCAGGATGTTCCCCTCCTCATCGCAGGCAAGGGCATCAATGGCTTTCCACTGCTCCTGGGTCAACCTTGCCACCTCCACGCAGAGCTGCTCGGCAGAAGATAAGAGGACGCCGACCAGGACGTCCTCATCGCTGGAATCTACCCGAAGGTAGGTCTTCGCTTCAAACAGCGGGATCAGCGCCATGGCCGGCACCTCCTTCCCATCAGGCCCCTGCCTTCATCTGCAGGCACTTCACCGCTTCCGGCAGGATGAGCTTGCCGTCCACACGCTGGGTGGTCAGGAAGCCGACCTGGTCGGTGCGGGCATACAGCTCGTTCAGGCGGCGGAAGGTGCGGTTGGTGCGGTCCGCGATCCAGTAGTAGCTGTAATCGCCAAACACCATGGCCTTGTTCCCCGCCGCCGGGGCCGGCATGAAAGCGGATGTCTTCAGCGGGCGGTTCAGCAGGGTGTCCGGCTTGCCGATGTCCAGGCCCGGCTTCCAGATATAGTTGCCGTTGTTGTCCTTGATGGTCATCAGCTGCAGCACCAGCGCCTCGTTGCACAAAAACTGCGCCTTGCGGCGGTAGGGGGACTTCAGGCTGTAATAGAGCTGGAAGATTTCATCAAAGGTGACCGCGTCCACAGCGGTTGCAGTCACACCGACCTGCGCGCCGGCATCGTCCAGAAGGCCCGTAGGCTTGCCCACGCCATCGCCGGTGATGAACGCCTTCTCCTCCGCATTGCCCATGCGCACACCGAAACGCTGCGCAATATAAGTGGCAAGGTCGAACGCGGAATCGTGCAGGAGCTCGTTGGAGATCTTGATCATCGTACCCAGCTTGTAGGCGGATATCATGGTCTGGGCAAAGCTGGTGTCGCTCTCCGGGATCTCCTCGCCCTCATCGATCCAGGTGGCTTCCCCGTCATCCTGGGCGATGGGGATCTTGCGGGTGCCGGAGCTGGTGCGGATCACCGTGGCAAGCCCGCGGAAGATGTTGTTCTCCTCAAGGGCCTGCACCAGGCGGCGCTCAAACTCATCCGGCACGGTGTAGCCGCCCTCGGAGTCCTGGCCGATGGACAGGGCGTTGTGGATCTCCCCGTAATTACCACGGGCACGGATCATGTTCCAGAAAGCATCCCGGTATTCCTCCGTTGCCGTGGGACGGGTTTCCTTATCCTTCGAGACTCCTGCCTTGGGAGTACCATGGATCGGGGTGGAAGTGGGGGCGGCAAGCTGGGCATCCAGTTGAGCCTGCTGCTCCAGCCGCTCGATCTCCGTGCCCAGGTTCTTGACCTCCTGGGCCATCTTGTTGTACTGCTCCACGGCTTCCGGGGCCACAAGGCCGTTCTCGCCGCGGTTCTTCTCCAGGAACGCTTTGGTCTGCTCCCAGAGGGCGTTGCGCTTGCTGCGCAGTTCCAGAATCTTGCTCATAATCGTTTACCTCCGCAAATTCATGAATTTAGGGTATAAAAAGAGCCGGGGCGCATCATCTCATGCACTCCAGCTGCTTCAACAGGATATTGTAGGGGATACTGCCATCCTCCGTTTTGCCGTCCAGGTCGAGGACGGGAACTGCAGGCGGCTCTGCGGGTGTGTCTACAGGGGGCTTATTGTCCACAGGCAGCTTATCTTCCCTCACACCCAGGCGATTTAAGATGGTCATCCCCATCTGGCGGGAGGAATACATCTGGGCTCTCAGGTGGATACCCTTCTCTTTTTCCTCCTCCGGGTCGGTGTCCTCACCGTCCTCATCTGGATCTTCCTCTTCCGGATCCTCCTCTTCCTCGGGCTCCACAGCCTCGAAAAGGATCTCGTCCGCAAAACCCAGTTCCACTGCCTTCTTCGCATTCATCCAGGTTTCATTTTCCATGAGCTTGGCGATACGGTTATGGGTCAGACCGGTCTTAAAGGCATAGGCGTTGATGATGCTCTCCTTGACCTCATTGAGGGTACTGATGGCTTTTTCCATGTCCCTGGCGTTCCCCATGGCAATGGTGCTGGGGTCATGGATCATAAGCATGGCCACCGGGGACATGAGGACTTTGTTCCCGGCCATGGCGATCACAGAGGCGGCTGACGCGGCAATGGCGTCGATCTTGACGGTAACCACCCCTTGATAGTCCCTGAGCATCGTGTAGATCTCAGCAGCCGCAAACACGTTTCCGCCCGGACTGTTGATCCAGACCGTGATGTCGCCGGAGTCCGCCTCCAGCTCCTCCCGGAATGCCTTCGGCGTTACCTCATCGCCCCAGAAGGACTCCTCATCAATGGGCCCTTCCAGACGGAGGACACGGCCGCCGGCTTCATTCCGGATCCAGTTCCAGAATCTCTTCATCGGATCGTTCTCCTTTCTCTTCCTGGCATACTCTCACTCTGCCGGTTTTCGCTGTCTGGCGGGCTTTCCTGCGGATCTTCCGGGTCTGCGGGTTCTTCTTCCTCAACCGGTTCCTCCGCCGGAGCACCCTGTGCGGTGCCGGCCTGTCCTGCGTCCGCGAACTTTCCGGCATCCTTAAGCTTCACATAGCCGCCGTTCAGGTAGTAATCGTCCCCTCCTTCCTCCGCCGGGATCAGATCCATGTTTTCCAGGCGGTGGATGTCATTGGGCGAGAGGAAACCGTTGCTGATGCCGGTGGCGTAGCCGTTCATGCGGCTCTGGTAGTCTCCCCGCAGAAGCCCGTCCACGTTGAATTTGGTGAAATACTCATCCTGTTCCTCCTCCAGCAGAAGGTCTTTGCTCACAGCCTGCTCAAAGCGCACCAGCCAGGGCGTCAGGGTGTGTACCACAAAGTCGATGGACTGATGCTCGATATTGGAGTAGGTGGCATGCTGCAGATCCTGCACCATATGGGGAGGCACACGGAAGATCCGGCAGATCTCCTCCACGCCAAACTGGCGGGTGG
>OEQR01000156.1_pt1 | contig 11149 bp, 10 predicted proteins | sample 1539761 | NCBI WGS metagenome assembly OEQR01 (sample SAMEA3891879, study PRJEB23780) | metagenome | biome: terrestrial biome; feature: animal house; material: Caecal content | place: Italy | collected 2015-05-05 | reverse complement strand
TTTCAAAGGGGATCAGGCGAATTTTATCAGAGGCCGGGCAGACGAAGTTGGGCATGACGGCGATCCCCAGCCCGCCCTCGATCATGGGGACGGTGTAAAGGGAGGAACCGCTGAAATTCAGGGTGACGTTCCGGCACTCCCGGAGCAGCTGGGCCTGGATGGCGTCCATTTCGGGCGGGCAGTGGACAGCATCCAGAAGGATCAGCACCTCGCCTTCCAGATCCCGGGAAGAGAGAGTGGGATATTCTGCCAGCCGGTGGCCCACCGGTACCACGCAGCAAAAGTGCCCGTGGAATAAGGAGGCATAAGACAGACCCACCGTGTCGGAAACACAGATCCGCGACATAAAAGCGGCGTCCAGCTGGCCGCTGGCCAGCAGCTCCCGCCGTTCCGTATGGGTGACCTCAGTGTTGCTGATAAAGACCTCGGGGCAGGCCTGCCGGTAGAGGGCATAGATTTGGGGCAGGCGGTAGATCTGGATGCTGCTCTCACAGCCGATGTGGAGGGTGAGCCCGGAGACTGCGGCCTGCTTTGCCCGCTGCCGGGCAAATTCCACCCGGTCCAGAATGTCCACCGCATCACTGTAAAAGTTGCGCCCGGCGTCGGTCAGGACGATATGCCGCTGGACCCGCTGAAACAGGGGAACCCCCAGCTCTGCTTCCAGCAGCTGAACCTGGCGGGTGACGGCGGGCTGGGAGATATACAGCTGCTCGGCGGCCCGACGGAAGTTGAGGTTTTTGGCGACGGCGGTAAAACACCGCAGCTGTTGTAACGTCACGGAAACTCCCTCCAGTTGATAACTTTTCTTGATCAATAATAGCCTATTTGTATTATATTTTCAAGCGAAAATTTGTTATATTGTTGTCAAATGGGGCGGGCAGCGTTTTGGAGACGCTGCCCGGGATTTTCAAACCAGGAAGAAAAGGAGAGCAAACTATGAGCAAGATTGATCGCCGCAGCTTTTTGAAAAAGGCAGTCGCGGGCGCCCTGGGGACTGGCGCCGCGGTGGCGCTGGCCGGGTGCAGCAATGCCGGCAGCACTTCCACCGGGGCGTCCAGCACTGCGGAGGCCATTTATACGCCGGGCACCTATACTGCTTCCGCCAAGGGGTATGACAGCGAGGTGACGGTCACCGTGACCTTTGACGAGACCCGCATCACCAATGTGGTAGTGGATTCCAGCGGAGAGACCGCAAATGTCGGCGCAGCAGCGGCCGACAAACTGGCGGAGCAGGTTCTCAGCGCCCAGAGCAGCGCCATCGACGGCGTGACCGGCGCCACCAACACCAGCAAAGCCGTGAAGGCCGCAGTGGCCGACTGTATTTCTCAGGCCAGCGGCGGCGCCATCGTTGAAGGGGGCGACGTCAGCGTTCAGGAGGAAATCACGGTGGGCGGCAACACCGACTGGCTGGGCCGGGCGCCGGAGATTGCCGAGTCGGAAATTGCCCAGACCCTCCAGACTGAAATTCTTGTGGTGGGCGCAGGCAATGCGGGCCTGATGACCGCCGCCCACGCCGCCGCTCTGGGCTCAGAAGTTCTGGTGATTGAAAAGGGCATCAGCAGCATGAACGAGCGCCACTGGCTGGGCGCGGTCGGGACCAAAGCCGCCAAAGAGGCCGGGGTGGAAGTGGACAAAAACAAACTGGTGGCCGAGCTGTGCCGTTATGCCAGCCATCGCTGCGATGAGCGGCTGATCCGGCTGTGGGCGGACAACAGCGGCGAGGCCATCGACTGGTACGCCGAACAGGTCCAGAAGTATCACCCCGACGTTAAGCTGCACATGGAATGGGATGTGGGTGCGGGCGGCCACGATACCTACTATGTCCCCGCCACCATGCACAACTTCCAGGACGACATCCCCGAGCACGATTACAGCAAGGCCACCAGTTCCTATGGATTGTCCAGCCTGACCCAGCTGCTTACGGACAACAACGGCCAGGTGATGTATGAGACGACCCTGGTGAAACTGGAATACGACGGCGCCCGGGTCACCGGCGCCATCGCCAAGGCAGCAGATGGCAGCTATCTCCGGATCGAGGCCAGCAAGGGCGTGGCTCTGTGCTGCGGCGGTTATGCCTATAATAAACAGATGCTGGCAACCCTCAACCCCGACGCCTATATCAGCACCGTGGAGGCAGACGCATCCAGCCTGAACACCGGCGACGGAATCAAGGCCGCTATGTGGATCGGTGCCGACAAAGATCCGGATCCCACCGCCATGCTCTTTGACCGCGGCGTGATCGCCCCGGACCAGCTCTCGGACGGCAACTGGGACAAGAGCGGCTACTTCCATCTGGGCAGCCAGCCCTGGCTGAAAGTGAACCTGAACGGCGAACGGTTCTGCAACGAGAGTGTGCCCTACGATTTTATCCTGCATGCAGCCTATATGGAGCCCCACCACCTCTATAACACCATCTACGACAGCAGCTGGGCGGAGCAGATCGAGCAGTTCCAGCAGATTGGCTGTGCCCGGATCATCCCCAGCAAGAGCGGCGGCAAGCTGCAAATTTTCAGCCTGGAGGCCGAGCAGGGGCTGCTGGCAGGGATGGAGGCAGCAGGCTTCATCCAGTCGTCGGATACTCTGGAAGGGCTGGCCGAAAAGCTGAATCTGCCGATGGATGCCTTTGTGGCCACGGTGCAGCGGTACAATGAGCTGTGCGCCAAGGGGGTGGACGAGGACTTCGGCAAGGAGAGCAGCCGGATGCTGCCCCTGCAGAACCCGCCCTACTATGGCTGCCGCCAGGGCGCAAGCCTGCTGTGCACCCTGGACGGTCTGCGGATCAATACCCGGATGCAGGTTCTGAACACGGTGGGCGAGCCCATTGAGGGCCTGTACGCTGCGGGCGATTGCAGCGGCGGCTTCTTTGCCCATAACTATCCCGAGTACATCGTGGGCGTGGCCGTGGGCCGCACCCTGACCGAAGGCTATCTGCTGGGCGGCTACCTGGCCCAGGCCTGAATTTCTGGAATAGAAAACCATAGATAAAAAGAATGTGACCCGGAGCCGGCATAAGGCGTTCGGGTCACATTTTTCTGTTGTGTTTGACGGGGCAGTGTGATAAAATAAATACAATTTGTTAAAGATGTATTTATTGGGGAGGGGCCGTAATGCCGAAGGTCGCTTATTCGGAGGAAGACCGGGAAAAAATCCGGGAGAGGCTGATCCTCGCCGCTCTGGAGCGGATGTCCAGCCAGGGCATCCAGCACACCACGGTGGAACAAATCTACCAGGAAGTGGGGATCTCCCGCAGCTTTTTCTATTCCTTTTTCCCCACCAAAGAGGATTTGGTGGTGGAGACCCTCTATTTTCAGCAGCCGCGGGTGCTGGCGTTGGCCCGCCGCCGGATGTCCGACCCGGCCCTCGGCTGGCGGCAGGGGATCACCCAGTTTTTAAATGCCTGCTGCTACGGGGAGAAAAGCGGTATTGCGGTTCTCTCCATTGAGGACCAGCAGAGAATTTTCCGCCGCCTTTCGCCGGAGAGTGCCCGCGCCTTTCGGGAGCGGCAGATCCGGCTGTTTGGGAGCTTGCTGGAATGCTTCGGGGTAAACCCAAATCAGCGCCGGGTGGCTTTGTTCACCAATCTGTGTCTGACGGTTTTGATTATCCGGCGGGCCATCCCTGAAACACTGCCCTTTTTTGTTCCGGAGGCCGCCGACGAGAGCGTTGCCTGTCAAATCCGGGGGATTGTAGACCTGTTGGAAGGGTTTCGGCGGGAAGATTCAGCGGCCCCGTAAACGGATAGTACGTTCCGCCCGAACAATAGGGTTCGGTACCCGCTTCGGGCGGTTTTTTAGGCCTTGAATAAATACAAAAACAGAAAATCGTTTTTATTTTGAAAGCGGATTGACCCGGCGGTCCTGTTTTTTGGTGCAGGGGCGCAGGGGAAAAATAAAGATTGATCGATAAAGGAGGAAACAACCATGGGCTTTTTCAGCAAAATTTTTAAGGGACCCGAGGTCGATCGGGAAAAAAGCGACGCCAATGCCAAAAAGATGCGGGCCCTGTTTGACCAGGCCGTGGAAAATGGGGCCGGCTACCGGCTGATTTTCGGCTACACCGAAGATGTCAGCCGTTTCAACTACGGCTTTGTCCACGGCAGCAAAACCCAAATCGGGAACCTTTTGGTGGGGTGGAAGGAGGAACCCCAGACCATTGTGGTGGTGCCCACAGTGCCCGATCTCTCTGCCTGCGGGGAGCCGGTTTACTACCGGCGGGCCGAAATTCTGAAAGCCTACCGGAACAAATACCCCACCGACGCCTTTGTGATCTATCCGGACAAGAAGGGCTATATTGCCATCAACGCCTCTGACTGGATCGACGAAGAGAGTCTGTATGTCTATGTTTCCCAGGAGGAAGAGCTGGCGGCATTTACCGACTTCTTTATGAACCGCTTTGCCACAAAATAACGCGGCGCGGCCTCCGGCAAAGGCGCTGATAGAAAAGCCCCCAGGCTGGGGCCCGGTTTTGCCAGGGCTCACGGCCGGGGGCTTTATTTTGCGGGAAATAGGTTCCCGGGGCCGGCGGCAGGGACTCAGCGCTGCTTTTGAAATGCTTTGGGGGTGCAGCCGAATTCCCGCTTGAAGGCTTTAAGGAAGTTGGAATAATCGTTAAAGCCGCACTGCATGCAGGCTTCGGTGGCAGAGAGGCCGGAGCAGATCAGGTTTCGGGCGGCAGTAACCCGCTGCTTGATGATATAGCGATAAACCGGCATACCGGTGCAGGCTTTGAACTGGTGGGCCAGGTGATACTTGCTGATAAAACACAGGTCGGCCAACCGTTCCAGGGTCAGGTCGCTGGAAAGGTTTTCGTCAATGTAGGCGAGCACCTCGTTGACTTTTTCATTTTCCAGATACTCTTTGTGGAACATGCTGGGCCGGGAAAAATAAGCCCGGTTCAGATAGATCAGAAATTCCAGCAGGTAGATGTGAAACAATGCATTGCTGCCGAAAGCCTCTTCCTTTTGGCACAGGAGAATCTTGCCGCAGATTTCTTCCAGGCAGGATAGGGTAGGGGCGTCGGGCTGGACCAGAACGCAGCCCCGTTCGCCGCTGGAAAAACAGGAAGTCAGGTCGGCGATCAGGGGCGCAGCGCGGTGAAGAAACTCGGGGCTGATCTGGAGCAGGTACCCTTTGCAGGGCGGCTGACAGCCAAACGATATGGGCTGAGGCGGTCTGTAATGGCTGCTGATCAGCCAAAGCTCTCCGGGGTGCAGCCTCCTAGTGTACTTTTCCATGGTGTAGGAGGCCCGGCCGGATATCAGAAAAAATACGCTGAAAGCGTCGCCCCAATGGAAATCCAGAGATGTGGGCAATTGGTCGGAAAAATAAGTGAGATCAAAGTTATCTTTGTCAGGTTTCAACAAAATCTACCTCTTTTTCTTGGTCATAGGTCGATTATACAGCAAGATTTACTATGTTTCAAGCAGGAAAACCCGAGACTTTTTCTTGCAATTTCTATAATATAGAAGAAAAAGGCTGCTTAATTGGAGGCGGCTCCGGTCAAAATGTATGCGTGCCCGTGGGATCACAAAGGGTTTTGCTTACGGGGGCCGGAGTGGTATTCGGGGCGCTTGTGCGGACTGCATGAGGGCGAAACCTGCCTCGCAAAATGGAGCGGCTGGGCGCGGTCTTGCTGGTCGGGCCCGGAATCATGGGAAAGGAGGGTACAAAATCAACGGAGTAATCTGGGGTTGGCGGCGGCCTGTGTTGGGAGCGGGCGGCCCGGAAAACGCCAGAGAAACCTGCAAACGGGCACCCACCGGCAAGGGGGAATCTCTGCCGGTGGGGTGCCGGCGAAAAAACTGGATGAATAACGCATCCTGAAAGAAAGGGCGAAGTTTATGAAAAAGAGAATTCGCGCAGCGGCGCTGTTGCTGGCAGTGGTGCTTGTGGCGGGTCTGTTGGCGGGCTGCGGCGGTTCCAGCGAGGCGGATCACCGGCAGATCATCCGCATTGGACACAACCAGTCCACCAACCACCCGACGCATATCGCGCTGGTGGCATTTGAGGAATTCATTGAGAGCAAACTGGGCGATAAATATAACGTTGAGGTTTTCCCCAGCGAATTGCTGGGCTCCCAGAATGAGATGGTGCAGCTGACCCAGACCGGCGCCATCAATTTCTGCGTGGCGTCGAACTCACTGCTGGAAACCTTCAGCGCCAACTATACCCTGTTCAACCTGCCGTATCTGTTCGCGTCCAGCGAGGCATACCACGCTTCCATGGACGATGAGAACATTACCGGCCCCATTTTTGAGTCCACCAAGCAGGCGGGCTTTGAGGCGGTCACCTGGCTGGATGCAGGTACCCGCAACTTCTACACCGTCAGCACCCCCATTATGAGCCCGGCTGACCTGCGGGGCCTCAAGATCCGAGTGCAGCAGTCCCCGACCAACGTGCAGATGATGAACCTGCTGGGCGGCTCTGCAACCCCCATGGGCTTCGGCGATGTGTACACCGCCCTCCAGTCCAAGATCATTGACGGCGCCGAAAACAACGAGATGGCCCTGACCGACAACGGCCACGGCGATGTGTGCAAATATTACTCCTACGACATGCACCAGATGATCCCCGACATCCTGATCGGCAATCTGGCGTTCCTGGAGGGCCTCAGCGAGGAAGAGCGCGCCATCTTTGAAGAAGGCTTCGAGCTGGTCAATCAGGTCCAGCGGGAAGAGTGGGTGACCGCCGTCGAAAAGGCGAAGGTCCGGGCCGCAGAGGAGCAGGGCGTGCAGTTCCTCTACCCCGACACGAAACCGTTCCAGGAGGCCTGCGAGCCGATGCACGAGGCGATGCTGGAGCAGTACCCGGATCTCAAGCCCATCTACGACGCGATCCAGGCGTACAACGAGCAGTATCGGACTGTATCGTAAGGAGGCGAGTGGAACATGAAAACATTGAGAAAAACTTTGACGACGCTTCTGAACGCGTTGGCGGGGCTCAGCCTTCTGGCGATGGTCGGCCTGACCTGCTGGCAGGTCTTTACCCGCTACATCCTGCAAAACCCTTCCTCCTGGTCGGAGGAGCTGGTCTCCTATCTGTTTGCCTGGGCCAGCCTGCTGGGCGCCTCCCTGATTACCGGTGAGCGCGGCCACATGAACATTCCAGTCCTGGTGGAGCGGTTCAGCCCCGCCGTGCAGAAGGCTCTCGCCATCTTCGGCGAGCTGATCGCCTTTGCCTTCTCGGGGATCATTCTGGTGTTCGGCGGCCTTCAGATTACCCAGCTGGCGATGGGGCAGATGACCTCGTCCCTTGGGGTGGCCGTGGGCGTGTTCTATATTGTCATGCCCATCTGCGGTGTGCTGAATATGATCTACACCATCCTCAACATTGCGGACATCTGCAAGGGTGCCCCCGCAGAAAAGTGAAGAAGGAGGCGTAAGCTATGGCGATCCAATCTCTGCTGATTATCATTGGCGTGCTGGCAGCCCTTTTGATTGTCGGCGTGCCGATCTCCTACTCCATCGGTATTTCCTCTCTGGTGGCCATTCTCCAGACGGTGCCGCTGGATGTCTCGGTGCTGACTGCCGCGCAGCGCATCTTTGTGGGCATGAGCAAGTTCAGCCTGACCGCGATCCCGTTCTTTATTCTGGCCGGCAACCTGATGAACCAGGGCGGCATTGCAAAACGGCTGGTCAACTTCGTGATGGCGCTCCTGGGTAAAATGCCCGGTGCGCTGCTGGTGACCAACGTAGGCGCAAACGCCCTCTTCGGCGCCATCTCGGGCTCTGCCTCTGCGGCGGCGGCTGCGGTGGGCAGCATGGTGGAGCAGGGCGAGGAAGAACAGGGCTACGACAAGGCCCTCTGCGCAGCCACCAACGGCGCATCGGCGCCCTCCGGCCTGCTGATTCCTCCCTCCAATGCGCAGATTACCTATTCTCTGGCAGCGGGCGGTACCTCGGTGGCGGCGCTGTTCCTGGCGGGCTATGTGCCCGGCATCATCTGGGCGCTGGCCTGTATGGCAGTGTCGGTCATCATCGCCAAGAAAAAGGGCTACAAAGGCATCCCCGGCAAATTTGACTGGATGAACCTGCTCCGGGCAACCCTGGCGGCTCTGCCCTCCCTGTCCCTGATCGTGGTGGTCATCGGCGGCATCGTGGGCGGCGTGTTCACCGCCACCGAGGGCTCCGCCATCGCTGTGGTGTATGCGCTGATCCTGGGCATTTTCTACCGCAATATCACCCTCAAATCGTTCTGGAAAATCGTGGTGGAAAGCGCCAAGATGAGCGGCATGGTGGTCTTCTTGATCGGTGTGTCCAACATTCTGGGCTGGGTCATGGCCTTCACCCAGATCCCTCAGGCCATCTCGGCGGCGCTGCTGGGTCTGACCCAGAACCCCGTGATCATCCTGCTGATCATGAACGTCATCCTACTGATTGCTGGTACCTTTATGGACGTTACCCCGGCCATCCTGATCTTCACCCCGCTCTTCCTGCCGGTGGTCAAGACCTTTGGCATGGACCCGGTGCAGTTCGGCCTGATCCTGGTGTATAACCTGTGCATCGGCAACATCACCCCGCCGGTGGGCAACACCCTGTTTGTGGCCATCAAGGTGGGCCGCACCAGCTTGTCCAAGGTTATGCCCTATATGCTGATGTATTATGTGGCCATCCTGATCGGCCTGCTGCTGGTAACTTATGTGCCGGTGGTAAGCCTTGGCCTGCCCCAGATGGCCGGCCTGCTGTAAGAAACACGGACGGCAAATTCCTAAAGATCCAATAAAGCAAAAACCCGCGCTCTGCCTTCAAAGACAGGGCGCGGGAGGGGATATTATTCCAAATTCGATGGAAGGTTAGGGCTTCTGCCGGAGGCTGAGGGCCCGCCTTCCAAAGGATACAGGGCGGGGGAGAGGATTAAACCTGGCGGCCGGCATCGTTGCCGCTGTGGATGGCCTTGGCGATGTTGAAGGGGGCAGCGCAGTCGCCAATGGTGTAGACCTCGATGCCGCTCAGGCCATCCACCAGAGAGGTGTTTTTCAGCATATCCGCGCCGTTTACGATGGCGTCGCAGGCTACCTCGGTGGTCACGCCGGTTTCCATCAGGATGGTGGCCTTGCCGTTTTCGACGGTGACAATCTGAGACTGGGGATAGACGTTCATGCCCAGCGCATACAGGGCGGTGGTCATCATCCGCATGGCGTGCTGAGACTGCTGCATATCCAGCTCTTCGGCCTTGTTGGGGGTGACCATGGTGACGTTTTTCTTGTGGACCACCAGCCACAGTGCAGTGTCGAAGGCCTGGGCGTTGGAGCCGTAGACGATGACATTTTCACCCATATCGGCGGACATGAAGTCGTCCAGCTCGATAACCGGGGTCTGGCCGTCGCCGTCGATGGTCAGGGTGTCCCGCAGGCCGCCCACGGCCAGAATGACGGCGTCGGGGTTAACCTCTTTGATCTTGGCCTGATCCACTTCCACCTCAGTTTCCACCTTGACGCCGGTCAGTTCCAGCTGGCGGATCAGGTATTTTTTGAAGTCCAGCAGATTCTCGTGGGGGCCCTTGACGGCGTTGGCAAAGTCCAGCAGCCCGCCCAGGGACTTGTTCTTTTCATAGAGGGTGACGTTGTGGCCGCGGGCCGCCGCGATCCGTGCAGCTTCCATGCCGGCGGGGCCGCCGCCGATCACCACGATGTCGCACTCTGCGTTCTCGAGGGTGGTGGGCGCGTACTCGATGCCGGCGTTGGTGGCAAAGGTGATCTCAGGGGCTTCCAGGCCGGCGGCCGCCATGGCGTTGGCCACGGCTGCCTTGACGCCGAAGCTGGTGAAGGTGGCCCCCGATACGGAATCGACCACCGGGCTGTTGGCCTCGACGATCCGCTCCTCGATCACGGGGAAAGCCCGGCTGATGATGGCGGAGGTGTCGTGGTTGTCGCCCAGTTCGATGTCGGTGATCTTGCCGGCGTCGAAGGTGACGGTGACGGTCAGCTCACGGTCGTAGCTGGTGGCGGTGCCCTCAAAGCTGCCGCTGACGGCCTCTGCCGGGGCAGATGCCGCCGAGCTGGCGGTGCTGCTGGAAGCGCCGGAACCACCGCAGGCTGCCAGAGACAGCAGCATGCTGGCGGAGAGCGTCAATGCCAGGACTTTAGACATTTTTCTCATGATGTTTCTCCTTTTTGTGTGTTGTCCTTCCTCTTTGGGTGTTTCCACCTCGTGGCATTATAACAGACGCGCACACATTCCGCAAGGCAAATTTTAAGAAATCTTAAGATTTGCCTGATTTTGACAATTTTTTGCTAATACTCGCCACAGCGCATCTTTTTGGGTGAGTTGTTTTTTCATTGCGGACAGTTTCGGCAGAACGGACCGGCCACCCCGGCTCAATAGCGCAGGACAAAATAGACCACATACACCCAGCTGAGCAGGCCGTGAAAAATCGCCCAGCCCACCGAATGCCAGGTCGTGTAGCTGATGACCATGGCCAGGGCGCTGCCGAAGGTGATGCCCGATTTTACCGTCTTTTTGACTGTAATTTCTTCCATCCTCTTTGCTTACACCTCGAAATCCAGGCAGACCCGCTGGGCGGTATAGGGCCGCACCTTGCCGTCCGCCACCGCCACATGGAGCGGATGGGTGCTGTACCCCGCCAGGGCGGCGGCGTCCACAAAGGTGGAATCCAGCATCAGGTCGGCGTTGGAGCTGGGCAGACGGCCGGTCTGGACCCGGATCTCCAGAAGGCCCGGGATCTGCCCCGCCAGACCCTCTAGGCCGGCTTTGATCCCCGCTTTGACCGTCTCTTTTTCCTCCGCCGAAAGGCTGTCTTTCAGCGTCCAGAGAATGATATGTTTGACCATAAAAATCTACCTCCTTATTTTACCGGCCCGGGGGGCGCGGCTTCTGCCGCCATTATAGCACAGCCGCCCGCCGCCGAACAGATAGGGGTCGGGTTCTGCCGGATTTTGCAGAAAATTTGGTTCCGGCGGCAAAGTGTGGTATACTTTTCCCGAGAAATATTCGCCGGCGGGCCCCCTCGCCGGATTGCAGGAAGGAAGGCAGCGATATGGCAATCACCATCCACATCTACTACACCGGCCAGGGCGGCAGCGCCCGGCAGTTTGCCCGGGAGATGACCGACACCGGCGTGGTCGGCCGCATCCGCGGGGAGGAGGGCAACCTGCGGTACGAGTATTTTCTGCCCATGGACGACCCCGAGAC